>Ga0105240_10003618_pt1 | contig 23929 bp, 18 predicted proteins | sample KBSC54metaG_FD_80426 | JGI IMG/M metagenome (GOLD analysis project Ga0105240, IMG submission 80426) | Corn rhizosphere microbial communities from Kellogg Biological Station, Michigan, USA - KBS C5-4 metaG | ecosystem: Host-associated > Plants > Roots > Rhizosphere > Soil | place: Michigan, USA...
GCTGGTAAATCTCAGGACCGACTATAACAATTATTGGATCTCCGACCTTTTCGAGCTTTCCGGGGAAGGGCAGGATTGCTACTATGTCACTGTCGAGAATGCTGATGTTAAGATCACCCTGCGCTCCGTCGGTGATAAATGGGAGGAATTCTCCAGGACCGAGAAACAATAGTAACTCCATATATAATAAAGGTAAGGCCTCCCAAAAGGGGGCCTTTTTTGTTGTTCACCGGCGTAATCAGCACGTTATCACTACGTTACACACAGATTCAGGTCCCACACGCCCCCGGCCGCCTCCTGACCAGGCTCTCAATCCAGCCCATTTTAGTCTCGTCTGGCAGCTGTCGCCCCGCCATTCCCCCTCTTTTTGGACCGGCCGGCCCGGCCGCAACGCAACTCATCCTGCCTTTTCTACCGTTTAAACAGGTATTATGCCATTCCCTGTACTATGTATTGTAAAGTACCTGTTTTGTTCATTATCTTTGTTATGTCAACAATCACCAAAATCAACATCTTAAAAAATAGTTTTATGAACACGACAACCAACCTCCGCCAGAAACTTCTTAATGGAAGTAAAAAAGTAGCCATCACGATGGCCATGTTATTGACCTTAGGCGCCAGCTATAGCTTTGCCGCCACCCCTGACTCCGTCAGCAGCGATGTAAGAACCTCTTTCAAGAAAGACTTCCACAACGCAAAGATCATAAGCACCGAAGTTCGCAAGAGCTTCACCAAGCTGACCTTCAAGATGGACGATATGGTCATGTTCGCCTACTACTCCGGGAATGGAGAATTGTTAGCCGTCACCCGCAATATCGTATCCTCCCAGCTGCCCGTGAACCTGCAGATGAGCCTGAAGAACAACTATAATGGTTATTGGATCACTGAACTGTTCGAGCTCAGCGGCGAAAACGACAACTGTTATTATGTCTCTCTGGAGAGCGCTGACAGCAAGGTAACCCTGCGCAGCAGCGGTGACACCTGGGAAGTCTACTCCAGCTCCATGAAACAATAACACCTCCAACATAAAAACACTGTACCCCAAAAACAGCACAAAGGCTCTCCTCAAAAGGGAGAGCTTTTCCTTTTACAGGGTGATTTCACCCTTGTTTTCCGGCATCTGCGCCCTATCTTTATCCCCGAAATTTAACAGCCCAATTCAACCCCTATTCATGCGACGCTACCTATGTCTTATCCTTCTATCCGGCATCTTTTTTTCCTGTCATAAATCCAACAACGGTCCTTCCACAGGACCCTCCGGAAATGGAACCGATACCACCGGCACCCGGCCTGGCGACACCTCCGCCGCCAAGGGGGCATGGAAGTTCATGGGAAGTATTCCTTCCCACCCTGCCATAAATGATATATTTTTCACCTCTCTATCCAAAGGATTTGCCGCCGTCTCAGACGGTTATTTATATCAGACATCTGACAGTGGGTGGACCTGGACAAAGATCCCCAATTCCTTTTCGGGAAGCAACGGAATGAGCAATCTCTTTTTTGTCAACAGCACCTATGGTTTTGCCCAGAGCCCCACCCAGCTCCAGGTTACAACGGACGGCGGGAATACCTGGTCATTGCGCTACCTGTCTTCTAATATGGCCTTTAATATATTTTTTACCAGCCCTTCCACCGGCTATTATGGGGACATCAATACGGGTGTATACAAGACCACTGACACCGGTAAGACCTGGACAAAAACTTTCCAATCCACCAAGTCGGGAGTTGACTATCCCATGTATTTCCTAAACCCGGATAAAGGTTTTATTTTTTGCGGGGATGCGACCTTCTCAAAAACCAATAACGGCGGCGACAACTGGCAGCAGATACAACAAAATATCTTTGTCACCGGCAGTGCCCCCATCGGGTATAATACCTTACAATTTCTCGATACCCTGACAGGATATTATGCATCAAAAAGGGGCTTATTAAAAACTACTGATGGTGGGACAACCTGGAATAGCGCCTATTCCACAGGCAATGGGATCAATGTCGTCAAATTCATCAGCCCCACTAAGGGATATTTCCTGACAGGCGTCAATATTTTCAAAAGCACCAATTCCGGCCAGGCCTGGAATCTCGACGCCTATGCGGGAGGTGGTGAATTCGTCGGCATGTCATTTATTGACAGTACCGGCTGGGCCTGTACAAGCACAGGAAATGTCTTACGGACATATCATCCATAATAATTTTATCTACATTATTTCCTTATTATAAATTAAAGTAATAAATTCATGCAGGCCTATCCTTAAAATCCAAAACCTGCAGTGAATGGCATCTGATAGTAGCACCCGCAGCGGTAGGCCTGACCTCTCGCTCTCTTCTTTTCCCCTCATGGGACAAGATTTTTTTCCTTCCATACTGAACACGCTGGAAGAACCATTTTTCCTTTTGGACAGCGCTTTCAAATTCTTTTGGCACAACAAGGCCTGTAATGACCTCTATCGCGCCGTGTCCGGGAGGAATATTGGGAAGGATTTCGACTATACCATTTTGCTGACAAAAGACCAGCAGGATATGTTCCGCCAACAGCTGGAGAAAGTGGCGGCAGGAGAAAAGGTCCATGTAGAATGGAAGTACCAGCTCACGGTCGTCAAATGGGTTAGCGTCTCTCTCTATCCTTTCCGCTCCGCGGACGGGGCATTCGCAGGCGTTTGTGGCAGTCTGCGCGATATCACGGACAAAAAGCTCACAGAACTGGTGCTGCTCCGCAATACAGCCGTTCTTAACAACATCGGAGAAGGAGTCCTGCTGGTGGACGCCCAGTTCAGAGTGCTTACATTCAACAGACAGGCCATCCGGATTTTCAATCTCCTCCATGCGGAAGTGCATACAGGCGCGGATCTGCTCAGCCTGCTCCCTCCCACCCGCCGGGCAACGGTGCGTTGGTTCCTGCAACAGGCCCTCGGAGGCGCTCACAAAGAATATGAAATAGAGTATCCCAACGGTCTCTGTCTCTTTATAAACTATCTGCCTGTCAACAATCCCAACGGGAATATCGAACAGGTGAGCATTTCCTTCCGCGATATCTCGAAGAGGAAAAAAGCCGAGGAGCAGCTGCGGGCAGGCGAGATACGATACCAGACCCTGGTCAATTCACTCAGTGAAGGCGTCATCCTGCAAACCCTCGACAAGCAAGTGCTGGCGGTGAACAAGAGCGCTATCGCCCTATTGGGTCCCGATGCCGAAACGCTTAAGGCAACGGGTTTTCCCGCTCCGGACGCCGTCCTCTATGACGAACATGAGAACGAGATAGGGCACGAAGAGCTACTTTACAAACGGAATGGCCACCTGCAAGGCGTCCGGAACAAGATCATCGGCATACAGCATGCCAGCGGGATACAATGGCTTAAGGTAAATTCAGCCATCGTTACCAATGCCCGGCAAAAAGACCCCTATACCCTGCTCATCTCTTTCGAAGACATCACCCGGGAAAAAAAGATAACCGGCGAAATGGAAGTACTTTCCCTGCTGGCCCGCGAGACGATGAATGCTGTCATCATCCTGCACCCCGAAGGAAAGCTGCTTTGGATGAACGAAGGTTTTACCCGGCTGACAGGCTACCCCGCCGATGAACTCATCGGAAAGAGCTCACGGGCATTTCTGATGGGTCCCGACACAGACATGAACACCGTGAACCGGGCAGCTCATTGCAGACAGCACGGTCTACCCTTTTTGGAAGAATTTCAGATCTATACCAAGGATGGAAAGAAAATATGGACGAGGGTCCAGGGGCAGGCCATCCGGCAGTCAAAAGGATCAGCACCCAATTATTTCCTCATCATCACAGACATCACGGAAGAAAAAAAGATCCAGCAGGAAATGGAAGTGTTGTCGATGGTTGCCAAGGAGACCAACAATGGGGTACTCATCTTTAACAAGCTGTCAGGCAATGTGCTTTGGGCAAACGAAGGTTTTACCCGGCTGACCGGCTATACTGCGGCAGAGATCATTGGAAAAAATCCCACATTGACCCTGCAAGGACCTGACACCGACCAGGACCAGGTCAGAAACTGGGCCGACAGGATAGAACATAATCTCTCCTACTGTGGCGATTTCATCGCCTATACAAAAGACGGTCGGAGAAGGATACATCACGTGACGGGGCAGCCTTTTAAAAATGAGAATGGCGATGTCACCCGATATTTCGTCGTCGGCTATGACGTAACGGACCAGCGGCGTATGGAAGAGGAGCGGCTGCAAAATGAGATAGAACAGCAAAAGAAGATCACCAGCGTGATCCTGGAGACGAAGGAGCTGGAACGCAACCTGCTGGGAAGGGAGTTGCATGACAACATCAACCAGATACTGGCAGCTACGCGTATGCAATTGACTTATTGCCTGGAAAATTTTTCCATTTGCGAGCCAGTGCTCAGCCAATGCCGGGACAATGTCAATATGGCTATAGAGGAGACGCGCAGACTGTCGCACAGGATGGTAATGCCCCGATTCTCCGAACGCTCTTTGCCACAGGTGCTGAGGATCCTGATCGAGCACTATCAGTACACCCAATCCATTCGTCTGGACGCCACCGGCTGGGACGATGATAAAGTAACCATTCCCATCAAGGAGGCATTTTTCAGGATAGCGCAGGAGCAGCTGAGTAATATATACAAACATGCCAGGGCCACAGAGGTTATCATACAAATCATCAGCGACGCGGGTGTTGCAGCGCTGACGGTTAAAGACAACGGCGTTGGGTTCGATCCCTGCAAGAAAAAGGACGGCATTGGCCTCAGTAATATCCGCAGCCGGGTCGAATGCTGTGAAGGCACGGCTCAATTTATTTCCGCGCCGGGCAAGGGCTGCACGCTTTTGGTAAATGTCCCGATAAAGGACTGATCAATACAATGTTTTATCCCCCTTCTCTTTCCACAGCCCGAACAAGGCGGCTGCCTCCACCAGGGACTGATGGTCAAAAGGGATCTTTCTTTCACCGGCGGCGACATTGATCTCCAGGTAAATAAAGGCGTCGTCAAACCCTGCCGCTGCAGCCTCATCCCGTGTGCTGGCATATATCACCCGCCGCGGTCTGGCCCAGTATAGCGCTCCCAGACACATCGGGCAGGGTTCGCAGGAAGCATAGACATCGCAGTCCGTCAGCTGATAATTGCCCAGATGCCGGCAGGCGTCCCGTATAGCTACCACCTCCGCATGCGCAGTAGGATCATTGGTGGATGTCACGAGGTTGGACCCTTTACCCACCACCTCTCCGTCCCTGACTATTATACACCCGAAAGGTCCGCCTACGCCCTCCTCTATTCCCTGTCTCGCCAGCTCTATTGCCTGTTGTAAGAATTTTCTATCGATGTCAGCAGTCATAAATAAGATTTAAGAACTCTACTCAAAATTACCGATTCCGTCGCGTTATCCGGGCCCGCCGCGTTATCCGGGCCCGTCGGTATTACTCGCCCGATGCCGTTATCCGGCCAGCCGGCGTCAAACCATACCGTTCTGTATCCTATACAACAGATCCAGTCCAAATCCCGCTATCAGCAGCCGCTCTTTTTTATCCTCCAGCAACTGCTGTGTCCAGTCGACAAAACCTCCATCCGCGATCTCCCACTCCCGGCCGGCCCCCTCGATGATCATCTTGAATTGAATGCCCTTATAATATGCATTGGGCGGCGGTGCATCGTCCCTTCCCACCTCCAGCCCCTCTTTCCCGAGATACTCCACGAGCCGATCGATCAGGGACCTTACTTTTTCAGGACGGGCCACAGGTTCGCCGTGGTCATTTTCGTCCTCCCTCTTCAACAACTTGAACCGCACCTGCTCTATCCCAAATACTTCCCTGAACAGGGACGACAAAGCCAGCAGCTGCTCCTTCAAAGCCTGGCATTCCCAAAGGTGATCTCCCAGGTCACGCCCCGCGCTGACCATGCACCCTATCTTAAAATGAGCTGAAAATCCCTTGCCCTTTATCTCCTGCGCCCGCACATGCCGGTGCACCGTACAAAACCGGGCCATCTCCCGCCCGGGCAGCGCCCCTTTCTTCCGCAGGTCGGCAATATGCAACGCCATGGCATTGGTAGCGTCCGCCAACACCTCTGTGTTGCGAACGGCGGAAACCACCTTCTTCTGGCTTGTCGGCCCTACCACCGAACAGCTCCCCCACTGGGCCACAGGTGACAGCTCCAGGGGCTGAAAATTACAGCCTTTCAAATGACGAAGGGCTCCCAGTCCCCATTCCAGCATTTCGATCATATCCAGGTCCGCCGGATGTACAAACCGATTGGCCCTGTATTGCTGCAACAATAAGCTGGGTCGAACCCCTTCAACCTTTTTCTCATATACCGCCAGCAGCAGGGAACTCAATTCCGAGCCGGTGAGCCCCTCGGCCAATAGGTCCACCAGATGAGGTATGCCCAGTCTGTCGCCAATGTGCCTGGCTATTTTATCTTCCATAATTCCCAATATAGGTAAACTGAAGAAATTCATCCACTTCTGAGGAAAATCTTCCCCATTTTCCAACCCCTTTCCACAGAGTTTTAGCCTCAAAAATGTATTTCAAAGCGGGAGAAATCTTCTGGACCGTCTTTTGCGTATACTATTTCGGCTTTTAATAGGATATTGGATTTTAGCAACGGCCTGGATATCTATCTGGGCTTTTTTTATTTTCAGCCCTTCGGGCGACCGACCTGTGGTCGGTTTTGTTCAGGCGTTCGGACACCGGCCCGTGGTCGGTTTTTTCACCCACATGTCTTACCCACCTGTTGGCAGGAGTCCCGCCAGTTCCTACATTTGTAGCATGCTCAAATCCAAGCTGCTTGTAATACTGCTGACCTTATCCCTGGCGGCCCGCTGTCAAAATACATCTCCGCCCCTCACCCTGAACGATCTAAACCAGGCCATCGAAAGATCTTCCCAATACGACTCAGCCAAGGAAAGAACCATTGCAATAGCGCGAAAAAATGTTCTGGCCGCCGATCCGGACAACCTGCAAATACTTTTTCACCTCTATCAGCCTCTTTACGATGAATACAAAGTCTATAATTACGACTCCGCCCGCCACTACGCACAGGAAATAGTCCGTGTAGCACTCCGGTTGAATGAACCCTCCCGGATCGTAAATGCACGGTTAAAGATCTGTTTCTGCCTCTTGTCCGCCGGCATGTTCAAAGAAACCCTGGATTCGCTAAAGGAGATCGACATATCTGGCGCCGGAGACCTCCTTAAGGCGGAATATTATGCGCTGATGGGCCGTTACTATTATGACCTGGGAGATTTCGACAACGACGCCTACAACACACCTGCCTATACAGCGCTTGGCACCAAATACATCGACTCCGCCTTGCATATCTACGCACCTGGTTCCACCTGGTCTATTTACTACACCGGGCTTAAGGAAATGAAATCCAACAACTGGGCAGAAGCCAAGACTCATCTCCGGGATCTGCTGTCCCGTTCCGGTCTCACCGACCATGAACTGGCGGTCACGGCCTCCACCCTCAGCGCCATCTATATTTACAATGGACAGACCGATACGGCCATGCAATTGCTCATCCGGGCCGCCATCGCCGATATCCGCTCCTCTACCAAAGAGACTGCCGCCATTTTCAATCTGGCTCAGCTTCTTTATAAATCGGGTGACGTAAAAAATGCATCCTCCTATATCGAAGCCGCCATCCGCGATGCCAGCTTTTATGGCGCCCGTCAAAGAAAGGTACAGGTCAGCGCCATTCTGCCCCTCATCGAAGGGGAAAAGATCAGCCGCGTGGAAGCCCAGAAAAGGACCCTTATCACCTACGCGATCATTACAACCCTTCTGCTGCTCATCGTCATCGTACTGGCCATCGTCATATTCCGGCAGGTGAATAAATTGAAGATCGCGCAACGCAAGATCACCGAAGCACATGAGAAGGTACAGGCTGTCAACGGGCGATTGCTGGAGGCCAACAACAAACTTTCTGAAGCCAACAAGATCAAGGAAGAATATATAGGCTACTTCTTCAACGCCGACTCCGAATTTTTCGCGAAGATCGAAAAGTTTAAAAAATCCCTGGAGCAGAAGATCGCCTATCGCAAATGGGAAGACCTTATCACGCTGGTGAACAATACCAACCTGAAAAAAGAAAAAGAAGAGCTTTTGCAGAACTTCGACAAGATATTCCTAAAGCTCTTCCCTGATTTTATACAAGGTTTCAACGCTCTTTTTAAAGAAGAGGACAGGGTCCAGCTGAAAGACCATGAGTTCCTCAACACGGATCTCCGCATATTTGCCCTGATAAGAATGGGTATCCATGAAAATGAAAAGATCGCCCGTATCCTGGAATACTCCGTCAATACCATCAATACCTACAAGACAAAGATCAAGAACAAATCTATCGTGCCCAACGATGAGTTCGAACAGCGTATCATGGAGATAAAGACGTTGTAGTGGGCCGTCCAGTCTGCCATGGGTCGGGCCGGGCTACTTTAGCATTCATTTAACGTACGCTGGGCTATCTTAGGCGTGCAAATAACTGCCGATGCTAAAAAGCTACCTTCTCATTGCATGGCGCAATATAGCCCGTAATAAGATCTACGCCTTCATTAACATACTTGGACTCACACTCGGGATATGCGCCTGCCTCGTTATTTTCCTTCTCATTCGTTATGAACTCAGCTTTGATAATTTTCATCCGGATGGAAAGCATTTGTACAGGGTAGTAGCAACCACGCAGAGTGGAAATGACAAATTCGCCAGCGCCATTGCAACCCCCTCCTCTTACGGAGGCCGCGCGGAAAGAGACATCCGGGTGGGAGGCGATCGCCCCTTACTACCTGCTCAACGATTCCACGATCTTTACGGAACCATCCTGGTTCTCCGTTTTCAAATACGACTGGCTGGCTGGCAATCCGATCACCGCCCTTAACCGGCCGTTTAGCGTGGTATTGTCGGAATATAGCGCCCGACAGCATTTTGGCAATGTGTCGCTTACGGGGCTCTTAGGAAAGGAGCTTGTCTACAGAGACTCTCTGAGGGTCACTATCACCGGCATTGTAAAGGATTGGGAGGGCAATACGGATTTCCCTTACACTAACTTCATTTCTCTGAACACCGTACCCGTCAGCTTTATGAAGAACGAGATCCCCCTGGATCAGTGGGGCGATGGGAATGTTTTCGGAGGAGGCAGGATGCTTTTAAAGCTGAGAAAAGACGCCTCGCCCGCACGCCTGGCAGCCCGGCTTTCCGCCATCGCCAGTGGCAAGGTTCGCTTAGAGCCCCATCAAAAACTATCCTTCAGCTTGCAGCCCCTGTCAGAGATCCATTTTGACTCCGGCGTCCTGGATGGCTATTCCAGGGCAAGCACAGCCACCCAATATATCCTGGCCGGCATTGCGGTGTTTATTCTCCTGCTGGCAGTCATCAATTTTATCAATCTCTCTACCGCACAGTCCGTCCGGCGTGCCAAAGAAGTGGGGATACGAAAAGTATTGGGCAGCAGCCGTAAGGCCCTCACTATACAGTTCCTGGTCGAGACAGGCATTCTTACGCTGTTCTCGCTGGTCCTGGCGGTCCTGCTGGTGAACCCTGCCCTGCATCTATTCCATACGATGATCCCTGCCCGCCTGCATTTTAATCCTTTCACACCAGGTGTACTGTCTTTCCTCTTCTGCTTTGCGCTGCTAACTACCCTGCTGTCTGGCCTCTATCCCGCGAGGATCCTCTCTTCCTGGCTGCCGGTGTTATGCCTCAAAGGCAATGGCGCTCCCACAGGCAGCGAAAAATGGTGGCTCCGAAAAGGACTGATCGTATTCCAGTTTACCATCTCTCTCATTTTTATCATCAGCACGCTGATCATCCACCGGCAGATAAAATATATGAGCAGCGAGGGCCTGGGATTCTCCACCGACGCCATTCTGAATATCGAAACAGCAAGAGGAGATACAACCGGACGTGCCAGGGTCCTTGCGGAAAAGCTGTCCCAACTCTCCGGTGTGAGCATGGTAGCACGGCAATCGTTTGCCCCTATCTCCGGGTTCATGACCCAGGTGCCTTTACAATACAAAGGAGCACAGACGGTAAATATCCCCGCTTCCCTTCAGATAGCCGATGAACATTTTATTCCTTTATATCAGATAAAGCTATTGGCAGGCACGGGTCTCCGGCCAGCTGACAAATTAAAAGAGGTCGTCATCAATGAGACCATGGTCAGGGACATGGGTCTCAAAGACCCGCAGGATGCCATTGGCCGGCACTTGCTCCTCGGCGATAGCGAGATCCCCATCATTGGCGTGGTAGCCGACTTCCACGAACACAGTTACCGGTACTCCATCACCCCCATCGTTATGGCCGACCTGCCTGTTGCAGAGAATGGCATCGCCGTCAAGCTCGCAACCAACGGTAAAAGCATAGGCCATCTTAAAAATACGCTCGCCGCCATGGAGCGGCAATGGAAAGCCATCTACCCCGGTGTACCTTTCACCTACGCATTCCTCGACGAAAGCATCCGGCGTATTTATGAAAAGGAAAATGAAACGGCTTTTTTGCTGAGCGCCGCCATGGTCATCACAATTTTCATCTCCTGTATGGGGTTGTTCGGCCTGTCCATGTTCACCGCCCGGCAACGGACCAAAGAGGTGGGCATACGAAAAGTGCTGGGAGCCAGTGCTGCCAGCATCAGCATTTTGTTGAGCAGGAATGTCATTGCATTGGTAGCGCTGGCGACGATCATCGCCTCGCCCGTTGCCTGGTATGGGACGCACTTATGGTTGCGGGATTTTGCCTATCGCACCAGCATCAGTCCGTGGATCTTTGTCGTCTCGGGTATTGCGGCGTTGGGGATAGCGCTGCTTACCATCAGCTGGCAGACCATAAGGACGGCATTGATCAATCCCGCCCGGGTGCTGAGGTCGGAATAAGGTCGCCCGGCTCCCCCAATGGTCGCCCCGCCTGCCGAGGGCGATCACTCGCCCTTTATGCTCACCGCCGCACCCCCGCCGGCCGCCAGTTTCACGGTCAGCCTGGTCTTACTTGTCACTATCACCTTCTCGATGGTATACGACTCGGGCTTGCTGCTCCAATCCGCATCCGCCCCATCCTTATAGATCGTAGCCTGGTATTTCCTGCCCGGCTCCAGGAAGTCCAGCGAAAGGGTCGCCGTGCGGCTGTTCTCGTCCGTTATAGCGCCGATGTACCAATCAGGCCGCCCCTTCTCCTTACGGGCAATGGAGACATAATCCCCCGGCTCCGCCTCCAGCACCTTTGTATCATCCCAATCCACGGGCACGTCCCGAATGAACTGGAACGCATCCATATGCGCCTCATAATTCTCCGGCAGATCAGCCGCCATCTGCAGCGGGCTGTACAATGTCACATACAATGCCAGCTGTTTTGCCAGTGTCGTATGCACCTGTCTGCCAGGCACGGTGGAATATCCCTTGATCCGGAATATCCCCGGTGTGTAATCCATCGGTCCACCCATGAGTCGTGTGAAGGGCAATATCGTCTCATGCTCAGGATTGTTCCCGATGCTGAATGCATTGTATTCATTACCCCTGCCCGCCTCACAGGCCAGCCAGTTGGGCCAGGTACGCTGCACACCGGTAGGACGCTCGGGCTCATGTGCATCCACCATCACATGATAATGCGCCGCCTTCTCGGCCACGCGGTTGTAGTGATTCACCATCCACTGTCCGTCGTGATGCTCGCCCCTTGGGATGATCCTTCCTACATAACCTGTCTTCACGGAAGTATATCCGTATTTGTTCATAAACCGGAAAGCCGTATCCATCCGGCGCTCATAGTTGGTGGCCGAGCCCGACGTCTCATTGTGCATAATGATCTTCACCCCTTTGGAAGCCGCGTACGACACCAGCTCCGCTACGTCAAAGTCCGGATATGGCGTGACGAAGTCGAATACATCTTCCTTCCAGTTGCCAAACCAGTCTTCCCATCCTGTATTCCAGCCTTCGACCAACACGCCCTGTATATTGTTCTTTGCGGCAAAATCTATATACTTCTTTACATTTGCCGTGTTCGCTCCGTGACGGCCATTAGGGATCAGCTGCCCCTGCGCGTTCAGGCTGTCCGCGTAATCTGAGTAGCTCCAGGTGGCCTTGCCGGTCTGCATCTCCCACCATACACCCACAAACTTCATAGGATGTATCCAGCTGGGATCGGCCACTTTCGAAGGTTCGTTCAGATCCAAAATGAGCTTGCTGGAAAGTATGTCCGCCGCCCGGTCGCTGACGATCACGGTCCGCCAGGGCGTAGCAAAGGGCGCATGCAGATAAGCCATATTCCCTACCGCATCGGGTACCAGCGCAGATGTCAGCACGCGGGCGCCTCTGTCCACATGCAGCTGCATCGCAGGATAATTGATCAGCCCGGCCTCATGTATATTGATATAAAGCCCATCCTCGCTCTTCATCATCAGCGGCGTCTGTACGGCATACCGGTCCGGAGCCACCCGTACAGCAATGTCCGTGGACTTCTCCACCAGCTCTTTATTGTCTATCTCGCTGATCCGTGAAGTCGTATATGGGTATTCGTTGGTGTCATAGTCCCCCGGGATCCAGAAGGTCTTGTGATCGCCCGCCAGGGCAAACTGTGTCATTTCGCCCTTCACGACAAAATAACCAAGACCCGACTTTTTGGGGAATACATACCGGAAACCTATCCCGTCCTCGAATACCCGGAAGATAATATCCAGCCGGCTGGCAGCAACGGCGCCCTGCTTCTGTAAATGAACGATCAGCTGCTCGTGATGATCACGGATGCGACCCATCTCACCCCACACAGGCTGCCAGCTATCATCTGCCGAGCTCCTCTCCACACCCAGCAATTGAAAGTTTTTAAAAAAAAGACTGTCCTTATCGAGTCGGAAGCCCAGGTGTGAGGGCTTGATGACTGGCCTGCCCGAGAAGGATACTTCGTACATCGGCGAGCCATCGCTGTCCAGCATAAAGGACAGCTTTACCTTGTTCATGACAACGGTCTGAGGGCCTTCGTCGGACCCGCTCTGGTGTGGCCCTCCACGGCCTGTCTGCTGGGCACGGACGTCGTGTAAAAACAACACAAATAGTGTTGCGGCTAATACTCTGGATATCATAAGCAAAAGTCAAAAAAGTTGATACTCAAAAAGTGACGGGGAGACCCCGTCACTTTTGTCTTGGTCGGCCTGCGTCGCCGGCAGCTTTAGCATTCGCACCAGCCAAGGGCCTGGCGCTAGTTTTGAATGGTCAGGGCTTTCGCGCCCAGGTCGGACGCATTTCGGGCTGCGTCTTAAAGAATGATGTACAATGAACCAGGAACAATCTTTTTATAGGACATGGCCGGATAAATCTTTCCGGATCACCTGTTAAAGATGGGTGGTGAGAAGAGTAAATGCAATTTATATTCGGAATGTATAAGAAATATTGACTTTTGAGCGCATCTTTCTCACCACAATCCAATGTTTATCAAATCTATACAAACACATAATGGTTTTATATATATAACTCATTCTTATCTGGAAATCCTCGTTTTCTACCTACCTTTAAGCTATCCCCAATACATTTTTGATGCTTAGGAGCTATTTTATCATTGTCATACGACATCTTTCCAGGCACAAGCTGTTTGCTGCCATCAACATTTTTTGCCTGGCGGTGGGGCTTGCTTTTTCCATGCTCATCGGCATGTACGTCCTTAATGAAAAAGAGGTAAATGCCGGCATAAAGAATATTCAGAACCAATACGTCCTGAAAAGTGACTGGAAACAGGAAAATATGGGCGCCCCTATGACTACCCTCGGGCCGCTGGCCAGGACGATGAAGGAAGAATACCCTGACCTCGTGGAAAATTATTACCGGTTTGATCCCGTCGTCAATATTATATCAGTAGAGGAAAAACATTTCCGTACGCAAATATCGGTAGGAGATACTACGCTGGTGTCCATGTATGGGCTCCCTTTATTATATGGTAATCCGGCCCGGGCTTTTCGAAACAATCTGTCCGCCGTCGTGACGGAAGAGTTCGCCCAAAAATTCTTTGGCAGGACGGACGTGATGGATAAGGTCATTACGGTACAGACTCCCGCTGATGGGGGCAAGCACCAGTTTGTCATTACGGCCATCCTGAAAAACTTGCCGGTCAATACCGTAACCTATTTCACCACGACGCCTTATCAGGTATTTCTGCCCATGGATGCTAACCAGTATTTCCAGGGAGGTGACAAAGGAGATAACTGGTCGAATGTCTTCATGGTGGGAATGCTGGAGCTGAAAAAGGGAATTAGCCCCGGGGATCTTAAGAAACCGTTGGAGCATGTACTGGAAAAATATCAGCCCCCTTTTGTAAAGGATCAGCTAAAGGTTCGCCTGGCAGCCATGAAGGATTACTATATAAAAGATAATAACAATGCCATACAAAAAATGATAGTGGCGCTGAGTTCCATAGCAGGCCTGATCTTGTTACTGGCTATCATCAATTTCATCAATATCAATATTGGAACGTCCATACACCGGCTGAGAGAAATGGGGTTACGCAAAGTATTCGGGGGATTGAGGGCCCAGCTAATTTTCCAACATATGACGGAGGCTGTGGTATTGACATTGATCGCCTCGGTCGTATCCCTGGCATTGTATGAATTACTGCTGCCTGTTTGCAGCCAGCTCCTGGACACGAACCTTTATCATTTTTGGCAGTTTGGTTTTGAAAGGCTGCTCTTTGCGCTGGCCCTGGTAGTAGGAGTCGGGATACTATCGGGTATTTACCCCGCCTTTGTATTGAGCTCGTTCAATGTCATTATGGCCGTCAAAGGGAAGATGAATAGCCGCCGGAGCGGGGAAATCCTTAGAAAGGTCTTGCTGGTGGTACAGTGTACGCTGGCCATCGTGGTATTTATCACAGCCATCAACGTGTCCAGACAGGTATCGTACTTTTTCAAAAAGGACCTGGGATATGACAAGGACCAGATAATGATCATCTCTTCCCTACCCCGTCAGTATGATTCTGCCGGAGTAATTAATATGGAGAATGCCAAAACGCGGCTGTTTGACATTCCGGGTGTGCAAGACGCATCCCTTTCCTATGACATCCCGGATGGGAACCCCGGAGGCAATACCACCCTATATTTTAATAATAACACCTTAAGCGTCATGATGATCCCCGCCGACGCCGATTTTAAAAATGTATATGGCCTTCAGATAAAAGAAGGGACTTTCCTGCCCAATGGCGCCGTTAACTATGCTCCCGGCCGGATAGTATTGAACGAGACAGCCGTAGAAGCGTTGGGCTGGACCACCGCCGTTGGAAAAACCATAAGGCTGGGAGGAGTGGATGGCCCGGTGATGACCGTAGCAGGCGTCATAAAGGATTTTCATGTCGAAAGCCTGGAAAAAGCTGTCCAACCAATGATCATTGCCGGACTGAACGAGTCTTTTACAAGATCATATCGCTATTTCTCAGTGAAACTCCATACTTCGGATATTAGCAGGACCATCGGCCGTATACAGGAGAAATTCAGGGCTTCATTCCCGGAGGCTGGTTTTGACTACAGTTTTATGGATAGGAAGTTTCAATCACTCTATCAATCCGAGATCCGGCTGATGAAGGCCACCGGCATTGCCACCATCCTGAATTTTATTATCGTATTCCTGGGCATTTTTGGGATATTGACCTTTACGCTCGTCCGGCGTACAAAAGAGATCGCAGTGCGCAAGGTATTGGGAGCTGAGGTCAAAAATATCATTGGTATTTTCTTAAAAGAATACAGTATCGTATTGCTTATTTCAAATCTTATTGCCTGGCCAATAGCCTATGTGATCGGCAATCATTGGCTGGAAAACTATGCCTATCGCACTGATCAAAATATCTTCGCATACCTGGCTGCCTTGGTATCTATCCTTCTCGTAACCCATGTACTGATAGCTGTGCAGTGTTTTGGTATAGCCAATTCAAATCCGGTAGATAAATTGAGAGCGGAATAACCATCACCGGTCTTCCTTTACAGAGACATAGAAATTGCTGTTAACATACAGTGTCCCTGGAGACGTATTTGGTATGGAAAGCTCCTGCCAACCTGTTAACGGGGTTAGGAGAATATCGCTACCCGAACCCAACGTCACTTTCACCGGCATATTAAACCCGGGCACACAATTTATCCAGCGATAAAGCAAGCTGTCTCTTTCAAACCGGTATTCCAATACAGGTACCTTGGTGGTTGTAAGGTATTGGGTAAACATCGGCGAAAAGTCTTTTCCGGCCGTCCGGTTCATGCATTCCAGGATCTGGTCTGTATTCACCGTCTGATGATAAAAAGTCTTATTGAGGTCGTGCAGCATTTTTTTAAATAAAGTATCGCCCACTATCTGCCGGATCATGTGTAGCAACGCGGCTCCCTTGTTGTATTCATCCGATGAGCCGCTGCCGATGATTGGTTGATCATTTTTTATTCTTTTCCATATACCTAACATATATTCATTGCCCGCCTGGGTCCCAAATAGCCAGCCAGTGTAAATAATCTCCAGGTATTTGGTAAACCCTTCATGTATCCAGCCGTCCACATAGCTACTGGAGGTAATGCTGTTACCAAACCATTCGTGCCCACTCTCATGAATAAGAATAAAATCCCATTTCAGTCCCCAGGGCGTCCCCGACAGGTTCTTCCCAAGGTAGCCATTCTCAAACCCATTGCCATAGGCGATGGCGCTCTGGTGCTCCATACCCGCCATCGGCGCCTCCACCACTTTGTAGCCATCCTGGTAGAATGGGTAGGGTCCCATCCAATCCTCGAAGCAATGGAGCATTGTATCCACTTCCTTTAAATGGCTGCCCGCCTTTTCCCGGTTATAATCCAGTACCCAATAATCGCAATCCAGGGCGCCTTTCAGGCCAGGATATTCATGATGTCTGGTCACATATTTACCGATGTAAGGGCATATATCATAATTATTGATCGGGTTCCTGACACGCCATTCATACGTCATCGTTCCATCTTTATGTCTGCTGTTCCTGACAAGCCTGCCGTTACCTACCGCTACCAGGGTATCCGGCACTGTGATGTTCAGGTTTATACCGCTGTCCGGCTCGTCGTATAACACATTCTTGCAAGGCATCCAGATCATCGCGCCCGGGCTCTCACAGGCAAGACTTATCCACGGCCGCCCCAGCTTGTCCTTCGACCAGATCCAACCTCCATCCCACGGTGGCTTTACCGCCTCTTTTGGCTTTCCTTCAAATGCAACTGCTATCGTCATTACCTCATTCGCCTTTATTTCTTTTGGGAACCTTATGAGATAAACATCGCCTTTTCTTTCAAGATCCAATGGTCTGCCGTTCCATGTCACCGAGCGGATGGACATGGGCTGCATCAGATCAAGCTGCAATACCTTCCCGGAACGTATTGCACGAAATTCGATATAATTAGTACCGGTAAGAGACCTGCTCTCAAGATCAGGCGTGATATCAATGGTATAATGTAAAAGGTTCCACCAGGCGCGCTCCGGCGGAGTGGAAGCAGGCATGGTTTCATGGTCCGATTGTGCGAACGCCGATGGGATGGTGATAAGACATAGAATGATAAGCAGGGCCTTTTTCATCCCCAAATGTATAACTAATTTTTTAGTTATAAGCTGTTAGAATTTAAATAATTTCTCGAGGACAATGTTGATGACCTCCGCGGAGACGAGGATAATGATGATCCATTCCAGCACGGTGCTGTTCCGGTATTGCAGGAGGTCCTTGAACAGTTCCAGGTTCTCTTTAATGATCTCCAAGCCTTCTCTGATGTCCCTGAAGCGTTCCTGCAGGTCAAAGGTTCGTTTGAGCCCCAGATCGATCTTATTGAGATTTTCGTCCTCCCATGTCTCGGGGGGCGAGTCGAATATGTAAAGGTTCTCCGAGATACGATTCTTCAGGTTAAGGGTCTTTCCAATGTATTTCTTCAGATTCATGCCTGATATGGCAAGCCGGCCACGTTTTTCCAGGCTTTGTGTGTGAGAGTTCGTCTCCTCCAGGAGGCGGTTGGTCTGTTCAGAGTAATAATCCAGGGCCACCGACTGGCTGACATTCAGCATGATCAGGCGCAGCGTATCCATGTCCGCGCTGACGATCTCTATCTTATTATATCCGAATTTGTTTTCCCGGGCGCCCGTCTCGATCTGGAATTCTTCGCTCAGATGCTGTTCGAATGGGTTCTTACAATAGGGTGCGATCTTTTCCAGAAAGAATTTACAGGTACGCTCATCCGCATTTAAGAAACAGACGACCCCATATTTGAAGACATATACATAGGATTCAGGCCCCATTTTGTAGAAAAGTTCATCCGCATCGAAGTGATAGATGCTTTCGCTAAAGGTGGTTTTAAAGGATTTTACGTCTATACTGTCGGCTATCTGGTATGATACGACTGGAAGCATAACTGTAAGGTAGGCCATTCCCCCCAAAATCCATATTTTTAACTGCGGGCGAGACCAATTCCTGCACTTTTATGAATGCGCGAACCCAACAGATATTGTTACATGTGGCCGGATGCCTGGTGGTATTGGCGTTACCCCTTCTTTTCTCACCGGAGGATCTGTCTCTGGGGGCCTACCTGACCAATCCACCCACTCAGCGGGAGATCCTCTTCAACGCGCTGGTCATAGCGGTGTTTTATATCAATTATTACGGTCTCATCCCAAAACTCTATTTCAGGAGACGATATCTGCTTTTTTTATTGATCAATATTGCGGGATTCTTTGCCATCAATTTTATAGCGTCCTCGGTGCATACTCCGCGCTCTCCATCCGCCACCCATGCCTTTCCTCATGCCTCCCGGAACCTGTCCCGCAATGCCCCACTAGAGCCTCCTCCTGGCGGTTCGCCAGCCCCCTTTCGCGACGACCCGACTCCCGGAGCTATTCCTGGTCCTCCCGCTGGTCCGCCCCCTCTCCCTTATGATCCCTCCCGTCCCGGTCCGCACCACTCTTTTTTTATAGACATCAGCCAGCACCTTTTCGTGTTTTTGTTCGTCCTGTTCCTGGCGTTGTTGTTAAAGATACGCGAGCGGCTCAAGCAGACGGAAAAGGAAAAGCTCCGGACGGAGCTGTCTTACCTGAAGGCCCAGATCAACCCCCACTTCCTTTTCAATATACTCAATAGCATCTATGCGCTGACCATCGAACGTTCCGATAAAGCTCCCGATGCCGTGACCAAATTGTCGGGGATGATGCGCTATGTCCTGGACGAGTCGGGTAAGGAAATGGTCTCCCTCGACCAGGAACTCGATTATATCCGTAACTATATTGCCTTGCAGGAATTCAGGTTTGGTTCCACCATTCGTCTGGACTATCACATCGACGATGCTCCTGCCTCCCTGAACATCGCCCCCCTGATCCTCATTCCTTTTATCGAGAATGCTTTCAAGCACGGTGTCAATCCGGAAGAGGATGCTGAAATACAAATTCGCCTTGCCATCGCGGCCACCGATCTGCACCTGGAAGTATATAACAAAAAGGTTCATGTTCGTCATACCACCGATGATCACAGCGGCCTCGGCATCGCCAATGCCAGACAACGCCTGTCATTGCTTTATCCCCATCGACATACATTGCGGATAGAGGATAATAAGGACGATTTCCGGGTTTTTGTAACTTTGGAATTGGCATGATAAAAGCAATTGCAATAGACGATGAACTTCCTGCGCTGAAGGTGATTGAGAATTTCGCCAGCCGGGTGGACTTCCTACAACTGGAAAAGATTTTTGTAAAGACAGGCGAGGCTATGAAATATCTTAAGGACAACCCTGTTGACCTGCTGTTCCTCGACATCAATATGCCCTCTCTCTCCGGCATCGACTTCTATCAGGAACTTCGTACCTCGGGCAAAGATGGTTCCACCGACAAAGAACATTCCGCAGGCTCCGTTGGGGCCACCGGCTCCGATGGTTCCACCGGCTCCGATGGGTCCGGGCTTCTCGTCATTTTCACCACCGCCCACAGCGAATACGCCGTCGAAGGTTTCAATCTCAACGCCGTGGACTACCTGCTAAAGCCTTTTACAGAGGCCCGCTTCCAACAGGCGGTGTCCAAGGCAAAAGAGATCGTCTCCCGCCGGCAGCCCGCACAGGAAGAAGAATTCCTTTTTCTCCGCATAGACTATAGCCTGGTAAAGATCGCCATAGCCGATGTGCTCCTCATCGAAGGCATGGACGACTATCTCCGAATACATTTGCAGGACAAGGCTCCCCTATTGGTAAGAATGACCATGAAGGCCATCCTCTCTCAATTGCCCCCTGCCCGCTTCATCCGCGTACACCGGTCCTATATTGTCAATCTTGCCGGCATCCTCAACATCCGCAACAAGACCATCTACCTGGAAGGAAAAGAGATCCCCATCGGCATCAGCTACGAAAAGGAATTTTTTTCGCGCTTCCCCATTCACCGCTGAATTCATCCTCTTCACCTCAAAAACCCCGTTAAATAAAGGCTCTCAGCCTTTTACACACAACTTTTTTCCTGTGTGCGACGTATCCTTGCATAGATAGTCAACCTATTTATTCACCACCTAAAATCTCAGTTATGGAAAGAAAAGATTTTTTGAAGAACACAGCAAAAGTCCTTGGCCTCACCGCGATAGCTCCCGTCATCATCGACGCATGCTCAAAAAGCAACGGCGCAGGCAGTGGCTCCAGCAGCAGCTCCGGTGACAGCACCAGCACAGGCTCGGGTGGTACCAGCTCATCCAGCTGCTCTGCAGCTCCCAATGAAACAGCCGGTCCCTATCCTTATGACCTCAGCTCAAACTCCGCCATCTACCGGACAGACATCACCGAAGGCAAGACGGGTATTCCCCTCAGCCTGACCCTCACTATCGTCAACAGCAACAACAGCTGCTCCGTCATCGAAGGCGCCCGTGTGGATATCTGGCATTGCGATAAAGACGGATATTACTCCGAATACAGCGAACCAGGTTATCTGGGTACACAGGATAATACGGGTAAAACCTTTTTCAGAGGCATTCAGCTGAGCGACGCCAATGGGCAGGTAAAATTCACTACCATCTATCCCGGCTGGTATACAGGCAGGGTCACCCATATTCATGTGGAAGTATTTATCAACTCCGTATTGAAGTGTACAACGCAGCTGGCCTTCCCCGACAGCCTGAGTACTACGGTGTACAACACGTCCCTGTATTCGGCCCACGGACAGAATTCCATCACCAATTCTTCTGATCAGGTCTTTTCCGACTCCTACAACAGCGAGCTGCTCACTATCTCAGGAGATACCACCAATGGGTATACCGCGACTTTCAAAGTGGGTGTAGCCGTATAAGCAGAGCGCCCGACCAGGCCGCGACCTGAATGTCTATTGTTAACCTAAATTTCCCTCGATGCCTACAGCCCTCATTAAACTTGCCTGGCAGCAGATCATAGATGCCTCCTCCTCGACACCCTTCGAACAGCAGGTGTTCCATGCCACTTACCAGGAGTTCCGCATACAGCAACAATCCTTTTCCAAAGGTCTGGACCTGTACACCTGGTCCGCCATCAAAGAAAAGTTCCCGAAGTCCAATCCAACCTTGCCCTTTAAAGTAAGCTTTGCCATTGCCGGCCTGGTGCAAACCCTCGACAAAAAGATACCCGGATTGACGGATACGCTGAACATCAAGCCCATTCATTTCGCGGGTCATTACTTTCAATTGCTGGAATCCGATAGCAGGGATATCTCGGCCCATAAGGTCAGCATCATTTATCTCACGGATGTCCTGACCTGTTTTGGGAGTTTTGGGGATAAGCTGCTGCTGGCATTGGGGGACACCGCCTCCTCCGACGGCCCGGCCTCGACAAAAGGCGGCCAACCCGCCCCGACCTTTATGTTAAAGTTGGAAGACAGGCTGTCGATAATTAGTTATGAGGAGTTGCGCCGGCCATCTTCGGAAATTTCTTTTCCACGGCCTTGCGCTCTACCGAGTCAAGCGTCTCTTTTTCCATGAGGTCGATCTCTTTGTTGATCATCACCATATCCCCTGACTTCAGGGTCTCCGGCTCATTATCTGTAGAGGAATGATAGGATTTTGTCACCTTCAGCTGTCCCTCGAGCAGGTCCGCCTGTTCACCGGGGCTGGAGGCGAAGGCATCGATATGCAGACGTGCAAACGGAGATTGTATGGTGATGATCAGCTGACGGGTGCGGATGACAACGGGTTTTTTATCGGCATCCCGAACAATAAACCAGGCTTCCCCGTCCAGCTCATAGGTCCTGTCAGCCGGGTGATCGGCCTTTACAGCGCGCAATTTCGTATGCATCGTGAGAAAGATCTTCGACCCATCGGTGGAGGGGAAAAGGTCTACATCAGAGGTCGGGCCTATATCATGGATCGTATCCACTTCGGTTATATTCACCGTATCTACCCGAACGCCACGGTTTGCCCCGGAGTCGGCGCCAGCGGCCTTTGGCTCGGGTCCCTTACAGGATATCACCCCCCCCGTCAGCAGGGCGGCATATACGATACAAGTCCATCGGGAGATAGATAAATCTTTCATAGAGGACGTGAAACTACATAACTTTTCCTGATCGCCAAATGGCCGTCCACCCCGGTGGGGGAATTATCGTAGATTTGCCCCATGATCCAAGTCGGAGAATACAACACGCTGACCGTAAAAAAGGAGCTCGCATTCGGCCTCATCCTGGATGACGGCAAGGAAGGCATACTTCTTCCCAAACGCTTTGTACCCAAAGGCCTCCGACCCGGGGATAAAGTGAAGGTATTCCTGTACCATGACGGCGAGGACAGGCTGATCGCTACCACGCAGGAACCAAAAGGCATTCTGGGTGACATCGTCCTGCTCCATGTCGTCAGCGTCACTCCTCTTGGCGCCTTCCTCGACTGGGGATTGATGAAAGACCTCTTTGTTCCAAAGTCCCGTCAGCTCGCCGGCATGCGCAAAGGCGGCGATTACCTGGTAAAAATATATCTGGACGAGCAGACAGGCCGTCTGGCCGCATCGGAGAAAATAGACTCCTACCTCAGCAACGAGCAACTCACCGTCAAAGAAAAGGACCTGGTCGACCTCACCGTGCTGCGCCGCACCGACATCGGCTATACCGTTATCATCAACAACCGGCACACGGGCGTTCTTCATTTTAACGAAGTATTCCGGGAGATCCGTGTAGGGGACAAATTCCACGGCTTTATAAAGAACATCGTCCCCGCCGAACAGGCCCCCTCCGGCGAGACGCAGATCGATGTGGTGGCCGGCAAACCCGGCTATGAAAGAACAGAGGACGCCGCCGAAAAGATCCTCCGGCTCCTAAAGGAGCACAAAGGCCGCCTGCCTTACCATGACAAGTCCGATCCCGAGGACATCTATTCCTTCTTTGGCATGAGTAAGAAAACGTTCAAGATGACGACGGGACGGCTGTATAAGGAAAGGAAGATAAAGATCACGGAGGAGGGCATAGAGCTCCTGTAGCGGTATTAAAACAGCCACTGTATCATATGTGAACAGCCTCTTGGGATGCCATTTTATAACCCTCTTATTTTCAACCCATTGGAACATGGCATCTTTTCTGTCGCTTTTTGGAAGCGTAAATCCTCGAAAAAATGCTGAAAAACTACTTCCGGGCGGCCTGGAGAAATCTTCAACATAACAAGATCTTTTCCGGCATTAACATCATTGGCCTTTCCATTGGTATCAGCGCATCGCTGGTCATCTATCTGATAGTGTCCTATCATATGAGTTTCGACCGCGGGCATCGGGATGGGGACCGCATCTATCGGGTGGTCACCGATTACGATTTTTCGGGAACACCCATTCATAACAAGGGGGTGACATTTCCCATGGGAGGAGCTATACAAAAAGAGCTCACGGGTTTTGACCTCGTCGTCCCATTCTTTATAATAAACAATGAAAAGGTCAGCGTAGATACCACCGGCAGATCAGGAGCCGGTGTGTTCAAAGCCCAAGGCCATATGATGTACGCAGGCGCAAACTATTTTCAGCTCATTGCCTATGATTGGCTGGCAGGTTCTCCGGCC
>Ga0105240_10003622_pt1 | contig 23924 bp, 33 predicted proteins | sample KBSC54metaG_FD_80426 | JGI IMG/M metagenome (GOLD analysis project Ga0105240, IMG submission 80426) | Corn rhizosphere microbial communities from Kellogg Biological Station, Michigan, USA - KBS C5-4 metaG | ecosystem: Host-associated > Plants > Roots > Rhizosphere > Soil | place: Michigan, USA...
CATGAAGGGCGCAGCGAGCTACGCTACCGGGCTTGCGGATTCGACTTTTCAAAACCAATTTAACAATGCGGTCACCAACCAGACCAACGCCTACAATCGCCTGATGGGCGTGACCTCGCTTGGCGAGAATGCCGCTGCCCAGACGGGCGCCTATGGCACGCAGACAGCGCAGTCAGTCGGCAATAATACCATCCAAGGCGGCAACGCCACGGCGGCGGGTTATCTCGGCGCCGCGAATGCGCTGAATAGCGGCGTCAACAATTATGCCATGTACAACGCCCTTCAAAAAGGCCTTTTCAAATGAGGGGGATAGTCAATGGCTGACGGCACCGTGGACACCAGCATTTACCCACGCGCAAACCAGAATTCGCTGATCGAGGGCTTGGGCCAGGTCCAGGCTCTAAAAAACGCCGCGGTTCAAAACCAGCTTCTCCAGACTGAAACGCAGCGCCAAGGCGTCGGCCTGTCCTCGGACAAGATCAATCTCGCGCACCAGGGCTTTCAGTGGCTTTCGCAGGGTCTAGGCTCGCTCGCCCAAGATCCACGCATTGCCACGCCGGCCGGTCCCGAAATGCTGAAGCAGTTCGCGGCTCAGGGCGTAAAGCAGGGATGGCTTACTCCCGAAGTGGCGAACACCGAAATCGCCAATATGCCAACCGATCCGACCCAACTGCCCCAATATTTGCAAAATCTCAATGTGAGGGCTCAGGACGCCGCTAACCAGTTTTCACAGATTTACGGCACGCCGCAGCTGGCAAACAATGGCAATGTGGCCATTCCATTGACGATGAGTTCGATCCGCCAGCCAACGCGCATCGGGGCCGATATCCCCATGCAGACCTCGCCAGGCGAGCGCGCAACGCCGGTCGACGGTATAGATTCCAGCGGTAGGAAAACCATCACACCCATGGGCACGGTCCTGCAAAGAGCCGGATATAATCCGCTCAATGCTATGCCTATGACTGCTCCCACGCCGTCCGCAGCCAATCAGTTGCAGCCCTATCCGGCAGGCCAAGCTCCAGTGCCCGCTCCGAACAATGGCAGCGTTCCCATGAGTCCGCCGGCTGGACAGGTGGAAGCCCAGACACAAGCCGCGAAAGTCAGCTCGGATAAATATTCAACGGACGCGGCGGCGCAAACCAACTACCAGCAAAACATCACGCCTATTGAGCAAGCTTTTAAATCCGTCCAAGCACTCGGTACGAAGGGTATCGGCCCCGGCTCCGAAGAGCTGAACCAGATGAAGAGCTTCCTTGTGACCATGGGTGTGTTCAACCCCGACGACAATCTGAAGAATTTTGATGAGGCGAATAAATACCTCACTCAAATGGCGCGGTCGTCCGGGTTTACTGGATCGGATGCGCAGTTGGCGGCGGCTCAACAGGCAAGCCCGAGCATGAAGACTTCAAATGGTGCGGCGCTGGCGGTTCTTCAAAAGGCGGCAGCTCTAACGCGCATGCAGAACGCTCAGGTCAGGGCCTTCGAGGCAAGCGGACAAGGCCCGGAATCCTATTCGAAGTGGGCCACAAAATGGAATACCAGCCAAAATCCGGTTGCTTATGCCTTTGATATGATGTCGCCAGAAGACCGGACGGCCTATGTCAAAAATCTCAAGGGTTCGGAACGCCAGAAGTTCATCACTTCGCTACAGACGGCGACACAGCTCGGTCTCGTAACGCCTCCGCAAGCCGCTCAGGGGAATTAAATGCTGACTGGCGACGCTCTGCTCCAAGGCCTGCTAGATCGCGGCTTCAACCGCGCGCAAGCCGCTGCCCTCGTGGGCAATATGAAGCAGGAGAGCGAATTTCGTCCTGGCGTCGTCAATCCGGGCGAGGGCGCTCAGGGTCTCATCCAGTGGCGGCAGGACCGCCTCACGGGGCTGAAGAATTTCGCCGCGCAGAACGGTCAGGATTACACCGATCCGAACGCTCAATTGGATTTCATCGTCCACGAGATGACTGGCCCGGAAGCAAAAAATTCGCAGGCCTTCCTCAAGGCGACGGATGTGCAAAGCGCCAATGCCGCGCTGAAGAAATATATCCGTTATGGCGACAACACCCAGCCTGTCCGCCTTCAGAATGCGCTGGCCTACGCTGGCGATAGCACCGGAAACCCGGCAGTCAATGCGGTCAATGCTGAGGCGGCTAGCGCGCCGGCCAATCCTGTTCGGACCGTCAGCTTCGTCCCACCACCTTTCAGCAACCAGCAGGGCAATTTCCAGCCGCTTCTGGACGATCAGCCGGCTGCGGCGCCGCAGTCTGCCGCCCTGCCGGCCGTCGAACGCGCTCCGTTGCCTCCTGTGGCAGCGCCAGATACCAATAGCGACCCGCTGAAGGCCTGGGGCGTTGATACAGAAGAGACGGCTCCTGATCAGAGCCAGACACCGGCCGCGCCAGAACAGGATATCCTCAAGGCGTGGGGCGTTGACAGTGGCGAGCCTACTCCTGCCGGCGATATTGCCAAATCGCAATCCGCAAAGCCCGACACACGCGATAATGTGCGGATCGATAACGTCATTCGCCAGTCTATGGGTCTCACCCCACTGCCTGTTCCGGAGGACGCGTCATCGACCGCAGAAGATGTCGTCAAGGCAGGGGCCTCGGGCCTTGCTCGCGGTGCGGCAGACCTGATCGGACTGCCTGGCACGATCGCTAATGGCATGAATGCGGGCGGAAACTGGCTTCTGCGGAACGGCTATAAGGCTGTCACCGGCAGCGATCCTGCGCCGGGTACATTCTTCGGCGGACCAACAGAAGCGATTAAGCAAAGCATGCTTTTCGGCGGCGGCAATCCGCTAAGCGGCAGCGTGCTTAAGGGCGCCCTCTCGGGAGCGACTTCCGGAGCAACTGACTATCAGGCGCGGACTGTCCCCGGGCAATATGCGGGGACTATCGGGGAGTTTATTCCCGGTGCCGCTGTTGGGGGCGGAACACTTGGCAATATCGTAAAATATGGCGTCGCTCCTGCTGTCGCCAGTGAAACCGCTGGTCAATTGACCAAGGGCACCGCACTGGAGCCATGGGCGCGAGCCGCTGGTGCTCTTGCTACGCCGTTTGGGATAGATGCGGCGGGGTATGGGGTAAATAAGCTCGTCAATGCTGCCGGCTCCGTCACGCCGAAGGGCTCGGCTGCAACAAATCTTCTGGCGGCGACAAAAGAGGCCGGGACGACTCCAGGTGCCATCGCGGCTGAGATTGCGAGAAACCCGCGCCTCTCGCCCATGGATGTAGACCCAAATCTACAGCAGATGGCGATGAATCTGGCTAATCAAGGTGGAGCGCCACGCGCCGTGCTCAACCAGGCCGTTGAGTCGAGGATGGCTGGCTCGAAGGATGCCGTTCAAGGGGCGTTCGATAGCACACTGGGCAAAACGCCCGATGTCGCGGCATATCTCGAAGGACTGAAGCAGACTGCCAGGGTTAACGCCCAGAAAGGTTTTGGCGATGCGTTGAATGGCGCTAAACCGGTGAATATTCAGCCAGTGTTGGATTCAATCGACGCGAAAGTGTCTCCTGGTATCGCGGCGATTACCAGCCCGGGCAGCAAAATACCACTCGGCCCCGTCGAGCAAACGCTTGCCAACCTCCGTTCTACGCTGGCCAATCCGAATGAAGTTCTTAGTGACGCCACGCGGCTTCATCAAATTCAGTCGGATCTCCGTGTTCAGGCTCAGGCTCTATCTAGCAGCAGCAGCGGGCAGGAGCGCCTGATCGGTTCGGCTCTCAATGGTGTTCGTCAGAAGCTTATTGGTGCTCTTGATGATGCTACGGGCGGGAAATTCTCGATCGCCCAAAAGCAATACGCCGATGACATGTCGATTCAGGATGCGTTCGATAAAGGACGCCAGATCCTTTCCAATGGAACGTCTAGCGACGCGGCTCTCTATAACCGCCCGGAGTTTTGGAAGGCGTGGGTCGGCGGAGCAAGCCAACCCGAATTACAGGCCGCAAAACTTGGCGCCCGTGTGGCGATTGATAATCAGATCAATTCGGTGCGCGCGGCGGCGGCAAAGGGCGCGGCTGTCCCGGATGTAGGCTTCAACCGCGATCGATTGGAAATTATTCTAGGAAAGGCCGAAACCGATAAATTGGCCCAGGCGCTGAGCGATGAGCAGAAAATCGCCTCGACCAATGCTAAACTCTTTGCCGGCTCTCAGACTGCACCCCGGCAGGCGGTGAACAAGCTCACCAATGTGACCGAGATCAATTCTCCCATCCGCGCGGATCTGCCTCTAAACGCGACGGCAGGTTTTGCCGTGGCCGGTCTCCCCGGGGCTGCGGCTGGTGTCGGTCTGTCGCTGGCCAAGCGTGGCGGTCAATATCTGTTTCAGCAGAGGGACTTGGCGAGGAACAAACTGCTTGCTCAAGCCCTGTCAGGCGACGCTGCTACCTTTAATCAGGGCGTGGCGCCAGCACTCTTGCGGAATCGACTTCTTCAGGCGGCGAAATTGGCTCCATCTGGAACAACTGGGTATCTTGGCCCGGTGAATGCATTGATCGGTAGGCAAACCGGTTCCTCACAGCAACGATAATCGCAGAGATGTACAGGGAGAATAGGCCTCCCATGATGCCGACCGCGCCGGTCGGAATGCCCCACTTCCATTGGATACTGGCGGCAATGAAGGCGCAGATTACAAGAAAATGGAAAATCCGCCACTTTGGGTTTTGGACTGGTTCGCTGTTTCGCAACCGGTTCAGTCGAGCGAATCGGGGCTCTTCGTGAATGTCATGTTCGATCATATTTTCTGGCACGGCGCGCAGATACTCTTTCAGAGATTTTCGAGTAGAAAAAATAGACAAATAAGAGTCACCGGAATGAAAGAGATTATTTCTATAAAAAGCTTATTCCTAATCGTTGAAACTGCCGTCTGCATAGTATCAAAATCAGTTATTTGTCGTTCAAGTCCTAAGGCAGATCGGATGTCATCCAATGATTTTGCCAATTCAATATTCACTGCCTGTGTGTTTAAAACCTGCATGACTGCCGCGCTTCTCATTGCCACATAAATCAAACCCAAGCTGGAAAGAATGATAGTGGTTCCTCTTTCTGGAACGCGGCCTAGAATATAGGCAACCACCAGGACATAAAACAGGTTAGCACCCGTACACCAAGCGTAGCCGAAGGCTTTCCGCATATCCACTCCTCAAAAGGACATCATGCAATCAGTCTTTGGAAGAGTCGAGATAGCCGGCTCTTTTGAGCCAGTCCCTCAGGATATGACGAATGGCTTCTGGTCGGGTCTTTTCCCCCAGTTCGGCGCCGGCATGATCGAGCGGGTCTATAAGGTCCGGAAGCAGCCGAACGCCCACGAGGGTCCCAGTGCCGGTCGTTGCGGGACGTCCACGTTTTTTTGTGTTATCGCTAATTGACTTCGCCATAGGATTAGTGCTATCACAAAATAGTCGGGCCGGAAAGAGGTAGCAGCCTCAATCCAGCCCTAACCGAAACCGATCTCATCGGGGAGACCGATCATGGCTGATTTGCCATCTATCACACGCCGCATTTTTCTCAAATCAACTCCTGCAGCTGTGGCCGTAGCCGGCTCTATCTCGGCGCAGGCCGAGGCGGGGCCGTCTGTTTCACCGCTCGGCCGCTTCAAAGCGGCAGTCGAGGAGTTAAAGGCCGCAGCCGAGGCACTGGACCCAAACATCTACGATTGGGTCGTCAAAACCAATGGCGATATGAAATGCGGCCTGCTGATCGCGGCCTACCGCAGAACAACGAAATACGACGGCGATGGGTGGTACGAAACGGCGGTGGCCAGCGACGTTGACCATGGCAGGGTCTATGTAGAGCGCGCATCGAAATACGATAAGGCCGGGGAACGTTGGTTCCGTATTACATCTCACGTCAATGGACGCCGCTTCGTGTCGGTCACCCCTGAGCGTCACTTCGCCACTGAATACGGCAAGAAAATTTCGATCTGACTGAATTCCGCCTCTGGCAGGGCGGTTTGTAAGCGCGAAATTCGAGAGCTTCATCGGCCCTCGGTTTCGCTAACGCGAACCCGTGCGCTTCGGGCCTGCCAGGGCCGAGGTGCCGATGGAGAACCAGTAATGGCAAAGGAAAATGTTGGCATTGAATTGCCAGCCCTGCAAATCGGGCTGATGGAAGTGACACTGATTGGCGATAGCCCGCTGATCGTCCACGCATGGTCGCACAAGGCCAAACTAGAGATGCTTGGCAAGCAGATGAAAAAGGCCAAGGGTGCCAAAGAAGCGAAAGACCCACGGGCCGACTTCGAGGCAAGCATGTACCGTCTGGCCGATGGAGGTCACGGCTTCCCCTCGGTAGCCTTCAAGGCAGCGGCGGTGACAGCGGGTACGTCTGTCGCTGGCCTCACTAAGATCGCCGCCCGGCAGGCATTCCATGTTCTCGGCGAGGACGTAGATATCAAGGGTGCGTTCGACGGCTCGGTTTCGCGTGTGAACTTGGCGCGGATCGTCGGCGAGCCACAGATGCGGGAGGACATGGTTAGGGTTGGCATGGGAACGGCGGATATCCGCTACCGCGCAGAGTTCCCTAAATGGCACGCCAAGGTTTTGGTCCGCTACAACCAAGGTGTCCTGTCCGAAAGCCAGATCCTGAACTTGCTGAACACTGCCGGCTTTGCGGTTGGCGTCGGCGAGTGGCGGCCGGAAAAGGACGGCGCCTACGGCATGTTCCATGTCGCAACAGAGGCGGAGGTGGTCCAATGAAGATCGCCGGCTTTGAGTTCGCGGAAGGCGCTCGGTTCCAGCCTGGCGCTATCAAGGACGCCAACATCGTTGGCAAGCACATCGAAATGCTGCGCAAGCAGTGCAAGGGCGAATTGACGCCGAAGGACATTCTAGACGACGCCCGGCACGACAATTCGCCGCTTCATTCGTTCTTTGAGTGGGACGATGGCGTTGCGGCCGAGGCCCACAGGCTGGCACAGGCGAGGGGTCTGATCCGCTCCGTCGTTGCCATCTACACGAGCCCCGACAAGCCGGCGGTTCGGCAAAAGGCTTACGTTCACATCGCCGAGTCCGGCGCTCCGCACTATCGCGAAGCCGGTCACGCGATGAGCCAGACCAAGACCCGAAAACTGGTTTTGCAAACGGCTTGGCGCGAACTGCAATCATGGCGCCAGCGCTACAAGGATCTGAAGGAATTCAGCGACCTTTTCGAGGTCATCGACGAGGCCGAGAAGCACATCACCTACAAGAACTAAGCGCGGAGCCGGATGCCCGTCCGGCTGGCGAGGATCACGGTAGGGCAGGCTAGGTCAGGCAAGTTCAGGTTTGGTTGGCAAGGCGCGGCAAGGCAGGCTAGGCAAGCTGAGTTCAGGCATGTCGAGCCGAGGTATGGCTGGCGAGGTTTGTCCAGGCGAGGCTTGGTCCGTTGAGGCGGGTCGGGCCGAGGCAGGCTAGGCTAGTTCAGGTGAGTTCAGTCGCGGCGATGCGCGGCATCGCAAGGCAGGCACGGTCCGTCAAGGCGAGTCACGGCTTGTTCAGGTGAGGTTCGTCAAGTCAACGTAAGGCAGCAGAAAGGCGGTTCTTCGGAGCCGCCTTTTTCTATGAGGAATAGGCAATGGCAACGATCCTTCCGCTGGCGGAAACTCAGTTCAATGACGCGCTAGGCGTGCCGCTGGCTGGTGGAAGCGTGTTCTTTTACACGCCATCGACAACCACGCCAAAAGACACATACATGGATGCCAATCAAACGATTGCGAATTCAAATCCGGTTATTCTGGATTCGGCCGGCCGCGCAATCATCCTTGGCTCGGGCTCCTATCGCCAAGTCGTTTACGATGCCAATGGCAATCTGATTTGGGATCAGACGACCTCGGAGGCGGTTGTCGGCTCGACCTCCTTCGGCGGCACATCAACAGGATCGGCTAATGCCCAGATCGTCGCGGCGGGGACGTTTTCGGGTGCAGATGGCAGCACGATCAATTTCACGGCCGGTTTCACGAATACAGGGTCGATGACCATTCAGGTTGGAGCTTCTGGCGCGCCGATCGCGGTTCTCAAAAACGGCCCAACCGGTCCAGTCAATCTTGTCGCTGGAGACATCGCTGCCGGAAACATCTACTCGATCTCGTACAGCGTTTCCCTTGGCACCTTTCAGCTTCTCCAATCGCTCCCCCCAATCCTCCAGATTGCCTCTCAGGCCGAGGCACAAGCGGGCGTCAACAACACCGACGTAATGACGCCACTGCGGACCAACCAGGCCATCCAATCGCTTGGTATACCGGCTCCCGCGAGCCAGGCGCAGGGCGATATGCTCTACGCGACGGCCCCCGGAGTATGGGCACGGCTGCCGAAGGGGACTGCCGGACAGAGGAGCGCCATGAATGCCGGGGCGACGGCCCCACTATGGAGCGACGCCATCGCAACAAGCGCTACCGTAGACACTTCTACCGGAGCGACGACCTACGATATCACTGGCATTCCCTCTTGGGCGAGACGTGTAGTGATCGCTGTTACCGGAGTTTCGTTTACCAGCAGCCAGATGTGCTTTCGGGTCGGATCAGCCGGCGGGATCGTTAGCACAGGGTATTCCGGGGCTATATCATTGCTTGGCGCCAACGTCAGCACAACCAGCTTATCTTCGAGCATAATCACGGGGACTAGTATCGGTGCTGACACCATCACGGGACTTGTGACGCTCATTCGCATTGGTGCGTTAAACATATGGGCTTTCACAAGCTGCCTAGGCTGGACAAGCAATCAGTTCAGTTCCGTGGGTGCCGGTTCTGTGAATGTAGCCGCTACCCTAGATCGCGTCAGATTGACGACTACCGGCGGCAGCGCCACGGGAGACGCCGGCACCATGTTCGTGTGCTGGGAATAGCCCACTAACTCAACAATTTCAGGAATGAACAAAGGCTCGCTTCGGCGGGCCGTTTTTCATTGGAGCACTCAATGCCCGATATTGCAGACGTAGCCTGGTCAGAACGCGACGACCACAACACAGAGGCCGTGCCTAGCGGCTGGCCTACCGGCGCGTTCCCAGCCTATACGGATCTTGTCGGCCAGATGATGATGGGAGCCACCAAGCGCTTCTGGAACAAGATCAACCCAGTCTATCAGACGACCGGAACGGCGGATGCCTATGTCGTCCAGACCGAAGTCGGTTTTGACCAAATCAATCTGTATGAGCTGCTTTGCGTTCGTATCGATCGGGCCAATACCGGACCAACGCCAACGCTTCAGTGGGGAAACACGAGCCCTCGCACCATCGTCAAGGCTGGGCCATCTGGTTATATCCCGTTGGCGTCCGGCGATTTGTACGTCGGCAATTCGCACACCTTTTGGTACAACGGCGCCTTCTATGCTCTAACCGATCCGGCAATCTCAAACCTTCAGCCGTTTTCACCCAACCTGACAAGTTGGGCGGCGATCACGCGGGCTGCTGGCTTCGATACGTGGGTAGCCAATCCGTCGAGCGCAAACCTTCGCGCTCTAGTCCCTGATGAGAGCGGAACTGGGAACCTCCTGTTCCAGAGCGGAGATCTCGGGACGCCGACTGCGGGCATGCTCACAAATGCCACGGGACTTCCGGTGGCGACCGGTATTAGCGGATTGGCTGCCAACATGGCGACCTTCCTTGGAAGCGCCAGCAGCGCCGCTCTCCGCGCGGCCATGACCGATGAAAGCGGGACTGGCGCTCTCCTGTTTCAGAATGGCGCCCTCGGCACCCCGGTGTCAGGCGTTGCCACCAATCTCACCGGCCTACCTCTCTCGACTGGTGTCACAGGTACTTTGGGCGCCTCAAACGGGGGTACAGGCAACGCCAGCTACACCATTGGCGATATGTTGTACGCCTCTGGCCCCGCGACGCTCTCCAAACTGGCGTCAACGACCGCCGGTTATCAACTGCAGTCCAATGGAGCGGGTGTCGCTTCCTCATACGCTGGATTTGTTCAGCCTGTCGGCAGCAGCCCCGCTACGAGGACATGGCAATCGAAAGCCTCGGACTTCGTCTCGATCCTCGATTATGGTGCGATCGGTGATGGAAATGTTGCCAATGCTACGGTCAACACAAACGCGCTGAACAATGCTCTTGCCACCGGGAAAACCGTTTGGATTCCGTGGACGGCGGCGGGCTACAATTTCGGCACCAACACCATCAATCTCGGCACCGGTCAGATCGTCGGTGAGAACAAGGTCACGCTTCTCACCCAGACTACCACGATGTTCTTCTCCTGCACCGGCTTTGGCGGTGATTGGGGTATCTCGAATGTCACCATCGACGCCACAGGCTGCGGGTCAAGCAGCACGATGGTCAGGTTCCGCACCGCATCGGCCGTGGTTTACAGGGGACGCTTCAACAATATCGACTTCAAAAACCAATATGAGGCCTTTGGCGACGAGGCGAGCGCCAACTATGTCGTGGACATGCGGTTCACGAATATCAATTTCCTGCTGTCGCTTGGGCGTCCGATTTTTATTCGTCACTCGCGCGGCTTTATCTACTGGGAGAATATTCAGCATGCACTGAATACCCAGGCTCGCGCCACATCGTGGGCATGCGGACGATTTGATGATGCAGTCGGGTTGGAAATATCGCGGTGGGATGTCTCGGGAGGTCCGCCGATTACAAACTCGACGGTGACCATCAGCATTGCCTCGCCAGGCGTCATTACATGGAACAGCCACAATCTTGTATCTGGTGATGCCATCCAACTTACCACGACCGGCGCTCTGCCGACTGGCTTGGCTCCGGCAACCACCTACTTCGTGCGAAATGTTCTTTCCGCCAGTACTTTCACGGTTTCAGCCACTTCAGGCGGCACAGAGATCAACACGTCCGGCACTCAGTCCGGCACACATACAGCAACTCGCGCGCCTGTTTACCAGTCCTCTGCTTATGGCCTAATTATCAACTCGTCCACGTCTGTGTGGCTCAACCGTGTCGAAATTGACAGCACCTGGGGCAACGGCATCCTACTGTCCAGTGTCCGCTTCCTGCGCACGAACCAGATGTCCGCTTACCACAATCTCGGCAATCAAATCAGCGGCAGCGGGATCACGGAAAGCACACTTTCCGACACAATTATCACCGGAGCGGCGGGCGATATCGGTGATGGCAACGGAAGCGGGCTGGCGTTCGATACGTCATCAAACAACGTTGCAATATCCAATCTGGATGTCACAAATACCACCTCTACCGGCCTCATCCTCAACAATGTGACGAACTTCCTAGTTGAGAACTACAACGGCTATAGCAACACCGGTTATGGTCTGGCATTACTTGGAACGACCGATCGCTGTATCATTGGCTGCAATCTAAACAACAACACGGCCGGCGCGGTCCTGAACACCGCATCCGGCACGAACAATCTCGTCAAGGATATCGCCTCTTACCAACTGCCTACGACTGCCTTCTCTGGGAACATTACCCCGAAGACAAACGACGGCGCGGCTATCGGCTCGACAGCGCTTCAGTGGTCAGACCTTTTCCTGGCCTCCGGCGGCGTAATAAACATTGCCAACGGCAACTACACCGTCACGCATACGTCTGGCGTGCTAACCTTCTCGGGTGCCGTGCTGTCGTCTGGTGCGGGTGGTATCGGCTATGCCACCGGCGCGGGTGGAACTGTCACACAAGCCACCAGCAGAACGACCGGCGTGACTTTGAACAAGCCAAGCGGCGCCATTACGATGTTCTCTGCTGCTGGTTCGGCCACGGCGGCGACATTTACCGTCACCAATAGCACGGTTGCCGCGACAGACACGATTTCCCTTGGCCAAAAATCTGGCACCAACCTATACAACTTCATTGTGACGGGGGTAGCAGCAGGCAGCTTTAACGTCACGTTCTATACGACAGGCGGCACGGCGACGGACGCACCAGTGATCAATTTCAATGTCGTCAAGGGTGTCGCTGCATAACAGGTGCAATGCGCGAACTTTAGGGCTATAGGGGGCAAAAGGGAGCCCAGTAAATGCCAAAGGAGCGCATTGCTTTCGCCAATACTTTGCGAGGCATCGCCGCGCTCTGCGTCGTGATTGTCCACTACACCGGAGTATTTTGGACCTCGCGCGATGCTGCCGCCAACCTGATCCATGCACCGGAATTGCCTCCGGCATTTGTGTTCCCGGTCTATCTGCAATGGCTGCATTTGACGGTACCGCAGTTCAGTTGGGGCGCTTTCGGCGTATCTCTGTTCTTTCTAATAAGCGGGTTCGTGATCCCGTTTTCGCTACGCAACGTCACATGGCAGGGATTTCTGGTCGGTCGCTTCTTCCGGATCGTCCCGCTCTACATGGCGGGGTTCACGATCACGCTGCTCTCGATATGGCTGGTTGGTCGGTACTTCGATGTCGCCTGGCCGTTTAGCTTCAGTGAAGCCGCTGTGCACTATCTGCCGGGGCTGCGCGAATTCTTCGGCATGCCGAGCATCGACGGGATCGTTTGGACGCTGGAGATCGAAATCAAGTTCTACCTGATCTGCGCGCTGGTGATAGTGCTGTTCCGGCGCAAGTCGGCCTGGGTTTTTGTCGTTCCGGCCGTGCTCGCGATAGCGGAGTTCTGGATGGCCGGAAGGGCCTTTGGACCAGCCGTGCTCCTTCCCGCGCCGTTTTTGATCTTCATGTTCATCGGGGTGACGTTCCATTATCTCCACGAAGGCGCGCTCAAGGCAGAGCAGGCTTTGTTTCTCGCTGCGGCTCTGTTCTTAGTGTTCGCAATCTTGCTCGGGCGCACAATGCCGGAACTCGCGCCTATGGCATGGACCTACGGGTTCGCTGTCGTCGTCTTCACGTTTGCGGCTAGTTTCCCGCAACTCTTTCGGTCAACGCGGGTCGGAGACTTCTTCGCCGACATCAGCTATCCGCTGTACGTGGTCCACGGCGTGGCTGGATATGTGGCGCTGCGGGTGCTTCTCGACCTCGGGATGAGGGCATGGGTTAGCCTGATCATCACGACGGCTGGTGCCTTGCTTATCTCGTGGCTGCTGCATGTGCTTGTCGAGATCCCGAGCCACAATTACGGGAAGCGTCTCGCGCGCCGCTTGCAAGAGCCTAAAGCGCCGGACATCATCGGTGCCGTTGCCGAATAGACAGCCCTTAAATCGCAGAAAACCCGGCCGCCTCTGAGCGGCCTTTTTCTTACCCACAACCCAAGAGCACCCCATGCGCCTGATCCACAACAGCCGGGCAGTAGCCCTGCGCGCGCACAGCGTGAAGTTCTGGCTGGCTGCTGTCTTCTGCCTGCTTGGCGGCCTCAATCTAGCCAGGACCACTTTCTGCCGGCCTGGATAGCGCGGATGGCAGTGAGGCTCACGTTGAATTGGCGCGATAATGAAAGTTGCGTCCTTTCGCGACGCATTAAGCGGATAAATCTCACGTTATCCTCTGTCAATTTTGCTTTTCCGCACCGCTCGCCACGATTGGATGTTCCGTGTTCGATTCTATCGGCCTGATTGGCTGCGCGTGTTTTCCAAGACATGTGATGAGGATTGACGCAGCCCAAGCTTCCATTACCGCATGAATGGGCTGCTTCATGGCCTGAAGTCGGGGGCGCCCCATGTGCGGATACGCAGACAAGACGGGAAACAATATGCGTTGCGCCGCTGATACCAATTTGTCCATATCCCCCACTCCCCTTCGAGTAGGGCCATATAAGGCACTCATCTCCTTTATATGGGATAACAACTTCTCGGAAATACCGAGCCGCCTCCCCGCGAGGCGAAGAAGGTCCGCCAGCCAACGGGTCACGGTGCCGCCTCAGTCGGTGGTAGTGGCCGTTGCAATAGCCTTTCGCCTGAACTTGCTTGTCGCATTCTGGAATCGAACATACACGTGAATTAGCCATCTCTACCTCTCATCAGGTTGGGCTTGGTTAGAACGCGTCGCGGGATTGCCGTCCCGGGCGCGTTCGCTATTTGTACCACGAAAATATGCGGAGAATCAACGTGCTAGCCAAAGTAAGCCAGCGCGCGGTTGCTAAACGCGTGCGCTTTCACTGCGCGTGGTTGAGCGGCCTATTTATAATCTGCGATGCGCTCGCGTCCACATGGAGCCTGTTCGAGGGGGCGTTGCCCGTCTCGCCGCTCATTTATGCCGGCCTAGGCCTCGGCTTCGCCATCGCTTCGGGTATTGGCCACCTGATCTACCGGAACCTCTAGGAGAAATCCATGCCTATCAACCGAATACGGTCGAGCGCTCGCGCTCGGGCCGCGATAGCTGCTGTCCTCGGTATGGGGGCCGCCGTCACTGGTGGGTTCACCTATATCAACGGCGTGCCCGATGACGTGGTTCTGGCTTCCGAATATCTCGTCAATCCATGGGAAGGCGAGGTGCTGAAGGCTTATCTCGATCGCGTCGCCGACCCGCCCGTCTGGACCATCTGTGCAGGCGACACGCAGAACGTGAAGCCTGGCATGGTCGAGACACCGAAGGGCTGCAAAGATCGGCTGGAACGCCGTATGACCAAGGAGTTCCGCCCGGCTCTCACAGCCTGCATCTCGGACTTCAACGGCAAGCCCATCTCATGGCGGGCTATGATGGACAGCTTGGCGTGGAACATCGGAGCGCGAGCGGCTTGTAATTCACGGGCTGCTGCGTTTGGCCGGCAGAACAAGTTCCATGAAAGCTGCCTCGCCGCTACGGCATTCAACAAGGCTGGCGGACGCGTTGTGATCGGCCTCGTCAAGCGCCGCGAGAATGGCGACGCGCAACGCATCGGGGAGGCGGAGCTTTGTGTCTCCGGTCTGAACTGATGGGCTCGATGTGGGTCAATCTCCTCGCTGATTCCATTGAGGAACACAAGGCAGAGATTGCCCTGGCTCTTATTGGTATCGCAGTGATCGTGGGGCTGTTGATATGACATGGCTCATCGGACTTATAGCGGGCCGCACAGGGCTGTCCTCGTTGCTCTCGACGGTGGTCGCCTACGCTGTCATTGCCCTGCTTGCTGGTGGCGGCTTCTGGGCGTGGTCCACGCACAAATACAATGCCGGCTACTCCGCCGGCACCTCTCACGAGCGCACAGCATGGGAAAAGCAGCGCGACAAGGATCTAGCCCAACAGGAAGCCGACAAGAAGGCAACCCAGGCCGAAATTGACCGGCTTGAGGCCGAGGTGCAGCTTGATGCCCAAGCGAAGAAGGACGAGCAAGCCGACGCTGATTTGAAGGCCGCACAAGCTGCCTCACCCACCAAGGCTAACGTCTGCCTGCCGCGCAATGTCGGCCGCGCCCTCAATCGAGTTGGGAGGTAGCCGTGAAAAATCTCTCGATGCTACTCATCCTGTCGCTCACCGGGTGCGCCTCAGTGGACAGGCATAGTGTGTTGCCGCCGACCCCGGCCCACGTCTCAGACAAGCTGAAACGGTCATGCGGCGAACTTTCCACCATACCAGACCGCGACCTGACACAGGCGGAAAGTAATCCACTCTGGGCTCAGGACCGTCGCGTTGGCGGCTGCGCTCTCAGGCAGAACAGGGCTCTCGTCAAAGCCGTTAATGCCCTCGAAAAGCAGGGGCAGAAGCAGTGACGCCGCCAAGGCACCGCCCGCAGCGCACCAACGGCTTTACCGAAGAGCAAAAAGAAGAACTCGCCGAGATCATCGATGCCGCTGTCAAACGCGCAATGGCTCCAGCGATCCGCGCTGAATTGAAGGACGCCGGCCTTCGTCTCGACGGCGATATCAATCAGACCGCCGCAGTCGCCGATTTCCAGTTCGTGCGCAAGTTTCGTCTCATGTTCGAAGGCGCATCGTCCAAGATCGGCGGTGCCATCATCCTGGCTGTCGTCAGCGGATTTGTCTGGCTGCTCGTCATCGGTTCCCAGGCTTTCTTCAGCGCGAAACCCTAACGCGCGCACGACACGAAACCCTAATTCCCCTCCGGCCCTGAAAGGATACCGACATGCGCGGCAATCTCGCTGCTGTCGTCTGGCTTTGTGTTTTGTGCATTGCGTCCGCATTGATGGCCGTTGGCCTCGTTGTTCAGACAATCGCGCTGCATCCTGACGCGGCGGGTTTTCTGTCGATCGTCACGCCAGCACAGGCCGAACCAGCGCCGCGCTATGCCTGCACGCCAAGCGGTGGAGCAAAGACGCCAGTCTGTCATGCAGCAAGCGAAATGCAGGTCGTCCGCATCACCGATGACCCCGGCGGAAGCGTTGGGGAATATTATCGGAAATACAAAGCACTTTCAGACGCCGGCACCGAGATCCATTTCCACGGCATGTGCGCATCGGCCTGCACAATGGTATTTTTCAAGGAGTTCACGGGCATAAAAGCCTGTGCCGATGAGGGCACTATCTTCGCCTTTCACAAGCCATTCGACCAGAAGGATGGCAAGGTTCGGCGTTCCAAATCTGCCACGAGAGAGATTCGCAAGCTTTGGGTTGCGTGGCTGGAGGAACTGCCAGACCCGTTGCGCCAATATTTGAAAAGAGCGCGCGTTCCCTCAGCGGCAGAAGGTGACGAGCAAAACACGCTACTGCTGCTGCCTGGCTATCTCCTGATGCCCAAATGCCCCGTGTCGGTGGCCGCACAATGATCAGGCTTTTTATCCTGCACTTCGGCTTCGCTTGTTTTCTCGCTTGGGCGTGGTGGCTCGGTTATGTGGGCTTCGTCTTCTCCCATGACGTGTCGCGCATTAGCTACCTGATAACAGCGGTGTTCGTCTGGTGTGTCGCCAGAGTATTCTGGGGCAAGACCGATCACCTTGAGGAGGCCGAGAAACAACTGACCGGCCTCGGCTTCATCGGTACGCTCGTCGGCTTTATTCTAGCCCTGTCGGGCATCTCTGACGGCTCAATGAGCACACCGGACGGCCTCATGCATATCGGCACCGGGTTGCTGTCTGGCGTTGGCGTTGCGTTCTGTGCATCTCTCGTCGGCGTCATCTGTGCCCAGTGGCTTGGCCTGCTTGCCTGGCTGGTGCGGGAGTAGCGCCAGATGTGGCGGCTTTTCAACAGCATGCGTGACATGTATTCGAATGTCACGCTCATCCTGACTGCGGTCATCGTGATCGTGTTGACCCAAGTCAACCCCAAGGCGAAACCGACCGAAGAAACCGCGAAGCCGCCGGGACAGATGATGGCCTGCATCTACTGGACCGGCCACCACGATGTTGATCTTTGGGGCGGATCGCCCGACGACGACAAGGGCGTCGGCTATTCGAGGAAAAACGGCGCCACCATCGATCTGGTCCGTGACGACCTAGGGACAGACAACGCGCCGCACTTCGAATGCGAGTTCGCCAGAAGCCTCCCAGACGGGCGTTTCGTCTTCAACATCCACGGTTTCTCAATCAACGATCCTGAAGTCACCGTGCATGCTGAAATCAGGCTTGGCGACGAGTTCGGCTATCACCTTCTCCTCGAACGAGACCTGACGATTAAGCAGAAGTCCGAGCGTACTATAGCCCAATTCGTTCTCCGGAACGGCAAAGTAGTCCCGGGTTCCGTAAATGAGGTATATGTGCCACTCCGCAGCGCAACCAAATGATTGAAATATATATTGAAATAGGCCATTATGAAGCGGGCTGATTTGGTGCTTGCGACACCGCCTCAGCCCTAACCGAAACGATCATGGAGCGATCGAGTGGCTAGCCATCGTATATGTTCGATTCCCAATTGCGGCAAGCCGCATAAAGGTCACGGCTGGTGCACTACGCATCACCAAAGATGGCGCAAATTTGGCGACCCGTTAGCCCCCAAAATCGGCGGGGGCAAGGTCCAAGATTTTCTCAAGAAAGTTGTGACCCCATACGCTGGATTGGAATGCCTTATTTGGCCGTACCCCACAACAAAGGCCTATCCGACAATAAAAATTGACGGGAAGTTCTGGAGTTTCCACAGGTATGTCTGCCAGTTAACGCACGGCGACCCGCCGACGAAAGAGCATGAAGCCGCCCATACGTGCGGGAATAGTCTCTGCGTTAACAAGCGTCACATCGTTTGGAAGACTCACTCAGAAAATTTAGCGGATAGAGTTCTGCATGGAACCGCCCCGATAGGCGAGCGGCATTTCAATTCAAAGCTGACCGGCGACCGAGTGAGGGAAATTAGACGTATTGGGCGGGCGGTTGATCTCAAGACGCTTGGTGAGATGTTCGACGTTGATGGATCAACGATTGGAAAAATCCTGAGCGGCAAAGCGTGGGCACACGTGAAAGACGAGGGCTAGTGAATGTTTGCTAATGGCTCTCTATTAATGGCGACAGACTGGCTATTCTTGAGTGTCATTATCTGTTTTTTTGCATGGGTCGCAGGCCGCCGTTTGGCGGCGTTGCTTTTGCCGCTATGCGCCGTCCTCGCAGCCGTTGCCCTCTGGATCCCAACGGGCACGCCGCGCCTCACCGCCATTCCGTCAGGAAAATATGCCGTCCTCGGCGCCAAGATCGTTGTCGATCAAGCGATTTACGTCCTGCTTGATGGTGGCAATGGCGAGCCAATCTACTATCGCCTGCCATATACAGCCAGCGAGGCCAACGAGTTGCAAGGCGCTCAGGATGCCGGCCAAGGACAGCCAGGCTCAGTAAAGCTCGAAGTCGGGCAGGATGGCGGCACGAAATATGATGGGCCGCCTCCTGTATCAGGTGAGGCGCCCAAGCCGCCCGAGCAACCGGCGATCTCCATCCCCTGATTTTCCACTTTGCGGCGCGATGCGCTCGATCCAGTGGAAATCCTTTCCCCCTCAACAGCATAGGAGTGCGGGCTCTTGGTAGCTTCACTATCAGAGGACGAAATCCAGCGACGCGTCGATGCTTTAAACAGCCATCCAACCATCAGAGCAGCGGCAAAATCTCTCGGAATGGGCGCCAGCACCCTCGGCCACACCATAGACATGCTTCGAAGCAAGGGGCGCCTGAAAGGTAATAGTGTGCAGCCGGCGGCAGCAAGCGAAGCGCGCGAGGCAATCGCAGTTGAGCCGCAATCCGCGATCGAAACCCGCGACGCCAACTTCTGGCGCAACAAAGCCAAGGCGGCGGAGAAGCAGGCGGCCGAAAGTGAACACATCCTGCGCGAGATGGCTGGCGTCTTCTCGCGTCCGATCAACATGCCGGCATGGGCATTGCCGGACGGCAGCGATCGGGGCAGGGCGGTTGGCCTCATCCATCTTTCGGATCTTCATTGCGGCGAAGTCGTCAGGCGCGAGGAGGCGGCCGGCTTTAACGAGTATAATCCCGAGATATTCCAGCGCCGGCTGCGTCGCATGATCGATGCGTCGATCCGCATCCTTCCCCGGTGGTCATCGGATTGCGATCTAAAGGGCGTTGTCGTGGCGCTCAATGGCGACCTGATCTCAGGCGATATCCACGCCGAGTTGCGCGAGACAAACGCACTTACGGCCCATGAGCAGGTCGCCCTAGCCACAGACGAGATCGCCGCTGGCCTGAAGATGCTGGCCGATGCATTCGGCGCCGTGCTGGTAACGGTGACACCAGGAAACCATGGGCGCACCACTGAGAAAACCCACGCCAAGCGCATGTCAGCACTCTCCTACGACATCATGATCGGCAACATCCTGGCCCGAGAGTTCGCCACTGATGATCGGATCACGGTCAACACTGCGTCGGGCGCAGATATCGTGTTCCCGCTCTTTGGCTGGTCGGTCCTCCAAACCCATGGCGATTCCATGGGCACGGGAGGCGGGCAGGGCTTTGCGGGGCCGGAACTGCCGATCGTGCGCGGCGGCAAGAAAATCAAGCTCTCGGGCTTCGCTACGGGCGAGCGCTACGACATCATCCTCACAGCTCATTACCATACTTCCTCAAACCCAGGGACGGTCCTGGCGAACGGCTCCATGGTGGGCTACTCGGAATATGCCGTGCGCATTCGTGGCCTTCCTGAGCCTCCACAGCAATGGTTGGCGCTGGTTCATGAGAGATGGGGACTTCGCGAGCGCGTCCCGGTGATCTTGGAAGATCCTGCACCGCCGTTGCGTCCACGCATCCGCGTCCCTGCGGGCATGGCGGCGGCATGAATGTCGCACCGCGCCCTGTTTCTACCTCGGGTCACCATGTCCACGCGCCCGCACCTGGTTATTACAACCGTGCCAACAGACGAGCCCTCAACCTTCTTCGAAACAGCACTTACCCCCGCTGAAGCGCGCCGCCTGGCTACCGATCTCCTTATTGATGCAGATCGAGCTGAGAGACATATGGAGACGCAAAAATGGCTTGCGAAGCAGAAGCCGTAGACGAACTCGCCAGAGAACTGTTCGTCGCCGATAACGCCACGCTCTCGGTATTGCCGGATCGCGTACTATCCCGATGGTGGGCGGCCGAGGACGAGTCCACCAGGCTTTTCTACAGGCGTGAGGCAGCCCGGAAATTGCAGGAAGCTGCTACACGCGAGCGCGTATAAGGTCGGGTTATACGCTTTTGCGTATTTTCTTTTAACCATACGAGGCGCCAATGGATCGCGTGAATTCCGCTCTCCCGCAGATCCCCAACGAGCAACTTGTGCCGCATATCCATCCCGAAGGTGCCCGCTGCCTGAAGTGCTCATGCTGGACGGCAAGCCCCAACCCTAATTCCGGGGACTGCAAATACCTGGGCAGGACAAATTCCGAATGGGGTTGTCCGCTGTTTCAGCGCCAATAGCTCTCCCATCCCCACAAGACCTCGCCCCGGCGCCGTAAAGCGTCCGGGGCTTTTCGTTCGTTTAGAGGAGAAAGAGATAGCCCATGACGATGGCGGTCAGCGCGAAAGCAGCCAAAGCGGTACGCGGGTTTTCTTCAATGAGGAGCGAAAGCATCCGAAAACCCTACCATTTCTGCGGAATCTGCACTATATAATTCGCATGAGGCGGCGCTTGCGCTACCGGCATCGAGATAGAAGTTTGGGAGTGAGTGTCAGTTGCAAGTGATGCTCACCTGGGTCCGCCGGTCTAGCCGACCGGTCAGCTTCTCGCCTCATCTTCCTCCCCAGCCTTCCCCGCGCTAACGTAGCTCGATGAGCGACAAACCCATCTACGAAGTCAGCGTTGTCGAGAGAACCGAAGGCGGAGGGCTTACCTCTCGCGTGCTGCTGAAGACCACGGATCGAGAAGAAGCGAATTACCTGGTAGGCTCGCTTGAGCAGGATGGCGCCCGCGTGAAGCTAGAGATCAGGCCGCCGGCAAGGAAGAAGCGCTAGGGCCGTCAAATCTCGTCAGATATTGACGGATTTTGCCGGACGCCTCCCTCAAGAGCCTTCTCCCATACCCTCTCCACAGCAAGCATGGCCACACGGCGACTATCAGCGCGCATCGATCCTCCGCCTTTAGCTGGAAATGCTGCCCAATATGGCGCCGTGCCGCTGGTGGTGACGAGATAGACGCGGCCTATCTTCGTCTCGCCGTCGAACCCCACGTAGTCGTTCTCTACGTCTTCCCAGGTCTTGCGCCATCCGATTTCGGTCATGCGTCGGAATATAGGCTATCTCGCCAAGGGCGGGTAGGTTACTGGTGGGGCGCGGCTGCTGTGCACGTCGGACAGACGCTATCCATGCCGTTATGCCGCTGCCACATGCAGGGAAATATAGCCGAGCAGCACCGGGCCTCTTCTTGCCTAGACTTGGCGAGCGCCTTCCTGCCATTCTTGGCCATGACCGACATCATCACATGCTCGACTTCGTGACCCTCCGCCTGAGCCCATTCGGCCATAGTTTCTAACAGGCAGACGCACGAAAGAAGCGCGTCGTCCGTGGTGGCCATTCTCGCTTCGTCTTCCATCTTCCACCTACCTCATCATGTCCGGGGAGGGACTAGGCGAATTGGCTGAACCATCTGCGCTCGCTGATTAGCGATGGTCTGCGGCGCCGCGCCCCAGAAGAATTCACCGGACGAGACGATATAGGCGTCAATGCGGCCCTCGTTGTTGCCGTACTCGGTCTTGAGGCACAGTTCGCCGCTGCACTCGAAAAGACCGATTGGGCATTGCGCCAAAGTGACCGGTTCGCCGTCGTTCTCAAGCGTCATTTGCATTGTTTTTCTCCTGCAAAAACAGTAGCATAACCTTCGAAAAACTCAACGAGAAACGAGCTTTCTGAACTGCCAGATTGTGCGAATTTCCCGCATATGATCGAACCCATCTTCGTAGCGATCAGTTAGCTTGCGCCGCTCGCACCAGCCCCAAACAAAGCCGTGGAGCCCCAGCCTCGGCAGAAGCGAAAAGAACGGGCTCCACTCTTCAGCCTTCCACTTCATCGCTCACCACCACCCCCAAGCCTGTCCCAGCCCCCAACAGCAAGAGGGCGATGATGAAGCGGGCGTCACCTTTGAAGCGGTTGGCCATCACTCATCCCGAATCTGCTTGGCAAAATATCGGCCATAACTGCGCATCTCGCTATCAAACGGCTCGTCCATGCCCTCGCACAGCTTCGCACACCGCTCCCGCTCGGCAAGCAGGGCTTGGGCGATGATCTCGGCCCGCTGCGAAATGAGGCTCATGATGGTGATGTGCTCGGCCGCCTCCCAAGCCTTCGCCATCAGGTCGGCCGGTATCTCACTCGGCATGGCCTAGCTCCTGTGCTGGGGCGTTCGCGAGTTCGAGCAAAACATCGGCGTGACAGGGGTCTCCCGGCCGGCACCAGCAGCCTAGATTCTTGCCACGCAGTTCTGATCTGGCAGCGGCGACCAGGCTGGCATTGTCGGACGCTACGGCACGGAATAGGACGAAGGCATGCCGCTTGTCCTGAACGGGGCGTCCACCCGAATAGGCGCTAGGCTTGCCTGGCACGAACGGATTTCCCCACTTCGTGGTACGATCCACCTTCACCGTGTTCGCCGGCATCCGCCAGCCCTTCGTCCGCTTCAACTGCACTCGTTCTGGCATCGGTCTCTCCCTGTCGAAGCTGGTTAGGCGGCAACACGCGCACAAAGTCCCACGCGATTTCCCATGCGAGACGATCGAGCATGCTGCAATGAATTGAAAAGGCTTCGGATTTCGTGACAGGAACCGCCGTTCCCAAATCAGGTGCGCTACCAGGCTGCGCTACACTCCGACACCAAGAAATGCTTGGGTTTGCGGCTCTTAGAGGGCTTCGCTGGGAAACGCAAGAGCGGAACGAACGGCATACAGTGGCAGATTGTGGAACCGAAACTCCCACGAGATTTCCCACGGCGTTCATTGGCCGTTCTCCTTGGCCTTGTCCACCTTTGAAACCTCGATAACCTGGGCTGCTTCGCTGGCCTCCATGGCGGCCCGCAGATCGTCCTTGGTCACATGGGAATAGCGCGATGTGGTCGCAAGCTCCGTATGACCTAGAAGCCTCTGTGCGGCCTTCAGATTGCCCGTGGCGCGCACCAGGCGCGTGGCGGCGGTGTGTCGGTTGTCATGGAAACGGTAATCCGTCACACCGGCCCGCTTCTTGGTCCGGCGCCACTCGGTCTTGAAGCCTTCCATACTGATTGGCTCGCGGCTTCCTTTGGTCGCACCTTCACGCGGACGCTTCACGACATAGGTGAACACCGCCGTCTTGTGGTGATCCTTCAGATCCCAGAGAAGCGCGTAAACGGCCTTCGTCATCGGGATGACCCGCGCGCGGCCACCTTTTCCGACGATCTTGATCTCCCGGTTGAAGAAATCGATGGCTGGCCACTCTAGCCCGACGATCTCGGCACGCCTGCAGCCGGTCAGGAGAGCGAAGCGTAGCGCTGGCTCATAGTCGGTGCGGATAGAGGACCGGAACTTGCCTTCTTCGTCTGGCGTGGCTTCCCTGATCCTCTCCTGCGGTTCCTTGAGGATATGGTCCTTCCACTCGATATCCTGCACTGCCTGCTTCCATGTGCGCCTGGCGCGCCGCATAAGCCCGCGCATGGGCACGGTGACGGATCGGTTGACCGTGGCCGGGGAAACATCCTCGCCACGTCGCTTGGCAACTGCCTTGGCGATCGTGGCGTCTGAGATGTCGCAAAGCATGGTGCTGGCGCCTATCTGCTCCTGAAGCCATTCCAGCGTCCGGAGCGTGTCCGCTTCATTGCGGTGGAATTGTCCCACTTCATTCCAA
>Ga0105240_10003628_pt1 | contig 23899 bp, 21 predicted proteins | sample KBSC54metaG_FD_80426 | JGI IMG/M metagenome (GOLD analysis project Ga0105240, IMG submission 80426) | Corn rhizosphere microbial communities from Kellogg Biological Station, Michigan, USA - KBS C5-4 metaG | ecosystem: Host-associated > Plants > Roots > Rhizosphere > Soil | place: Michigan, USA...
GCTATCGGATACGAAATCGAGCAGTTGGCCTACGAAGACGATCCCCTGAACGTGGTGCGGACACTCGAAAAAGAGGGTTGGCTGAAGGTGCTGAGCGCGCACTGGACGACAGCCAAGGTGGATGTCAATGGCTTATCGGAACTGGTTCACACCCGTCAGCAAATGAACGAGCTGGGCTATACGCCGGACCCGGCCGCCGCGGTTTTGCAGTTCCTTACCGCGAAACTCAGCGACAAAGAAATTTCCGACATCCGCAAGCTTATTCCTCGCAAGGATCTAGTGGCAGCGTGGCGCGACATTGGCGATCACGCCAAGGAACTTGCGAAACGGCTGAGCGGCAAGGAGGCTGCGACTCCATCGCGGACATGGAAGCTACTCTCAAATGCCCGGCACGAGATGGTGCTATATCTCGCCGTGACCGCGCGCCAGCAGGCAGTAGAGCAAAAGATTAAAAATTTCTTTACCAAGTGGAGAGAGGTGCAGCAGAAGGTCCCGCTACCGGAAATGACCGAGCTGCTGATTACGCCGCAACTGCCGGAATATCCAAAGATTGCGGAAGAAGTGTTCATGCTGTTGTTGGATGGAAAGCTGCGTACTCGGACTGAGCGGATGAACTTTTTGAAGCCGCTGGCGCCACCGCCGCCTCCGCCACCGCCGCCTCCGCGAAGAGGCCGGGCCGCGAAAGCCTCGGCTCAGGCTGCGCCTGCAGCTGCTCAAGCTGCGACAGGAAAGAAAGGAAAGGGCCAACCAGCGCAAGCCGTGGCACCCGCCGCCAAAGCTCCGGAAAAAGCTGGTGTGGCCGCAAAGCCAGCCGCAAAGGCAAAGGCCGAGAAACAGCCAGCTAAACCTGCGGCTCGAGCCAAGCCGAAAGCCCCGCCCAAAAAAGCTCCGCCGAAGAAGGCTGCTTCGAAACCCAAGCAGAAATCAAAGAAGCATTGATCGTCGAAGGTCAGACCCCATCCAACCCGAAACTTGGATTGTGATAGGTCCCGCTGATTCTCACCGGGACGACCTTGTTGTGGTGCCCCTTCTTAAACAAAGGTTCCAGCGCTTTCGCGAATACCGACTTAATTCCGGACGTGGTGTTGCCTAAGCTGGCCTGGGTAGTGAGCTGGCCGTGCAGGTCCACGTGTTCATTTGTCAAATCGAAATTCCCACGAAACCAGGCGGTCGCGTTGCCATCTCGAGCCGACAGCTTGGAAAACTGTGCAATCCCGTTCAGTAGACGAACGTTGCCGCTCAAGTCCGCGAGCGTATTCTGGTCCGGCTGCTTTTGGTCATGCCGTTCCGAAATCTTGCTCAACCGAGATTGAGTTTCACGGTTGGTAAATTGTGCTTCCTGTATCCGGAAATCGCTACTGACTTCAATTTTCTTTAAAAAGCGCTCCTGACCCGACGGAATCACCACATGCATCTGGAAGGCGACGGTCCCGACAAGAGGCATCTTCGGGCTCTTAATAAAAGGATAAAAAGTATCTTCAATCCGCCCATGATCGCAATTGAGTTCGATAACAGCCGCGTGTTTCCCGTCGGGTTGCCGGCCAATGCTGCCACGAGCATCAATCTGGTCGCGTCCGAAGGAGGCTTTAACGCCGTGCAAAATCGTATCGCCATTGATAGCGTTCACCGCAGCCTTGAATCGCGTTTGGAGCGGAAGCTTGTGCTGCGTGTACGCCACCTCGAATTCAGGAGTTGTAGTTGAACCTTCGACTTCCATCTGTTTGAAAGTGCCTTTGAAATTTCCATCGGATGAGAGCATGCCGCCTATAGAGTTGAAGACTCCGAGATTAGCATTCGAGAGTTTGTATGTGCCTGAAACCGGCGTGGCAGCCGGGTCTGACGAGTTCCAAGGACCGAACTGTCCGGAAGTCTGAATCAGTCCTGCCGGCATCGGACTGTCAAAGTGCGCGGCGAATTTAATGACATTGTTACTACCGAGATTTTGCGCCTGGAATTTGTGAAAGACGAACTTCAGGGGTTGCGCCTTTCGCTGAATATCGAGAACGGCGTCGTCTGCCACCAGGGAATCCACGGTGGTTTGTTGAGAGGACGATATGTCCGCCGAGAGATCTGAATGTCCAAGCGTTACATACATGCCTTCCGCCCGCATCATGCTGATGTGGTGCCTCATCAGTCCTAATAAATTGCTGGTAACCGTGAGCCGGCGAATTGAAATCAAAGGTTGCCTGGATTTAGCGCGTTCGAAAACCACGTTTTCCATGATGCAACCCGGTGGAAAATATTTTTCTTTAAAGTTTCCGAAGCTAACATTCGCCGCGGTACTCTCGCTAAGCCTGGCACGCACCGACGACTCCGTAAAAGGCCAGAAATGGTGTAGTAGCACGACACCCGCCGCCGCGACACAAACGAGTACGATGACACCGATGGAGGCAATGCGCTTCATGGGCCTCCGCGATCCTGTTGACGTCGTCACAAAAGACATTCTCACCTGACTCGCGGCCCATTACTGGCGTGGGCATGGTTATTAGGGCTGCAGGTTTGATTCCGCGATGGCAGGTGCGTTTGCCCAGCCCGCTGCAAGAACTCTGATCGAATAATTTCTGCACTCAAGGTTTGAAGCACCTCTCCCATCCCAGTCACATCTAAGTCAGCAATATGATCACCACCCTTAATATCAACACCGCGACCGTCAAAGAGTTGACTCAACTTCCAGGAATTGCGAAAAATCTTGCGTACCGCATCGTGAATCACCGGAACCGCCACGGTTATTTCACTCATTGGGAAGAGTTGCTCGAAGTGAAAGAATTCCCTGCTGATGCGCTCGACCGGGTTAGACAGCGGGCAAATATTTCTCCGCCTGCCGGCATTTTGAAAGAAGAATTCGGTCCCCGACGAGTTAAGACTACACAAATCGAAAGACTCAAGAAGAAGCCGAAAGGTTATACCAAAGCCATTCGTGCGACCAGAAGTTCCGACCGTTTGAAGCCTAGCGCTTGATCACCCCTGCTTGACATTCGAATGTCTTCTTCCCCCGCTAAACGGCGAAAAAAAAGGGTATTCGCGTTCTCTGCGATCTCCCGGTGTTCTCTGTAATCTCTGCGGTTAAAAGCTTTAAAAGCAGCGGATAGAGTCGAGAAGTCGCGAAATCAAAAGCCTCTAACCGCAGAGAACGCAGAGAATAGCAACCTGAGATCGCGGAGGAACGCGAAACTTCGAACTCCCAACGAACCAAAGAACACGAAGAGCGTCACCCCCTTATCAGATCTTGCCGGAAGCACTTCCAGAGCCGATATAATGGCCGCAATGGCCCGATTCTCGCTCTCGGGCGATGCAAATGGCAAATATTTGGCTGCGGGTGGCTCTCTCGTTTTATGGCATCGGACTGCTTTACGTCCTTGTAGCCTTGACTCGCACCCGTGAAATCCTGAACCGAATCGCGCTTCATGCCGCTTATCTAGGCATGATCTTCCATTTTGTTGCCATCGTTGAGACCGTGCGCCAGTCCGGAGAGATCAGCCTCGCTTCGTTGTCGCTGGCGGCTTCCGTGCTTGGCTTTCTCATCATGGTGGTGTTCCTGATGGTGTATTTGATTTACAAGACGACTTCCCCTGGCATTGTCGTTTTCCCTGTAGTTTTTCTGCTTACATTCGTGGGCCTGAGCGGAATGGAATCGTTTGTGCTCGCGTCTTCGTCCGCCCGTACAGGATGGCTCATCGCTCACATCACGCTCATTTTCGCGGGATACGCTGCCTTGGTCATCAGTTTTAGCGCCAGCCTCATTTATCTCATCCAGGAGCACGTGCTCAAGGCCAAGCGGTCGACGGGATTGTTGTCCCGGCTGCCTGCGCTGCAGGTCACGGACGATATCGGATTTCGTTCCTTGCTGATTGGGCTGCCATTTATGACGGCGGGCCTAGTGGCAGGAATGGTGATCGCGCAGGCGCGATTCGGGCAAGTGAATTTTCGCGATCCCAAGATCCTGCTTTCGCTGCTGACCTGGGCGGTATACCTCATTCTGCTTTATACCCGATGGAGTGCCGGCTGGCGCGGACGGCGCGCGGCATTTTTAGCCGCCGGTACTTTTGCGCTGGCCATTGTGGCCTGGGCAGCGAACTACTTTAGCGCGGTCCACAGGCTCTCACCATGAATTTCCAGCTGCTAGGCGTGAATCATAAGACCGCGCCCGTAGAAGTGCGCGAGCAGCTTGCTATTCCCGACAAGAAACTTGGCGATGCACTGCGGCAGTTAATGGGGGTGACTGGTGTTCGTGAGGCTATGATCCTCAGCACCTGCAACCGAGTTGAAGTGCTGGCCCACACAGCGAATGGAAACGCTGACCTACGCCAATTCTTGCGAGGACACTTCGGCCTTGAACCTTTGTCGTATGAATCTCATTTGTACGAATACCGCGAGGACGAAGCAGTCAGGCATGTGTTCCGGGTAGCTTGCAGTTTGGATTCGCTGGTCGTCGGGGAGCCGCAGATTCTGGGGCAAGTAAAGGAGGCCTATGCCAGCGCACGGGCAGCCGGAACCGTGCAGTCCTATTTAGATCTCCTTCTGACCCGTGCATTCGCTGTGGCCAAGCGTGTGCGCACAGAAACGGCAGTGGGATCCTCATCGGTTTCGATCGCGTCTGTAGCTGTTGAATTGGCCGAAAGAATTTTCGGATCATTGCAAGGCAAACAGGTCTGTTTGGTTGGCGCGGGCAAGATGTCTGAGATTGCGGCACGGCATTTGATGGCAAAAGGCGCGGGCCCGATTTTCGTTGCTAACCGGACTTATGAACGCGCACAGGTTCTTGCCCAGCGTTTCGGCGGCAGTGCAATCCGCTTCGATGAATTGTACGACCACTGCGAACAGGCTGACATCGTTATTACTTCAACCGGTGCACCGGTGGTCATTTTCCGGCGCGAACACGGTGAACGGTTCCTCACCCGTCGCCGGAACCGTCCTATGTTCTTCATCGATATCGCTGTGCCGCGCGATGTCGATCCGGAGATGAACAAACTCGACGGCATTTTCATTTACGACATCGATGATCTGCAGGAAGCTGCAGCCTCACACGCCGCTGCGAGAAGCAAGGAGGCAGAGCGCGCTGAAAGCATCATTGAAGACGAGGTGGGGCGGTTCCATGCCCGGGTGCAGTCGTTGCATGTCGTGCCCACCATTATTTCGCTGCAGGATTACGTCGAGACAATCCGGCAGGCGGAACTCGACCGGGTCCGCGGACGACTGGGGCAGCTTTCAGCCGAACAGGAGCAAGCGCTGGAGACGCTGACTCGAGGTATCGTGAACAAGATTTTGCACACGCCAATCACCCGGCTGAAATCAGCCGCCGCCGGTCCAGAAGTCACTACCCTGACTGACGCGTTCAAGAAGATTTTCAACTTGCAGGATAAAGATAAAGCTGAGGAAAGCCCCTCCGCTAAAGCCGAAGCGGGCTCGGGATCAAGGAGCCGATAATTGCGCCTGCGAATCGGGTCGCGCGGCTCGCAACTGGCTCTCTGGCAGGCAAATCATATTGCCGGAAGGTTGTGCGAACGCGGCAACGAAGTTGACATTCAAGTCATTCATACCACGGGCGATAAAATTCTCGATGTGGCACTCTCCAAGGTGGGTACCAAGGGCATGTTCACTAAGGAAATTGAGGATGCACTGTCCTCAGAGCACATCGATCTGGCGGTCCATAGCCTGAAGGATCTGCCAACCGAGTTAGCCGCGCAATTTGAAATTGCAGCGATTCCCGCACGCGAAGATCCTCGCGATGCGCTGTGCTCGACCAGGTACTTCACCCTCGACGACCTACCGCGGAACGCAAAAGTGGGCACCAGCAGCCTGCGACGCGAAGCGCAACTTCGCGCACTGAGGCCGGACCTGGTAATCCAGTCTCTGCGCGGAAATGTCGACACACGTTTGCGTAAGCTCGAGGCCGGAGATTACGATGCCATCATTCTTGCGCTGTCAGGATTGAGGCGGCTGGGCAGAACGGAGCTGGTGAAGCAGATAATGCCGACCGAAGTCATGTGTCCCGCTGCCGGACAGGGAGCATTGGCCATAGAAATTCGCGCCGACGATGATCTCGTGCGAGGAGCGTTGGAGTTTTTGGATGATGGTGCGGCCCGGTCGGAGACCGAGTGTGAGCGCACCTTGTTGAACAGACTCGGCGGAGGCTGCCAGGTGCCGATCGGGGCAAACGCAACACTCACTGGCGGGAGCTTGCGTTTGAACGCCGTGGTGGCAAGTCCAGATGGAAAGGTCATGCTGCGCGAAACCGGTCAAGGAAGCAATCCGAGGGCGCTTGGTGATTTGGTAGGTGAGCGGCTATTACAGCGTGGCGGCGGATCGATCCTGGAACAGGTTTATGCGCATGCCGAACCGCAACCGGAACAGCCGTAGACTCGCGTTATTGATCGACGCTTAGCACAAACCAATGTACATTCCCGAATTCAACCGGATCGAAGATCAGGCGGTCGCGCTGACTTTCATGCGCGCGAATCCCTTTGCCATCCTGGTTTCAAACCATGAAAAGGCTCCGTTTGCGACTCATCTTCCCGTACTCGTCTCGGAGACCGGAGACCAGTTAGTCATACGTGCGCACGTGGCCAAAGCCAATCCGCATTGGAAAATGATCGATCATCAGCAATCTCTGCTGATCTTTCACGGGCCGCACGCATACGTCTCGCCGGCGCTTTATGAAATCCATGAAAGCGTTCCCACGTGGAATTATGCGACTGTGCACGCGTATGGGATTGGACAAATCCTTCCTTCTGACCCGGACAAGCGTCAGGTGCTGTCTGAATTGATCTCGCACTTTGACTCGTCGTATTTGGAGCAGTGGAACTCATTCGATGAGCAATATCGCAGCCGCATGTTGAATCACATTGTTGCCTTCGAGATCGCTGTCAGCCGGATCGAAACGAAGTTCAAGCTGAGCCAGAACCGGACAAAGGCAGAGCAGGAAAATGTAATTCAGGCCCTGAGTGATAATCCCGATCCGGCGATTTCCCGGGTTGCTGACTTAATGCGCCAGCGCGGCTTAGGCGCGAGATGAAAAGCGAACGGTCTGAAAAACCTCTGGCTGGACTGCGCGTGTTGGTTGGGCGTGCCCGCCCGCAGGCCAGTGCGCTTTCTGCTGAACTGGAGAGCTTGGGCGCGGACGTCATCGAGATTCCATTCATCGAGATTCGACCGCCACGTTCTTACCAGCCGCTCGACACTGCACTCCACAAACTCTCCGAATACGATTGGCTCATTCTCACCAGCGTGAACGGGGTCGAAGCCGTGGCTGAGCGAATGAAGAAGTTAGAAATTGAGCCAAGCGAACTGTCACGTCTCGATGTTGCAAGCATCGGCCCTTCAACTCGCGGGGCTGCAGAAAAAATGGGTCTAAAGGTGTCGGTGGTTCCACCAAAATATGTAGCGGAATCGGTCGTGGAAAGCTTGCGCGGAAAAGTGGAGGGCAAGCGAGTCCTTTTAGTGCGGGCAGCAGTGGCGCGTGACGTGATACCGCGGGAGTTGCGAAAAATGGGTGCATCCGTAGACGTGGCTGCCGGATACGAAACTGCACTGCCGGAGTCTTCGAAAAAGGCATTGCAAGCGCTGATGAAAGATACGGTGCGAAAACCGCAGGTTATAACATTTACAAGCTCTTCCACCGTGCGGAATTTTATTGAGTTGCTAGGCGGGCGTGGGCGCCCGCCCCACACAAATAACAATTTATTGGAGAGAGTGCGATTGGCTTCGATCGGGCCGATTACTTCGGCGACGTTGCGCGAATTTGGATTGCCGGTACATGTGGAAGCCGAGGAGTACACGATTGCCGGGTTGACGCGCGCGATTATTGAAGACCAAAAGTAGATCTCCGCACTGAAGCAATTCAGGGTGACGTAACGTGATTCGTCATCAACCACATCAGTCATGCGCCGAGGGAACGTCGCTCCACCGGACAGCCGAGGGCGGCGGTCCCCACATGGCTTCTTACCGTTGAGCCACTTAGCAGGATATTATCCCAAAGCTCGGCTGCCGGTCCGGCTCTCAGTCCAACTTGCATCCGCAATCGGCTGGCGGAACATGGGATTTGAGAAAATCGGTGACACGCCGATAGGCATCGATCTGGTTTTCTACTTTCGCAAAGCCGTGGCCTTCGTTCTCGTAGATTTTGTAATCCGCCACGCCTCCATGCTTCTTGATGGCGTCAACCACCTGGATTGTTTCTTCCTTCGGACAGCGAGGATCGTGTCCTCCTGCCAGTAGGAGCAGTGGCGCCTTGATCTGATCGACGAAGAAGAACGGCGAACGTTCTCTGAAAAAGTCGGGCTTCAGCTTCGGATCTCCCATAGTCGCAAGATCGGACTGGCGCAATACGGGATCTTCGTTTTCTATTTCGGTAAACCAGTTCACGAACGGCACAATCGGCACGCCCGCGGCCCACACGTCAGGCGCTTTGGTCACCGCCATCATGGTCATGTAACCGCCGTAGCTGCCACCCATTGCAATTATCTTTTTAGGATCGGGATAGCCGGTCTGATTCAGAAAGTCGGCAGCAGCAAGTACGTCCTGCAAATCTCCGCCGCCCATGTCGAAAAGATTCGCGTCTTCAAACGCCTTGCCGTAGCCAGTCGAGCCGCGATAGTTAGGTGCAATCACCATGTATCCCTGATTCACAATGTGCTGTATGAAGCGATTGAAGGAGTCCACGCTTTGCGATTTTGGTCCGCCGTGAATGTAGACGATCGCCGCGTTCTGCCCATTACGCTGCATGTTACGGGTCACGTATAGCCATGCCGAAATCGCCCACTTGCCATCGCGGCTGGGATAGTGAACCAGAACCGGCTCGACCATATGATCGGCAGGCACACCGGCCATTAATGAATGTGTGATCTGGTTCGACTTTCCACTAGCAATGTCATAAGTACAGGCATCACCGGGAGCATTGGCTCCATTGTGGTAATAGAGCAACTTCTTGCCATCATGCGAAAACGGTGACTCTGCGCCGCCGAACGAGTTCACGCCTTTCTTCAGCGGCAATTGAGTTGTCTTTTGAGTCGCGAGATTGTACAGGTAAAGATCGGCGTGACCATCGACATTAGCGCGGAACGTGACATTGTTGCCGTCGGGAGAAAAATTGCCGCCGTAGATTTCCCATTTTTCGTGAGTCAGCCATTGAATTTTTTTGTTGCCGAGATCGAGTAGCGCAGCGTTCTGAAATTCATTGGCAGCATTGCTCGTAATTAATAGCCTTTTTCCATTAGCCGAAAAATCATTCGCCGCAAAAAGCTTCTCGCCGTCATGCGGCGTTGCCAGTGTGCTTTTGGATGTTTTCACATCGGCAACAAAAATGTTCGAGTCAGTTCCCTTCGCGTCTTCCTGCGTGTAGGCGATGAGTGTGCCGTCCTTCGACCAGACGGGATTCGTGTTCAGCTTGTCCGCGGGAGTGTTCAACGTGATGTGTTTCACATCGCGCAGCAGTGTATCGAACACGTCAATTTCAAAAACCGACGAAGTTTTTGGCTTGACTATGTACGCCAGATAACGCCCGTCCGGCGACCAAACCGGATTCTCTTCCGAAATTTCGCGGGTCTTAGTGACGTTTACGATCTGGCCGCTTTGCGGTGAAACCAGAAAAATGTCCCACTGCTCGTCGCCATCATAGTCCGACTGATAGGCGATCCACTTGCCATTCGGCGACCATGTGGGGTTCGACTGGCGCTGATCGCTGACCGTCAACTGGGTTGGCCATCCGCCATCGGCAGGAACCAGCCACAAATTGTTTCGTCCAGTGATGTTGGAAACAAAAACAATGCTTTTGCCATCGGGAGACCAAGCGGTGCCGCCGATCTGGCGAGTCATGTACAGGCGTTCGAGTGAGAGGCCTTCCTCGCCCTGCTCGACATTGGCATCAGGCTTCGCTGTAATCTGCCTGGGATCGGTAATCGCTTCTGGTGGCGTGAGGGTTTGAGAAACTGCCAGCGTGCTCATCAATACGACGATAACAAATCGCAGGATGGGTTTCATGATGATGCGCGTGTTGGTCAGTACATAGCTGGAAACGTCATCGCAGCAAAATCGCGGAGGGCTGCCCCTGCACCGCAAACAGGCTGGAACTCGGAGCGATCAGCTTTCCTGTAACTGCCACTTGAAAAGTGGACAAATTCGAAGACCCATTGTTGGTGAGAACTACCCAATTAAAGGTACTCGTATTGTTGGCAATGTTGGAGGTAATGCCACCGGAGAAAACCGAGGCTCCGCCTGAACCAGTCGCCAAAGGGGTAAGAACGCCGGTTGCTGGACTGTATTGATATTCCGAAACCTGGCTCGATCCGCGGTCGACAGCATAGACGAAATCTGAAGTAGGATTGACGAGAATTGTAGCTGGGCCCACCCCGGCCGCAACTGGCGATTTAGATGGGATCTCGGCCAGAGTTCCGTTCGGCGCAATGCATGACGCCGAGACCTGAATGCATGCGGAGAAGATGCTGATGTTATTCGAGCCCGAGTTGGAAACAAAAAGATTATTGTCGTCGCCAACCGTACAATTCACCGTCGCTGTACCTGACGTGATTCCAGCGCAGCGCGAAAAGGCCAGACTGGTGGGATTAGTGCCGGCGGTGTAGGTGTTAATTAACGTCAGATTGCCCGACCCGTCGTAAGAATAACTCTGCACGTTGTTGCTGAATTGATTGGCCACGTAGAGATAACTGCCGGCTGGCGAAACTGCCAAACCGCTCGGACCGGAGCCACTCACGTCGCCAGGCAATTCGGTGGGCACGGGACTACCCACCGGGGTCAGGCTGGTGCCTGAAATCGCAAAAACCGAAATTGTTCCGGAAGTGACGTCGCCAGCCGAACCCTGGTTGGCAACAAACAAAAATTTACTCGCAGGGTCCGCTGTCAAAGCCACAGGTACCGATCCGGAGTTTGCCGGGGAGCCAGAACTGGTTAGGGTGCCGTCACCATTGATCGTATACCCGGTAATAGTACCGCCTGCGTTTGCGATGAACATGGCTTTACCGTCGGGCGTAATAATCATCGCCTCGGGTTGCGTGCCCGTTGCTGCCGGTGACCCATTACTTCCGATCGGGTTAATTGCGCCGTTGTTTTGGCTGATTGTGTACGACCGCACCATTTGATCACCCTGGGTGGCGACCCACATGAAACTGGTATTGGTAGACACGTTATTTGAGCCGCTACAGCTATTGAGTACAAATTGCGGCGCCATCGCCAAGACCACCAGCACCCAACGAGACTTCATCCCCATGCTTTTCCTCGGAAGAAAGGTTTCAACGCTGCGAAGTAAACGGTTCCAAGTTTTAATCGTACAAAGCTCAAGTCGTGCGCACGCAAGCTCCCGCGCCAAACAGCCCATCGTTCGGACGTACGCTATTTAAGTGCGCTCGTTACCCGGATTCCCGGCAAGGGCTTGGCAGCTATAACTTGAGTATTCAATTGTTTATCAGGAATGGGGAGAAAAGAGCAAACTCGCGGGACTACGAAATCTTGCTGCCAACGACCACAGCCCGCTGTTCCTGCAGTCCATGTCCGGACTGCAAAGGAATATGCATCTCAACCTGAAGCCCACCCTCAGGCAAGTTGGATGCGCGCACAGAGCCTCCGTGCAGCCTGATGGCTTGATCGGTAATTGCCAAACCTAACCCCACGCCGCCGGTGGACCGCTCGCGGGCATCATCGATCCGGTAAAACGGCTGAAAAATCTTCTCCAGCTCCACGTCTGGCACCCCGGGGCCGGAGTCACTCACCTGGACATAAGCTTCGTCCAAATTGCCGATCGTCCTTTTTTCCGCGCGGATCGCAACTGCGGTGCCGGCGCCAGTGTATCGCGTGGCGTTTCGAACCACATTTTCGATGGCGCTGCGCAACAAAGCAGGATCGCCGGCGGTGGGAAGCTCGTCGAGAATCTCGCACTCCACTTGTATGTTTCGCGCTTGAGCTTCGAAAGCGGCATCGCGGGCTATTTCCTGAACCAGATCTTCTAGTTGCACCGGCTGCTTGCGAATACTGCCAGCGCCGCTTTCGAGGCGGGCAATGGTGGTAAGGCTGCCAATCAGCTGATTCATCCGATTCGATTCCAGGCTAATGCGATCGAGAACGCTTTGCCCTTCCGGCCCGGTGCGTTGCCTGGCTAACTCGAGCGCAACGCTAAGGCGAGCAAGCGGCGAGCGCAGCTCATGCGAAATATCTTTGAGCAACCGCGATTGCGCATTGACCAGTTTTTCAATCTGCTCGGCCATCAGATCGAAATCGCGGAGCAGCTGAGAAATTTCATCGCCGTTCTGCGAAGAGCCGGCGCCTACGCGGGCAGAGAGATCTCCCGAGGCCAATTTCTGCGTCGCCTTGCGCAGGCGGATCACTGGGGAAGTCAGGAACTGCGCCAGGAAATAGCAGACCAGCCCCGAGGTCAGCACGGCAATAACAATTCCAAGGCCAGGCACCCCATTGGGTCCAAAGAGCGCACCCTGGCCGGGGGGAAGTTCGGTCACGAGCATGTAACTGTGCCCGTCGGGTCCAATGGTCGACACCCGCAGCATTTGGAAGCGAGGGTTCAAACGGCCCAGAAGCGTGTCAGTGGTATGCCGCTCACCTCTTGCGACTTCAGAGAACCAGGGCGGGACTGATCTCCCCAGCAAACTCTCGCCGTCCCTGAACAGGACAGCGCGAAGATGCTGAGTATCGCGAATGCTGTGCAGAAAATCGCGGAGGCGATCGGTGCCGCCATCCTGATATGCCGATATAGCTTCGTTCAAAATTTTAGATTGCTGCGTTTCAATTGCCGAAATCTGCCGCGTAGGCCGCGTGGCTACGGTTATCAAAATGGCCACGACAACGAGTAGCGCAACCACCAACCAAAACGACAAAAATATCTTTAAAAAAAGGCTTTTCATCGGCTTGCGTTTTTCGCCTTTGGTCTGCTTAGCGCGTAAATGTAGCCAGTTCCGCGCACGGTCTTTATGTGATCACCGGTATCGGTATCGCCCAATTTCTTGCGGACTTTGCTTACGTGCATATCAATGCTGCGATCGAACGGGGAAAACTTGCGTCCCAGAACCTCGTCGACCAGCGCCTCGCGAGTGACCACCCGGCCGGCTTCGCGCAACAGAACTTGTAGCAACGCGAACTCCACGGAAGTAAATTCGACCGGCTTGCCGTGATGCAATACTGATCGGGTCGCGGGGTCCAGTTCGACATCCCCGACGCGAATAACTTCCGGCACGTCATGTTCGCCGCCTTTGCGCGAGCGGCGCAGGATGGCGCGAATGCGAGCTACCAGCTCGCGCGGATTAAAAGGCTTGGGAAGATAATCGTCGGCGCCGATCTCAAGTCCCACGATGCGATCGACATCTTCGCCGCGCGCAGTAAGCAGGAGCACGGGAATGCGCGAGCCGTCGCGGATGCGGCGCAGCACGTCAAAACCATTCAGGCCAGGAAGCATCACGTCGAGCACGATCAGAAGGTGTTCGCCGGAAATTGCACGGGCGAGGCCGGTTTTTCCATCATGCACGGCCTCCACTTGAAAGCCCTCGGGACGCAGGTATTCGCTGACCAGAGAGCAAAGCTCAACATCATCGTCGATGACCAGAATGCGTTCCACATCATTCATTTTAATAGTTCAACCCATAATCCCTAGTAAAGAATCGTCATAGAATCGCACGTCCCGGTTTACAAACATTTACTCGGAATGACTTACTCTTTACCGCCATTCGACTAGCATCCGTGTTTCTATTCTACGTAGGGGACAAAGTTTGGGACACAGTTTCTGAACAACAGGAGGAAGACGTGAAATCCATGAACTCAAAACTAACTGCAATAACTGCCGTGCTCACTCTGTTTGCGGGCATGGCGCTCGCGCAGGGCGGGCCCGGTGCCGGGGCGCCAATGCATCATCGACGAGGAGGCTTTATGGGAGGGATGGAGTTGCCACTCCGCCAGCTCAATCTAACCGATGACCAGAAGGCGCAGATCAAACAGATGTTCCAGTCAGAAAAACCTGCGATGAAACCACTGATGGAGCGGGAGCATGCTGCCCATGCGCAGATGATCCAGTTGATCACCAGCGGAACATTCGAACAGGCGAAGGTCGCTGCGGTGGCGGCGCAAGAGTCACAGATCCACATGCAGATGGAAATCGAACATGCCAAAATGGCGTCTCAGATTTACCAACTGCTGAGCTCTGATCAAAAAGCCAAGGTGTCGGACATCATCGCCCAACACCAGCAGCGCATGCAGCAGCACATGCAGAACAAAGAGCAGGCGCCGACGGAGCAGCAGTAAGGTGATCGCTCCGGCCGGAAGTCGAGGGCGGACTTCGTGAATGCGGATGCCGCCTTCAATTTTTTCTACTCTGCACTTCTCGAACGAAGTTTGCAGATATTTACCCAGGAGAGTACAGTGGCAACCACGTCAACGCAGTCCGATTTAGTCAGTATGATCGCCCACGAGGTCGTCTCCGGAATCGATGAGGCGGTTGGTTATTGGTTGGGCCGAATCGAACGAGAATTAGTAGGTAGAAGTTTGAGCCCCGAGCAACAACTTCGCGCTATCGAACGCGTGATCAGGGAATACAAAGAGGCAACCGGCCAAGTGCCGTTTTGCTGTGCTCAGGCGTGATTCCAGCGCATAATGCTTGCGGGCTGGCTCCTTCGTAGATGTTAAGACAGTCTCTGGAGCAAGAGATGAACTTCGAGAGCGCAATTTCTTTCCTAAGTCATTCCAATTGGGGATTTCTGGCGCTATGGCTGGTGTTACTGGCAGTCGCGTTCACGGCCAGCTTTCCTGAGAGGACGGGCACGTCGACATCCCGCGGCGACAGCAGACGCCATCCGTAACCCTCCCGAGAAAGCCGGCTGCTAAGCCCCATACTGCTAAAATCACTGCAGCAGCCCATGTTTCCTAAAAGTCTTCGGCCTCTTCTTCCCTATTTAAAGAGATATCAGCGCAGTTATGTTTGGGGAGGAATCTGCGTTCTGCTCATGAATGCGGCCTGGGTGCTTGTGCCCCCAATCATCGGCCGCGCCATTGACGACATGAGCCGGGCAGGGATCTCACTGCACAAAATAGGCGTTCTCGCCCTGGTGCTGCTGCTGGTGTCCGGAACTAAGGCGATCTTCCAATTCCTGATCCGCTGGGGACTGATCGGAATTTCTCGGGAGATCGAGTTCGATCTGCGTAATGACCTGTTCAAACATCTGGAGGGCCTCTCCCATAGCTTCTATCAGCGCACCCGTACCGGCGACATAATGGCCAAAGCGACGAATGATCTCAACGCAGTGCGAATGCTGCTCGGGCCGGGCTTTATGTATACCGCCAACACAATTGTCTTCACCGCGTTTGCATTGGGATTCATGCTGCACATCAGCTACCGGCTCACGTTCTACGCGTTCCTGCCATTGCCAGTGGTAAGTGTGGTAATTCAGTATTTTGGTCGACGAATTCACGAGCGTTTTGAACGCATTCAGGCGATGTTTTCAGAGATCTCGGCGCGGGCGCAGGAAAACTTTTCAGGAGTCCGCATCATTCGGGCTTATGCGCAGGAAGAAGCTGAAATCGCAACCTTCGAAACGGCAAATCGCGAGTACATTGCACGTAGTCTCAAACTTGTACGCCTGATGGGCATGCTTTGGCCGACGCTTGAAACCATGCTGGGCTTGGCAATCGTGCTGGTGCTTTGGCTTGGCGGACGCGAAGTTTTACTCGGCCGTATGACGGTAGGCCAATTCACCGCCTTTAATACCTTCATGGTGCAACTTACCTGGCCCGTGATTGCCCTGGGCTGGGTGATCAATATTTTTCAACGCGGCACAGCCTCACTGGTCCGAATCAGTCAATTGATGGAAGAGAAGCCCGAGATCGTAGATGCTCCCAACGTTCACGTTCCAACTTCCGGCGAGCAACTGACCGGCGACATTGAATTCCGCAACCTTCAGTTCGCTTACGACGGAGTTCCGGTTCTGCACGATATCAATTTGCAGATTCCGGCCGGAAGCAGCCTGGCTATCGTTGGGCCAACCGGTTCCGGTAAAACCACGCTGGTCAGCCTGATTCCCCGAATCTATGACGTTGAAGCCGGCATGGTGCTGGTCGACGGCAAATCGGTGCGAGATTATCCTCTGGCTTTTTTGCGACGGAATATCGGCTTCGTTCCACAGGAAACTTTTCTGTTTGGCGAGACTATTCGCGAGAACATTGCTTTCGGAGTTCCCGATGCAACTGACCAGGATGTGCGGTGGGCATCGGAAGCCGCCAATATTGCCAGTGAGATCGAAGATTTCCCGGAACGATACAAGACAATTGTCGGAGAACGGGGTATCACTCTGTCCGGAGGTCAGAAACAGCGCACAGCGATTGCTCGCGCATTGATTCGCAATCCCCGAATTCTAATTTTGGACGACGCGCTCTCCAGCGTGGACACCCAAACCGAAGACAAGATCCTGAATCACCTGCGTGAGGTGATGCAGGGCAGAACCACAATTTTTATTTCTCATCGCGTTTCTACGGTGCGAAATGCCGACCGCATTGCTGTCCTGCACAGCGGCCGGGTTGTGGAACTTGGCACGCACGAGGAACTGATCGCCAGAAACGGCTACTACAGCGATCTCTATAATAAGCAATTGCTTGAGGAAGAGCTGGCGGAAGTTTCATAACCATCCCATTATTGACTTCCCGATTACAAACGTCAGATTACCTATTCGCTAAACTCTGAAGATGAAGAGGCGGCCCACGCTCGAATTGCTGGATACGGATTCGGGCACACTTGGAGAGGTCGAGGGATCGCTCCGCGATTTACAGTCGTTTAATGAGCGTTTGGGCGGCGTTTCCACTACTCGTGACTTGATCCACGCAATAGCTCGCCGAACTGGCAAGACGCACTTCTCTTTACTTGAGATCGCGGCCGGCACGGGCTTCGTTCCCATGCAAGTTAACCGGGATCTCAGTAACATCGGAATAAATTTAGACATTACCTTACTGGATCGCGCTGCCACTCACCTTCCGCGGAACGGCAATGCCCACAAAATCGCAGCAGACGCGCTAAGCCTGCCGTTTTCGGATTCATCCTTCGATATAGTTTCCTGCACTTTGTTTCTTCATCATCTTGCGCCGGAGGAAGTCGTGGAGTTTGCTCGCGAGTCTCTGCGAGTTTCGCGGTTCGCGGTCTTGGTCAATGACCTGGTACGGCATCCGCTGCATCTCGCTCTGGCATACGCGGGAGTACCGATTTATCGCAGCCGCATTACTCGTAATGATGCGCCGGCTTCTGTGAAACAGGCATACACCATCAAAGAAATGCGCGAATTTTTTCGCAAAGCAGGGGCAGCCGATGTGGAAGCGCAAAAGCATTTTCTATATCGGATGGGCGTGATCGCCTGGAAGGCTCCGCCAGGTCGTGCCACGTTATGATTTTTAATTTGGCAATCATCGGGGGCGGACCTGCTGGATGCTCAGCGGCCATTGTCGCGGCAAGAAAAGGAGCGCGGGTACTTTTGCTGGAACGTACCCGTTTTCCACGACAAAAAGTTTGCGGAGAATTCGTTTCGGCTGAGTCTTTGGAATTGTTGCAGGACCTGCTGACTAACAATTTCCTTCATCTGTTAACCCACGCGCCACGCATTTCTAACAGCCGCATCTTCCTCGATGGATCAATTTTAGAAGCTCGGATCGATCCTCCGGCGGCCAGCATTGCGCGATTTGATCTCGATGCCGCGCTATGGGAGACCTGTTGCGTTGAAGGAGTCGAAGCTCACGCCGAAACGGTTGTGAAGTCTGTCGAAGGAAATGGACCATTTCGAATCACGGCGGGCAAACAGATTTTCGAAGCTGAAGTAGTGATCAATGCCAGCGGGCGATGGTCAAGCTTTACCAGTCCACAGGTGCGTGCCAGACATACCAAAGAAAAATGGGTTGGCATCAAGTCCCATTTTTACGAAGCCTCTGGTCCGCTTTCGACAGACTTGTACTTCTTTGAAGGCGGATATTGTGGCGTTCAGCCTGTCACTGTGTCCACGAAGGGTTCATCGACCCGGATCAATGCATGCGCGATGGTACGTGCTGACGTTTCAATCGCATTATCAGATGTTCTGGGACTGAATTCCGCACTGCAGGAACGCAGCCGCGCTTGGAAACCGGCGATGGAAGCGGTCAGCACATCGCCGCTGGTCTTCCACAAGCCTGAGCCAGTGCAGAACACAATGCTGCAAGTTGGAGATGCGGCAGCTTTCGTCGATCCCTTCGTCGGCGATGGCATTTCGCTGGCGTTGCGGAGCGGCGCGCTTGCGTCCGAATGCCTGCAATCTTTTTTTCGAGGAGAAAGTTCGCTGCAACAAGCGGCAGCGCTGTACAATGATGCCTACCTTGAACGGCTGGGACGCGTGTTCAAAGTCTCATCCATGCTTCGCGGTTGGCTGCGCTGGCCTCGGACGATTCGTAGGCCAATCTTTTCCTTGATTTCACGCGCGGAATTCATCGGCCGCCAGATGGTAAAACTGACGCGTTAACGCACAACCAGCACTTCGCGCACATTGTCTCGCGAGAGGAAGAACTTTATCGAGGCAAAGTCGCGAAAAAGATTTTCGATATGCCGGTTGTTGAAGACTCGTTGCAGAGCAAAATTCGATTGCTCGGCACGGCCTTTTCTTGCAGCCTTTGAGTTCAACGCATGCATCTCCAGCATGTCGTTCCCGGTAATGTGGTAGCGGTAATACGGGGCGTCGGGACCGGCCTCGCGGGTATGAAAAAAAGCTATCAGCATGGCCCCGGGCTTCATCACTGACCACAGTCGTCCGATGACCGGCTTCACCAGACTCTCATCCATGTAATCGGCCAGGTTCCAGCAGAACACGAGATCGAAATGAGTATTGGGGTACGCCAGATTTTCATCGAGGAATTTCTTGCTGTCGAGGGTTGGCAGGCCCTGTTCATTGCTGATGGCTAACCCGGGATCAGTTGATGCTTCCAGCAAATCCTGGCTATAAATCCGGTGTCCGCGTTCCGTGAAGAAGCGAATATTACTGGCCGAAGTGGCGCCAATATCGAGTACGCACAGAGTGTCTTCTGTTTTCAGAGTTCGCGCGATCTCGGCCATGGCGGTCGAACGCCGGGAGAGTCGCTCTTGGGGCTTCGGTTCCGGCGCAGCCGCCGGGGTGCTGCGAAAAAGTTTCATAGTTGCAGAGTAGGTCGTACGGATGTCCGAGGGCCAACGCTGCCCTCCAACCTGATCCGTTGCTCAATATAACCCGGCGCAAACCCCGGGGCCAGATTACTTGCTGGGCTCAGACGCAAGGGGCTTCGAATGGGAAGGGGTCGCCGAAGCCGCAGCCGCCACAACACCCGGGCCGGCTTGGGCCTTGCTGTCGCCCAGAATCTCCAGCTTGCCGGTGAAGTACGCGCCCTCTTCGATCGCAATTCGGCGGGTCCGAACGTCCCCTTTGACCACTGCACTTTTTCGCATATCGGTGCGTTCGCCAGCCTCAATATTGCCGTCAACAGAGCCATTGACCGTGACATTTTTTGCCATAATGTTGGCACGAATGCGGCCATTTGGGCCAATGGTTAAACTGTTGCCGCTCAATTGGATAGTACCTTCCACTTGGCCGTCGACGAAGATGTCCTCGCTGCCAGAAAGCTCCCCACGGATGAATACCGACCTGCCAAGGTGGGCGAAATTCTCAGAACCTGCCATATCCAGCTACCCCTTTCAGCGGCGCGAATCGGTCGAAACAGGATTGTAAACCATTCGAACCCCCAGGGCACCGTCGGATTCCGGGGGCTTGGCTTGGGCCATGTGCATCGAGCCCCGCAAAGTCAATAAACGACAGTTGCGCTGAGACAACGTTGGGGGTATGGTTCTCCTCTAAAGTATGGGCAACTCTATGCGCTCCTGCCCGCGAAACATCGCTTGTGTTGTAGCTGCGCTGTTATCGGGGATTTTCCTGTCGAATGTGCTCGCCGAAGATGCTGGAAATCCTGCGCTGGCTGACATCGTTCGCCGCGCTGTGCATAACGAAGTCGCCTCCAACCAAAGTTCCGGCATGCATTTTCGGTTCAAGGACGAAAAGCTCACTGCTCAGCTTTCTCAAACCAAGCTCATGGTGGAGACCACCGACGCAACGGCGGGGCTGCTGGTAATGGAGAATGGGCATCCGCTCTCTCCGCAACAACGTCATGACGAGGAAGCCCGGCTCGCAAATTATGTTCAGAGCCCTCAGGAACTGCGCAAAAAGAAAAAACAGGAAAAAGAAGACACCGAGCACACTGAGCGGATACTCAGGGCTTTGCCGGATGCCTTCTTGTTTCAGCGCGATGGAACCGAACCCGGCCGCCAGGGATTAGGCGCGCCCGGAGACGAACTGGTGCGCCTGAATTTCCGGCCAAATCCCAGTTACAACCCGCCGTCGCACGTGGAGCAGGTGCTGACCGGGATGAGCGGGCATTTGCTGGTCGATACCACACAGAACCGAATTGCGGAAATCGATGGCGTCCTGTCGAAAGAAGTCGAGTTCGGCTGGGGAATTCTGGGGCATTTGGATCCCGGCGGCAGGTTCCTGGTACAGCAAGCCGATGTCGGTGAGCACAACTGGGAAGTTACTCACATGCAGCTGTCGTTCACAGGGAAAGTTCTATTCGTTAAAAAAATCAGCATGCATTCCAACGAAATATTTACCGATTTTCATTCCGTCCCCAGCAACCTTACGTTTGCTCAAGGCGTAGACCTTCTCAAGAAGGAAGCAGCGGGAAACCCATCAGGGTCGAAAGCTGAGGAAGCGGAACGAAAATCGGTGCAGAGCGCGCAAACACGCCCCCGGGTTGAGGCGAAAGATCAAGCCATTTGTTGCAATCGTTAAACGGTCGCAGCGCTTTTACGCAGAATTTCCTTCCTGACCGTCAATTTGTCGATTAATTTTCCCTTTGGAACGTAACCCGTTCCGGCAGAATTCCCCACTACGATTGTACCTCGCGGCGTGACTTCGATTTCCGGGTCAGTGATGTCTTCTGTCCAATAGCGCTTGGAGGCCGAGACATCTCCCGGCAACTTGAAGTTCGAAAGAGTCGACAGTGCGATGTTGTGCGCGCGCCCAATGCCGGTTTCGAGCATGCCACCACACCAGACCGGAATCTGATTGCTCTCGCAAATGTCGTGCACCGCAATGGCTTCGCTAAAACCACCTACTCGTCCAACTTTGATATTGATAATGCGGCAAGCTTTGAGCTCGATTGCGGCTTCGGCATCGCGCGCGTGACGAATGGATTCGTCAAGGCAAAGCGCCGTCTTCAACTCACGCTGGAGCTTTGCATGATGAAAGATATCGTCATGCCATAGCGGCTGTTCAATCATCAAAAGTCCGAATTCGTCGAACTTTTTTAAATGACCCAGATCAGACGGCCGATAGGCAGAGTTAGCATCGCAACTGAGCAGAATCTTGGGCCAGCGTTTCCGAATTTTAGTCAGAACTTCTACGTCCCAGCCCGGCTTAACCTTTATTTTGATTCGCTGATACCCTGCCGCTAGTCCGGTGTCAATCTTTGAGAGTAGCTGCTCGTGGAAATCCTGAATTCCAATCGACACCCCACAATCAATCTCGGCGCGTGTTCCGCCCAGGAGCTTCCATAGGGGCTGCTTGGTTGACTTGGCTTCCGCGTCCCAGAGCGCATTCTCCAGCGCGGCCTTGGCCATGTTGTGACCGCGGACCCGTTCCATGAGCCCGACACTCTCTTTTGCGTGTGCAATGTTTCGGCCCAGCAACGACGGAGCAAGGAATTCGCAGATAGTCGCCCATGCAGTGTCCACCCACTCATCGCTGAAGAAAGGACCCTCGCCGGCAACGCATTCGCTCCAGCCTTCGGCGCCTTCGCAATCGGCAGTGATGAGTAGGACGCGGCGCTCTTCGGTCCGGCCAAAGCTGGTCTCGAAAAAATGCTTCAGCGGCATGCGGAGTTCACGGAGAGTTATGGCTTCAATTTTCATTTGCGGTCGGAGATTCGCTCTTCTTGTTTCGCCTGCTGCCACAAAGACTCTAACTCATCCATGGTGGCCTGTTGAGCAGTGCGCCCGGATGCGCTCAGCTGCGCCTCCATCCATTGAAATCGACGCTTGAATTTACGGTTGGTTTTCTTTAGGGCGGACTCGGAATCCAGAGAAAGATAACGCGCGATGTTCACCAGCACGAAGAACATGTCTCCGACTTCTTCTTCAAGACGTTGGCGGAGTTCTTCCGGAACTTGCGGCTTGCCAGATCCTGCGACACCACGACTCGCAGGGTGCACCGGCGCGGGAAGCTGTTTCAGTTCTTCCTTCAACTCCGTTGCTTCTTCTTGCAACTTATCAAACAGGCCGCCGATCTCGGGCCAATCGAATCCTACCTGTGCAGCACGCGAGCTGAGCTTGTGGGCCTCAAGTAAACCGGGCATCGCACAAGAAACTCCGGCCAGAACTGATTCCGATTTCTTATCTGTCGTGGAGGTGTCTAAACTAGCCTCCGCGCGCTTTTTCTTTTCCTCGGCCTTCAGCGCCTCCCAATTTCGCAAGACGTCCGCGGAAGTTTCAGCCGTCACATCGCCGAACACATGCGGATGTCGCTCAACTAACTTCTTTGAAAGTCGATCGAGAACGTTATCGATAGAGAAATGTTTTTCTTCGGCCGCCATCTCCGAGTAAAAGAGCACTTGTAGAAGCAGGTCGCCAAGTTCACCGGGAAGTTCGTCCCAGTCGCGATTGTGTATGGCCTCGAGCACTTCATAAGTCTCTTCGACTGTATAAGGCTTGATCGAATCGAACGTCTGCTCGCGGTCCCACGGACATCCACCCGGCCCGCGCAATTTAGCCATGATCGAAACTGCGCGCTCGAATCGCTCCCCGGTGGTCGGCATGCATTTAGATTAGCAATTTTCAGGAAATGTCAGGCTGGTTTTCCTTCGTGAACCTTCGTGTCCTTCGTAGTTAATGCTCTCAAAGGCTTAGACCACGAAGGAACGAAGGTTCACGAAGGAAAAACTACTTCTTTGGCTCCCATTTGAAAAATACGACCCCTAATGGCGGGAGCGTAACTGCGAGCGAATACGGACGTCCGTGAGTAGGCTCTTCATCTGCCTGATTGCCGCCGAGATTCCCGACGCCGCTGCCCGCATACTCGGTCGCGTCACTGTTGAGCAGTTCTCTCCAGAAGCCATCGTACGGAACGCCGATACGGTAGTTTTCGCGCGGGACTGGGGTAAAATTGCACACGATCAAGATCGTGTCTTCCGGCTTCTTCCCCTTTCGCAGCATCGAGATCACGCTCGCCTTTGTATCGTTGCAGTCAACCCATTCAAAACCCGCCGGATCGTTATCGAGTTCATGGAGTGCAGGTTGGTCGCGGAAAGCACGATTCAACTGTTCGACCCACTTCTGCACCCCCGAATGCACGGGAAATTGCAATACATGCCACTCCAGACTCATGTCGTGTCCCCACTCACGCACTTGCCCGAACTCGTCGCCCATGAAGAGCAGCTTTTTGCCGGGCTGAGCAAACATGTATCCGTAGAGTAAGCGCAGGTTGGCGAAGCGCTGCCACTCATCTCCCGGCATCTTGCCGACGATCGAGCCTTTGCCGTGCACGACTTCATCGTGCGAAAGCGGCAGCACAAAATTTTCGGTGAATCCGTAAATCATCCGAAAGGTGAGCATGCCTTGATGAAATCCGCGATGAATCGGGTCATGCTCGAAATATTTCAAGGTGTCGTGCATCCAGCCCATGTCCCACTTCATACCAAAGCCGAGCCCGCCCAGATACACCGGCCGCGAAACCATAGGCCAGGCGGTCGATTCCTCGGCATACGTCTGAATACCGGGATACTCCTTGTATGCTTCCAGATTCATCTGTCGCAGAAATTCGATGGCGTCCAGGTTTTCTCTGCCCCCGAATTTGTTCGGGATCCACTCGCCTTCGCGCCGCGA
>Ga0105240_10003631_pt1 | contig 23897 bp, 16 predicted proteins | sample KBSC54metaG_FD_80426 | JGI IMG/M metagenome (GOLD analysis project Ga0105240, IMG submission 80426) | Corn rhizosphere microbial communities from Kellogg Biological Station, Michigan, USA - KBS C5-4 metaG | ecosystem: Host-associated > Plants > Roots > Rhizosphere > Soil | place: Michigan, USA...
AATCGAACTGCACGTTGCCAATGCTGCGACGCGAGGTAGATGTATTGTCGGTTTCGTTTAAACGGGCAAGCGGGTTGGCAGGTGCCAGGGTTACAGGTGCGCCGTTTATGTCGGTATTGCCATTGGTTGTCCAGGTGGTATAGCCTCTCCAGCGGGTATTGCCGTTTAAAACGGCCTGGGTGGGGTCGTAATTTACCGCGTTTGAAATGGCAGCCTGGTCGGCAAAATTATTGGTATTATAAACGCCTTTCAGGTTGATGTGGATGTTCAGCGAGTTGTTAAACAGGCTTGGGTCCAAACCGATAGCAGCAGTGGTACGCGAAAAATTATAGGTTTTGAGTATACCGTCAGAATTATTATAGCCGATAGACACCCTGTAAGGCATATTTTTAGCAGTACCCGAAACGCTCAGGTTGTGGTCCTGCCCGAAAGCTTTGTGATAAATCTCGTCCTGCCAGTTGGTGTTGGCCTTACCAAGCAAGTTGGTAATGGCAGTTTGACCTGAGTAAACGCTGTTTACCAGTGCGCGGAACTCGTCGCCGGTATAAACGGGGACTTCTTTTGGTATTACCGATACCGAAGCAGTTGCATTGTAACCTATGGTGAGTTTTTTAGCACCGCGTTTGGTGGTTATCAAAATTACACCGCTGGAGCCGCGTGAGCCGTAAATTGCAGTTGCAGATGCGTCTTTCAGTACGGTGATGTTCTCAACGTCATCGGGATTAATAGTGGTTAAGATATTAGCTGTACCGCCAACCATAATGTTGCTGATAGGTACGTTGTCGATAACTATCAAAGGGTCGCTGCTGGCGTTAATTGAAGTTACCCCGCGAATGTGGATAGTCGAGGTATTACCCGGCGCACCACTGTTCGAGGTGATAACTACGCCTGGCAACTTGCCGGCAATGGCATCCTGTATGGAGTTTACAGCGCCTTTGTTAAAATCTTTAGCGGTAACCACGTCAACAGAGCCGGTGGCGTCGCTTTTGCGGATAACCCCATAACCGATAACAGCAATTTCGTTTAGTATTACCGATGCAGGCTGCAACTGGAAGTTAACGGTTGTCGGCCCGCTAACGTTAACAGTTTGTTCCTGTGGTTTGTAGCCAACGAAACTTGCAACCAGCGTTTGCTGGCCGCCGGGTGCCCCGGCAATTTTAAAATAGCCGTTAACATCGGCGGCGGCACTGCTTTGGGTGCCTTTTACTGTAACAGTTGCCCCGGGGAGCGGCTGGTTACTTTCGTCAATTATCCGGCCGGTAATGGTGCCTGTTTGGGCCATAACCCAGTTTGACAGGAAAACAAAAAGCAACGGAAAAATGTACCTTAAAAAGTAAATCTTTTTCATTAATTGGTTTTAATTTAAGTTGGTTAATTGGCTGCCGGTAAATGAGGCCGGTTTGCAATTCAAAGAAAAGGAGCTGGGATAGCTTTGACAACCGCCGGCAGGCCCAATATAGAAAATATCAAGCCATATAATATATAACTATCTTATTATCAATAAATTGCAAAGGTGTTTGCGACGCCCAATATAGATTTAAGATTTTGAAAATAACCGATTTATACTGCTTCGATCTCCATTATGCGGTCTTCAAACTCATCATTGGCGATGAACGACCGGTTCTTTATCCGGTTTTTGTAGGAATAGATGGTATTAACAGAATAACCCAGCAGTTTTGCAATGCGGTCGTTGTCATGAATGCCCATCCTGATGAGGGCAAAAATACGGTGCTCAGTACTTAGCAATTGGCCTTCGGGGATAATGATTTCTTCGCCATCGTTGAAAAGCAAATTGAACTTCTTAATAAAGTCGGGGAACAGGCGAAGGAACACCTTATCGAAGGTATGGAACAGTTGTAAACGCTCATTCTCCAGGTTCAGGTTTTTGACAGCTGCCTGGGCATCTTCATAGCGCTTGCTGCTCAATTTTTTGTCCAACGATTTCTGGAAACTTTCCAGTTTTTCGATATAGATGGAATTTATATTGAAGTAATACCCTATGTATTCGTTTTTGATTTTATTGGCCGTGCTTAAGTTGCGGTTCAGTTCTTCCAGCGCCTTGTTGTTCTCCTGTAAGGTGGTATTGGCCGCCTTTATAATATCATCAGCAATGCGCAGCTTTTTTAATTGCCTGAAGATGATTACCGCAAACACCAGCACAAAAATTATCAGCAGGGTAATAATGGATGAATAAATAACCAACGACCTGCGCTGCTGCTCCACAATGCTTATCCGCTGTGACTCGATAATGGGCAATATACTGCTGATAGTTACCTGCCTGTGGCGTGCCCCATAATAAATGGCCTCGTCCATAGCCTGGTTAATATAGGTATAGGCATTTTTAAGGTCGCCTTTTTTATACAGGTAATCGGCCAGTTTATACATGGCCACCGTTTCTTTGGTTGCAGATTGTATATCTGCAATAGCGGCTTTTATCAGCAATGCTATCGATTCATCCTGCTTGCCTTGTACTTCGTAGATATAGCTCAAACTGCAGGCATTTATGGCAAACTGGTGCGGCGTAAGTTTTGGCAGGTTAAGTAGGGTGGTATAATGCTTTACCCCCGATTTATAGTCGCTGGTGCGCAAATCCTTCAGTCCGCTTAAGGCCAGGTAATAATAGCTGCCTGGTTTGCTTAAACTTAAAGCGGAATCGATACATTGGATGCCTTTGGGATTATATAAAGCCGAATAATCAACATTTCGGTCAAAATCCGACAGGTCGAAATAGCTGCGGCCTTTTAAAAAGTAATACTCTATTTTATCGGTATCGTTCAGCAACTTTACATCAACCTGGTTTAAAGTTTCCAGTGTTTCCTTAAACATGCCCGATGATATTAGCGTAAACCCAAGCTCCATTTTTGCACGGGCAAGCTTAGCGGGGTCGTTTAGTTTTTCAGCAGTTAGCCGTAATTTTTTGGAATAGCTATAGGCAGAGTCGTAGCTAAAAGCCTTGTATTCGTCAAATAAATTTTGGTAAAGTGCGTATTTGCCGGCCAGGTCGGGCGTTTTACTTAGCTGGTGGCTGAGCTTTTCTATGCGGTGCTGCTTTTGTTTTACAAAGGTTTCTTTATCGGCCAAAACATCGGTTAATTTATTCAACAAGCTATCATTTGGCGCTTGCGCGTGGCCCGAAAGATGTATCGCCAATAAAAACAACAAAAACAGGTTTAACCGCAGCTTCATTCAGGTTTATTCAATAACCCTTAAAGGTATAAAAACTATAATACTATTATAACATGATGCCGTTTTTTGGCAGGGAAATCGCTTTCAAAAGAGGGGGCTCCGCTGGAGCCTTTTTATACGATACATTTTGGCTATAAACAGGTAGCTCCGCCGGAGCAGTTAACAATTGCGGCCCGACTCCAGAGGAGTCCCCTGTTTATAGAATTGCTGTTCTGGATGTTTAGGCTCCAGCGGAGCCTCCTAATAGCCTTTATATTTTAAACGCCGTTTCCCGCGTTTTTTGGCCGTCGGCAGTGAATTTTGCTCACGTTAAACGTTAAAAAATGATGTTTTGAGCAGACTGATTTGCTAATAATGCTGCAAACAGCCCCGGTTTAGGAATTTTTTTTGCTGGAATTTACCCCGGTGCGGTTACAAAAAAGGTTAGAAATTCATCAAATTGTGGTTACTGGCCGTGATCCGCTACAGTATTTTACATTAAAAAATCTGCATTTATTTTGGCTGTTTCCTGCCGGGTATATCATTTTCCCAGGTTGCAAATTAAACTTAAACTAAAATCTTGGGTGATAAAAAAGCCGCTTAAAGCAGGTTTTAATGCAATTTTTCGATAAAAAGGGGCAATTAAAATACGACGCCATATTGTACAATACATTCCAATATATTTTATAATACCCCTCAATATCCTCCCAATATCTGTCTTTATAAAAAAGAAGCCGGAAAATACCTCGCGTATTTTCCGGCCACAATTAACTAATAACTGCCTTATAATTATAGTTTTACTTTTAACTAATAGTTACTAATAATTCAGGTAGTTGTGTTTTTGGAAACGCTATATTTTATAAATTGTTTTTGAAACACTTGTAAATTATTCGTTACAGTTAAAAACAATTTTGTAAAAGAGAAGTTACAGAAATATATTTTAATTGAACGAAATAACGTCGTACGTTTATCGCCTCAAATACGTTAACTAAGACGTAATATTTAACTTTTAAATCTTTTCTATTCATGAAAAAAATTCTACTATTGAATTTGTGCTTTCTCCTTTTAGCCGCGGGCCGGCTATTTGCACAAACTCATGCCGTAACCGGGACAGTTACGGCTAAGGAAGATGGCTTACCCCTGCCAGGCGTATCGGTATCCATAAAAGGAACAACAAACGGAACCCAAACCGATGTAAATGGGAAATATACTTTAACCGTACCCGATGGCGCCACGCTATCGTTTAGCTTTTTGGGTTATGCTACCCAATTGCAGTCTGCCAACACAAGCACGCTAAACGTGATAATGGTAGCAACAGCGCAGCAGCTTGGTGAAGTGGTGGTTACCGGCGCACTCGGTGTAGCGCGTACCCGCAACCAGCAAAGCTATGCGGCCCAACAGGTAAATGGCGAGGAGGTGAGCAAACAGCGCTCAAGCAACTTTATCCAGGGTTTATCGGGCAAGGTGGCCGGTTTGGACATTAAGCAAAACAACACGCTTGGCGGTTCAACCAATGTTGTAATACGTGGTATTAAATCCATCTATGGCAACAACCAGGCGTTATTTGTTATCGACGGCGTGCCGGTTGATAATACCAACACCAACGGTAGCCATGGTGCAGGTTTGGGCGGGGCTATGGCTGCACAGAGTACCGGCGGCGGTGGTTATGACTATGGCAGCCCGGCCGCAGATATAAACCCCGATGATATTGAAAACGTAACCGTACTGAAAGGCGCAGGCGCTACCGCGCTTTACGGCTCGCGAGGCAGTAACGGTGTTATTTTGATAACCACCAAAAAAGCCAAAAAGGGTTTAGGTATAGTTGTAAACTCTACTTTCACCTATAACTCGGCCGATAAATCAACCCTGCCTAAATACCAAACCCAGTATGGTGAAGGTTATGGAACAGGGTTTAGCCCGGCGCCAGGGCTTTTCGGCGATCCTAATGCCCTGGTTCCGCCTACAGGCGACGATGCCTCGAACGGCAGCGCCTTCGATCCTAATTTGAAAGTTTATCAATGGGATGCATTTGTTCCCGGAATGCCTAATTATGGCAAGGCTACACCATGGGTTGCGGCTAAAAATAACCCCAACTCGTTTTTCATCAATTCCCTCTCAACCAATAACAGCATTTTGGTTACTAACGGGGGCGATAATGGCTCGTTTAAGTTAGGTTATACCCGCAGCGATGACCGTGACGATGTGCCGGGCACGTATTACATTAAAAACAAAATCGATTTCGGTGCGACTTATAATATAACGCCAAAATTATCGGTTGGCGCTAACGTAAACTTCACTAACCAGGACAACAAAACCGGTGAAGGTACCGGTTACGACGGTACCAATTCTGATAACCGGAACGTTATGACGGGTTTCAGGCAATGGTGGGCGTTGAACAACGACATCAAGGAATTGAAGCAGGCGTATGACATGCACCCCAATTTAAACACCACCTGGAACATGCGCGACCCTGCAAGCGGCGACTACACACCGGCTTACTGGAACAACCCTTATTTTGTGGTGTTGCACAACTATGCAACCTCAACCCGTAACCGTTACCTGGGTAACGTAAACGCCAACTACAAAGCTACCGATTGGTTAACCTTCACCGGCCGTATATCACTCGACTCCTATGCCTCTTTGGACGAAGAACGTTATGACGTTGGAAGTATAGGAACCCCGTATTACTCACGGTACAACAAAAACTACCGCGAAACGAACTTCGACTTGTATGCCAGTGTCGACAAAAACGTTAGTTCCGACTTAAATTTAAAGGCTTTGCTGGGTACCAACATTCGCAAGAATTACATCAACAGCATCGAGGCCGAAACCAACAATGGCCTGGTTATCCCCGGCTTCTATTCGTTGTCGAATACGGTAAGTGCGCCGGTTCCGGCTACCGAACTGCTTCAAAATACCGAAGTTGACGGTGTTTACGCCGATGCAACCCTTACCTGGAAAAAACTGATCAACCTTGAAGGTACTATCCGCCGCGATGTTTCATCAACGCTGCCCGGTGGTGCCAATTCTTATTGGTACCCTTCAGTATCCGGCGGCTTCATTTTCTCGGAGTTGACAAAAAATGCTTTGCCGTGGCTTTCGTATGGTAAGATAAGGGCAAATTATGCTGAAGTAGGTGCTGATGCGCTTGCTTACCGAATAAATGATACTTACCTTTTTAACTCGCCTTTTAACGGCAACGCCACCACCATACAACCCGGGGTGAAAAACAACAGTAACCTGAGGCCCGAACGTACCCGCTCGGCAGAAGCAGGTTTGGAGTTAGACTTTTTTCATGGCAAACTGCATTTCGACGGCAGCTACTATGAAACCAAAACAATTGATGAGCTGATCCCAACCAACGTTTCAACAGCTACCGGTTATTTTAACTATTACCTTAATGCCGGTACCGTGCAAAATAAGGGTATTGAACTTAGTTTAAGCGGCACGCCTGTTGCTACCCAGAATTTCAATTGGAAAGTAACACTTAACTGGTCTGAAAACCGCAACAAGGTTATCAAGTTGTTTACCGACGGCAGCGGCCACGAGTCAACCGACCTTTTGCTGGCTGGTTTTCAAAATGGCGAATCGCTTAATGCGCCGCTTAACCAGCCTTATGGCATTATACGCGGAACAGATTATACCTACAAAAACGGCCAGAAAGTTGTTGACGAAAACGGCGAATACGTAATCAACGAATCGAGCAACAACAACATTGGTAACACCAATCCAAAATGGATAGGCGGTATCAATAACGAATTTACATTGTTTAAAAACCTTCATGTTTCCTTCCTTATCGACTTCCGCCACGGTGGCGACATCTTCTCGAACGATCTTGCCTATGGTTTGGATGACGGTTTGTACCAGTTAACCACTTACACTAACGATTTGGGCCACTCCGTACGTGCACCGCTTGACCAGGGTGGTGGTTTTATTCGTCCGGGTGTAACAGCTACAGGCGCGCCAAACACTGTAAGGGTTGATGGCAGTGCTTATGGCGAGTGGGGTAATGGCGCAGGCCTGTTGCCACTTAAGGCATTTGTGTACGACGGAAGCTTTATCAAACTAAGAGAAGCGCTTATCGGTTACGACCTCCCTTCGAGCGTGTTAAGCAAGTTAGGCCCTGTTAAAGGAGTAACCTTCCAGCTTATAGGGCATAATTTATGGATAATCCATAAAAACATCCCTTATTCCGATCCTGAAGACGGCCTGAGTTCAGGCAACCTGCAAGGTATACAGGAAGGCTCATATCCAACAGTGCGCACCGTTGCGCTTAACTTGAAAGTGAAGTTTTAATTAAAAAAACTAAAGACATGAAAAAGAAAATATTAGTTTTTGTTGCGATGGCACTGTTAACCGCCTGCACCAAAGATTTGACAAAGCTAAATGTGGACCCCAAACACCCACAGGTGGTGCCATCGTACACATTATTTACCACTGCCCAAAACCTGATGGCCAATAACATGACATCGGTAAGTCCAAATGACAACATTACCCGTTTAATTGAGCAACAGTGGACAGAAGTACAGTATTTGACAGAATCGCAATATAATATACCGGGGCGTTCAATTGCCGATGGTGTATGGGATGAGTTTTATACCGGGCCGCTAACCAATTTCGAAAAAGCCAAAGGCTTTATGAAGACCGATGTGGCTGATGCCGGGCAATTAAAGAACGAACTGGCTATTACGGATATTTGCGAAGTTTACTGCTTCTATTACCTGGTAACAACTTTTGGAGATGTGCCATATTCTGAGGCGTTTAACGCAAATATCACTTTTCCAAAGTATGATAAAGCTGTTACTATTTACGCTGATTTGCTAAAACGTTTGGATGCCGACATCGCTAATTTAGATCCGGCGGCAACCAGCTTTGGCTCTGCAGATATGATGTATGGCGGTGATGTTGGTGCATGGAAAAAGTTCGCCAATACCTTTAAATTGAAAATGGGTATTTTACTGGCAGATTCAGATCCTACTACAGCAGCGTCTATTATTAAGTCAGCAGTTCAGGGTGGTGTATTTACTTCAAATGCCGACAATGGGTTGTATCATTTTGCAAGTTCGCCACCATACACAAACCAGGCGTGGGTTGGCCTTGTACAGGGGGGCAGGCGCGATTACGTAGCTACCGATACTTACATGGCCTTATTGGGTTCGCAAAACAAAACCACCCCCGGCGACCCAAGGACCCCGTATTATTTCGCTCAAAATAAAGTAGGCAAGTACGTAGGTGCGCCTAATGCCGTAACTACCATTTTGTATTCTAACTTTTCATTGCCATCAGGTTCGGAGCTAACCCTTGGTAACCAAACCGGTCAGCAGCCTTCAATAGGTAACCTGGCCAATGCTGATGCACCCGGCGATTTGCTGGATTATTCGGAAACACAATTTTACCTGGCTGAAGCTGTGACACGCGGCCTGATTACTGGTAGCGCCGCAACTTATTATGCAAATGGCATAACTGCATCGGTTGAGTATTGGACAGGCTCAACTACCGGTGCCGCTGCGCTTATTGCTACGCATCCAATTGGTATTGGTCAAACCGCTCAGTTAAGGGCGATTGCGGCAGCGCAGTACCTGGCACTGTATAACCGTGGCTACGATGCATGGATAGTAAACAGGAGGCTGGATTACCCGGTATTAATTCCGCCGCCTAATGCAATCAGTGCATTCCCGGTACGCTATACTTATCCTAATAAAGAGCAACAGATAAATGCGGTTAACTACAAAGCCGCTGCAGCATCAATAGGTGGCGATGTGGTTACCACCAGGTTGTTTTTTGATACGAAGTAATTTATGCCCCGTCAGATTTACGAAGTTTTAGAGTCTTCGTAAACCTTTCATCCCCGGTTGTGAAAGCAGCCGGGGTTTTTTGTTTAAATCAGCTTGTCAGTTACTAATTCCTTCCCACAAAAAAGCCTGCCCCAAAACGGAGCAGGCCATATAAAAAGGTACAGGTTTACGAAATTTTACCTTCCGCCACCATTACGTGGGTCGAATTTAGCTTTTAGTTGGTATTCGTGCGGTGGCTCAACACCAAGCAGGTTTTTCACGAAGTAATCCCAACGACGGCGCATCATATACGATGAATATTGACCATAACCGTGCGGCATATTCGGGAATACCACCAAATCATAATCCTTGCCGGCTTTTTCAAGCGCTTCAACAACCAATAGTGTGTTGTACGGCGGTACGTTATCGTCCATTAAGCCGTGGGCAAGCATCAATTTGCCTTTCAGGTTTTTTGCAAGGTTTTGGTTGGCCTGGGCTGCATAGTCAGCATTGCCAACTAATCCGTTATAGCGTTCGCCCCAGTCGTCCTCATAGTTAAGGTTCTCGTGGTTGCCCGATTCTGAAATACCAACTTTAAAGAAGTCGGGATAACGGAACATAGCGCCGGCAGTGGCAAAACCACCGCCCGAGTGTCCCCATATACCAACGCGGGTGGTGTCCATATAGCCATATTTGGCGGCCAGCTGGCGGATAGCGGTTATCTGGTCGGGCAAGGTGTTTTCGGCCATATTGCCGTAGCTCATATCGTGAAAGCTTTTTGAGCGCAGCGGGTTGCTGGTGCCTTCAACTTCAACTACTATAAACCCAAGCTCGGCCAATGCCTGTCCGTCGCCCCTTGAGGCTACGAACGACCAGCTGCCAACACTGCCACCCTGTGGACCCGGGTAGATATAATCGATAATCGGATATTTCTTATTCGGATCGAGTTTTGAGGGGGTTATCATTAAACCATAAATGTCGGTTTTACCATCATGGGCCTTAACAGAGAACGTAGTCAGCGGTTTCCAGCCGGTAGCCATCAACCTCGATACATCAGCTTTTTCTAAGGTGGTAATCATTTTGCCGTTCAAATCGCGCAGCACAGTAACCGGTGGTACGTCGGGTTTCGAGTAGCTGTCAACAAAATATTTTCCGTCAGGCGATAATGTAACATTATGATTGCCCGCCTCAGGTGTCAGGTTGGCGAAATGCTTGCCATCGAAACCAACTTTGCAGAATTGTGCAAAATATGGGTTCTCCGCCTGGCGGTCATCAGCCGTGAAATAAATCATGCGGGCTTTTTCGTCAATCTTTAAAATACGGGTAACAAGGTAATCGCCTGATGTTATCTGGTTTTTAAGCTTACCGGTAGTAGCATCATACAAATAAAGATGTCCCCAGTTATCACGTTCAGAAAACCATATAATTTCGTTCGATTTATCAAGGTAGCGCCAGTTAATGCCGCCATGACCCGATTCAAACTGTGTTTTTACGGTTTCTTCAAAAACTTCGCGTACGTCGCCGGTTGTAGCATCAGCAATGCGAACTTTTTCGTTTTTATGATCGCGCGATGTTGATACGAACGCAACTTTCGAATTATCTGAGCTGAAGTAAATATCATCCATAGTACCGCTGCTGGCGATATCATCGCTAAGGGTAGCGCGGTGCGGATCGGGAGCAACTTTGGTCATTATCACCTTTGCATTGTCAACATCAATAATGCAGCGTTGTATCATTGGTATTTCGCCGCCAGGCAGCGGGTATTTCCATTCTTTAAGGGTTGGTTTACCTACGTTGGTAGTTACCAGGTACATATCGCTAACCTTGCGCTGGTCGTCTTTAAAAGTCGCGATCTTTTTCGAATCAGACGACCATATCAAAATCGAATTATCGCTGTGTTTCCAGCCGGCGTTATCTGTGGCATAGCCGTAATCTTTAACACCGTCGGTAGTAAGCTGGGTTTCTTTTTTGGTTTCCATATCACGCACCCAAAGGTTCCAGTCGCGAATGAAAGCGCCTTTTTTGCCGTCGGGCGATAGGTTTACACCACCGGCACCACCCCGGCCGCCGCGTCTTCCGCCGCCGGCTGCTTCAGCAGCCATAGGCGAACTGTCTGCGGTAACAGCATACGAGCCCAGGTCGGCTTTCCATTGCTTGCCATCGGCCATGAAAACAATAGCTTTCCCGTCTGCCGAAAAGGTGAACCTTTGAAAAGGCAGCATTAAGGCTGTGTATTGTTTACCGGTTGCGGTTGAAAGCCCTGCCGCAAGTTTTGCCTGGTCAAATGCTGCTGAGCGGGTGCCTTTAGCCGGGTCCACCAATATAAATTCACTGCCGGTAGCATTCAGGTTGCGGTACCAGAAACGGCCATCGGGCAGCCAATCCGGGCGTACCGTGGCGTTATCAATAAGTGGTTCGGTGCCATAGCTCAAAAAGCTTTCGGCGCGTTCATAATCTTTTGTGGTGAGAGGAGGGCCCTGCTGGGCATGGGCCGAAAATACCAGGGCACACGGTATGGCCGCGAGTAAAAATTTGTTCATAGCTTTATAAGTCAGTTATTAGCAAACCAAGCTACAGCAAATAAATAGATTTCACAAATTTGGGGGCTTGTGTAATATTATTGTGGCAGAAGTTGAAGAATTTCGGATGTTCGATATCGGATTTTTTTAGAACCGTTTCCATGGCGCACTCTGCGTCTGCCGCTGCGAAACCAAAAAAATATCAAAATTCTATGTCTAAATTACCGTTTGGTGAAATCTTATCAGACTTAATTCCATATGATAACATCTTGGTGAAATTGTTAATTTCAAATTTAAATCGCTCAACATCTTTCATAAGAGGGAAATCAATGCGGAAATCGTTACAAATAAAATTTACATAAACCCTTCTTTTGATTTCCTTTTTCAATTTGAAGGTTAAATGACGTTCTACCCCATCGGTACGTAACATTGTTAATTTAAACTTATTGATATTGGATAAATCATAAGAGTATTTTATCCCACCATCTAAATTAGATTCAATTGATGTTATTAATTTCAAAGCGGTATTGAAATTCATTGTGTGTTTTTAATATTATTCTGTAATCTTATGCCCGTTTGAGAACTCGTAGATTAATTTAGCATCAGTACCACAAAAGGGCATTTAACCTGACGTTCCCGATGCTTACATAATGTTAGGAAAGATGTCTGATGCTTTTTCTTTTACGCCTAATGAAAATCACAATCAGGGATATTGCCAACATCAGCAATATTAAAACATTTCCAGTTATAAGAACGCCTAAAAAAATCGAAATATCATGAAAGCCCCGAAATAATGCTTTTGTAATAGCCTCCGAAAAATAGGTAAACAGTGTTGATATTACTATCCAAAGTAAAAAATGGATTAAAATTATTTTTTTCATTCTGAAGTTTATCCCCGTTGGTGCGTTCGTAGTCTTTACGTTACAAACAATTGCATAGTGCTATGAAATATATGTTTGATATCTGTTGTGATGCTTTCTTGTCGGGCGTGATAGCTAAGTTACATTTTTCATATTTCTTTTCTTCTCTTATTGATTGTGCGATCAAAAAGAGAAGAAATATTATTGTGCAGGAGAGGGAAGCAATAGTTAAATAGATTAGTAAATTAATTAAATTCGACCACTTAGACTAATAAGTACAACCGGCCTAAAATCGACAATGAATTTACCACACTATAACTATTTTACCACTGATTTTCGAGAGTATGAATTTTACAGTGAGGGCCCAAAGGGGAAAATCAGGAAAATAGTTAGATTTCAACAATTACAAAATGAGCCTGAAATTTATAACCTTGCTTTTGGCGATAAAAATCCGGAAACAGGTGAAGTTAGTGATTCCATAACTAGTAATAATAACGATAGAGATATTGTATTGGCAACGGTAGCCAATACAATCAATAATTTTTGTGATTACTATGGCAATCATTTCATATATGCAACAGGCAGTACACCCGTAAGAACAAGATTGTATCAGATAGAAATTAATGGAATATTAAATGAGATTAGTATAGATTTTGATATTTATGGCGTTATTGGAGGTGTACCGCATCCATTTGAGAAGAATGTTAATTATGAAGCATTCTTGATTAAGAGAAAGTGAAATCGTATCTTTGATAAGAAAGGAGTTATTATGTCAGCAACCAAAAAAGTAAATAGTAATATTAGTTACGGAGGTCGCGCAATAGTGGTCGACAATTTACAAAGTCATGAAAATGATCCTTTTTTTGTAAAAAAGGTGGAAGAAGCAAAAATTGCCGTAGCTAAACTGAAACTGCCGGGAACAGAAAAGAAATAGATTTATAAAACGATATAAAAAATAAAGAGGTTGTCTCGACGTCGAGACAACCTCTTTTATTTTAGCAAGCCTGAATTAAAAACGTCAATATATCACCTCACTTCATACACATAACTCCCCGCCACAACCTTTAACCCATTCACCGCATTAACAGCCTTTCCATTAGCAGTAATCGTTCTGCCCGCCGGAAAAACAATCATCCCCGTCGAATTAGCAGGAATAACCACCGAATATTCAACCGCACCGCCCTTTCTTTTCCATGCTGAAACAATTTTACCATACGGCCCGGTATGCTCCGATTCAAAATGGTCAAGCTTATCTACAAAATTCGGCGTTAGTATTGCATTTTTAAAGCCCGGCGATTGCGGATCTGGTTTTATACCGCCGATACCTTTATAATACCAGGCGCCGATTTCGCCAAACATAATGTGGTTTAATGATAATGCATCATCCGCATCAATATTCCAGTTTTCATACAATGTTGTTGCTCCGCGTGCTATCCACCATCCCCATGACGGGAAGGTTTCCTGCGATGCAATGGAATAAGCCACATCGGCATAACCGTTATCACTCAATGCACTTAGTATCGCTTTCGTGCCCAAAATACCCACATCCAGATGGTTGTTGGCTTCTTTAACCCGGTCGGCAAGTACCGTTGCTACTTTGTGTTTAAGGTCATCGGGCGCCATGCCCCAAAACAGCGGCACGCTTTGTTCGGTTTGAAAACCTTTGTCGTAAACTCCGGTTGCGGTGTTTAAATATTTGGCGTTGAATGCCGTTTTAATTTTTAAAGCCAGCGCCTCATACTTTTTCTGGTCATCCATTCTGCCGAATAATTTTGCCGCTTTTGCCATAATGGTAACATCAGCAAAATAATAGGCGGTCGAAGTAAACTCAACCGGCGTTACCGATTTTACCGGCACCCAGTCGCCAAGCCCCCAGGTGGTGAGGCCGGTAGGGTAGAGGTCGTCAATATGGTTAACGTATTTTTTAATGGCATCGTAATTATCGCCCAGCGTTTTGCTGTCGCCATAAAATAAATAGAGGTTCCATGGGATAATGGCTACGGTGCTGGTCCAATCGGGCCCGTTGCCCCACTCGTAACCCCAGCCGTTCGAAGGGATGATAGATGGTAACACGCCGTTTGGCTGCTGCTCATCGCGGTGGTCGGCCATCCATTTTTCGTAGATGGTGATACCGTCGAAGTTGTACAGGCCGGTTTCGCTGGCTATGTGCGCATCGCCGGTCCAGCCGTTCTTTTCGCGTTGCGGACAGTCGGTAGGGTAACCAAAAAAGTTCGAAAGGTATGAAGTATTAGTCGCCTGCCAGATCTTGTTAAGCGTATTGCTGGACGAGTTGATTTTGCCAACAGCTTCTACATCACTGTGCATAAAGTAGCCGCTCAGGCTTTCTTTTTTTAGTTCAATGGGTTTATCGCTGCTCACCTCAACATATTGAAAGCCCTTATAGTTAAAGCGTGGCATAAAGGTTTCTTCACCCTTACCGCTCAAAATAAATATATCAGTCTGGAAAGGGTCCTGGTCATCAGTAGGACGGTAGTGGATATCGATATTCGATTGATCGGCAAACCCCGTTTTGCCCAGTTTTTCCGCATGCTTCAGGCGAATAACTGTGCCAGCTTCGCCTTTTAGTGTTATGCTGCTTACGCCCGAGATATTGCGGCCCAAATCAAAAAGGTATGTTTTATCATCCAGCTTTTTAATGCTTTGCGCCGGGATCTTTTCTATCGCACGAATGGGCTGTAAACTTTGTGCTACAATATTATTTGATGGCGCCGAGCGGTCGAAGGCGTTTTTCCAGGCCGTGTCGATAAACGAAGCCGTGTTCCATCCCGGTTGTTCCAGGCGGGCGTCGTAATGTTCGGCGGTATAAATACTGTTGAATGTGATTGGGCCGGTGTGCGTTTTCCAATTCCGGTTTGATGATATGGTTTCTGTTATGCCGTCAGTGTAAGTCACGCGCAGGTCCAGGCAAAATGCCGGCCGGTTGCGCCAGGGCGATTTATCGAAATACCACACTGCTGTGCTCTGGTGGTTATACCAGCCATTGCCTAACAGAACACCTATCGCATTTTTGCCCTGCTGCAATTGCCGGGTAACATCATAAGTAACATAAAGCGTCCGCCTGTCGAACCGGGTGTACATGGGGTCGAGGCGGTGGTTGCCGATTTTTTCGCCATTGATGTATAACTCATACAACCCCGCTACAGCAATATAAGCCCGCGCCGATTTTATTTTTTTGCCGATCTCAAACGCATGCCTGAAATAAGGCGCCGGTTTGGTGTTAGCGTTGTGGCTGTCGCTTATCCAGCCGCCTTTCCAGTTTACCATACCCATAAGCCCGGTTTCAAATGTAGCCACCGGCGATGTAATAGTCTTGCCGTCCTTATCCCAAACCCGCACCCGCCAGTAGTATTTGGTATAAGGCTGCAGGGCCTTGCCGTTATAGTTTACACGGTTAGCATCGCTTATAATTTTAACAGTTTGCCAGTTATTGGCGATGCCTTTGATTAACTCAACTGAATCGGTGCTTACTGATAATTGGTAAGCCGTTTGTTTTGCGCCCTGCCTGTTATCGTCCAGCACCCACAATAACCGCGGGTGGGACGAATCCATGCCGATAGGGTTGGTGAGGTATTCGCATTTCAAGCTGGTGATTTTTACAGCTGCGTTAGCAAAAGCAGCGTTAAAAATTAGTAATGCGCCGATAAGGGCTATGTTTATTATCGATTTTTTTGAAAAGTTAGTGGTCATCAATAGCTGTTGAAATAAAATAGTTTACCGCAGTAAGGTCAAAATAATTGGGCTGATTGTTTTCGTCGCCCAAATTTAGAGATTATGGATAAACTACCGTCCTGCACCGTCTGCAAATGGGTGCCAAATTAAACAAGTAAACTAAGCGGAAAGTTATTGCAATTGGTCGGCAAACAGGTCGTCGAGGCTTATTACCAAGCCGGGAAGAATTGGAGTGGTTACCTCATCGCCAATGGTAAGTATTCGCGAAGGCTGGAAATGCCCCTCTGTTAAAATGTATTTCGAAAAAGTCTTTTCTACGGGGTGGATAATCCAATATTCCAATACCCCGGCCTCTTCATATACTTCGTATTTGTTCTGAAGTTCTTTTTTATTATTCCCAGGAGAAAGAATTTCGACGATAATATCCGGCGCACCTATACAGCCCTTTGCATCTACTTTTTTTGGGTCGCAAATCACGCAAATATCAGGCTGAACAACAGTAATAATATCTTTGTCATCAGCCGATCGTCTTATTAACCGAACATCAAACGGAGCTGAAAAAACCCGGCAAGGCTTGCGCTTCAAATGGTTATATAACTCGTTAAATATCGCTCCGGAAATTATTTGATGTACCGATCCCGGAGCTGGGCTCATGGTGAATATTTTCCCCTTAATTAATTCCAGCCGCTCATCAAACGTCCACTTGAGGTAGTCGGCGTAGGTGTAAGTCTTATTTATATCAAGGTCTGATAGCTGCATGAGTATATTATCTTAAACAAATTTAAAAAAAATATCGGCACTGTGATATCTGTAAAGTTTCATTGCCCCGGTAATTTACCCACATACCTTTTAACATAACTTTATTGTTATTACCTTAGTAGCTGTGGATAATTTTATTGTTTCGGCACGCAAATATCGTCCGGTTACTTTTGAAAGCGTTGTTGGCCAGCAACATATAACCAATACGCTAAAAAACGCCATTAAGAATAATCAGCTGGCGCAGGCGTTTTTATTCTGCGGTCCGCGTGGCGTGGGCAAAACTACCTGTGCCCGTATCCTTGCAAAAACCATAAACTGCGAAAATTTACAGCCAAACGGCGAGGCTTGCGGTGTTTGCGCCTCGTGCCAGTCGTTTCAAAACGGGAACTCCTTTAATATCCACGAATTGGATGCCGCCTCCAATAATTCGGTTGATGATATCCGCAGCCTGATTGAGCAGGTACGCATACCGCCGCAGGGTGTGAGGTATAAGATTTATATCATCGATGAGGTGCACATGCTGTCGCAGGCAGCTTTCAATGCGTTTTTGAAAACGCTGGAAGAGCCGCCGCATTATGCCATATTTATACTGGCCACTACCGAGAAGCATAAAATACTGCCCACCATACTTTCGCGTTGCCAGATATTTGATTTCAACCGCATCCGCGTGGAGGATATGGCGTCGCACCTGGCATCCATCGCCCAAAAAGAAAATATCAGCTACGAAGTAGACGGACTGCACATCATCGCTCAAAAAGCAGATGGCGGCCTGCGTGATGCTTTGTCCATGTTCGACCAGATCGTTAGTTTCTCAGGCAGTAATGTTACCTACCGCTCGGTAATCGACAACCTCAACATACTTGATTACGATTACTACTTTAACATAACAGACAAGCTGCTTGGCCAGGACAATGCCCAAACGCTTTTATTGTTTGATGAGATACTATCCCGCGGCTTTGATGGCGCCCACTTTATATCCGGACTGTCTGAACACTTCCGCAACCTGCTGGTGGGGAAAGACCAGGCTACTTTAAAACTGTTGGAAGTTAGCGAAGGTATTCGCAATAAATACCTGCAGCAATCGCAGGCAGCTACGGTTTCGTTCTTACTCTCGGCTATGAATATTGCAAACCAATGCGATATCGGCTACAAGCTCAGCAAGAATCAGCGACTCCAGGTAGAGCTCGCCTTGCTCAAGATGTGTAACCTGCAGGCGGTCTTTAATTTGGCCGTTACGCCGCTCACTTCAATGCCCGCATCGCAGGAGCAATTAAAAAAAAAACCTGATTCCGCAGCAATAACACCACCGGCTGAACAAAAACCGGCTGCCGAAACGCCTGTAATTAATACGGCGAAGCCTGTTGCCCCTCTTGCAGAAAGACCTGCCGCGCACCCGCCCGTTGCTGAAATTATAAAAGAAGAAGCCGCTGCGGAAAAGCCTAAAATATTTATACCAAACTCACATTCACCGTCTACCTCGGTAAAAATACCTTCGTTAAAAGACGTGGGTAAAACACTGGAAGCCGCTGCCGATGAAGAAGACCCCTATATTAAAGGCGATGCCCGGAACGAATATACGCCCGACCAACTTTTAAAATGCTGGAGCGACTACGCCGCCATGATGAAGGCAGACGGCAAGAAAAACCTGCTTACCATATTTATTTCGAACCCGCCAAAGCCGCTGGATAAAAATTCATACGAGGTTTTGGTTGAAAATAAGGTGCAGGAAAACCTGTTCAGGGATGAGCGGCCAAACCTGCTTAACTATTTGCGCACAACATTAAAAAACTTTGATATTGAGATAAACGCGCGGGTTGATGAAGTAGCGGTGGTGAAGCGGCCTTATACGGCATCTGAAAAATTTCAGCATATGGCAGCCAAAAATCCCGCCCTGGTTGAATTGAAAACCAAGTTTAATCTTGATTTTGATTAACATTTCGCAATGATAAAGTTGTGCAACTAGTCAGGCAATGGCGTGTTGGGTGTAGATTTTCACCAAAACTTCTTACCTTGCATTTACCAAAAATTAATATTTTACGATGAATATTTTACAGGGTGCGTGGAACGATATTAGTGGCTTTTTCGGTTACGACGAATTACTTAAAATTTTAAAGGCTGGTAATTACAGCGAACTTTTAACCCTTAAAGGTATTGAAGCGGCAATAGGGCCTATTCTTCCTTTGATATTAGTATTTGAAATTATCCGGGCTGCTTTCTACAAGCGTTTTAAGGTCTTCGATTATAAGATATCCTTTTTTACTTTCGTATTTAATGCATTTATAGGCCAGGTAATTTCCATCGGCGCTTACGTTTTTTGTGTAGGGCTTTTCCAGCCACATGCCATTTTTGATACCACGTTTACCTGGTACTGGTTTATATATAGCTATGTAGTTTGGGAGTTTTCGCATTTTATATACCACTTTTTAGCGCATAAGGTGCGGATATTATGGTGCCTGCATTCAACCCATCACGCACCTGCCAGCATGAACTTGTCAGTTTCCTACGCGCATTTCTTTCTCGAGGGGCCTTACGCTACGGTAATCAGGACATCAATTTGTATGTTGTTGGGTGTTAATCCTGCAGTGCTGGCAGTAATTATGTTTATCGACGGTACCTGGGGCGGCTTTATCCATATTGGCGAGAATATAGCGGAAGATGCCCGCTTTGGCTTTCTTGGAAAGATCATTCTTACGCCCTCCCACCACCGCGTGCACCATGCCAAAAACCCCAAGTACATGGATACCAATTTTTGCAACCTGTTAAATATCTGGGATAAGGTTTTCGGCACTTACGAGCCGGAAGACAGGAGTATTCCAATTGAATACGGAATATCCAGGCCGATGAAGCCGCATAGTTTTTTAGATGCTTATTTCGGCGAGATAGTTGCGCTTGGAAAAGATGTTGCCAAAGCGCCAGGATTAAAAAACAAAGTGCTCTATATTTTTATGCCGCCCGGCTGGAGCCATACCGGCGACCACAAAACATCGGCAGTGGTGAGGAAGAAATATTTTGAGCAAGAGGCGAAGAAGCAGGAAAGTAAATCAAAGGAATTGGTTGAGGGATAGGGCCTCCTGATTTAGCTATCCTTATAAAGCTTCCTGATCATACTTATTTGTCCCCGGTGATAAATTTCATCCTCGGCCATGTGGTATAAGACCCAGGCCAGGTTGCAACCTGTTTCATCATCATAATCATCTATCCGCCGGGTAAAATCTTCGTGGGTAAGTTTGGTTAATGAGTTAAGCATCAATTCCCGCGATTCGGTAAGCTGAGCTATATAATCTTCAACCGGTTGCTGAATAATCAATTTCGGGAGATGCACTCCCATATCCAGTGCAGGCGTCCATCTTTCGTTTTCTTCATTGGTAAGTTTTCGGCCTTCCACAAATTCTATCCGGAAATAGGTTTCAATACCCACTATATGCGATAACAAGGCGCCGATGGTATTCCAGCCCCCTTTATACTGCCAGTCCAGTTCGGCCACTGAAAGGTTTTTAAGCGACAGGATGGTCGTAGTTCGTGTATCCTGCAAAATTCCCTGTATGTAATCTAATGAATGGTCGGATAGTTTACCGAACTCGATGTTAAATGCTCTTTTTAACATTTTTAAAAATCTCAATATTAGTTAATCGCACGAGGCCACGGCTTTTCAATTTTCGTTCTTAAACTACCAAATTCAAAATCAACACCCCACCCAGTCCTACAACCGACACAATCGTTTCCATTACCGACCACGATTTTATAGTATCCTTTATCGACAAATTAAAATACTCCTTAAACAACCAGAAGCCGCCGTCGTTTACGTGCGAAAATGCCAGGCTTCCTGCGCCGATTGCGAGCACCATTAAATTGGGATTGATACTATGATCATGGGTCACCATTGACGATATAATGCCCGCAGCTGTTAGCCCTGCAACAGTTGCCGACCCAAGGCTGATGCGGATTATAGCGGCGATGAGCCAGCCCAGGAACAAGGGCTGCACATTCATGCTTTTAAACAGGGTGGTAATGGTCTGTGTGATCCCGCTATCGGTAAGCACTTGTTTAAACGCACCGGAGCCGGCAATAATTAGCAGGATGAGAGATATATCTTTAGCCGCATCCCCGTAAATTCCGCCAAGATGTTTCAATGTTTTTCCCTGGCGAACACCCAGTGTAAACGTTGCAATAATAAGGGAGATCAACATAACAATGGGGGCGTCGCCTATAAAAGCGATCAGTCTGTGAGCCTGCCCATTTGATTTATCCAGGTTGAGGTACACGGTGGTGACCATTATAAGAATAACAGGCAGCAGTGCGCTCAAAAAACTATTGGCTGCGCCTGGCAGTTTGTCGGGTGGTATTTCTTTGGCGATAAACGTCTCCAAAGGGTTTGACGGTATTTTTTTTAACGCCAGGGCAAACACCGGTCCGGCCAAAATTACGGCGGGGATAGTTAGTATAAGCCCGTAAAATAAAGTGGTACCCATATTGGCGTGGAAAATAGCCACTAACGCCGTTGGTGAAGGGTGCGGCGGTAAAAACCCATGCGTAACTGATAATGCGGCCAGCATCGGCAAGCCGATATAAACTGCCGGCAATTTGTATTTGTAGGTTACCGAAAAAATAAGCGGTACTACCAGTACAAACCCGGTGTTATAAAACAACGGTATCCCGATAATAAAACCCACAATCAGCAAAGCCCATTGAACATATTTAACACCAAAAGCATTAACCAAAACCTCCGCTATCTTTTGGGCCGCGCCGCTTTCGGCCACCAGTTTACCCAGCATGGCGCCGAGGCAAATTATGATGGTAATAGAGCTTAACGTATCACCAAGCCCTTTCTGAACCGATGCGGTAACTTTATCTAAGGGTATACCCAGCAGCAAACCTGCAGTTATTGAAACAATAAGGAAGGCTACAAAAGGAGTTACTTTAAGCCAGCTAACTAATAAAACAAGCAGGAGGATGCAAAAAAGGATGGTGAGTAGTATCATGGTTAATGATGGGTTTACTGGTAGCGATAACGCCCTAAAGTAATAACATTATTCCAATTTGAAATTTTTGCGCAATAAAAACTTTGTACTTTAGTAAAAAATAAACCACCATGAAACTGATACCCTATCTAAACTTCGCCGGCAATACCGAAGAAGCTTTAAATTACTACCAGAAGGTTTTTAATGGCACCGTGCACGATTTAAACCGCTTTGGCGATATGTTCCCGCCCGAGGCAAACTATAAAGACAAAATTATGCATGCCCGCCTGGAGTTTGGCGACAACATGCTGATGTTTAGCGATGGCATGCCCGGTACTCCTGTCGACCATGGAAACGGTATCTACCTAAGCATCGGCCTGAATGACGAAGCCCAGGCCCGCTCAATTTTCGACCAGCTTGGCGAGGGAGGCAAAATAACCATGCCGCTGGAAGTGCAGTTTTGGGGCGCTTTGTTTGGCCAGGTTATGGATAAGTTTGGCGTTAGCTGGATGATAAATTGTGAAATGTGAGCCCCCAACCCCTAAAGGGGGGCAATGAACTATTAACCACCGTGTAGATGAAGTAATTTTTAGGTCATGTTTCCCTGTTCATGAGGTGCCGGGGCGTTTTCCTTAAAAAGCATCTCTATCTTAGCAACCCTGAAGACACAATCGGGTACATTCGCCATGACAAAAAAACGTTACGTCCTAATTGTATTAATATTAGGGGCACTTACGGCAATTGGACCATTTTCAATCGACATGTATTTGCCAGGTTTTCCGAAAATTGCAGCCTCGCTGCACACCACCACGGTGCAGGTTTCACTGTCTTTATCAGGCTTTTTTATCGGGATTTCCGCCGGGCAATTGCTTTACGGCCCCCTGCTTGATAGGTTTGGGCGGAAGAAACCCTTATACATCGGTTTGGTGCTATACATCGCTGCATCAATCGCGTGTTTTTTTGTTGGGTCGATCGAACAACTGATCGCATTACGCTTTATACAGGCAATAGGCAGCTGTGCGGCAACGGTGGCTGCAATGGCTATGGTACGAGATATTTTCCCGGTCGGCGAAAACGCAAAAGTGTTTGCCTTGCTGATACTGATATTAGGTGTATCGCCAATGCTGGCGCCAACTGTAGGCGGCTATATTACCACGGCCTTTGGCTGGCAGGTAATTTTTTTGATACTGGCAGCAATAGCATTCCTGATATTGCTGGCGGTAATCTTCCTTTTACCCGAAAGTTACCAGCCCGATCCGCATTATTCGTTAAAACCAATTCCCATTATAACCAGCTTTTGGTCGGTAATGAAGCATCCGCAGTTTTATACTTATGCCGTTTGCGGGGCAATAGGCTTCTCTGGTTTATTCGCTTACCTGGCTGCTTCGCCTTTTGTTTTTATGGATGTATACGGCATCAGCGCCAAAGTTTACGGGTGGATTTTTGCACTGCTTTCCATCGGTTTTATTGGGTCCAGCCAGTTTAATGGTATGCTCACCAGGAGGTATAAAAGCGAGCAGATAGTAAACGTTACCTTGCCTGCCATGGTAGGAGTCGGCATTATATTTTTAATCGGCTCAGCCGGCAACTGGCTGGGCGTTTATGGTACCATTATCGCCGTATTTGCATTTTTATGTTGCGTGGGCATAACTTATCCCAACACGGCGGCCCTGTCTCTTGCGCCCTTCGGCAAAAATGCGGGAACAGCTGCGGCCCTGATGGGTTGCCTGCAAATGGCAATGGGCACACTCAGCTCCATTGTAGTCAGCATGTTTAAAAGCCGCAGCACCATCCCCATGGCCGGATTAATGGCAACTGCGGCTGTTGTGGCCTTTCTTGTGCTGATAATAGGAAGAAGAAATATCAGGCAACGAGTAGAAGCGCCTGAAGAGGTTGGTGCGGGCGTGCATTGATTTAGTCCATAGACCATAGTCCATAGGATATTCTATTCGTTATATTTATTTTTACCATGGTCTATGGTCCATCGACTATGGACTAACTTCCCAGTACCTCGTCAACTATCCCAAACTCCTTCGCTTCAATGCCATCCATCCAAAAGTCACGGTCTGATACTTCGTGGATTTTCTCATAACTCTGCCCGCTGTGTTTACTCAGGATGGTGTATAGTTCTTTTTTAACTTTCAGTACTTCCCGGGCGGTAATTTCAATATC
>Ga0105240_10003636_pt1 | contig 23886 bp, 19 predicted proteins | sample KBSC54metaG_FD_80426 | JGI IMG/M metagenome (GOLD analysis project Ga0105240, IMG submission 80426) | Corn rhizosphere microbial communities from Kellogg Biological Station, Michigan, USA - KBS C5-4 metaG | ecosystem: Host-associated > Plants > Roots > Rhizosphere > Soil | place: Michigan, USA...
AGTAGATCCGCATTAAGGTGCAGGCTAACCTCGGTCTTCGACAGCAGCTTGCGGGTGCTCCGGTCATAGATATAAAGCCAGCCTCCCTTGTTGGCAGCGGCCAGATACTGTCGTCCGTTCAGCTCATAGGCGATTGGCGCAGCAACGGTATCCCAGTCGTGGACATCGTGGGGGATCTGCTGGACATACCAAGCGAGCTTGCCCGTCCGGTAATCGAGCGCGACGACCGAGTCCGTATAGAGATTCCCACCCGGTCGCGGCGCCCCATCGAAATCTGGCGCGGGGTTGCCAATCGAGGCGAGTAACCACCCTTTGTCGGGCTGAAGCGAGAAAGTCGAGTACATCCCTCCGCCGCCATGCTCAGCTCCCTGCCCCCAAGTCTCGGCGCCAGTCTGGTCTTTGGCCGCAACGGTGTTAAAAGTCCACAGTGACGCGCCGGTCTCGACATCGAGCGCATGAACCCGGCCATTTGCTCCAAGGTCGCCGCCTGCCGTACCTATAAACACTCGGCCGTCATAGGCAATCGGCGCCATCGTCAGTCCTTGGCCAATAGACGGATCCGAGATACGCGTATCCCACAACAACGCGCCGCTCCGCGCATCCAGCGCAAGCAGATGACCATCAGGAGTTGCACGGAACAGCTTGCCGCGATAAAGCGCGACCCCGCGATTTCCTTGGACAGCGCCTACAGGGACATCGGATGGAAAGTTGTGCTCCCACCGCACTAGACAGGTAGCCGCATCAATCGCGAAGGTTCGATACGGCGTCGTCACGTACATCACGCCTTCGAAAACTACGGGCCCCGACTGGAAGAAACCAACTTCACCTGCCTGGAAGATGCACGCCGGAGTCAGCCTATGCGCATTATGCCAATTAATTTGACCAAGTCTGGTATAACGTTGCCCGTCAAATGTCCTGTTGTATAGCAGCCAGTCCGCTTCACTGGGCTGCAGCAGATCCGAATCATTGGGGCCTGTTGCCTGACGCAAGGGAGCTGCTCCCGCCGCCTGCGACAACATCAGCGGCACGTTCGATTCATCGGCGAAGGGCGCTGAGATCAACTTGTTTGACCATAGCCCGGTGCTGCCGCTCAAGGCGAGGGCGGCGCAGACCATTCGATGCCGCCGCTTGCCAACTGGAGTCCGGCCTTTTGTAGGGCGCTGCTTCACGTTCGCAAGGTGAAAACAACTATGGTTGCTGCCCCTTTCGAATTGGGGGCGCCCGCCGACTGGTTTCCGGAGACGACTGCGACAAACTGGTGTTTGCCGACCATGTAGGTCGAAATCCCGCCCGCGAGTCCCCCACCGGTGTAGAACCGATACAGATCCTTGCCGCTTGCGGCATCCAGAACGAGGAAATAGCCGCTGAACTCGCCCGTTAGCAACACGCCGCCCGCGGTGGGTGTTAGCCCTGCCAGCATCTGAGCGCTCGACTCGCGGGCCCAGATTTCCTTGCCCGTTGCAGCATCAACCGCTCGCGTAAAGCCTCGAGCCAGTTCCGAAGGGTCAAATGTGTGGATGCCACCGACATACGCCATGCCAGGGATGTAGCGATAGTCGGCAAGACGCGTGGTGCCGCACCAATGCACCGAGTTGACGTAGAGCCTGCGCAGCGGCGGAGAAAAAGCCGGCCCATTCCACGCTACCCCACCGTTATTCCCCGGACAATAATGCAGCGGCTCAGTGCTCAGCGGTACATCCGCATTGACATGCGGACTGACCTCGGTTTTGGAAAGCAACTCGCGATTGTCGCGATCATAGATGTACAACCAGCCACCCTTGTTAGCCACGGCCAGATAGCGCCGGCCGTCAAGCTCGTAAGCGATCGGCGCTGCCGCGGTATCCCAATCGTGAAAATCGTGCGGAATCTGTTGGACATACCAGATGAGCTTGCCGGTCCTGTAGTCAAGTGCGACGACTGAGTTGGTGTATAGATTGTTACCATACCTTGCCGCACCGTCGTAGTCCGGCGCTGGATTGCCCACCGAAGCGAGCAGTAAGTTTTCGGCGGGCTCGAGTGTGAAGGTTGACCACATGCTGCCACCCCCATGCTCAGCCCCCGTTTTCCACGTTTCGGCGCCCAGCGCATCGCCAGTCGGAATGACATGAAACGTCCACAGCACGCGGCCGGTCTCAGTGTCGAGCGCATGAATACGGCCACTGGCGCTCATCTCACTTCCCGCGGTGCCGATGAAAACCCGGCCGTGATAGGCCAGCGGGGCCATGGTGAGCCAGTAGCCTATCGAAGGATCTGCAATCCGTGCATCCCACAGCAGAGCGCCAGTGTGCGCATCGAGCGCTATTAAATGGCCATCGGGCGTCGCACGAAAGAGTTTGCCGCGATAGATCGCAACGCCTCGATTTACCTGCATATTCGAGGCCACATCCGGGGGGGAGTAGATGTGCTCCCATCTCTGGACGCAAGTAGCGGCATCGACGGCCAGGGTGCGCAAAGGCGTGGTCACATACATCAGGCCCTTGAAGATGACAGGGCTCGTTTGAAAAGCGCCGACCTCTCCAAGCTGAAAGATACAGACGGGCGCGAGCTTTCCCGCGTTGTGGCGGCTAATCTGGGTGAGTGTGGAGTAGCGCTGCCCATCGAAGCTTTTGTTGTACATCAGCCAGTCCGCTGCGTCCGGTCGCAGAAGGTCAGCATCGTCCGGCACGGTGCCTGACGCTTTAAGGATGGATCTGGGAGCCTCCGGGAATTGCCGCTGCAGTCTTGCGGTGTCAGATTGACGTGTTGCAGTTCCCATGACAGCCGAGGGCAGAACACGCTCGGCATTTGCGCCGTCGTCGAGCAGTGTTGAACCAGCTTGATAGCCGTTCCGCGAGAGGATAAAGGCAGCAAGTGATGCATATTGTGCCGCACTCAACGAGCCGGGCGCATCGAGAGGCATAGTACGCAAGACATAGAGCAGATCGCCGAGCGTGCGTTGTCCGCTCGCCCATTCTCCAGAGAATTGCGGACCCGAGAGCGCGGGGCCTGCGCGGCCTTCAAGCGCAGGACCATGGCAGGTGGCGCACCGTGTTGCATAGGTGGCCTGACCCGCTTCAGCTTGACCAGCGGTAAACTCGGGTTGAGTAGAGGGCGAGGCCGCGCGGACCGCCGGCGACCACAGACAAGCAAAGACAGCCAGTACCGCAAGCACGCAGAGCGTCTGCGGCCACCAGAGCATGCGAGCGGCTCCTGTTGGGCGCCGCAAAAGATGCTCCTTTTGAGTCTTCGTGCGTTCCGTACGCGTTGTTCGACAGATGCGGAACATCTCTATTGTGTTCGTGGCCGGGCATGAGCGAGCGCAGCATCGAGCATCTCCGTCAACGTTTTCCGATCGAACGTGTATGGCTGCCCTTCGTTCAATTGAATCAAGCGCTCAATCTGACTGTTGATCGCCCACTGCGCCTCTGTCTCGTCAGGTGTAACCAGATAACGGCGCTTCGGCTTCGGCTCGGAGAGCGCCAGCGCAGCGGCGGCGGCCACTTCGTCCGGCTCTTTGAATTGCGAACGATCCGCAAGTCTTGAATCCAAACCCGCGCGCTCGACTGCGGCACGAGCTATTTGCGAGTTGTAGTTGCCGGGATCGATGATACTCACCTGCACCCCAAGCGGCTCCATTTCGCCGGCGAGTGAATCCGTGAACGCTTCCATCGCATGCTTGCTCATGCTGTAGGCGCTGCCATTCGCCCATGCGGCGATTCCGGAAGTGGAGCCAATAGTCACGATCCGTCCCTTTTGCGCGATGATCTGCGGCGCGAATGCTTTGGTGAGGCGATAAGGCCCCCGCACATTCACGTCCATCACCAGATCGAACTCTTTTTGGGAAGTGTCGAGGACGGAGCCGACCGTGAAAACCCCGGCATTGTTGATCAGGGCGTAAAGGCCGCGGCCGTCCTTTGCCACCGTATCTACCGCGGTGGCGATATCGTGCTCATCGGTGACGTCCAGATGCAATGCTTTGACGTTATGGAGGGTGCTCAGCGCCTGGAGCTCCGCCTCCTTGCGCACGCCGGCGTAGACAAAGTAGCCGTCGCCTGCGAGGCGTTCGGTGATCTTACGACCAATACCGGTGCCGGCACCGGTGACGAGCACGGCCTTTGCCAGCGCGTTTGATCGCTGTGTGGGGACAACAGTCGGTTGTCCGTCGGACGGTAGAGCCGCCTCGATCTGTGCCAGCGAAACACCGAGCACGGCCCGGGCGACAGCATCGAGCTCATCTTCTGGACCGGTCAGGTGAAACGTGCGATGCGTGTGCTCCAGGCGTCCACCCGGCGCCAGGGCTGCAGCAGGCGAGGAAGATTCCAACTCATAGAAGGGACCAAAGGGCTTTGCACCCGGCGAGGGCGCTCCGTCGTTGTAGCTGTTAATCGCATCGCCGTCGTAAGGATGATCTTGAGGTCCCCACGAAGAATTGACGTAACCGTCAACTCCTTGCGGCTGATTAAATTGCACCAGAGTCAAAACGTGCTTGGCAGCGTCATAGCTGCCGATTCTTCCCAGGCTGCGCTTGGGACCGATGCCGATTTTGCCGCGAAACTGCGCATCACCACGGAAAAAGACAGCGCTGTCCGTCGCTTGTAGCCGCTCCGGCGGCTGAGCGCCGTAGGCCTTATACGGCGTCACCTTCGGGCCGAGCTCGGACTCTTGCCCGGATTTGATCGGCACAACGATCGTGGTTGAAGGCGAGGCATTGAGCATGCCGAGAATCCAGATCGACAGCATCCCCGTGTTCCCTTTCCATGGCTCGGCCCCCGTATTGATCAGGGTGTTGTTGGATTCGTAGGCGACTAGCGACAGATGCTTTGCCGGTGTTAGTCCGAGCCGCTCCCACGCGGCGCGCTGCTCCAGCACGCGGATCTCGCGCTCGATGGCGACCCGAAACCGGGTGCCCGAATAATTGGTCAAAGCGAGCTCTGCCCGGAACAGAGCGCGCCCCTTCGACTGGCTCATGGTCCGGAACGGCAGTGTGTCGAACGGCGCCGGCACGTACCAATTCTCACTGTCGAATTTAGCGCCAGGCGCGAAATAGATCGAATACTGGCTGCCTTCGGGTCCCAACCAAAGACGATCCTCGCCGCCGAAGACGTTGATATGCGGTTGCAGCTTGCCGGAAGCGATCAGCTCACGATTGACCCAGCCGAAGCTCGAGCCGGTATCGCCGGCCGCCGTGCTCGTCATTACCCGACCTTGCCAGGCGGGTGCGACGGCTACCTGTGATGCGCCTGTGTCATCGCTCAACACGCTGATCTCGGTGTGGTTATGCAAAAAATCAACATCTTCCTTGAAAGTTGCGGCCATCGCGCTGTAAGACAGCGCCGCAAATAACAAGAAATACGATTTCAAATGCATGCTACTTGCCAACTCTCAAGTGGATCCGCATTTGATTCCATCGATAATTGACTGCATGAGACTCACCGCGAGCGTTCTTCATCGCATCGCACCAGACCAACACCATGTCTTTTCCATCAGAGCTAATCCACTTGGAAGACAGTGTCGGCCAATAGATCAGGTTTTTGGGGTTATCTGCGGTCCAGTGATCCGAGTAATAGAACTGTTTCCATGGCCCGAATGGAGTCTTTGAATACCAGAGACCGAGGCTGCCGGACTCGCTATGTGGCCAGGAATAAAAGTAGTCCGTGTCCGATAGGCTCATTCCTAGACCGGCATAAGTTCCGCCGTTGACCATGATGTACAGCCCCAGGCCCTCATTCCAAATGACCGACGGCAACCAAGATGTAAATCCGAAGCGGTGTCCTTGCGGATCGCGATCAGGGAAAACATAGATGGAGCCTCTTTTGTCCAGGTCGCTGGACCAGATGGGAGCACCGCTCTCATCAAACTTCACAAAATATTCCCAACGGCGTCTCTGTCCCAGCTGCGCCTTCGGCGCTCGAGCCAACAGCAGATTATTGGCTTGCGCACCCTCTGTGGAGTAAATGTAGACGTACCCATCCTTGTTTTTAGAATAGTCCCGGCCCATTTGCACAAAGCTCAGCCACGAAAAAGGATAGGCCTCACGCTTCTCATGTGGCTTGCCGGACTGCGGTGGAAAGAAGAGATCCTCCTCGTCGGAACGCCAACTTGCAAAGGACTCGGGCAGCACCGGTTGCGAAGCGCCAGCGCTGTTGATGCTCTGCCATGAATGCCCACTGTCGACACTCTGGAGCAGCTTTACGCCGATGAAAGGCGTTGACCAGCCCTGGACCTCTATCGTTTTTGAGATCGCGGAGTAGATGACCCCGTTGATGGAAATGACTCCGAAACCAAACCAGCTGTTATTACCCTTTGAGTAGGGATAGGCGAGGCCAAACTTATCTCTTGTAAACTGGCCGGCGTCTCCCGTAAGCCGGTAAAGATTATTGTGATACGACTCAGAGTGGCCCGACTGATACCACCGGCCCGGGTCGAAGTTATAGGGCTCGAGGTCGGCGAGCCAATTTCCGTCATTAACGGACACAATCAGCGAGTCGTCCGCCGCCCATGTGGAGAAATACCCGTCACCGAACCCGTTGGATCTGATGATCGTATCGGGCCTAAATTCCACACCGATTGGATGAGACGTCTCAGCGCTCGCGGTGTGCTGCACAATGCTTGCAGTAGCGATGGTTGATAACAGAATATGATGCGCAGTTGTTCCAGCCACTATGACTTCCTCGCCAGTCGCTCAATGTCCCCACTGACCTGCACCAAATGCGCACGCATGGCGGCAAAGGCACCGCGGCTGTCGCGATTTTCGATGGCCGCCAGAATCTGGCGGTGAAAGTCCTGTGCAGTGGAGGCGCTGTGCTCGACGAAGAACAGCCGCTGACGTTGCTCGTGAAGCAACTCTACGATCGGGTCCAACATCGCAGGAACGAGAGGGTTGCCGCTGGCTTTAGCGATTGCGACATGAAAGCGATGATCGGCGGTGATGAATTTTTGGACGTCGTTTGCGGCGTCCTCCATGACGGCTACTTCTTTGCGCAACAATTCCAAGTCTTGCGATGTGGCCCGTTCGGCGGCCAACGCTGCGACACCGGGCTCGACGAGTTGGCGGATTTCGGTCAAATGTCCGAATTTACGAGTTGCGTCACCTAGAGTGATCGCAAGCTCTATCGAATCGCTTAGCGCTCGCGATGCTCCGTCTGCCACATAGACACCGCTGCCCTGCCGTGCTTGGACCAATCCATCGTTGGCCAGTGTGCGTACGGCTTCACGTACCACGTTACGGCTAACCCCATACTGCGCGGCGATTTCGCGCTCTGTGGGCAGCTTCTGTCCCAGTTTCAGCTCTCCTTTGACGATCTGGTCTCGAAGCTTCTCGGCCAATTGCTCGTAGAGACGAGCCGACCTAAGTGATTGCATTTTCAAGGTAAATTTAAATTGGTAGGATGACTCTACCTAATTATTAGAGAAAGTCGTGCAGTTTTGCAACCATTTCCCAGCGGCATTCGAAGTGGCTGGGCTCCAGATGCGCAGTTGCCGGACCGCTGCGACACGGGCTTTTTGAACCCGCGGGCGCGCCGCGACTGTGCTTAGATGGTATGCGGCTTCAAAAGCTCCTGAATTCGTGGCCGGTGCACGCTGAAGATCGTGTTCTTCGGTGAGCGTGCGTGAACGGATTGCGTTACATCGCTAACCTGCACCGCGCTCGCGTCTGGCGAGGCCAATTGGGTTGCATTTCTGTCAGGTTCTGACATAACACGCACGGAGCGGCTTGAGATCGAGTGCCTGGATAGCCTTTCGCAGCGCATTCGCGCGTGGCGGTTTCGTGAAGGCAAAAGCTACTCGAGGTGGCCGGCAATGTCGGCTTGACTACCCCATTACCGCTGTCACCGATCGGTGTAAAGGAGGCGCCCATACGCCAGCGCCAGTCAACGGGACAATAGAAAATCAGGGACGACGAGCCCACTATGGGGCGCGATCCCTGAGGGGAGGCATTGTCGTTTAAGCGACGCGCCCCGTGCTGTCTTTGCATTTGATTGCGGAAAGATTCCCATCAGCCACCCGTCGCGATCAAGGCCTCTTACCAGGACGGAGGCGGTACCACCATTCCCGATTGAGGCCCCTTCAAGTACGACAAAACGAGCCGCATAGTGGCGATAGACGTCGAAAGTCACCGATATTCATACTATTGATCCAAAGACAGAGTTGATTCGTGACAAGATGACCAGTGCATCGGTGGCGGGCGATCTGTATGGTTGCCGAACCTGTGAGCATCCAGCCGGCGGACAGGCGGTCGCCAAAACGCAAACGTTCGTAAGCTATTCCAAATAGACCGGCCAAGAAGTCCCCATTGATCTGTTTCCATAAGGTTGTGTCAAAGCGCCACAGCTACCGGGACGATAACCCGGGGCGAGCGCAGGGCATATCCAACGGTGAGCAGTGCGTGGCCCGCGGAGAATAAGACTCCAGAGGCCGCGACGCGCCCGCGCACGGCGCCGCCGTCCGCGCCGAAATCACAGGGCTCATTATCAGAGGACTTGAGTACGTGTCGGCATACACTCAACGGCGCATCGCACGATTCCTCGCGAAGGGTACTTTTCGCGCCGTCGGCAGCAGACAGGAGCAAACCGGCTCTCTGCGCTTGCTATTCATCACCTCGAAAAGCCTGCGCGATCTGCGCGAGGAAGGCACCCTCCATCCTGAGCTGCATTGGGAACTCCAGTCGCGCGAAATTGCCGTGCCGCCGTTGCGTGAGTATGTGATAGGGCGGAGTTCATGTTGTCGGTCGCGACAAATGTCGCTATACCCGGCTCATTCATTGCGGTGCCCGTTCAATGGTCCGCGTCCGTTCACGTGTGGAGATGCTAGCAGCCATCGCGAGATAGGATTCGAGTATCTCCTGCAGCCACGTCTGGGTGGTCTCATCGAAGCACCCCGTGTAACTCTTGATGAGCTCCTAGTGGTAGCGAACAAGCCACGACAGTTCCTCGTACGTCAACAGAGATTGCTCAATCAAACGCGGATCTATCGGTAGTCTTGACAGAGTCTCGAACTCGAGAAATCCAGACTGTTCTGAAGGAACGGTAACAAGGTGGCTCTCAATTCGGATACCGAAGTCATCGGGCGCGTAGTAAGCAGGCTCATTCGTAATGATCATTCCGGCTTCGATCGGTCCGGCAAGCGGAAGGCCTGGGATCTTCCTAATGACGGGGCCTTCGTGAATGTTCATGTAGTTTCCCACTCCGTGCCCCGTTGCGTGACCGTAGTCCAGACCTTCGCGCCAAAGGAACTGGCGGGCCAACGTATCGAGCTGCGTGGAGTGGAGCCCTGCCGGGAATCTGGCGCGCGTCAGCGCGATGAACCCCTTGACTACCAGCGTATGGGCACGGATGTGCCGTGGCTCGGGAGTCGAAACACAAATACAGACGGTATTGTCCGTTGAACAGCCGTGGTACTGTCCCCCGGAATCCAACCAATAGACCGGGTGATCATTTAAGACTCGGTTAGAGTGCTCAGAGGGTACGTAGTGAGGCAGGGCACCACTTGGCCCACTGGCGGACATCGGTGGCATGGAAATGCCCCTGTAGCCAGGCAGTTCACTGCGAAACTCGGCCAGTTTCGCCGAGACCTCGAGCTCGGTGACCGAGCGTTGCTTAACGGTGCTTTGAACCCACGCGAGCAGACGAATCACGGCCTGACCGTCCTGATAGTGCCCCTCGCGCGCCCTTTCAATTTCGTTGGGATGCTTTACCCACCGACGATGTGCGACGAAAGGGTCGTCCGTCAGGGTACCTGCGGTGATCACGATTTCCGCGTATCTGTGCGGGGTCCTCATCAGATTGCAGCCCACCACCCGGCCTTTAGAGCAGCTCTCCAAAGAGGAGTCGAATGAGGACGACGGGACGGTCTCCACATGGCCTCGAAGTCTCGCGGCCAACGCCGGCTCTATTCGGCCGCTATCCGTAAACCAGCGAACGGGGCCTTTTGATTCGACGATGGCACGGCTGAGCGGGATCGGCACGATGTTGCGATCCGGTGAAGGATTCGTATGAGAGTCATTCGTTCTCACGTTGAGTAGCCAGGCAACATCCTCAGGGTCCGCGAGGAGGTGAACTTCCTGACCGGCCTTGGCCATGTGCTCTTGAAGTTGGGCGCATTTTTCCGCGGCTGAGGCGCCGGCAAAATGCGTCGCGTAATCATAAATCGTCGCGGAAGATGACGGCGGCCGTGCCACACCCCAGAGCTCGTCGATAGGATTTGTCTGCAGGGGTATGACGGAAATGCCTCGAGCGCGTGCAAAGGATAACCAGCGCTCGATCTCGCCATGTGACTGGAGCCGAGGATCGATTGCAAGTCGCTCAGAGGGCGCCATGTTATTGGCGAGCCAGGAAAATCGGGACTCATCGGAGGCGGCGAGGACTTCAATGGTATTGGGCACGACCTGCTGTCGAGCCTCAAGCGTGTAACGACTATCCACGAAAAGTGCAGCACGAGCTCGCACCGCGATCGCCAGTCCAACGGAGCCACGAAATCCGGTAGCCCACTGCAATCGTCGTGAATGCGGCGCAGTCCACTCACTGAGATACTCGTCGGTGGATGGAATAAGGATGCCGTGGAAGTCGAGGGCTTGAAGTCGCAGCTGCAGAATATCTAGGTTACTCAATGGTGCGAGCCTCCCGGAGGTTTGCTATGTGAAGGCACGAGCCATGGATTCCAGACGACGCTTTATGATGTGATGCCGTCGTCTGTTGAGGGGTGTAAAAAGCACCAGCACCATGCCGATCGCAGCGAGAATGGTTGGCAGCACGGCCAATGTTGCTCTTAAGGCAAACATCGCTTCCGGGCGCTGCATGTGCGCCGACGCATCGTAGCCAAAGGCCCCAACCATCGCCAATGCGGCGCCACCCCCTATTCCCAACCCTACCTTAAATAAAAGCACATTGAGCGCGCAGTAAGTCGCTCCTCGATTGCTTCCAAATCGCAGTCGGCCATAGTCAATGATGTCGCCAAGAATTGCGACGGCTGCAATATCCGAACCTGCAAAGTACAAATTGGCAATCGCAACAAGCCCGAACACCAACCCCAGTTGATCAGGCCTGACGAACCACATCCCGGCCAACTGGACCATAAAAAGGGCGATGCTCAGCGCCCACGCCACCACCTTGCTTGTCTTTCGAATCAAGACCAACCACAACGGCGTTGAGATCGCCCCCAATGCATACCCCAGAAGAAACATGCTCGATATCTGAGCGCCATGATGCAGATAGCCATCCAGGTAGAAGTAGATCAAGCCAAACCATATTCCTGACGCCATCCCCAAAGCCGTGAACGCTGATAAGTAAACCAGTAGCGGCTTGTTCAAAATAACCGACCGGACGAGCGCTCTCCAATCACCATTTCGTCGAGCAGCGGACTCAGTGAGTCCGCGACTGGCAAAGCATGACGCGCTCAACCCACACAGCACCAGGATCGCCCCTACGCCCACCGCATCTCTTAGTATCTGAGGGGTGTACTCAGTTGTGGAGTAAATCGGCAGCAACGGCAGTGCATAGAAAATGATGATGGCGATTCGTGTCGCTATCGATCGAGCGCCAAAAATTCGCGCTCGCATATCGTAGTCTCGCGACAACTCGTTGCCCCACGTCACGTGCGGAATCTCGGCGACGGTGAACGCTGCAAAAAAGCAAACGGACCATATCAGGTAGTATTCCCAGGTCACCCCCTTGGAGGGCATGAACAACTGGGTGCACGCGAGCACCGTTCCGATACTCCCGGCCACTACCCAGGAACGTCGGCTCCCGCCACGCGCATGGTGCCAATCTGAAATGAACCCGGTCGCGGTATCCATGACACCATCGAATAGGCGTATGACCAGTACCACGGCACCGAGCGAGCTTAAACTCAGACCGAAGTACTTCGCATATATCCCGGGCAGGACGCTCCACATCGGGATGTAGAAGAACCAAATGCCTGTTGCCGGAGCCACGTACGCCAGTAACTTTGGCGCTGACGCTTCCTTCGTATGGCTTATTGACTGACTCACTGCATCGGCCGATCGCCCAATCGGAACCCTCTCTGGCTCCGAGTCGCAGAGCTTGACTGCGATCTCACCCGCGAGGCGACTCCTGGTAGCATCGTTAGCGCTCACAGCTTAGATTTTCTGCTCACGCCTTGACGACAGAAGCTGGCTGTACTTTCCAAGGTAAAAGTTGTTGCAACCGAGTAGGCCGCCGTCGACCATCAGCGACGCGCCCGTGATGCGGCAGGCATCATCAGAGGCCAAGAAAGCCGCGGCAGCTGCGATATCCGTGGCTTCAGTTCTGCCGCCCATCGGACTGTTCGCTTCAATTCGTGCGAGAACCGCTTCAGTTGAAACGCCCTCCTGCAACGCCAGCTCCTGTGCAGCTTTGTCCCATAGCGGGGTGTGAACATCCCCAGGGTGTATCACATTGCACCGAACGCTAAGATTTCGTTCTGCGCAATGCTGCGCGACCGATTTCGTTAGATGCTCTACGGCCGCCTTGCTCGCGCCGTACGGGACGTTGTAGGGCGTGGCTAACAGGCTGGTAACCGAGCCGATGTTGATAATCGACCCGTTCCCGGCTATTTGCATCGCGGCCAGCACTGCGCGACATCCGAAGAAAGTGCCCTCCAGGTTTATCGAAAAGACCTTTCGCCAGTTTTCTATTCGGGCTGTCTCGAGGTTCTGACCCTGTTCACCGACTATCCCGGCACTATTTACGAGGATACTCAGTCCGCCGTGAAGCCTTGCCACCCCTTGAACCACCGAGGCCCATTCCAACTCACTGCGCACATCGTGCGGAAGAAACTCAAGGCCCGCCTCCCTCGCGACGCGTTCACCGAGCTCCGACTGAACATCACTTATGACGACTCGTGCGCCTTCCTCGCTTAGTCGAAGTGCGATTGCTTTCCCAATCCCTGAAGCACCCCCAGTCACCAGCGCTACTTCATTTGATAGTCGACCCATTACTTGCCTCTTGCGCCGAATAGTTGAACAGCTGTTTGAGTGATGTAATCTGCGAGGTCACCGATAACCCCCTTCCACTCCGATGCCTGATTGTTTGTGACCTCCCATCGAGAGCCCCCAATCGACACCTCCCGTCATGCAGGCCGCCCCAACGACTATTGCCTCCTGTCCGATACTGGCGTGATAGGCACCCGGAATCTCTCCGGCCGTATAGAGTCGGGGTTCCTTCTTCCTCAAAACGCCGAATACGGAGCATTCCGCGGTAGGTCTCAAGCTTCTGTTCTCGGGTGAGTGGCATCGGTCACGTACGTGCGACGAAGTCAGGAACGAGACGCCAGCAGAACTCCGGTGTACGGAGCTTTGCCAGCGGAACTAAGAGCTTTGCGTAGAACAGGTTTGCCGCAGCCAGTTCCGTGCGAGTGTCAGGTCCTCAGAAGTAGCAGCACTTCAGCAGTTCCTGCGCTTCGTGCAGTCGGAGTTCGCGTCTTAACCGCCCTTGAGTCACGACTCCCACCAGCTCTCACCCCGTACATCTGGACTTGGTTTACGAGAAGAAACATGAGCTCGACAATCTTGGCATGAACGTAGACGGATTGCCGCCACAATACGTTTCGCCCCTTGCCACATAGAGTCACTTAAGGCGGTAGTCAATCTGGAGGCCGATCGTACGCGGGCGCACCCGAGGAGCATAGTCAGGCAAAACAGTAAAAGGAGAAGGGATAGTCGGTCGGCTATTCGTCAAATTATCCACGAATACCATTGCAGTCCACCGAAATGGAGACGCGATGGCGAAACTTGTTCGCGCGTCGAAATGACTCGTTCCGTTGACCACGAAGATGGTACCGAAGCTTTGGTGAACGTACTCCTTCGCCGTGTAGGTGGCGGACGCCGCGAAGGTGCCGCTATAGCCCCCCCCCATGAGAACATGGTAGTCAGCGAAGGCGCCCGCAGTATATTCGGGGGAGAAGTTTAGCCGGTCTCCCTGAGCGAACAGGACTGAATTAGACGGCGGAACATAGACCGGACTGTCATAGGACAAGTTGTTCCAATTTCCCGTCACGCCAACATCGAGTCCATCTAGCGGTCTAGCCGTGATGGCTAAGTCAAATCCCACGCCACTCGCTGACTTGCCATTGATCAAGGCGGTAATTGAGGCGAGCGATCCGGGAGACAGCGGAACCAAGATGTCTTCTTGGATGTGCTCCCACCTCATATAGTAGATCGCCGCATCGAATGAAATCTTCCGGCCAAGGAGATCTCCCTTAGCACCGATCTCGTAGTTATCTAACCTATCAGGAACAACCGCCGGGATACCCGGTGTACCTGGATTCTGAGGGCCTCCACTACGAAATCCCTGGGAATAAGCCGCATAAACCGTCGCTGCTTCGTCCGGATACCAACTCAAAACCGCCCGCGGTGAGGTGTGGCTGTTTGTACCTTTTGCCCGATACGTCGGGGGTGGGGTGTCTTGACCGCCAGATACATTGTCATGATAGTATCTTCCACCGACGGTCCACTCCAACTTACGGCCAAGAAAGTGGTGGCCGATCTCGCCATACACGGCCGTCGAACTCGAACCGCTGAACACATTGTAGGCCGCCGGGAAAACCGGAGTAGTAAAGTTCTGATACTCATGTTCGACGTCGTTGCGGTAGAAGCCACCCAAAGACCATCGCCACTCTGTCCCTGGATGCGAGGCAAACAGGAGTTCTTCAGTAAAGGCACCAGCTCGAAGGTTGGTAACCAACTGGGATGGCAGAGCGAGTGGGGTGGTGTCCGTGAAATCATCGTTGTAGTACTTAAGGTAACCCGTTGAGCTGGACATCGAAAAGGAGTCAAAGGTGTAGCCGAATCTTGCTGCGTAAACATCCGTAACGGTCGAGATAGGCTGAGGTAAGGGGCCTGAGAAAAAGTTGTCGCTATCGGCCACAGATGGTGCGCCGTACCTATCGTGAGAACTCCATACAGAAAGGCCAATTGAAAGGGCGTCGGTAGGCTGGGCAGCGATCTTTAGTCTGAAATTTCGAAGATCGGCGCCATTCGTGTGATCTTCCACCGGATTGTGTATCCATCCACTCAAGCTCTCGTATCCGGCTACAGCTCGAATTCCGAGTTTACCCTCAATTAACGGAACATTGATCGCCAGATCGCCCCGATAGTTCGCCGAGCCACCGTCGTCGGTGTAAGAGCCAGTGGCTCGTCCCTTGACTTCGAATTGATTCAAGTCCGGATCATTTGTCAGAACTCGCACCAGTCCGTTTACGGAGTTGGCGCCATACAAACTGCCCTGTGGACCGCGCAGTACTTCTATACGCTGTAAATCAAACGCGTTGAAATCCGGTCCAATCGCCTCCCCCAACAAATTGAAAGGAACGGAATCGATGTAATACCCAACCGTGCTTTGTCCGGCGAATACTGGCCCTCCAGGGGACACACCACGTACAGCCAAGAACGTTCCGCCACCCTGAGAATTCGTGGAGACCGCAACCCCCGGGACGAGGCTCAACGCATCGGTGACACTCGTGATGCTGGATTTATCGAGGCTTTCGCCCCCAATCACAGAAATGGAGATAGGGACGTCTTGTAAACGCTCGGCACGCTTTTGGGCGGTGACTACTATTTCCTCGAGCCGAGCAGGTTGGTTGTTGGCGGCCTCGTCATTTCGTTTCTCCGCTGTAGGAGAACTCACAGTCTGCTCCATATTCGCTTGAGCAAGGAGAATCCGGTCCTCCGAGGACTCCTCCTGTTTCCCGAGGGAAACACCCGACGAGTTTGAAATCCGCGCACTATTCCACGACGTTTTCTCCCCCACGGGCGCAATTACCATTACACCCCGTTCCGTTGTATAAACTCGAAGCGAGGTCCCTCGAATCAACATCGACACTGCGTCCTGCGCGGTATACTGCCCCTTTAGTCCACTCGTTTTGATATCCTTCAACTGCGCTGGCTGATACAGCAGCTCTACATCCGACTGTTTCGCCAGTGTCTTCAGTGCCGCCACCAACTCGCCGGCAGGTACGTCTAAACTTACCGGCGCATCCGCGAATGCGAACGCTGGCAAGGACAGCGAGCAGGCTACCGCAAGTAGGCTACATTTTCCCATGAGTCTCTTCGGCATGCCACTTTCCCCCATGCGGCTGTAACGCTGTTGTGATGCCGCTATAGAGAAACACGTATGACACGCCAAAATCCCACTCTAGGGTTTCAAAAAAAGGTCCTTCGCTCAATTTGAGCCCAAATGGATTGTCCCTGCCGTCTCCCTCGCTTGGACACCAAAGCCACGACGCAGCAGCTCGACGACGTCTTCTGCATGCGTTGTACGAAACTTTCCATTAACCCGCAAAGCCGCAAGTTTCGGATCATCGATGACAATGCGTTGGGAGGTATAGCGATTGATCTCCGCCACCGCATCCGCAAGTGACGTCTCTTCGAAGATGAGATAGCCGCTGCGCCAGCTCAACACCTCCTCTGCATCTCGCACAGATTTTTTCCGCACGAGGAGCGAGTCCTTCGTCGTCTGTACCACAGTGCCTGCCGTCAGCAACTCCGCACCCTTGCCGTCAGCCTCCAGCTCCACGCGAACCGTTCCCTCCGTCACAACCACCTGCAGCGCCGTACCGTCCCGCCGTACGGAGAAGCGGGTGCCTACAGCCACGACACGCCGATTTCCAACTTCGACCACGAACGGTCGGACTGGGTCCTTGGCGACATCGAAGAAGGCCTCACCGGTCTCGAGGTCCACGAGTCTTTCCTTCTCCGACAGCGACACGCGTGCCTTGCTAGCCGTGTTCAGCGTCATACTGGAGCCGTCTTTAAGCGGAATCGAGGCAACTCCCCCAACTGGCGTCGCGTAAGCGTCCCCTGAATAACGGCTCGTGATGTACAGGCCTATACCCACAGCGGCCAGAACCGTTGCCGCCACAACCGCAATCTTCGGTGCCGATGCCTTCATCGCCGAGCGGACTGCGGACGCCGGTCTGCGTTCAAAAAAAGGGGCGTTCCGCCATTGCCCCGGCGGCGGAACTACGCCGGCGCGTTTGCCGACGCCAAAGGCTTTCAAACGTGCACTTCGTTCCCAAGCAAGCTCAAGCCGTAGGAAGAGGACCCGGTGAGCATCCGCGCGCAGCCACTGGGCGAACTCCTCCTGCTCCGCCTGACTCCATCGCCCGCTGTCTCGCCGCGCAAGCCAGACGAGCGCCTGCTCCTCAGTCTGTTTGCTGCTTTCCATCGCCCTTAACCTCCACAGGCTTACAGCCCGCTTCGTCTTCATCGGCAGCCTCGTGTTCTCCAAAGTAGGCCTCGGCGAGACGTTTCATTCCCTTCATGATGTATCTCTCCACGGCCCTTTCGCTCAGGCCGAGGCGTTCGGCGACTTCCTTTTGGGACAGGTCGTCGATGCGACGCATCCACACGACTTCCCGACACTTGGGTGACAGTCCATCAAGCGCCTCGGCCAGCTTGCGCAACTCCTGATGCGCAGCCATATCCCGCTCCGGGGAAATGTCATCTACTAACACGTTCAAGGTTTCAAAATCCGTCACAGAGTCGATCGCCACGACGCGCTGGTGGCGCAGACGATCGATGATCAGGCGTCGGGCGACTGCAAAAATAAAGGTCCTTGCCACGTCGGGAATGTGCGTTCGAGCGGCTGCATAGACTCGAAGATAAATCTCCTGACGTAAGTCATTAACCTCGTGAGAGCGCGGCCAGCTGCGACGCAGATAGCGCGTTAGCGCCTCGTCATGGATCACGACTTCGCTCTTGAACCAGCTGTCCAGGGCATCGTCCATTGGACGACGATAGTCCGATTAGGGCGACAAATGCAGGGGTCAAGTTTATTTTTTTGAAAGGGGGGTGGAATTCGGAGGTTCATCCGTGTTGCTATATGTGCGCGGTCAATTGCTGGGTGATGTCGGATCGATATCGTCTCTAGTCGGAAGTGACCAGGGGGGACGTTGTATGGCGTTACCCCGGCCGCATGGAGTCGGGTTCCTTCTTCCTCAAAACGCCGAATACGGGGCATTCGGCGATATGCCTCAAGCTTCTGTTCTCGGGTCAGTGCAATCAGGTCACATACGTGCGATGAATCAGCGGCAAGACGCTAGCAGAAATCCGAACCTAGACCGGTTGCCGCCACAATGCGTTTCTCCTTGAACATGGAGTTACTTAAGACGATAGTCAATCTGCAGTCCGATCGTACGCGGCCGCACCCGAGGGGAATAAGCGGCGGAAGTGCTAAATTATTAAGGATAACCGGTTGATTATTCGTCAAATTATCCCCGAATACCGCTGCAGTCCGCCCATGAGGAGAGGCGACAGCGAAACTTGTACGCGTGTTAAGTCGGCTGGTTCCGTAACTTAAGAAAACGGTACCGAAACTGTTGTGAATGTACTGCTTGGCCGTATAAGTAGCGGACGCCGCGAAAGTGGCGCTATAGCCAGCTCCCTCGGGTACCATTTTTTGCACAGTTTAATCGATCAAATATGCGGGCAGCGACTCTTCCGTCCACCCGGAGCTGTCACACGGGATACCGGGCCATGACGCATGGCTCGGTTGCCCGACGCTCTCCCCTATCATCGCCCCATGACTGCGCTCCGCGACTTCGCGCGCAAGGCCGACGTTTCGACCGCGACGGTATCGAATGTGCTCAACAACGCGCTCCCGGTGAATGAGGCGCTGCGCAAGCGTGTGCTCGCAATGTGACGGATGTGCATGAGGAAATCTTGCGTGGCAAGCGCTACCTGATACTGGATCGAGATGCGAAGTACACGGAGGGGTTCCGTGGCGCGGTGTTCGACCAACCTCCGTGTCTCGATATGACGCTCGTGCACCCTGACGATATCGAACTGCGGCCGCCGCCGTAGTAGAGCCCGAACGATATCGAAGTTGAAATCCTCGTCCGCGAGTAGCCGAAGCGTCCGAACTAATCAGCCTGCAGACTTGGCGTGTTGACGAGCTAGAAGGCGAGCACGAATACCGACGGGATTGAACTTCTTCTCGATGTCGCGCTGAATCTCCGCCGCTTCACTCTGACGTTGAGACAGGTAGGCGTCGATCTCGTTGGTATGGGAAAGGTAATGACCGATGATTAGATAAACATCCCGCAGTTCCACAGTTGGAAATTGCTGGGCAATTTCCTCTGCTGTGGCGCCGGACTTAAACGCGACGACAATCCTGTCCAGAGCAACCCGAGTCCCGCGCACGCGAATCCCTCCGTGTGAATCGGTGACCAGAGTACCAACAGCGGTCGTGGCAAGTGCGGACATGGTGCTGAGGGGCTAATCTGCTTCCGCCCAAAAGACAAACGACCCAATCGAGAATAGAGCCGAAAGTACAGGATATCAAAGGCTTAAGGGAACGGCCCGTGGAAGCACCCTGGGTCACCAGTAGCGCCCATCGTTCGTCGACCCGACGTACCGTGATTCGATCCTCGCCCCCCGAAGCTGGCATCTAGTGCAACGAAAAACGCGCACCGATATCGCCCCCTAAGGTCATCTCGCCTTCGAAGATTATGAGCAGCAATAGCACGTGTAACTCCTGTCGGTTCTCGCAATAGGGCTTCATCGCCTGGACTCGCTTTGCGTATGTCAGTCCGCTCAGAGTGCTTTACCAGCTTGGCGACACACCAGCGGAACAGCTCTTTCCGACGCTGCGCGGTCCGCACTAGGTGAGCGATCCAAGATCTGCAACCTTGCGGCCGATGTCTAGGTCTGGGGTCAGCCGGCTGATCGGCTTGCCAGGTGCGGCAGAGCGGGAGGCGACTGACTGTCGGCTCGTCTATCTCTTTTTGTCCGGCCTGAATTTATCAAGCCAATTCGCGACTGCGCGACGCCTGACTACTTCGAGGTCCTCCGGCGGTCGTTGTGCTCGCATTTTGAGCCACGCTTCGCGCCCGTTTCTGCGAATCGATTCTAGATCGCGCGATGAATCTGCTCTGGTATTTGCACCGTTGGAGCTAGTCGAGGTCGCCGCGCTGTTAACCTCTCCAAAACGTCGCTTCGGCAATGGCGGCGCGGGATAACGCCCCATCATCAAGTTCCAATACGCCCATGAACGAGCATCAATGATGCCCGGAGGTGCTCTATCAAGCGCCTCACGAAAATCGGCATCCGAAACGTATTGACGAATCACCTGCATATCCTCATGTCTTGCATAGGTCATCGCATAAGCCATGAAGCGGATCGGATTGGCAAGCGCCTGTTCCGGCGACTCAAACCAAATGATTCGCGGCGCCACGGATAATGTTTGCGGTGTGACGGGAAGGGGGTTCATAGCTCCAAGCCGTGATCGTTGTTGACCTGTGGAATTGCAGTGTCGAGACTAGGCAAGTGATCGAGGTCAACACTGAATACAGCGGTGACCAAACGCAACTTCAGGTCCTCGGGAAGCTGGCGCAAATCTCCATCCTCAAAGAAAGAAAGCGCCTTCAAGGTAATTTGAGGATTGAAAGTCGATCCATAGATCTCCTGCGCCGCAGACAACGCGAGCGGCAAACTAACTCCACCCTTTGTAATCAGAGCGTCGATATCAATATAATCCTTGGGCTCGGCGCGCATCTGAACAACGGAGGCTTTGGTGCCGGCGAGATCCAAAAGAGAGGCAATTCTCAATCCGTTGTCCTTTGCTGCGAGTGGCGGGAAAAGTCGACGCAAGTTTGGCAATCCGAAGAAGGACACCTTAACGGGTCCATCGCGATCAACAATTGCACTCAGCGTATTCTTCTCCCGCTGAATGATGTTGGCCCCCCTCAGAAACGAGACGTTCTGCTCGATCTTGGAGATATCGAGGGTAAGGTTGCCGAAGAAATCAAAATCGACCGAGTGCCGATGTCCTAGGTGAAGCGCAAGAGCGGTTCCGCCATACAGAACAAACTCCCGTGGCGTCTCGGACAGCTCACTCCAAAGCTTTAGCTGGGCTGGCGGCAGGATTTCGATGCGAGCTGCTAACGACTTCATGGCATCGTGTGAGATGTTAGGCGCGACTGACCCAGCATGTGTAGGGGGTGCGCGAGGTCAATCATTTCCGACGCAACCCGCAGATTGACAGCAAGAACGCCTGCCGCCGTTCGCAGTTCTACAGCCCGGGCACAGACAGTTTGGCACAGCTTCGCGTCCATCTATCTACGCAGCGTTGCGATGCTGGAGGAAAGTCCGAGCCTCGGCCTTCAACACGTTAGCTCGCACTAGCAAGGTCAGTTCGTCCAGCTCCACCGGACTCAGCCGCCCGTCGGTGTTCCGCTCCCTCAAATCCTCATAGCGGACTTGAACCTCGTCATCGGCCTGCATTCGCAGCAGCAGTTCGGCTAGCTCTGCATTCAGCCCTCGGCAAAAGGGGCAAAAGTAGCTGATCCAGGCTGCTCTTGCCGTGGCGTCCGCCATGTCTTGCAGCTTAGCCGAAGGCTTCCGGGGCAGGCAAGACCGCAAAACAGGGTGGCCCCGGCAGGTACTTTCGAAATCTGTTCGGGTGCGTGGAGTATTGAGGCGACACCGAATCTACGATGAAACCGTGGGGTTAAATGAGGCGAACTGTAGCGAACTGGACCCGGGCCACCATTTAAGCACCTGATGGTGGCAAGGGGCGCCCCTACCGCCCGCTCGGGTGTGCCTGAAGTCAGTCGGCGACACAGGATCGTGGCCGGCGTCGGATGGAGGCCATTAGGGATACGATCGACATTTGCCCGACGACTCTTCACTTGAACCACCGACACACGGATTTTCCCGCGCCCCGGGGAGCCCAAAGTCAAAGCCAGCTAGTGCATCCCACCAGGGTGCCCAATGCGCACCTTCACTGCCTACTCGGTTGCCTAGCCACCCCAGCCCGGCAGGCTCCATTTTTATTCAAGGGCTTGGCTCAAGAATCTCGCCCCGCGGCCAAGCGCATGTGACCAGACGGCGCCAGGGCTGGTGATATAAGCTCAAGGACTGAGATATTGAGAGCCGGTATCCATGACTACAGCAGAGAAAATCTTAGCGGAATTGCGAACATTGCCCGAGGCACAAGCACAGGAGGTGTTGGATTTTGTCGGCTTTTTGAAATCCCGCCTGCAGCGCAACAAACCTGTCCAACAAGACGTGAGCGCATTCGATCGCTTCGGCGCGGTTTACGAATGGCGTTTCAACCGCGACGAATTATATGACCGCAAAGTTCTTCGCTGACACCAACATCGCTCTCTACACCATCGGCAAGGACGCTCGCAAAGCGGATATCGCACGTAAGCTTGTCGCACCCGGCCTGCGATAAGTACCCAGGTTGTCAACGAAAGCATTAGCGTTTGTCTGCGTAAACTCTCATTTATACGAGACAAGGCTTACGCCTTCGGGCGCACGGTCATGGATCGGACTGAAGTTTTGTCATTGGACGAGCTCACGATTGACCGGGCCGCCCGCAACCCGAAGGACCGCAAGCCCATTCCACACTCGGAACGCACCGCGGAATGGGCGAACGACGCTCGCGCGGCCAATGCCTCCATGGCGCCTCGCCGGCTCGACACCAGGACTTCCCGCGTGTCTGCTTCAGATGTTGTACGAGCTCAAGCAACGTAACCCAGTGCCGTGGATGGCACATTTCTCCGATGTCGAGGAGCTGCTTCAGTCGCTCAATGCCGAGTTTGTCAACCAGCTCTATGACTACCTCCGCGATCGCGAAAAGCAGACCGCTGACCTTGCCGGGTACTTGCTCGAGAGAATATTTGAGGCAGCGCCAGAAGTGCGCGAACGCATCACGGCAGGTCTTAGTCCAGACTTGATTGTTGAACGCAACATGCTGCGCGGGCAACTGGGCAACATCGAGCAGGAGCTTGAAAGAACTAAAGATGCATCTCAGACTCGCATCGTTGAGCTGGAACAAGAAAAGTCCGACGTTCGCACGAGGCTAGAGGCGGTCACGCAACGTCTTGGGCAGACGAGTTTGCTTCTCGCGCGCGCAGCTTTGAGAGATGTATCGTGGCTCACCTTTATTCGAACGACGATGATGCCGAAGCAACCTGGGCGTGTGCCGTTTCACAACACGGCCGAGGTGGCGCTGCGGGGCTACCATGCGGCGGCTGGGAATCGCCAGAAACCGCTGTTGCAGGAAGTGACGTGGTCACGATTGGAGTATGCGGAGAGCGGGCTACACCGAGGCTACCGAGCGGGAATTATCTTCCAGGGCGACAATTTCGTTCCCGGTGTCACCACGGCTTACCGTCGAGTCGGCGAGGGCTTGCCTGCGGGACAAGCGGACTACTTCTGGCGGCGCACGCTGAGTCATTGCACGTGGCTCGTGAGCACCAGCACAGCGCTAATAAGGAGGGCCCAGATGGCCGCGCCCAAGGCAATTGACACGAGAACGCCGCGCGAAGGCCTCAGGTTGTCCTGGGCATCCGCCGATCTCGTTCCTTCGAGGTGGAATACGCGTTCCGCTTTGTATTTGACGGTCGTCATATAAAGATACACCGGGTTAGGGCGACAGCCATCGATGATGGGCCTCCCTAGACAAGGTCAGCGACTGCGGGTCTGTGTTTACATTGCCGCGGTATTTGCAGTAGCGCCGGAGCTGCAGGGACGGGGTCCTGGCGGTCACCCTACGATCCGGGGTTCCGACAATAGCGGTGCTCACATGACTTACTGTTACTCGGACGAGCACGGACATTCTGCTCCCACGTTGCGCGTTCAACCGAGGTGATCTGCTCGAGATACGACTCAATAATAGAATCGCTTTGGGAGTGTAAGCCGCTGCGACCGTTGCGGTAGCGTTGAGCCTACCCCCAAGCTCAACGTCCATTGCCACCTTGCCCACTCCACTCCTGCGGTAACGTAGGAACCGACACGGCCAGCCAGCTATTGATCTGGGCCAGTTGCGCACGATCGAGGTTTCCGGCCGCCAACCTCAACTGGATGATGCTCACGATATAGTCGTAGCGGCTTCCCGAATAGTCCGTCTGCGCTTGCACCAGCGCCCGGCGTGCGTTGAGCACATCGACCGCCGTGCGCGTTCC
>Ga0105240_10003637_pt1 | contig 23884 bp, 42 predicted proteins | sample KBSC54metaG_FD_80426 | JGI IMG/M metagenome (GOLD analysis project Ga0105240, IMG submission 80426) | Corn rhizosphere microbial communities from Kellogg Biological Station, Michigan, USA - KBS C5-4 metaG | ecosystem: Host-associated > Plants > Roots > Rhizosphere > Soil | place: Michigan, USA...
AAGGGCGGTAAGACAATGAAGTGGACTTATATGGCACCCGCGTATAGGCAGGGACAATGCACGCATCACGTATGGGAAGCCTTCGATGAAGGATTAAGCCGCAGGGTTTATCTGGTCCTTCCTCCAACTCAGCAACCATCAGAGAATGACGGGGGATATTTCAATCTTGCTACCGCTCTAGGGATGAAAAACGCTTCACTAGAGGCGACCCGATGACCACCACTCAGCTAGTCCTCATCACGCCTTTTGTCCTCTTTGCTGTAGGCATGGCTTGGATTTCATTCAAGGGAAAGACAGGTCAACAATGAACACACGCCGCAATGATCCCCAATGGCTCCTGATAGCACAAAAGCAGGATATAGAAGCCAGAGCACTCCGCGATGTAGCCAAGTGGTTCGTCATAGGCGTGTTCGCTGTGCTCATTGGCTGCGCTTTCACAAGCCTGATCCTGCCCACGGAAACCAGACAGCATGTTTTTCAATTCATTGACGGACAGTAACGTCCAATTTCGGACATGAACGGAGACAAGCAAATGGATCAAGAACCAAAGATTTGCAAGAATTGCGGCAAGCCTCTGATTCACATCCCATCCCTGAGTGGTTGCTTCCAATGGAAACACGCCAGCGGGTATTACGGGTGCAATGAATCAGCCCCATCCCACTCGCCAACCTACGCAGAACCGCGCGAGGTGTACCAATGAACCAGGAACAGGAACTAGACCGCCTCAAGGCCATCGAAACAGGTACAGACCTCGCATTCAACCTGACCTTTGAATCCCTGATGAAGTACCACCTGGCCAAACTAGACAAGATGGCTGACGAGCTACAGGGAATCAAACAAGTAAACAACGATCAGATGGAGGGATTCAAATGAGCAAGTTCACGCCGGGACCGTGGGAAGCAGGGCTGGCACGGATGAATGAGCCCGATAAGCGAAATATCTGGGCGGTATCGCTACAGGTTGCATCAGCCAAATCGCCGTGGCTAAAACAAGAGGTTCAAGAGGCGAACGCCAACCTCATAGCAGCCGCACCAGAGATGTACGAGGCGCTGAAGGCAGTTCAACGGACCCTGAGCGCGATTGATACCAGCGAAATTGCCCAAGCCATCGATACAGCACTCGCCAAAGCGGAAGGTGACCAATGATCTGTCCAGGATGCCATGACGAAGATGTGGAATTCGGCGTTTGCCGATTCTGCCTAGCCTCTCATCCAGAGGATTGGGTATTCATTGCCGACTATCACAAGATGGTTGACCTCGCCTATGCCGCTGGACAGCGCCCCCAGCACCTCTACAACGAAGCGCAACTGGTTCTGGCAGGGATTCCATCGTTTCAGCCAAGACAACGCCGTGGAGGGCAGCAATGACGCAAAGCGATCACACTACCGAATACATTGCCGACCTACAAGCCGACAGAGACAAACTCACAGCAGATAGAGATGCACTGCTCCAAGCATTGAAGCGCTACTCCGAAGTCGATGAACGCGATTGCGAGTTTGCCAAAAAGTTTGGTGATTACGGGGACGATGCCATTTGCCCATTCTGCCAAGCTGATGCAGCCATCAAACAAGCCGAGCAAAAATAACCCCCACGTCTTAGGTGAGGGCATGACCAAGCTTGAAAACTTTGGTGGGGGTTGCTCTCGAAGAGGGATTGTCTGATCTCACCTGAGAGCCGGGGCGTCGAGCGACCCGCCCCCACTTGCATTCTAAGATGAGTCGTGATAATTATCAAGATGTCTGATCTCACAATATGCAAGCCAGCCTCGACAATTCGGAATTCACGTCAGGGCCAAAGTGCAACTGTGTTCGGACACAGCTTTGCTTGGCAGCGTGAATTGTTTTTCCAGACCGCAAGGTCTCCCCAGACCGCAGTGCTCTATCTGTGGGAGTGGCTTTGACTACCGTGGCGGTTCGCACGGTGACGGAGACGGCGAAGACAGGAACTAACGAGCCTGTCCGATCTCACGCATAACGCTATAACCAAGCAAATCCTGTATTTCGACCAAAGCCAAAGGTGTCTTTATCGGAGGATGGAATGATTGAGATTGAGATAGGCGATCAGGTAGTCCACAAGCGCACAGGCGAGTATGGATTTGCTCGTAACGTCCGAAAAAACAGAACGTTGATGGTCGAAGTCAAGTGGGATGTCAGCGGTCTAACGCAATGGTTGCCATCTGAGGAGCTTCGCTTGCCTGATAAGGGTGAAGCAGTAGCGCCAGTTAAGCCTACTCAATGGGGAAGAACAACTCCTGCTTACCTCAAAGACCTCAGGACGAAACTGAGGCATGAGCGGCCTAAGGACTTCATATATCCCAAGGAAAAAAGGCTGGCAATCGAGAAACTGGCTGATGATCTGGTTAGTCTGTCCACTAAGCGAAAGAACCGCTCTCGACATAGGGCGAAAGGAAAGATTCAGTATTTCGAGAAACGCTATCTCTCAGAACGCATAGCGCGTGATGATAGACACGACAAGTAGAGCATCCCACATTGGACGTTAAAGGAGACTGAAAATGTCAGACGGAATCGACGATAGCCACGCCTACTATGAAGGCGCTTCGATCACCTGGAACAGCCCTCGTAGGCAAATGAGTGAACGAGGATACACTTTTAGCCCGGAGCCTCTTTATGAGAATGTCGTCCCAATTCGTGGCAAAGAGGTCTATTCATGTACGGCTTGCGGTGCGCTAGTTCCAGAGGCCAAGATTGGCGTACATACGACTTGGCATCAATGGCATGGCGGTAAATAGCGTCCTAAATTGGACGTGGAACCCTTCCCTGATGCTCCGCTCGGTGGCAACTCCCACACAAGCATCGGACATTGCTCAACTCGTCAGCCCCGTTCGCTCCACGCGATTTGAGGTGAGCCATGTGAAACTTCAATGGATGCCAGTCTGGAAGAGAGTCTGAAACGAGCGCATGGCACTCACAGCAGCGCCCACGATCCCGCTGTAGGCACGCGAGACGCAGTTGGGCCATCTCGGTACCTTTGAGCCTCACTGCAGGCGTCTTGGGGAAGCTAGGCACTCAGCGATACCTCCCAGCGAAGTTTTCCTTGAGTAGGATGCCTGTCTACCCGTGGCCGAGTTTCACAATTCCACGATCCCCCGCCAGCCTTGCCTAGACACTTCCATCCGGCAGCTGTGAGCGATGTTCCCGGTTCCGTATCGAGAATGTAAGTAATAAGTTTCAGGTATCCCATTGCTCTAGCAGTTCGCCATGCAGCCGCATACAGAATCGAGCAGGCATTCTTTGTGCCATCCGTAGCAAGGCGGTTGACCTCAAGGGTCCATCCATCATCTAGGAATCGGGCCACGGGCCTGCCAACCATTGCCACGCCTACCACTTCGCCATCCATTGAAACGGCAATCGAGAATTTGCATCCAGGCATGGTTCCATGATGGCGGTGATGCTTCTCCACAAAGGCATTAGCCTCTGCAAAGTCAATGGGAACTACGCGAAGGCTAGGCACTATCTCGATACTCCCAACAGGATACGGCGGCTCTCGTCATCCTTGCAGTTGTTTAGCTGGTTCATCATGGCTGTGCTCATGTAGTGATGACCCTTAAGGGGCGGAATGCCAAATCGCCTGCACCAGTAGTAATGAGTTTCTATGTGGAGACGGTTGACGAACTCCCTGACGTTGGACTTGCATACCATCATTGGATTGTCTCCAGTATCTCAGCCATCCGTCTCTCAGCCGCAACGTCAAACGGCCATTGCTCCATTGCCTCCGCCATCGCCATCTCCATCGCTTCCTCGCGGCTCCGCGCACCAAGATTGTCAGTAGCAAACTTGATTCCTTGCTCTATTACTTTAGATTGCGACTCGGAGAAATTGAATTTAAGAGGCTTACGTCGTTCTATATGCTGATTCGGATGGTTCTCTTGGATGTGCTCTACAAACTCAGCAGGCGTCTTGGTCTTGGCTGCTTCGATCACTTCCGGCTCACGTCTCACACTGGACGATATGCCTCTCAGTGTCTCCACGGTATCCCTGGGTATGCCGGACAGATCAGGCACATCGTTCTCTAGTTCCTTGGCTGCTCTCCACGCGGCATACATGGTAGATCGGCTGGCATCGGGGCGGTGCGACATCCAGCTATCGAAGCTATGGCATCCGTCGATGTATTCCCACAGGCGTCTGCGCTCAAAGGTAACGGCGATCAGGCCACGTTCCCCGTAGGACAAGGGCTGTACTTGGTCAACCTCATCCCAATAGCGAGCACGGGCATTCAGGGCTGTGGCGCATTCTTCATCTGGTAGGGCAATCAAATCTTCCAACTTCGCAGTCAGTTCGATCATGGCATCTCCTGTGGCACAGATTCCCACATCTTGTCGAAACCTTCGCGCTGGATTCGTTCGTGAATCTCGCGCTGAAAACGTTCGTTCGGGTCGTCGGCTTCGCGCATGGCTTGAATATCTCCACGCACACCACGCTCAACCGCGCGCCAGTAATTCTTATGGGCTGGTTCCAGTGCGATCATCATAATCGCCAATTCCAACCTGCGTTCAAGTTTTTGCAGGCGCTCATCCCGCTTCATTCGCTGAATCGTTTCTGGAGTCAACTCGACATCTACATAGAGGTCGGCTATCTTTAATCCTTTAGCGGCCAGTACCGCCTCATCGTCACATCCACGGAAGCAGTGGACCTTAGTCTTGCCGCGCTCAGGTTCAGTGATACTTAGACTCGGACTTCTATCTCGATGCACCGGACACTTAGCCTGCCAAGCAGGGCGTCCATGATATGACGCTGACTTACGGCCATGATACAAGCGAGCTATCTCAATAGTGGTCAATTTAACCACCTAGTTAACTCGCAATATGCTACCCTTGATGCAGTATCAGCGGAACCCAAGAGCAAAGCCGATAGGCACGGAAAAAAGCGCATCGGCAATGAATGTGGGGATTGAATATCCTTCCTAGTTTGGTTGCTTCTCACCGTCTTGCTCCTTACAACCTCATCCATTTCAAAGGCACTATCCCAATCGAAAGCAGCGCGTTGTGCGGCTACTCATCCCACCATTGCAGGAACTCATCAAACCCTTTCCTGGCTTGCACCGACATCACCCAAGGTTGAGAAAAAGGCTCATCGTTGCTGATGGACGCGGTTCTGTCTTGGCTATCTTCTTGGGGCTTGGCTTCTCTTTGGGCTTGAAGGCTGGCGGCTTCTCGTTCAGGCATGTATACCTCCCGACAACGTGTTTGCGCAGGTAGGCCATAGCGTATGGCGTTCTGCAAAGGATGTCATATATATTCTCGGGAACTTCGAGGTAGGCGTAAGGTTCCTCGGTTGAGGCGAATCTACAGGCTAGGGTGCCTGAGACAGGTTCGTACTGGACTGCCAAGAGAACGTGGGACGGATCGGTAACTCCGCGCCATCCCCTGTAAAACTTCTGTGGCCCCATCTTGCTCTCTTTCTCTTACGGTGTCAGGGTTCTCAACTCAGCCCGTCTATTCAGTGGTTCGTTATCGTCCAGCCATGACCACCATGCGTGGTTATAGTCGTACAGGGCTTCAGGTGGGGGTGGAGGAGGCGGTTTGGGCTGTTCGGCTTCCCACTTTGCCAGCGCCTTTTCGTTCCAGAAGGGTTTCTTGGGTATTGCCTTAGCGATCTTCTCCCGCGTAGCACGACAGGTATGCAGGTCGCCCGTCTGGTAGTGCAGCCTCCACTTGCCAAGAGCATCCTTAGCCCAATGGAGGCCTTCAGTGTCACAGTAAGCGCACTTCATGGTATTTCCTGCTCCATAACCCGCTTGACGCAAGCTAGATGCCCCAGAACCGCATCATCAAAGGACGTGTAGCGATCTTGGAACTGATCTTCCAGACCGCCAAAGATCATGGTTTCCCACAGCACCGGAGCACCGCGCTCATCATAGCCATGATCTAGCGTTAGGAATACGGTTGATACTCGCGTACCGCTCGGGAAGCGCGTAGAGCCAACTATCTTGCGGTAGGGATTCTCCTCCAGCCATTTCCAGCCAGTCAGTGAGTCATCTACCTGCACGGGGGTATTGTTGTCACCGAGAATGTAATATCTCATGCTGGCTCCTGCCAAGGCGCTACAGGCTTCGGTCCAAGACCTTCAACCCAGAGCACATCCTCCACGTTGACGTAGGCTCCCTTGATGGCAATCTTGAGCATCACTTCCTTGTCCAGTCCGGCATTCAGTGCCTCGTAGAGTTCCGTATCGAACACGGAGGCAAAGTTGGCACCGTTAGGCAGACGGCCATTGAAGGTGACAGAGAGAAATTCTTTGCCGGGAGTCTTGGTCTTAGCACTCATCTGCTTTTTCTGGATGCCGATAATCTTACACGTCAGAACGTCGCCGTCCACAGAAAAAGTTCCCTGCTTTTCTGCCAGTGCGGTGCGTTCGGCTGCGGCTCTCTGCTCGGCGGCTTTGCGTGCGTCGATCTGCTCCACGGAACCCTGCAATGCTTGAGTGAGGCGTTCACCTGTCAGCGGCGGGTCCACTTTCGATGGGTTGGCTTTCTGCCGTTCTACTTCTGCCAACACTTCGGCCTTGTCATTCTCTGGATCGGATTCGTCAGGAATGATGAAGTTCATACGCAGGGCATACTTGAGAGCGCCCGTCATGGCCTTGTATACCGCCTTCTCTCCCGTGTCCTGACCACAGCCAATGCCATGAAGGTCCAGCCTATCTCCCGTATCGGCATCAATGAACGAGAACAGCACTTCCAATAGGGAATAGTTCATCTGTCCCGTTACCTGACCCGTCTGCCTGTCGATGCGGTCCACGGTCCAGTGCTCATGCTTACCCGTGTTGTAGGTAAAGGCAATCCGGTTCTTTACCAGCACCTTACGGACCTCGTTGGCTACATCGGCGGCACGAACGTATCTATACTTCTGCATCTCGTTCTTGCCCTCTTTGGTAACTGCATCAATCTCTCCCATCGCAGCTACCAGCTTGGCTGCAATCGTGGTTTCACGTTTCACTCTGTCCTCGCTATGCGCTTGCTCTGCCATCGTTCGTCTCCTAACGTCCAATGTTGGATGTACTCAGCAACAGTAAACCTGATTTCTTGCGGTGTCAACTAAAAAGCGTATTGACTTATCCGTGGATGTGTGGATAATAGCAGCATGAGAAACACGGTAATAGCGTTTGGTCTGATTGAGGAATTAAGAGCACGCGCTCGGAAGTCCAGCCAGAAGCAGGTAGCGGCAGAGTTGAAGATAACCCCTCAATTCCTTAGCGATGTTCTTGCTGGCCGTCGAGAGATTACGTCTCGGGTGGCTAACGCTATGGGATACGAGCGCAAAATTGTATTCACGAAGGTGATGAAGCAATGAAACTCCATGAGCGCATAGCAGCCATTATCTTTGTCGGCATGATAGCGGCAGGGTTGTTGATGCTGACCATTATGTATGTGGTGCATGTGCCGAGCGAGTTCATGAATCGAGCCATCGCATGAAAACCAGAGTAGCCCTAGTGGGATTAGCAGGTATCGGGTTTCTGATTATCGGCTTGATATGCGAGAGACAGTGAAATGCTGAGAATAATAGGTGCGCGGTGGGCAGCTATGTTTATGGCGATTGGCATGGTGCAATCGACCCTTAAGGAACCGCAGGGAAGCCCACATCTTTTGTGGGACATACTTTCGGGATCGCTTTGCGCCGCAGTCCTGTGGTATTTCGCTGATAAATGGACATCCGAAATTGGACGTAAACCAAAGTGAGGGACCACATGAGCGACGAAGCCAAATTGCTTTCATGCCCGTTTTGCGGTGGCAAGGCCACTGTACGAAAGACGCCCCCGCCATACTCAAAGGGCTTTCAGGTGGAATGCCAAGCCGACGTTGAGGACTGCGACGTGGTAGTAAAAACGATTCCCTTCACGACTAGAGAGCAAGCCATCGCCGCATGGAACACGAGGGTTAAGCCATGACCGACGCAGCAGGGAGCAGGGATATGAAATGATTGACCGCATCTCTGACTATCTCATCCTTGAGTGGTGCTCCTGGGCCAGCTTCCGGGAACGGGGATGGTTTACTGCTCCACAACGCGAGGCTTTGGATTTACTAGAGAGGCTGAAATGCCGTTAAGCAAGGGTGAAGAGGCATTTGCACTGCACTGCCGCGTGGAGGGTTTAACTCCAGAGCGAGAATACCGATTTCATCCAGTTAGGAAATGGAAGCTTGATTTCTATATGGGCCACGACATAGCCGTGGAGATTGAGGGGTGGGGTCGCCATCAGAGGATGGGCGGATTCAAGGCTGACTGCGAGAAATATAATGCTGCTGCCAAGATGGGGATACGAGTGCTTCGCTATACGACAGACATGGTAATGCGTGGAGACGCCATCAATGACGTGCTGGAACTGCTGAAGTGAGGCAAATCGACTATATCCTCCAAGCCATCGACTACAGGCTGTCAGATGATCGAATCAGCATTGACCACTATTGCGCTTTGAGTTGGATCAGGGAACGGGTATACCAAAGGTTAACGTCTAAATTCGGACGTGACGGCATCGAAAGAGGCACAGATGAGCAAAACAACGCATGAACTCCAGGAGGAGATCAATAAACTGGCGGCAGTCCTCTACCGTCTTGACCAACGGGAAAAGATGTCGGAGAGGGCAATCGGGGAACTGAGATGGGATTTCAGGCTGTTGCAGGGAGAAATTCGTCGCATCCTCATCCTCATTCAGCGCATACTGAATAACGAGCACCACTACACCGTCAAAGTCACAGGAGCACCTATGGCCATCACAGTAGGAGCAACAGGAACCTTCGCCGCCCAACTGGAAGACAACGGGAATCCCATCCCGCTTCCCGCTGGCTCAACCTTTGCATGGACCTCAGACGATTCCAACGCTGGCATCACCGCGTCTTCGGATACGCTCACTGCCGTGGTCAGCGTTCCGGCTACAGACACCGCTACCAGCATCACCGTGACGGCTACGACCATCGATCCTGACGGCAAGACAGTTCAGGGTTCCGTGACCGTTCCCATCATCCCTGGCGTTTCTCACACGTTTACCGTATCTGTCACGCAGTCGGCCTAAGTGACAAAGCATACGAGCTATCGCCCTTTGCTGGTTGTGGGAGAGTATGCGGGGAAGACAACCAGCGATTACCTACCTTACGATAGAGCCGAATACACTCCAGCCCAATATGCCTACGAGCAGCCAGAGAATCAGATAGGCTCCAGCCCTGCGATACCACAACGGCTGTCCGGCTTCGTAGTTCGACCATGCTCCAAACAGAATGGCTATTACATAGATTACCCAGAATAGGATTCCAAGGGGCATATGCTTACCTGCTTTCTGCATGGTAAGATGCACGAAACCATGAAACTGCGTATCGAACATAGGGGCCAATGTGTCCTATTGGTCGCTTTCGATGCTTTGACGGAAGACGAGCAGATACTTGTGCGTCATATCGGCAGGCCCAGACCCGTTCTAAGGGCAGGCAGCGCCGAGTGCAATGCGGAGTTTGTGGTTTACTGGGCAACCGGAAGCGTGCAGGGTTTATATGGGCATCACTTTACTGCTCTGCGCCACCACGGTCCAGGTCTATTTTCAGTTCCGAGATAGACCTCATCAGCCGGGTTACCAGCCACGATGTCCTTATAGTGCTGTAGCCTTTGCGCTTTAAAGGCATCTACAAGCCCGTTCTGTAGCGAGTTGGCCGTGTTGACTGTCTGCGGTCCCCAATGGCCGTCCACGGGGCATCCTGACGCTTTCTGCAATATCTTGACTGCCGTGTTCGGACCCATATTCACAGCCGCATCGAATACCCGCTTGGCAAGTTCATCATCCATCAGTTTTTCATACCACTGATTCCAGAAATTAGCCTCATAGAACGCCTGCACCGCTGGTCCCCTATCCACGGGATTCATGGCAGCAATAGCGTTGGCTTCCGTAGGGTAAGCACCAGAGTTAATGCCAGAGATAGCAAAGCCGCCTTTGTCTGGAACTACCTGATAGCGAGGAGGAGTGTAGTCCTCATTCGCCAGCATCCATTGAAAACACGTATCGAAGTTTGCCATTACCCCCCCCCATAAAAATCGGGCCGCTCTCCCCGAGATAACGGCCCAAGTCGTCTTGGCTTTTCTCCTGTTTAGGAACTCTTTAAATGGTAAAATCATGGCATGGTTGCATTTGGGTGTTCAGACCCTTCTGCGCGGCGATTGCTTATCTTCAGACTACTTCGGGAGTCTGTACGTAGATAGTCGGATCGAATCCCGCGCCAGCCTTTGCATATCCGGCGAGAGCCGCCTGAATGTCTTTGTCAACTCCTGCAATTTGGGTCAACGTGTCGGCAGGAAGATTAGTTGTGGACTTCAAGACCGCAATCACGCCAGCCGCAGCCGCAAGCACAGCTAGATAGTCATTCGTCTTGCTTTGTCCTGACCTCAGAGCCGCAATCAATGCTTCTGCTGGTCCAAGCAATCCCGAAATGAGGTTGTCGGTCGATTGCCCGATCACGCCTCGATTCTGGAGGATAGAGGGAATAAGGTTTCCAAGGATGGTGAAGATAGTTAGAAACATTACTTTACCCCCTTGTTCGTAGTGAGCGTTGTTTGCGCTGACTGCGCTGACTTGTAGGCTGTCTGAGCTTGGGCCAGAGTTTGCGACCCTTGGTGGTAAGCCGTGTACGCTGCATTCGCTACATTCACTGCGTCGATCAGCGAGTTGAGATAGGGCTTCTCTACTGCCTTTTGAGCGGGGGAAAGGCAGGTCTTCGCTGCTTGAGCGCTCGCATCGCAGTTGTAGTTCCCCACTTCCGAATCCTTGAAGGCCGATACTGCCGCTAAATCCTGCCCAAGTTGCTGGTCGGCTGCGTTCCGATAGCCCGGTGCCAGTTGCGCCTGATTGGGAGGATTTAAGGGATTGCTGCCCGGGCATCCCGCCATCACTATCCCGGCGAGACAGAGGGTCATTACTGCTAATACCTTTTTCATGGCTTAGTCTCCGCAGGAGGGGTGGTAACGACAGGTGGGACCACGATAGGCGACGTGCTCTCAATGGTCACGGAGGATGTGGCTGATGGTTTGGCGTCCTGCGTCATGGCTCCTACCAGCAACTTCGCCAGACCTACTACCACAGTCATCCAGAAGATTGCGTTCTGGCTGATGCCGTGAGACTGGAGAGTTGCCGATGGGATGGCGGTAAAATATCCGCCTGCCAGAACGATCAAGGTTAATGCGCTGGATGCAGTGGACTTCCAGCTTCCTATGGCTTTCTCAAGGAATGGGTTCATTCGTCTTCCTTATCTGGCGCAGAACTCAACTCTAGGAACGGAGCGATGGTTAGACAGACATAGGCTGAGATAATCGTGATCCACATGCACACTTCCGCGATGCGCAGCAGCATACTCTCGACCTTCAGTGGTTGAAATTGCACCCATGATAGACCGAAATTGTTTAATTTGATACAGAAACCTTAGTCACCTGCGAAGAAACATGGTTACGAAGAATCCCACAATCCCAACAAGCGCACTGCTGACAGCGCAGGCGGCTAAGATCATCGTGACGGCTTCCGAGCGGGTAATGCACTTCCCGATGACATCCTGAACGGTTCCCCGGAACTCATTCATCCCTTTTAGACGATCATTGTTCGTGGTCTGATTCTCATCAATCGCCCGCTCTTGAGCTTCGAACCTCTGCTGGTAGCGGAGGTCCATCTGCTTTAGGATGGCGTCAACGTGTTCACGCAGCGGGACCTGATCGGTCACAGTGCGCCCTGATGCCCCTGATTCGCCTTGAAGTGCTCAATGAATGCGTCTGAGCGGCCCTTGTTGTAATTCAACTGGCCGTGTGTCTGCATTTCCTCAAGGGTGTAGGTTGTGCCGCTGGCTGGGGTTGGTGGGCAGGCGGGTTCACCAACCCCTCCGCATGGTCCTGTCTTTGGTCCCGGCATACATTCTCCTTACTCTGCTGCTCGATATTCGGCAACGCTGTACTCGTTTGTAGTGTGTAACATCTCCAGTTTCCCGTGCTTACTGACCTCCACGGACACATAAATCCCGGCAACGGCGACGATTACGGCCATGATCGCAGCTAACGCCATGATAATGTTCAGCTTCATACTGTTCGCTTCGTGTTGCCGCTTCTGCTCGATGCTTGCTCCAATGGCTTCGCTCATATGGGCCTCCACTCTTGTGATGAGCCCCGGCTGGCCATTGTCGTATAAATCCTCGCAAACCTGCTGAAGAATACGCTTGATAACCAGTACGCGCTCCTCTGGTGTGTTCCCCCATTCGATAAGCACCCCTTCACCCCATTGGCCCAAAAAGATTCAGTCGCCGCCCCGCTCGGTTGGGCTATTACTGCCCAGACTGATAAATTACTGCGGTCCTGCTGTACCACTTGTTACTGTAATCGGCACACTGTTGACCAGTGGGGATTGTGCAGGGGGCGGGGGCACTTGAAAGGTAAGAATCGGTGATGCCGCCGATACGCCTCCTCCACTCGTTCCCTGAAAAGCGTAATTCACAAGCGAGTTGTAAGCCTGTAGATCGTTATAGTTTTGGGGAGATTTGGTCTGGGAAAACTGCGTACACTTCCATGCGCCCGTGGTAACAGGGCAGAGCGCGGTAGATGTCTGAAGGGCGATTGCAGCATTCAGGGCTGTGGTTGAACATGTGGTTGCCGTGCCTACGCAACTCCACAGCACTGTCGGGGAAGGGACAATGTTGGGGTTGGTTATCGCTATCTGCACACATGGAGTTGTGGTTGAGCAGGAAGCCGCCTGAGCCTGAGCCGAGTGCGCCCACCAGAAGGCAAAGACGATAATTAGCTTCTGCAAGAGATTGTCGTTAAAAACTGATTTCATTGAATACCTACCGTTCCTGAGAGTTTTATCATGCCTGAGAAGATCGCATTAGGTGCGCCCGGCGCGGCATTGAATGTCGCCGTTACTGTAGAGTTAGCCGTCAGAGTAAAGGAGCATCCACCCGTCCCGGTGCAACTACCGCCGCTCCATCCTGCGAAGGTTGACCCTCCACTTGGAGTAGCCGAGCAGGATACCGCTGTGCCGTAGCCATAGGTTCCCGACGTGCATCCCGAGACTGATCCTGTACCTGTGCCTGCCGTGCTCACAGTGAGGGTAAAGGTATCGAGGGTGAACGTTGCTGTGACCGTGCAGTTACTCGCTGGCTGCGTTCCGGTATAGGTGGCGGTTCCCGAACCGCCGCAACCTGTCACGCTGGTCAGGGTAGAGTGAGCCGCTGGCGTTACCGTGCAGGAATAGGCTGCTCCGAAGGCATTGGTTCCACCGCATCCGGTAATGGTTCCCGAGCCTGTCCCTGCCGTGGCTGTGGATAACGTGTAGCTATTCAGCGCAAAGGTGGCCGTGACCGTGCAATTCGACGCCGGCATGGTCCCTGCATAGGTTGTAGTGCCGCTTCCTCCGCATCCTGTTACCGAGGTCAGGGTTGAGCCTGCCGATGCCGTTACAGTGCAGGAGTAAGCCGCCGATGCTGCATAGGTTCCAGCACAGCCAGTGATCGTTCCAGACCCCGTTCCCGACGTTGCCGTGGACAGCGTATAGGTCGTAGCAGGACTGGTCAGCAATACGGGTTCCTGCCCTAGCGTGATGCTGCCTCCGGTTGCCGAGGTAACGCCCTGAAGCGTCTGCTTGGTAGTGAACGCTGTGCTCTGCGTATGCGTGGTCAGCCAGCCAGTGTAGTACTTGATTTCCGCAGGATTTCCACTGATGGTCATAGGCAGCGTGCAGGTCATCGTAAACGCGCTTGCTCCGGTACATACTTTTGGCCCTGATGGAGTGCCGGAGTTGAGCCATGTGAGCATCTGGTTGAAGGCGGTATTCACGGCTGTCTTTCCCGTAAATCCGGGAGTCGTGCAATGGGTTCCGCCTATCGAGCCGTTGCCTGTAAATGTCATCCACAGTGGGTCTTTGTCTGAATAAGACAAGTCAAATAAAACGTTCTGATCGAGCATCGCCATCATTCTTTGCGCGGCATAGGCACCGCGCAAGAGTTGCACGTTGGCGTGCGTCCAGTCGCCGTCCAGCACATCGCAGACGCCATCATTGACGCCATAGCCGCCTTCCGAGGTCACGACTCCGAGCTTGCCAGCCCATGCCGATACCGATACGTCCTGAATGACGTGCTGGCGAAAGTACGTCACCTCTGTCGCTACCGAGATGTCGCAAGAAACGTTAGGCGTATTGCCGGAGGTACAGGTAGCAGAGTTGTTGCTGATGATCGTGTCCGGGAAGGGAACATTGAACACATTCGTCCTGGAAGGATAGGGATGGAAGCTGACCACATCCGGCTTCTGGGTTCCGAGCGCCTGCAATATCCCGAGCGAAGCAGTGTAGTAGTACTCATTGCCCTTGCCGCCTGCCGAGGTAGAGCCGCCCACGATAATGCAGTCTGAACAAAACTTGCGTATCTCGGTCATCGCCGTGGTCCACATGGTAGCCATCTGCGCATCGGTCCCTGTCCAGTAAAGTCCAACATTGGACTCATTCCATAACTCGAAATACTGCGTGTTGGAATAGGTGGTGTAGGACGTAGGCGTGACAGGGATGGAGGTCAGCCCTCCAAGGTGCTCCATGAGCTTATCGACAAAGTTCCGGAACAGCGTATTCCCGGTGCCGATGTCGGTAGGTGGATTTCCCTGATTGGTGGTGCCGTTGGCGCACTGCGGGATGTGCGAGAAGGTGTACATATTTACCGCGCTATGCGCTGCCGAGGCCGTTATCCAGCTATCGAGCGGTGCCCAGTTATAGGTGGTGCAGGAGGTTGTGGGACTGGAGAGCACATCTGACCACTCCGCTGCTATCGAACGGTTGATAGTCGGGTAGGGAGTCGGAACGTCGGATGCCGCGTTAGCCGAGATGTAGAACGCAGGGGTGATGGTAGGCGTATAGGCCGAACTAGTCCCTACTGCCGAGTCCGTGAATCCAGAGGCCGAGCAAATCGCCTTGATCGTGGTTGGGTTGGATGCGATATAGAGATGCTGAAGTACCGGAGTTGACGCTGTGGTTGGCGTATTCCCGTCAGTCGTGTAGAAGCAGGACGATCCCGCCGTGGTGCTCGATACCGTCACCCATCCCGGAACACTCAGACTGGAAGGGGAAAACGTAGGCGTGGCTACCGTCCCGGTTCCGCTGGTCAAGGGATGCGGGTAGGCAAACGGGGTGTAGGATGCGCTTGTCCATGTATTCGTCCCGGTACATTTATCCAGAACGCCATTCCCTGCACCGTTGCCGCTTGTGTTCCACGAACCCTGGTCGGTTGAGAAGTAGGCGACTCCGGTAGTGCAGGTAGCGGGACGGGATGACCGTATACCCTGCCCTGTTCCCACCGTGCCATTGAATGCCGTGCTGCATCCGGTCTGCGAAGTGGTATCGCACCAGAGATAAAAGTCCTTGTTTGATGTCAGGACGTCGGGGTTGTAGTCAGCCCAGAACGACCCTCCACAGCCTGAGCAGTTCTTGGTGTTGTTCCAGTCATATACAGGGTCCAGTGCTTCGTTTACCCATGCAATCGTGCCTGTCGTTGAGTTGACCCATGAGGGAGCCGAGCCTGTAATCAGGTCGCCTTTCCCCCTGCCGGGTTGGTCGATGCACGCATAGCCCGTAGTCGTTGGGGTGTTCTGGTCCCATGCCGAGCCAGCGCCGGAAAGCCCTGAATCTGTCCCGCAGTATCCCCACCCGCCCGGTGTCGGCGATTCCGAATACGTTGAGTTGTCTCTGCGCATCGAGTGAATCGTGGCAAAGTTGGAGTAGTTGAGCGTGGTGTTGTGCCACACCATCGCCGTACCGGACGACATGAAGAATGCGTTGAACGACGGTGAGCCGGGACTAGGCGCACTCATGTTGTTCTGGTACATCTCGTATGCCCTGCAACCTCTTTCGTCCGCTCCACCGCCGCCCGTCGGATGAGTCTGCACAGAGGAGCCATTCGTCATGGTGTTGAAGCGAACTACCGCACGACCGCCGAAGGTGCAGTCATCGGTTCCGTTATCAAGCGTGTTGGCTTCGACGTAGAAGAATTTGCTTGTGCCGTAATCCGTATTTGCTGCCCACGATCCATCCCCATATCCCGCACTGGAGCCTTGGTTATACGATGGGTTCCAGATATGCAGGTAGTTGAGGTTGCCGCCTGATTCCTGAATCAGGTTGTGGTCGGCCACGCCAAAGCAGTCTTCCGTGGTCATAAAGGTGGAAACGCCCGAAGAATGGTTGTGGTCGTAGCGAAACTGACCGTTGCCTGTGGTATCCGCAGCGCACGCAACGACAATCTGCCCATGATCAGCAACCGACCTTGAACCTGCGGCGAACGTCATACCTGTAATCCGCAGGAATTTCCCTGTCGGCACAGTGAACTGGATTAGCTCAACTCCGCTGTTCGCTCCTGAATCCTGAATCGTCGTGTGGTCCGTGCAGGTAACGGAACCGCCTAGTCCGGGGTCGCCTGAACCTGTGCAGGAGGTCACACCCTGAATGGTAAGGCTGGTCACTCCGGAGGGGATCGTATATACCAGTGGGGTAGTCCATGCCGATGTGCCGGATGGGATGCTTACTACTACTGTTGCGTTGGCATTCGCGTTCGATGGGAGCGCAGCCAGAACTGCCGCCTCACTGGTGCTAGCCGCCGTGCAGGTTGCAGTCGTACAGGTCTGCGCCGAGAGTCCGGAACAGAGCAACAGCGGGATGAGATAGCGTAATTTCATTGGATACCATAGACGCTGATCGAAGACCCGGCTACAAAGTTCCCGGATGCAAGGCCAAGAGTAAAGGACGTGATCGCGGCAGTTGAGTTCCAGAACAGCGTGGATTGCTGCTGCCCTAAGTTGCTAACCGACGCTCCGTTGACCGTGGCGTGTAAGCAGGATGCGTATTTCTTAAAGGTCGTTCCTGCATAGAGATCAATGTTGATCGCAGTGGACGTGGAGTTTCCACTAAAGGCTGAATTGCTTCCTATGAACGCAATTCCCGCATTGGCGTTGGAGAGCGTCTGCCCTGCGGAGGGTGTCGCACTTCCTGTCGTAAACGTATATTGGCGCGAGTAGTTTGCTCCCGTGTCGCCATTGAACTGCATCCACATATCGCTTGCGGAACTGTTCGATGTAGCTGCGGTTACCACGATTTGGAGCGCCCTGTAGGTTCCCGGAATACTCGAAAACGATATAGTTGTCCCCGGAGTTCCCACCACGCACTGGCCGCTTGTAGTCGTGCATCCACTTGGCGTTAGTGTGCTGGTTATGTTGGTTAAAGCCCCACTCCCCCCGGTGCTCACGGTTCCAGTCTCCATCAGGTTGAGGTTGGTTCCGTCGTAGCACATGGTCATAGGCTTGTTGGCTGGGATGGCGCTGGCCGTGAGCGTCGTAGTCCATCCCGATGATCCCGGGATAGCCACAGACTTTGCGCCGAGCGAGTTGGGGTTGAGAGTCAGGCCCGTGCCGCTATTGGTCGTGGTGGTTTTATAGACAAAGCAGTTGCCGCTGGTAACCGTGAAACTGGTTGCCGTATTGCAACTCTGAGCCGTGCCGCTGCCGGAAGAATCGGCGCATATATACGGCAGCATTCCATCCTGCTGCGATGTGCCTAGCGTTGAGCCTCCATTGTTGTTCACTGCGGTGCTCGAAGATGTTCCGCAAGTCGGGCAGGATAACGTTACGTCGTTTGCGTTCTGCGTTGCCACTATGGGCGAAGTGGCTTTGACGTAAGTTCCGAGATTCGCGCCAAGGTCGAACCATGCCGGGGCAACCGCTGCGCTTGAAACCGGAACATCGCCCAGAAGGAACTGATGCGCTGTCGTGGTCGGCCCTGCCAGCCTTGTTACCGCTCCCGCCGATCCGCCATACATCGTGTCGCCAAGCGTGGTCATGGGGTTAGATAGCCCACCTGCCCATGACGGAACTACCCATAGATGGGTTGAGGTGCTGCATTGCTTAACCAGACCATCAGCCGTGAAGCGAATATCTCCGTCGGGAGAGCAGGCCGCGCCTGTCGTCGGTGCGGTCGTTCCCATCAGGATGTCCTGAAGGTGAATGCCGCCATCGAATACCGTTCCCCATGTCGGTGCCGATCCGCCTGCCTGAATTTGCAGGAAGCCGCTGTTATTGAAGTCAGCGCCGATGCAGCCTGTCGCATTCTGCGTGTAAATCGGAGCGGTGCCGTTGTTCGAGTAGCAGTTCAGCGCATTGGCCCGGTAAACGTCGTAATTCTGACCGATGTGGTAGTAAGAAATCAGCCCTGGAATGATGGCATAGCCGCCATTATCAACGACGCCAAAAGCATCCACATTGAATCCCGGGGCGATTTGCTGGTCACTGTAAGTGTTTCTTCCGAGACTCGGCTGTTGTTGCCCTGCCGAAGTCGCCTGCGGGACAAGGGCCTGATTGTGAGCATTGGCTAGCGCGGCTGCTCCGTTGTTGGTTGGGTGTCCTACGAATAAACCGCTCTGCTGGATGTATTGGGCATCCAGAGTGTTGCGCATATATACGCTGTCATCAAAGACCTGATCGGCGCACGCAGTGGTCCCAGCAGGCAGGATGCTGCATTGCTGCGTCGGAAGCCATGAGTTTACCGTTGCCCATGTCGCGTTCGCAGTTGGGCAGAAGGTTGTGTCGTAGGTGTTGTAGTTGGTCGGCGAACCTTGCGCAAATCCCGGTGGAATGAGGACTGGTAGACCTTCGGCGTTCCTGTCAAAGCATGCGTCTTAGTCCAGACACTCGAAAACGCAGCTTGAATCAACGCAGCCGACGTGCAGGCAGCAATATCGTTGCCGCCAAGGTTGTTCCAGATGATCGCCGGACCCGTGACGCCTGCGCTGTAACTGGAGAAATTCGTATCCCAATCAAGTACCCCTTCACCCGGCCAGTTCCAGTTATAGATCGTGGGGGTAATCGTTCCGTTGTTGGTAAAGAACGGTTCAGACGAAAGCAGCGAGGGATAGAAGTAGGTCGCGTCCTGAATAAAGAACTGCGTCCCGCTAGAGCCTGTCTGCGATCCCGTGCAGCCCGTGTGACCTGGTACGTGACCATCCGACTCGTTGAAGGTAAACGTTGTGCTGGTATGAGACACGATGGTAACGATGGAAAAGTTCAGGCAGGAAGGCGACCATATGGGATATGTCGCAACGTTGCCAGCCAGATTGACCTTTTGCCCGTTCGTGTATCCGTGCGCAGTTGAGGTAGTGACCGTGCAGGTTGTGCCATTGCAGGTCGGCGGTGTCGCTGAATCAGTCAGCTTCGTATTGATCGTGGAAACGACGCCATAAGAGCCGCCAATGACGTAGTGCGTGGTAATTGTCCCATACTGGACACCACCACTGCCTCCGGAGTAAACCGGGATATTCAGCACGCCTCCCGATACAGTTGAGGCTCCGCTAGAGCCCGTGGTGGTCAGCGAAGTAATGAAGGACGATCCAGCGCATTGCCCGTTGGCCGCAGTGCAGACCCGCGAGAATGCCCCACCGTTATCCGAGCCTACAAGGTTCCCGGAAGAATCTGCGCCTAATCCCGCATCGGTAGCAACAGGTGTTGGTGTTCCTCCGCTGGCAGGGAAGAACGCTGCATTGGTCGTACCTGTACCGTGGATATTTACGCCTGTTCCTACGTCCTCAATGATTGATGACACTGTAGAGGCCGTAGACGACGTAGCTTTTGGCAGATAGTTGGTAGTCTGCCCACTCAGCCCACCACCGCCCCCGCCTGAGTACTGCGGGATGTTCAGCGTGGTTCCGATCAGGGTAGCCGCACCGCTGGTCCCTGTTGTGGTCAGAGTAATCGCGCCCTGGTACTGAGGGATGTTCAGGGTAGACCCGGAGAGCGTAGAAGCGCCCGATGTTCCGGTAGTAGTAAGCGATAGACTGCCACTGCCACCGCTGACAGGTGCCCAGACATAAGACGTTCCACTTGCTACCGGCTTGCAGAGGGTGTAGTTGACTGCCCCTGTCGAAGTTATGCAGTCCGTTGAATCGATGACCGCTACAATCCTTCCGAAGCTATAGGCCGCTGTCGGCATCGATGCGATGTAGTAGGCGTTCAACTGCCGGGGATAGGTAGGGTCTACGCCCAGAGTGTTTGTACTGCCGTCGTACTGAAGCGGGGGAGCGATGTTCAGGAACACAGGGCTGGTTACAGGGCTTCCGGTGTAGTAGACGATCAGCACGGGAGCCGCCGTTACCAGCGTGGTCTGAATCTGGGTCTGCGAGGATGTTCCGAGAGCTGCCGACGTGGTTGCTGTGGCAATCCCTGACCCTGTTACACCTGTAACCGCTGTTACCTGCTGCAACAGCCATGGGCTGAAAGACACCGAAGGACTTATGCTGACTGAACTTGGTCCGGTTACGCCTCCGGGAGCAAATAGAAAAGGTGCCGGAGAACCGAAACAGAGCCTTCCCGAAGAACCGCCAGAGAGCGAACTGACCGACGCCGCATAGACGGAAGTAACGGCTCCTGCTGAAATGCCATAGTCGGCAAGGGTATAGCCGCTCCATACTCCGGACGTTCCTTCCGAGAGCGAGCACTGTGTTGGGGCAAATAGGGTAGCTCCTGTGGTATCGCCTGCAATCGTAGCCCCGCCGCTAGACGGCCCTGGAGTAAAGACGTGCGGGTAGAGAACGACATACTGCCCTGCTACGGGAGGGATGATCTGCGTCTTGAGCGTGTTCGATGTTGAAGGAACCTCTACAAACCACTTGCCAGTGACTGTATCGAAGTTCCCCTTAGCCGCCATATAACCAGCGTCCGGAGTCAGGGTTTCGTCATAGTCGTAGAGTTGCGGGTTGGTGGCAAACGAGCCTGTCAGCAGTGTGCCGTTGTGCTTGAAATCAGTGACGCTTCCCCCGCCTGTCGAGTCAATCTGAAACCAGCCTGAAGTGGTGCAGACCCATTGATGCGGTCCGTCTTTGTCGGTGTAGGGTTCGCCATACTTCGTCCCGCAATCGGCGGCAAAGGAATTGAGCGTCGGCGCTCCGGTTCCCGAAACGCGAGGCCAGTTCAGTTGAGTGCGCGGGTCAATGGATTGAGCAGCCGCAGAGATGGCAAGAAGAAACCAGATAGCGTGCTTGGTCATAAAATGTAAACCCCTTGCGCATAAAGAGCGTCAGCCGGACTTGACCCCGATGCGGGTTGTGGAGGGACGGCGTAGGTAATCTGCACCTGACCGCCCGAGATGCCTACGGTATAGCCAAGATTCACAATGAGAGGGAAGTTCAACCACACTTCGTACTGCGTCGGAATCGTGGTCAGGGGAGTCGTCCCGTTGACCATCGTGAACACCGTATTCACGCCATCGATGGTTCCCTGCGGCACTCCCGCGAAGGCCGATACCGTATTGCCGCTTCCTCCGCTTCCCCCGATTCGCTGGTCAATCCAGTAGATCGGGTTAGCTCCAAAGAGCGGGTGATACATGACCACCGTGTAGAGCGGTGCATCGTCCATGTAGGCCCAGACGTGACCAAACCCATCGGTGATGATCGGCTGTGTCTGCGGAGTTCCCGCTAGATCGGAATACACCGTCGCAAGGGGGCTAGGCGGGGCGACAGAGGGAACCGTGGCAGGTTGGAGGCAGTAGTAGACACGAGCGCCTGCCAGTGCCCTTCCCTGCGCATCAGTCAGCACTCTGTCGTCGCGTGCAATCGCCATATCGCTCCTAGTAAGTGACCCAATTTGTTCCGTTGCACATCACTGGCGCTACCACCGCCCCGCCGCTTGCATAGGTTGCCAGATAGGTTGGCGTAGTAGCATCGCTGACGATTGCCATTCCGCCTTTGGTTCCAGCCGCACAAGAGGGAAGCGCCGTTCCTGCCGCAGAGTAGATCGTGACTGGCATAAGGATGCCGCCATAACTCAGCCCGGTCGTTGTGGTTTTGATGGAATTGACGAGGCTGCTTGGGGCGATATCAACGACTACATGCGAGCCTGTCCGGTCATAGAGAACCCAATCATTTGAGGTTCCGACGTTGGGGAATATGCCGTAGTCGAATTTATCTGCATTATTGATGAAATTGCTGGTAACGGAGTATCTTCCCGTAGCTGCGAGGATGCGCATCTGAGAATCAGTTGAACCCTGAACGTCCAATGTTCCTGAACCGCCTGCATTATTCGCGGTCACGTGAGGGGTATTTACTGTCAATCCAACCGGTATGTATACGGTATTCGGAAGTGACCCACTGTTAGGCCTGATTGGCATTGCAGTGTTAGCTTCCGCTGCAATCACTCCATACCCGGTGTCCGAGAAGTGAATCTGATCTGCGTTGAAATAGGTTGTATTGGTGTAGTCGTTCATTGGCGCAGCAGCCGCATCGCCTAGCGCATCGTAAAGTCCGGTTCCCTGTGCAGCCACGATTGCTGTGTTGACATACACACGCGCAGTCTCATGCGATCCAGCCGTGACCGTAACGCCGGGAGGAATCGTGAAAGCTGCGACCTTACATCCATCAGCCTTTGCCGTTGCCCAATAGCTGGCAATTAGAGCGTAGGTGGTCGGGCCGTCTTCATTGCCGAAGGTCGAGACGTTGTTGTAGCCACCAAAGAAGTACACCCATGCGGGACTGCTCGCCGTGGCTGCAACGCAGTAAGGCTTCACGTTTGCGGCATATCGAGCAATCATCTGCTCTACCGTCGTTCCACTGATCGCTACGTTGTGCTTGGTCCCTGCGTTCAGAAAGTAGGGCAGCGCCATGTCCTGAGAGGGATAATCAAACCCTGATGTCGCGCCTTGTCCAGTGGTGCGGGAATCTCCTTCAAAGACAAACTGCTGCGTGGCGCTAAAGAGAGGGCTGTTGATATTTCCGTTTGCGTCGATGGATGCCGCCGAACTGCTTACCGTCGAACCGGCAGCGTTATAGTAGGCAAGACGCCCTGCTGTTCCCGTGTTGACAGTGCCAGAGCCACTACTGCCTCCGTTGATGGCTCCCCATGTTCCGTTCTGGCAGGAATACTGAACTCCCGTAGAGACAACCTGTTGATTCGGAATACCCGCCGTGCAAGATCCTGTTGGTGCGGATGTAACCGGAAGCAAGGGAGACTGACCCAACTGCCAGATATATCCAACACCTGTGACGTTGGTGCAGGTGTAAATCAGGTTGGTATTCGTATCCAGCCATGTTTGTGTAGCGCGACTTGCAGAACACGCTTGCCCGGTAGGAGGAAACCCGGCTCCGCTGGTCTGAGCCATCAGTGGGGTTCCGATCATCAGTGCCCATAGTGCGAATCGTGCTTTCATGGAGTTATCCAATCTTTGCTACTACGAGTCCGGTTCCTGTTACTGCCGAGCAGTTCACTCGGTAGGCATAGCCGCGCTGCAACGTAGCCTGTACCACAGGGCCAGCCGTGTAGGTGGTTGCGCCAGTCTTCGTGACTACCGAAGTGGTTGCGGTCCACTCGCTGTCCCGTGCGTCAATCGCTACTTCCAGGGTTGCCGTGAGAGCCGTGATGCCAGCCGCAGCCTGCACTGTGAAGGGAAGCGTGAACTGCGAATCGCCTTCGGGAGCCTGGACAACACAGGGAACCGAAATCAGCCCTGCCGAGGTAAGCGCCTCTCCGATAGGTGCGGGTTCGACAATGACCTGACCGCCATCAGCCGCAGAAGCAACGTCGGCATGAGTCAGCGCAAAGGAGATCGTGCCTGCTCCCGTAGAGGCCGAAACGGTAGTTGCCGTGATGACGGCTCGGCTCACGTTGAACAGGCCCGATGTCGAAGCGGAGTTGAGGATAGAGATGTACTCTCCCACTGTCGGCAGAGGTCCAGTCACCAGTTGCACCGTAACGGTGGCGACGTTTGAGGTCAGCGCAACGTTGGTGATGTAGAGGTTGGTATTGCCTACCTGCTGAGAAAAGGAGCCAAGGAGATACGCCGGGACGCCTTTCTGAAGCAGTTGCACGTTCAACGGGCTGAATGGATTGTTTGCGTATGCTGGCATCTTTTCTCCTTATT
>Ga0105240_10003638_pt1 | contig 23879 bp, 16 predicted proteins | sample KBSC54metaG_FD_80426 | JGI IMG/M metagenome (GOLD analysis project Ga0105240, IMG submission 80426) | Corn rhizosphere microbial communities from Kellogg Biological Station, Michigan, USA - KBS C5-4 metaG | ecosystem: Host-associated > Plants > Roots > Rhizosphere > Soil | place: Michigan, USA...
ACCCTGCTGCTGGAGGGCATCGACGAGGACGCCGTCGACTTCAAGCCCACCTACGACGGCCAGGACACCGAGCCCGTCGTCCTGCCCACCGGCTTCCCCAACCTGCTCGCCAACGGCGCCACCGGCATCGCGGTCGGCATGGCCACCTCGATCCCGCCGCACAACGCCGCCGAGCTGGTCGACGCCTGCCTGCTGCTGCTCGCCAACCCGCAGGCCTCGACCGCCGAGCTCATGGCCCACGTCAAGGGCCCCGACTTCCCCACCGGCGGCGTCATCGTCGAGCCGCACGCCTCCCTGCTGGAGACCTACGAGACCGGCCGCGGCGGCGTGCGCCTGCGCGCGCTCTGGGAGAAGGAGGAGACCGGGCGCGGGACCTACCAGATCGTGGTCACCCAGATCCCCTACCAGGTGAAGAAGGCCGACCTGGTCGAACAGCTCGCCGAACTGATCGAGGCCAAGCGCGCCCCGCTGCTCGGCGACGTCCGCGACGAGAGCGCCGAAGACGTGCGCCTGGTGCTCGAGCCCAAGAGCCGCAACGTCGAGCCCGAAGTCCTGATGGAGAGCCTCTTCAAGCTCTCCGACCTGGAGAACCGCTTCAGCGTCAACCTGAACGTCCTCGACGCCCGCGGCACGCCCGGCGTCATGGGGCTGAAGCAGGTGCTGAAGGCCTTCCTCGACCACCGCCGCCAAGTGCTCGTCCGCCGGGCCGGCCACCGCCTGGCCAGGATCGAGGCCCGGCTGCACATCCTCGACGGCCTCCTGGTCGCCTACCTCAACCTCGACGAGGTGATCCGCATCGTCCGCTACGAGGAGGACCCCAAGGCCCGCCTCATCGAGGCCTTCGAGCTCTCCGACCTGCAGGCCGACGCCATCCTCAACACGCGCCTCCGCCAGCTCGCCCGCCTGGAGGAGATGGAGCTGCGCCGCGAACACGCCGAACTGGCCGAGGAGCGCGACGGCATCGTCGGCATGCTGGCCAACGACAAGGCGCAGTGGAAGCTGGTGGGCGAGGGGCTGAAGCACACGCTCAAGGAGCTCGGCCCCAACACCACCCTGGGCCGCCGCCGCTCGATCTTCGCCGAGGCCCCCGACGTCGACCCGGACGCCGCCATCGAGGCCATGATCGTGCGCGAGCCGATCACCGTCATCCTCTCCGACCGCGGCTGGATCCGCGCCGCCAAGGGCCGGGTCGACGACCCGTCCGAGCTGAAGTTCAAGGAGGGCGACAAGCTCGCCTTCCTGGTCCCGGCCGAGACCACCGACAAGCTCCTGGTCTTCGCCTCCGACGGCCGCTTCTTCACGCTCGCCTGCGACAAGCTCCCCAGCGCCCGCGGCCACGGCGAGCCGCTGCGCCTGATGATCGACCTCGACGACCGCGTGGGCATCGTCGACGTCTTCGTCCACAAGCCCGGCGCCAAGCGCATCCTGGCCAGCAAGGAAGGCTACGGCTTCATCCTGCCGGAAGAGGAGGCCATCGCCTTCCGCAGAGCCGGCAAGCAGGTCCTGAACCCCGGCCCCAAGGGCGCGGCCGTCAGCCTCCCCCTCGCCAACCAGAGCGGGGGCGCCGCCGACCACCTCGCCGTCCTCGGCGACAACGGCAAGATCCTGATCTTCCCCGCGGCCGACCTCCCCGAGATGCCGAGAGGCAAGGGCGTCAAGCTCCAGTCCTACCGCGAGGGGGGCCTGCGCGACGCCATGACCATCACCGCCGCCGAAGACGCGTCCTGGATCGACGGAGGCGGCCGCAACCGGGCCTGGCCGGAATGGCGCGAGTGGCTCGGCAAGCGGGCCGGGGCGGGGAAGTTGGCGCCGAAGGGGTTCCCGGCGGGGAAGCGGTTCAGGCCGCGCTGAATTTCTCCGCTCATTTCCGCGAAAATGGAAACGAAGCGATTCAGGCCGAGGCAGGGCTGAACCTCTCCCACTTTTTCGGGGGAGAGGACCACGAAGTGGCGAAGGGGGCCTGCCGGCCGTGTCCGACTGTCATCGCTTGTCGATCTTGGCGAAGATCGTGAGTGTGGCGGCGGCCAACCCCAGGAGCGCGGCGATCCCTTCGGCGCTCAGCCCGAATGAGGTGTAGAAGTGAATCGCGGCGGCGAGTGCCACGAGGAGTTCGCTGTAGGTTTTCAAGGCAGTTACCTTTGAGGTTGCTGCCGTCCGGACGGCGTTGGTGCGCCGATCTACAGTGCAGGAATCCTCGGCGGTGAAAGTGCGGTTTCCCGTCGCAAAAAGAGCGGAATTAGTGCGGAAATGGCGCAACAATCATTCGGTGAGGCGGTCGGTGAACTGATCAAGCGCAAGCGGATTGCGCAGGGCCTGACCCAGCTTCAGCTCGCCGAAGATGCTTACGGCGATCCGTCCCGAGTACGGCGCATCGTCGAGCTTGAAACAGGTCAAACAAGGCGTCCCCATCCGAAGACTATTGACCCCCTGGTCTCGGCGTTGGGAATTGCTGAAGCGGAAATCGAAGCGTGTGCGATTTCCAGTGGTTCACAACCGGATCCGGATCTCGATCGCGCTTACCGCGAAGCTCGAAATCTTATTGATGCCATCGCTGCTCAATTTGAGCATTCGCATCCTGAGGCGACGCTTGCAGAACTGGACGACTTCCTCCGAGCCAAGGCCACGGAATGGCGCCGCCTTCGCACCCGAATTGATGAAATTGAACTGCCAACCGGCAAAATATCAAACCTTCGCACATCCGCCATCAACGCTCTTGCCAACGGGTTATTTGATGAAGTGGACATGTTACTCGCCGAAGCAGAAGACCTGCAGCAATCAGAGCGCACGCTGAAAGAGGTTCGTCGACAATCTGAGATACGTGTCCTCAGGGGTGAGGCAAGTCTCCTGAACAACGATGCCATCTCAGCGACAAAGCACATGCTTCAGGCCGCTGAGTTTTTTCTGCCATTTGACGAAAGTAAAATGGTGGAGATCTTGGATGCGTTAGCAGGAGAGTTGTATGAGACGGGAAAGACTACGTTTTTGCCGTCATATCAAGTAGCGGCTGCGCTTCTAGAGCGCACGCTAATTTCGAGTTCGATTCAAGATGATCAAGCGTTTATTGCGAAAACCCACTATCGGCTGAGTCTAATCTATAGAAGCTCGTCGGAACTCGCCGAACCGGCCGAAGCGGAGGCACTCCTGGACAAGGCGTTGAGCCATGCGCGGCTCAGCGTTCGCGAAGACGATTCCGAGAGCGGTCGCTTTGACCTCGCTTCGGCTAGAATCAGCCTTTCGAACTGTCTTTTTCAGAGCGGCAAGCAAGGGCAGGACCCTGCGCTCATTGATGAGGCCATCAGCACCCTTCGGGGCCTGATACGCGACTTGACCGCCGCACATGAATTTCCCGAGTTGTTGGCTCACGCGTGCAACAGCTTAGGCGGCGCGTTACTCAGGAAGATCAGCCTCTTGGATGCGAAGACGCCAGAGGAGAGTTCGATCCTTGAAGAAGGTCTTGAAGCTTTTCGGCGAGCGGTGGCTGCGGCCGAGTCGGGCATTGGTCTGGATGTTTGGGGCGCTGCTCAAGCAAATCTCGGGCGCATATTGGCGCGGCAAGCAAAGCGTTCTGCTGATGGAGCTAAAGCGCACTTCCTACGAATTCAATCTGCAGCGGCCTTCATGTCTGCGATGGAAGCCCATCAGTTCCTCTCTTATGTATTTCACATCGCCGAAATACAGAAAGACCTAGGAGATCTGTTCACGGAACAGGCAATGGGTCTCCGGCCTGACGACGCGGAGGTGTACTTGGTGCGGGCGCTCAATGCTTACGAAGCTGCATGCCGCTCTTTTACCGTCGAGAGAAACCCAGAAATCTGGGCTCAGATACAGGTAGGAATGGCACGTGCAGTCTCGTTCCATAGTCAGTTGGAAGGCGTGGAAACGGCCGTCGACGATCTAGAAAAAGCATTGGCGTTGCTGAGCGGCGCACAAGGTTGTTTCGAGGCGTTGAATCACGCCAAAGAAGTGGCCTACTGCCGAGATTCTGCGGGGCTGCTGCGTGATGCGCTTAGAAAAGCAAGAACGACACGGAGCTAATTGTTCTAGTTGAGGGATTGGTTCAGCAAGTAGATAGCTCGGCGACGAGCTGTGGCCGTCTTCGGCCTCTACGACAAACTTACCATCGCGGACCGATCAAAGTTCATCAGCTCGTCGGAGCGGCCCTGGTGAACCTTCACCGCCCACTGCGGCGTTACGGTGACACTGTATGAATTGGCATCCCCCGGACGCCACCCCGCCTTAAGTCCATGGCCAGCCCGCGGCCCGGCGCCGGAGCTTGGTCAAGGACCGGCCTTCAAGGCCGGCCGCCCGGCGGCGCGCGGTACGCGCGTCCTTGAGGAAGCGAAGGCGGCGGGCATGCTCCGCGTCCGGACTTGGACCCGCGCCAAGCTCGCCAGCGCGTCAAGGCATCAGCCTACCTCCCCCATTGCGGCAGCAATGGCGGGAGGGGGACCGCCCGCCAATCCACCCCCTCTGGGGGTGGCTTGCGAAGCAAGGGGGGCGCCGGATCGCTTCGCGATCCGGTGGGAGCGGGGGGTGGAGGGGGCGAGCCGCAAGCTCAGCGGATCGATCGCCGCCGAGACTCAACGCCTGAAGCTCGCCCCCTCCACCACGCCCTCTCCGGGGCGCGGTCCCCCTCCCGCCGCTTCGCGGGGGAGGTAGGGATTCACCTATTCGATCTTGAGAATCGTCCCCACCCCCTCACGCCTTGACACCCCGCGGGCGCCGGCCTGACCCTCAACCGTGGCGCGAGATCGGCCGCGGACCGTGGGGGCGGGCATGGCGAAGCGGGGTCCATGGGGGCGAGGGCGGGGCGTAGCCGCGGCCCCCGGCGCAGGCCGGGCGGCGAGGGCCGCGCGTGCGGCCCGCGCGGCCCGTGGTGCGGCGTCGGACGACCCCCTGCTGCGGCAGATGCAGCTGGTCGGCGCCCTGGTGGCCGCCGCGGTGGGCCTGGCCACCATCGGCAAGGGGATGGTCGACGCCCACGCGGCGGCCATCAAGGAGTGCCGCGAGCAGATCGCCGCGGCCGAGCAATTCTACCTCAAGGCCTCGGAGCGGGCGCTGGCCATCCGGTTCCCCAGCGCCGCCGCCGCCGCCGCGCCCCTGGTGCCCGACCTGCTCGCCACCTCCTTCGAGGAGGTGGTCAGCCGCCAGCCGGTGGCCTTCGATGCGCCGTTCCTGCGCGGCGACCTGGCGACGGAGGGGCAGCAGCGCCTCTGCGCCGCCCGGAGCTTCGCGATCGCCGAGCACTACGCCGCGGCCGACCCGGAGACCAAGACGCGGTTCGGGGCGACCGAGGCCCGCATCGGAGAGCGCGACGGCCATCCCTGGCGAAAGTGCGAGCGCATCCTGGCGACCGCCGGCCGGGAGGGGGTGAAGCAGCAGCAGGAGGTCGCTCCGACCCCGCCGGCCATCGCCGCGGCCCCGCCCGTCGCCGCCGCGGCGTCCGGGCCCACGCCGGCCGCCGCGACGCCCGGGAAGCCGCCGGGCTCGCCGGCCTCGCCGGGCGGCGCGCCGGCCAGGCCGGGGCCGGTCAACGTCACGGTCACCAACACCGCCAGCGCCAGGTCGGCTGCCATCAACCTGTTGCCGCCCAACACCGCCATCGGCTGGCAGGTGGATTCCTTCTCCTGCCAGGCCTCGGGCGAGGCGGGCCAGAAGATCGCCGCCCAGGCCGGCGGCCTGCTGGCGCGGCTGTCCGACGCCCGCCAGCGGGTGGGCGGCGAGGTGCTGGGCGCCGTGCGGGTCCAGGCCCTGCCGCGCCAGCTCGCGGGCAACGTCATCTACTACGACGCCAACGAGTTCGGGTTCGCGAGCGCGCTGAAGGCCGTGCTGGCGGAGAACGGCCTGGCCTATCGCATCGAGCCCAATCCGGAGACGCCCACCCGCTGGTCGGTCAGCCTGTTCGCCTGCCCCCCCGCGCCGCCGGCCGCGCCGCCGGCTCCCGCCCCGGCGCCGGCCCCGGCGTCATCGCCGCCCGCCGCCGCCGCTGCGAAATCGTTCGAGGTGCTGTTCGCCGCCAAGGACCTGCGGATCGATGCGGCCGGCCAGCAGGTCATCGCGGCCGCGGCGACCGCCGCCCTGGAGGGCCATGCCCGCCAGATCGTGCTGGTCAGCTACAACACCGGGGATGCCGCCAGCCTGGTGAAGTCCGCCGACATGCGGCTGCGCGCCAGCGCCGTCAAGAAGGCCCTGGAGAAGCGGCTTCCCGGCGGTCCGCCGGTGATCCTGACGCCCCGGGTCACCACGCCCGTGGTGCGCCCCGACACCCGCTGGGTGGAGATCAAGCTCCTGTTCTAGCCTGCGGGGAGCCCCCGGGGGCCGCTCCGCCAGGACTCGAGCCCTCATGCCTCGCGTCGCGCGAGGTTTCGTATCGCATCACTAGGTTCTGCGATCCCTGGCGACCGCTCCAGGTCAGGTGCGCTATCGTCACCGAACCAGATGGCGGGGGCGCAAGTGGATCAGGAGGAAACAAAGCTGTGTCGCGCGTGCTGTCACGCGATGCCCGTAGCCGCCAACAAGTGCATAGCATGTGGGAGCGTGCAGAATTGGCAGCGATTTCTTGTATTTAGCGCTACAATTCTCAGCCTCTTGGTCGCCCTTGTGAGCGTGCTGACGGTCGCCGTCCCCGTGATGACGAAAATATTCGTTACGCCGACGGCGAAACCATCGTTGGCCTTCGTAGAATTTGAAGATGGAGGCGGCATTCGCCTTACGGTTGCCAACAGCGGTGACGCTGCGATGGCGTTTAGGAGCGCGTCGGTCGTCGCTGGAAATGGTTCAGCCGTAAGGGCGAGCATCAAGACCGACACCGGAGGATTTGTCGTAAAATCTGGGGATATCGCCTTGGTAACGATATCACCAAGTCAGTTCACCGATCCGGTGATTGCCGCAAGGCAGGCAAGGGAACTTAATAATATGGTCTACCTTGCTGGATTGCCAGTTTGTAGACTTTTTCTTGAAATTGTTGACACGAACAACAAAGAATATAATCCGGTAATTTCGATAGATTACGCACGGTGCAAGACTTTTGCGATCAGTGGAATATTGGCGAATTCCCAGTTACATCTAAATGATCCGCCCGTTATTGCTGCCCCTGGCCTCGCCCCAGCCGACAGGCACTAGGTCACCTTGGGGTTGCAGTGGCGCGGCATGAATTGGCATCCCCGGATGTCACCCCGCCTTAAGTCCACGGCCAGCCAACCGCCCTTCGCTCCCTGCGCCTCCATCCTACGGTGAGCCGTAGGATGGAGGCGCAGGCGCCGTCGTGGCCGGCCTGATCGAAGAGCCGCCCGCGGGCCACCGGCGTCCGAAGCAATTCGTGAACATCGGATCTTTGGCCCTCGGCGCCGGCGGCCTTATCCTGCCCGGTTTGGACCGGCCCGCCCAAGGCCCGGCCCGCGGTCTTTCTCAAAGTCGGCCTCGGCGCGCGCGGCCACGTGCGCGCCCTCCAGGAGGGGTGGGGAGTCTATTGCGACGGACCCAACTTCGCCGCCGCCAGGTCGCCGCGGCCCTGGCCGTGGCGGGTTCGGGGCGGCCAGCCTGCGATGTGAGCCCCGGTAGCGGCGCCGGCCCGCCAAGGCTAAGCTCCGCCGGCTGCGTCCAGCCGCCGGGGAGCCCCGCCATGAAGACCACCTTGGGCCGCTACGTCTTCGGCCTCGGCGTCATCGCCCTGGCGGTGCTGGGCTTCGTGCTGGGCGACTTCATCCCGGGCCAGCCGCTGCCCAAATGGTTCCCCGACCGCACGATCCTGGCCTACGCCGCCGCCGGCTTCATGCTGGCCGCGGGGGCGGGGCTGGCGTGGCGGCGCACGGCCGCCTGGGCCGCGGGCGCGCTGGCCGCCTACTACGGCGTGGTCGTGGTGCTCCTGATGGACGGGCGGATGATCGTGCGCAACGCCACGACCTTCCTGGCCTACAGCAACACCGCCGAGCAGGTGGCCATCCTGGCGGGCGCGCTGATCGTCTTCGCTGGCGCCGCCCGGATCGAGCCGGCGCAGGCGCGGCGGCTCACGCGGGGCGCGCAGATCGCGTTCGGGATCTGCGCCGTGCTCTTCGGCGCCGCGCACTTCGCCTACATGAACATGACCGCGCCGCTGGTCCCCAAGTGGCTGCCGCCCGGCCAGGCGTTCTGGGGTTATGCGACGGGCGTCGCGCACATCGCGGCGGGCCTGGCGATCATCTCGGGCGTGAGGGCGCGGCTGGCGGCGATCCTGCTCACCGTCATGTACGCCTCGTTCACGCCGCTGGTGCATATCCCGCTCTTCCTGGCCAACCCGCACAACCCCGGCAACTGGGCCGAGAACGCCACCAACCTCGTGCTGGCCGGCGCGGCCTGGGTGGTGGCCGACTCCTTCGCGCGGGCCCGGGCGGAGGCCTAGGCTGCGCGGCGCATCGGGGGCTCGGCAGGCGCGGCCTTCGCCTGGGCGGCCGACCGGCGTGCGGCCGTGCGGTCGCGGCGATCGAGCAGCGCCATCCAGAGCGTCACCCCGCCCAGGCCGGCCACGAAGCTTACGAACATGCCTAGGATGCAGCCCAGGGCCAGGATCGTGAGGAGGGTCATGACGGGTCCTTTCTTGTCCGGGGCCCATCCCACCGCAACCGGCCGCGCCGCGTCCTTGATCGAGGTCAAGGCCGCAGGGCGCCGCGCGGGCCCCGCTCCGCGCGACTCATTCCCCTCTGCGCGCCGGGCGCCGCGAGGCGGCGTCCAGGTCGGCGATGCGCCGGGCATAGAGGCCCGCGATCCGCCGCTCGCCGGCGGCGCTGTCGCGCTCGGCCCGCCAGCGGGCCTGGCCGCGGTCGATCTCCAGCCGGTCGGCGCCGCCGGCCAGCGCGCGGTCGTAGGCGGCGCGCATCTGGCGGTCGAGGGCGGCGATCGCCGGGCGGGTGCAGACCAGCCGGTCGGCCTCGCTGGTGGGGGCGCGGCAGGGGCTCTCCGTGCGCGGCGCCCCCGGGCGCTGGGCGAGGCGCTGCGGGGCGCGCTCGCGGGTGCGCTCCGGGGCGCGCTCTGGCGGACGGGGGTGGGCGCCGTGGATCACCACCGGCAGGGCCGGGCGCGGCGGGGCGGGCGCCTCCACCAGCCGTCGCAGGCGAAGCGGCGGCGCGGGGCTTGGCGCGCGCGCCACGGCGGCCGCAGGCGCGGGCGATGCGGGCAGGGCCGAATCGGGCGCCGGGCGAGCCTCGGCGGGGGTCGGCAGCGGCGGCGCGGGCCGGTGCGGCCGGGGCAGCAGCATCAGCGCAGCCGCGCCCACCGCCACCGCCGCGGCCATGCCCACGCCCTGCACCAGCCGGATGCCCAGCCGCCGCGGCCAGCCGTCGGCGCCGCGCGCCGGCCGCTCGGGTGGCCACGCGGGCGGCCCCTCCGGCTCCAGGTTCTGTCCGTCCGCATCCATCTCGCCACCTTTCCGGGTGAAATGGTCGCGCCCCACAACGCTAGGTTACGACAACAGCGAAGCTGTGGGTAGGCGCTCTGGCGCCGCAGGCCGGGTGAACCCCCGATAAATGGCTCATCCCCGGCCGGTTCAGGCGGCCCTGCCTAGGGTGGCGATCCATGGAGACCAAGGAGGACACCATGAAGACCCTGATCCTGGCCGCCACGGCGGCGGCCGCAACCCTGCTCGGCGGCGCGGCGATGGCCCAGCCTTACGGCTACGCCTACAGCTACGACCGCGGGGCCTACGGCTACGGCGGCTACGACCGCGAGCACTACCGCCTGGCCGACCGCGACCATGACGGCATCCCGGACCGCTACGACCGCTACGACAACCGTCGCGACCGGTGGGCGTGGGAGCATCGTCACCGTCATCACGACTGGCGCTACGACCGCTACGACCGCTACGAGCGCCGCTGGTAGGTCCTGACCGCCGGCCCACGTCACGCCCTCGCCCCCGGCGGGGGCGTGACCTTATCCGGGCCCCTAGGTCGCCAGCCGATAGGCCTCGCCGTCGCGCACCACCTGGCCCGCGCAGGGCGCGGCGAAGTGGGTGCCGATGACCAGGGTCTCCGATCCCGCCAGCGCCCCGAACATCCGCCGCCGCGTCGCCGTGGAGGCCGCTGGGTCGTAGTCCACCTGCGCCGCCCATTCCGGGTGGCTGAGCTGGCAGGGGTGGTGGAGGAAGTCGCCGGTGATCAGCGCGTCTTGGCCCTGTGAGCGGATGCGCACGCTGACGTGGCCCGGCGTGTGGCCCAGCGTCGGCTCCAGGCTGACCTCGGGGCAGATCGCATGGTCGGTCTCCACCAGGTCGACGAGGCCCGCCTCCCAGACCGGCTTGACGCTGTCGTGGAAGGGCGAGCGCTCGGGGTCCTCGTTCCCCTCATCCTCGCCGCGCCAGTAGTCGAACTCGGCGCGGGCCATCAGGTAGCGGGCCTTGGGGAAGGTCGGGACCCACCGGCCGTCCACCATCATGGTGTTCCAGCCCACGTGGTCCACGTGCAGATGGGTGCAGAGCACCGTGTCGATGGTCTCGCGTCCGAAACCGGCGGCCGTCAGGTCCGCCAGGAAATTGGTCTGCAGGCCGCTCCAGGTCGGGATGTCGCGCTGCTTGTCGTTGCCGATGCAGGTGTCGACCACGATCCGCCGGCCGGGCGCCTCCACCACCAGGGCGTGGATGCTCATCTTCAGCTTGCCGGCCTCGTCGGCGAAATGCGGGGCGAGCCAGCCGATGCCGCGGATGACCTCCGGCGTCGCCTGCGGCAGCAGGAACCGCGTGCCGCCGGTCGCCTCCAGCTCCAGGATCCGCGTGATCCTGACGTCGCCCACCTGCCAGCTCAGCATGGCCCGTCCTCCGGCGCTCGACGCCCTTGCCGGACCACCTTGCCGCCGGGCGAGGCGGCCCGCCATCCCCATTTTCGGGGCCGGCGCCGCGCTTTGCTATTCCCCGCGACCGCGCCATGTCGCAGACTTGCCGCCTCGCGGGGCGCGAGGGGGAGTCTCAAGGGGAATGGCGTTGGCCTCTTCAGGGCCGCCGGAACGGCGCGCGGACGACGATCCGCTGCTTGCCGCCTTCCTTGAGAAGCGGGGGAACCTGGTGCTGTTCCTGGTCGCCCGGGTGCGCTCCCTGGCCACCGCCGAGGACCTGGCGCAGGACCTCTACCTGAAGATCGCCGCGACCCCGCCGGGCGCGGAGGTGCGCGCGCCGGTGGCGCTGCTCTACCGAATGGCCGCCAATCTGCTGGTCGACCATGTGCGCAGCGACCAGCGCGGCGCGCGGCGCGACGCCCAGTGGCGGCTCGACACCCGCGCGACGCTCGGCGACCAGGACGTGGTCAGCGAGCCGGCGGCGGACGAGGCGCTGATCGCCCAGGAGCGGGTGCGCCAACTGGCCGAGGCGGTGGCTGCCCTGCCGCCGCAGATGGGCCGCGCCTTCCGGCTGCACAAGCTGGATGGGCTTTCCCAGGCCCAGACCGCCGCGGCCATGGGCGTCTCGCAGAAGATGATCGAGCAGCACATCGCCACCGCCATCCGGCGCCTGGCGGAAAGGCTGCGCACATGAGCCGCAGACAATCAGTGACCCGACATAGGGATGCAGCCGTCCGGCGCCGTCTCCACACATGTCCCGTGCGCTCAGCCCGGGACGGGCAGGCGAGCCGATGACCGAGAGTCACTCACCACAGGACGAAGCGAGGGCCGAGGCGTCGGTCTGGCTCGCGCGCCTGGGCGGCGACGGCAAGGCGCTGGGCGCCGAAGGCTTGGGCGACGAGGGCCTGGTGTTCGACGCCTGGCTGGCCGCCGCGCCGCAGAACAGCGCCGCCTACGCCGAGGCCGCCGCCCTGCTCGATGAATTCGACGCCCACGCCGGCCCGATCGCGGCGCAACTCGACACCCTGACGCCCGCAGCCGCGCCGCGGCGCGCCCCGGCGCGGCGGCCCGCGGCGCGTCGGCGCGCGAGCCGCGGCTGGTGGATGGCCGGCGCCGGCGCCGCCCTGGCCGCCGGCCTCGCGGTGGTGGTCATGCCGCCGGCCCTGGTCCGCCCGGCCAGCGTCCAGACCTACGTCACCGCCAAGGGCCAGCACCAGCGCGTGGCGTTGGCCGACGGCTCGGTCATCGACCTCGACGCCGAGACCCGGCTCCGCGTCAGCTTCCGGGGCTCGGAGCGTCGGGTGGCGCTCGCCGAGGGCCAGGCGATCTTCGACGTGGTGCACGACGCCAAGCGACCCTTCGTGGTCGAGGCGGGCGGCCGGCTGGTCCGCGACGTGGGCACCCAGTTCGATGTCCGCGCCCGCGGCGGCGAGCTCACCGTCACGGTCGCCCGTGGCCGGGTGGAGGTCACCCCCGACGGAAGCGGAGAGGGTGTCCAGGGCCAGGATGTCCTGCTCGGCCCCGGACAGCGGCTGGACGTCGCACCCTCTGGCGCGCCGCAGCTTTCCACGGTCGATCCGCAGGAGACCTTCAGCTGGCGCTCCGGGCGGCTGGTGTACCGCGCCCAGCCCCTCGCCGAAGTGGTCGCCGACCTCAACCGCCAGTTCGTCGAACAGACCCAGATCGCCGATCCTCAGCTCGCCCGGCTGCCGATCACCGGGGTCATCGTTCTTGACAACCCCCGCGCCATAATGGCCCGGCTGAGCTTGATGCTTCCGATCAGGACGGTACCTTCCGAGAAAGGGTTGCTGCTTCTTCGGAAGTGACGGCCGGATTCGGGGGCGAAGCTGTCTAGACTGGGGCGTCTGGCATTTGCGGCCGGCATGATGGCTGTCGGCGTCACCGCGTCGGGCCTGGCCCATGCCGCGACTCCGCGCGTGCGCTTCCACATCGAGCCGAAGCGGTATTCCGAGGCCCTGCTGGACCTGGCGCAGCAGGCCAACGTCACCCTGATCGGCGCGGCGGCCTGCGAAGGCTACGCCCGCGACCGCCTGGACGGCGCCATGACCGTCGAACAGGCCCTGGGCCGGGTGCTGGCCGGCGCGCCCTGCGGCTGGAACATGATCGCCGCCGGAACGGTCGAGATCACCGCCCTGAAACGGCCGGCCCGCGAACCGGCCGCCGCCGCCCCGGTGGCGGTCTCCGAGGTGCTGGTCACCGCCACCAAGCGCGTGCGCGACCCGCGCCAGCTGGCCGTCTCGGTGACCGCCGTCAGCGGCGAGGACCTGAAGGCCGCCGGGGCCAGCGACGCCTCGGAAGGCGCGGCCCAACTGGACATGCTGTCGACGAACCTCGGGCCGGGTCGCGATAAGCTGCTGCTGCGCGGGCTTTCGGACGGCGCCTACACCGGCAAGGCGCGCTCCACCGTCGCCACGTACCTGGACGATATCCCGATCAACTACAACGCGCCCGATCCCGACCTGCGGCTGGTGGACGTCGAGCGTGTAGAGATCGCGCGGGGCCCGCAGAGCACGCTGTTCGGCGCGGGCTTCCTCTCCGGCCTCTACCGGATCGTCTCAAAGAAGCCGGACCTCTCGAAATTCTCCGCCGAGATCCGCGCGACCCAGGCCATCACCGAGCACGGCGGTCCGTCCGGCTCGGTGGAAGGCTACTTCAATGCGCCGATCTGGTGGGACCTCGCCGGCCTTCGGCTGTCGGCCTACAACGAGGTGGACGGCGGCTACCTGGACGACCGGGGCCTCGGGCGGAAGGACGCCAACCGCACGGAGCGGCGGGGCGGGCGGATGGCGCTGCTCGTGCAGCAGGCGGGCGACTGGACGATCGAGTTCACCGCCGCGGCGCAGCATCTGCGCTCCAGCGACACCCAGTACACCTCGCCGGGCCTGGGCCTGACGCGGACCAACCGCATCGCCGAGCCGCACAACAACGACATCGGCCTGGTGACGCTGAGCGTGAAGAAGGACTGGGGCTGGGGCGAACTGACGTCGGCGAGCGGCGTGGTGCGCCACGACTACGGCAGCTTCTACGACGCCACGGCCGTCCAGAACCTCTACACGTCCTTCGCCCAGACCTCGGCCTATTCGGAGAAGACGCGGACCACCATGCTGGTCGAGGACCTGTTCCTCGCCTCGCGCGGCGCCGGACGCTTCCAGTGGCTGGCCGGGCTCTACGGCTCCTACACCCAGGAGCATTCGCCCACCGAGTTCCTGGCCCAATTTTCGTTCGCCCCGCAGGGCGTGCCGGTCTATGGCGACGACCGCCGCGACCGGGTCTACGAGGTCGCCGCCTATGGCGAGGCCTCGCTCGAGGTCGCGCCCGACTGGACCGCCGCGGTCGGCGGGCGGATCTTCAGGATCCACACCCGCACGACCTCCAACGTGGTCTCCGAGCGCTTCGACCCGCGCAGCGTCGACCGGTCGGTGACCTTCAACGGCTTCGCGCCGAAGCTGTCGCTGCAGCACGAGCTTTCCACCGGCGACCTCATCTATGCGGTGATGTCGCAGGGCTCCCGCTCCGGCGGCGTCAATTCCGGCGGCGCGGTGGCCCTGCCGCCGGAACAGCAGAGTTTCGGCCCCGATCGGCTCACCAACTACGAACTGGGCCTGAAGCTGCGGCTGCTCGACGACCGCCTGACGCTCAACTCGGCGGTGTTCTACGACGTCTGGAAGAACATCCAGACAGACCAGTTCCGGCCCTCCGGCATCCCGTTCACCACAAACGCTGCTGACGCCGACATCCTCGGCCTGGAGACCGCGCTCGCCTTCCGCTTCGACAACGGCTTTTCCGGCGAGCTCAACGCGCGTCTCGACCAGACCAGGCTCACCCACGTCAATCCGGTGTTCCGCTCGGCCCTGGTCAAGGCCCTGCCGGACGCGCCGGCCGCCTCGGGCGGGGCGGTGATCAACTACGACCGGACCCTGAAGGGGGACTGGCTGATGCGGCTGATGGTCGAGGCGACCTATGTCGGCCGCTCGCGGGTGAATTTCGACAACAACGGCCCCGGCATGGGCGGCTACGTCCGCACCAAGCTGCTGGCCGAGATCCGGCGCAAGGCCATGGGCGTGCAGGTGTTCATCACCAACCCGTCGAACGCCTTCAGCGACACCTTCGCCTTCGGCAATCCGTTCAACCCGAACCTGGTCCAGCAGCAGGTCACGCCCCAGCGGCCGCGGACCATCGGCGTGACGATTTTCGCCACCTACTGATTTTTTGCACGGGTGACCTAGGGATGCGGGGGTTCCGCGCCGTCTCACCCGCGACCCTGGACGCTCCCCTGAAGCGCGCAGGGTAAGGCAACGCAGTGCGACAAGCCCAAATCGTGCTGCGCCGGCCGTGCGCGGCCCTGACGTAGGAGAGCGTTCAGGGCCGCGCCGATCGCCTCCGCGCGCCCCTTCGGCGAGCGTGATTTGGCGTGTCCGCAAAAGCGATGCTACACTGCAGTTGTCGGACGTGGCTCCCCGGGCCGCGCCACCGAGACTTCGGCACGCCAGCTTCTCCAGCCGCTGGCGCGAGACATCGCCCCGGCCCGAGTCGTCACACCTCGGCCGGGGCATCCTCTCCCAGCGTTCGCCGCGCCCAGAGTCGCTCCGCCATCACTCCCACGCGCGCCTCGATCGCCGCCGCCGCGTCGAGACACAGGTCCTCGCGGTAGCGCGAGCCGATCAGCTGCACGCCGACCGGATGGCCATGGGCGAGGCCGACGGACACCACGGCGACCGGCAGGCCCAGCACGCTGATCGCCGAGGTGAATCGCAGGTCGTTCCAGAAGAGGCGTCGCATCGCCTCGTCGCCGGCGAGGTCTGCGCCGACCGGGGGCGTGCGGCCCACGGACATCGGGGCCAGGATGACCGGATAGTCCTCCAGGAAGCCCAGCCAGTCGCGGAGCAGGCGCGTGCGCTGGGCGACGGCCCTCATGTAGCCCTCGGCGTCGAGCAGGTTGGCCATGGCCAGCAGGCCGCCGATCGCGCGGGCGAAGTCGGCGCTGCCGAGTTCGCGCATCTGGGCGAGCTGCAGGGTGGAGAGCTCGGTGCAGATCAGGTCGCACCAGAGGCGCCAGGCCGCGCCGATGTCGGGGACCTCGATGTCCTCGACGGCATAGCCGGTGTCGGCCAGGTGGCCGGCCGCGCGGGTGATCAGGGCCATGACCTCGCCGTCGGTCTCCATGTCCGCCGGGATCTTCGCCACCGCCACGCGGATCGGCCGGGGCGGGGGCGGGCCCTCCAGCGGCGCGGGGACCCACCAGGGGTCGCGAGGGTCGCGGCGGCTCATGGCGCGCAAGGCCAGGCGCACGTCGGCGACGTCGCGGGCGAGGGGACCCTGCACGCTCATCAGCTGGGCCATCGGCGGTCGCTCGGTCGGTGCGCTGGGATTGAAGGCCGCCACGCGGCCCAGCGTCGGCTTGACGGTCGCCACGCCGTTGAACGCCGCCGGGATGCGCAGCGATCCGCCGATGTCATTGCCGTGCGCGATGGCTCCGATGCCGCAGGCGACCGAGGCGCCGGCCCCGCCGGAGGACCCGCCGCAGGTCACGGCGGGGTCCCACGGGTTCAGGGTGAGGCCATGCAGGGGGTTGTCGGTCATGGCGCGAAACGAGAATTCCGGCGTGTTGGTCATGCCCAGCACGATCGCGCCCGCGGCCTTCAGGTTGGCCGGCGCGGGCGAATCCGCCGGGGCGATCGTCCGCGCCAGGCCCGGCACGCCGTTGGAGTTGGCCTGGCCGTGCAGGTCGACATTGATCTTGATGGTCACCGGCACGCCGTGCAGCGGCCCAAGCGCCGCGCCGGCCGCCTGGGCGCGGTCCGCCGCCTGGGCCGCCGCCAGCGCCTGGGCGCTCAGGTCGACGACGACGGCGTTGATCGCCGGATTGGCCTCATGCAGGCGCGCGACGTGGGCCTGCATCACCGCCAGGGCCGAGACCTCGCCGGCGCGCACCGCCCGGGCCGTCTCGACCGCCGACCACCGCCAGATCTCCGCCGAGGCCATGCGTCAGCTCCCACCCGTTCGCCAGGCAGCATCGCGCGAGCGCCGGCCGCGTCAATGGCGAGCCGGTCCCGTCCCCGGACCGCGAGCCAGGCTTCAGAGGGGAACCGGGCCGGTTTCCAGGAGGCGCGCGAGGCCGTCGAAACAGCGCAGCCAGCCCCGTTCGTGTCCCTGGCGGGTGGTTTCGGTGGGGAAACCGGTATGCCGCAGCACGATCCGGGTGTCGGGCCCGTCGTCGACGAACGCCACGGTCACCGAGGTGTCGCCGGGACCGCCCAGCGGGAAATCGGCGCCCCAGGTCCATCGGAACGCCAGCCGCTCGCCGGCCTTGAGCTCGGTGAAGGTCCCGACCACGTGGAAATCCCCGTCGGGAGAGCGGGCGTCGACCGTCACCTGGCCGCCGACCCGCGGATCGACGGTCGGCGGGATGATCCAGCGGACCGGACCCTCCTCCGGGATGAACCAGCGCGCCATGGCCCAGGGGTCGATCCAGGCCGCGTAGACCCGCTCGCGACCGGCCTTCAGCGTGCGCTCCAGCGAAAGCTCGCCGACCGTGGCCTTGGTCCCCGCCTCACGGACCGCCAGCACCCGGTCGAGCTCGGGATTGGGCAGCGCCCGCAGCCGCAGCGAATAGAGCTTGTCCGCCTCGACCCGCGCCAGGCTGGCGACGATCTCGTCGAGGTCGTCCTGCGGGCTCACCGTCAGGCCCGACAGCGCGTCGTAGCGGCCGGAGGCCAGCTTCAGCGCCAGCTGCGCGGGGCGTTCGATCGGCAGGTCGAGGCCCTCGTCGAAGATGCGCCGGAACCAGGGGATCCACCGCTGACCCTCCTCGGAGTTCAAGGAATGCTCCGACATGGCCGTCCTCACCGTGCCCGGGCTCATCGCGAAGACCGCCAGCCCCTGCGGCCGCACTTCCGCCGCCAGGCATTCGGAGAAGCGGACCAGCGCCGTCTTGCTCGCGGCATAGGCCGAGAAATAGGGGAATGGCGCCGAGCCCGTGACCATGTTGACGATCCGCCCGCCGCCGCGCGCCGCCATGGCCGGCAGCACCGCGCGCGAGGTCAGCATGGGGCCGCGCAGATTGACCTCGACGGCGCGCCACCAGGCCTCCGGATCGGTCTCCGCGAAGGGGGCGATGGGGCCCAGGACGCCGGCGTTGTTCATCAGGATGTCGATGGGCCCCAGCCGCGCCTCGGCCTCGGCGACCGCGGCGGCGACGGCTTGCGGGTCGGTGACGTCCGCAGCCACCGCACAGGCCCGGCCGCCCTTGGCCTCGATCGCGCGCACGGTCTCGTCCAGTTCGGCGCGGCTGCGCGCCAGAGCCGCGACGCTCGCGCCGGCCTCGGCGAAGGCCATGGCGATCGCCTGTCCAATCCCCCGGCCCGCGCCCGTGACCAGCGCCACGCGCCCGGCCAGGCTCGCGCCCGCGTCTGCTCCGTCGTCCACGCCGGTCTCCCTCGATCGACATCCGGGCCGCGACCCTCGCGGTTCGCACGCCGTTTTTCAATTACATGGCCGGTCATTGAGGCCGCGCCGCCCGCGTGCGACCAATCAGGCGGACCAGACGGGAGACGCCGTGAACCACGCAGCGACCTTTGGAGGCCGGCTGAGCGCCTGGCGCCGCCGCCGAGGGCTGTCGCAGCTCGAACTGGCCGGGATCGCCGAAAGCTCCCAGCGGCACGTGAGCTTCCTGGAATCCGGCCGGACCGCGCCCAGCCGCGAGATGGTCCTGCGGCTGGCGGGCGCCATGGACCTGCCGCTTCGGCAGCAGAACGCGCTGCTGCTCGCCGCCGGCTTCGCGCCGATCTGGCGCGAGAGCGACCTGGCCGCCCCGGAACTGGCTGAAGTGAAGGCGGCGTTGGCCTTCATGCTGGGCCAGCAGGAGCCGTTCCCGGCCGTGGTGGTCGACCGGCGCTGGAACATCCTGGACGCCAATCAGGGCGCCGCGCGGCTGGTGGGCTTCCTCAGCGATCCGGAGATCCAGGGGCCGGCGAACCTGGCGGAATCGCTGGTTTCGCCCCAGGGGATGCGGCGCCATCTCGTCAACTGGCCGGAGGTCGCGCTCTACTTCCTGCGCGGCGTGCAGGCCGATGCGCTCGCCGACGGCACGCCGGAAACGGCGGCGCTGCTGGACCGGCTGCTGAGCTTTCCCGACGTGCCCAGCCTGACCCGGCGCTCGTCGGCGGAAGACGGCCACGGGCCGGTGGTGGCTATGCACTTCCAGCGCGGCGACGTCTCCTTGCGCCTATTCACCACCATCGCCACCCTGGGCACGCCCCAGGACGTCACGCTGCAGGAGATCCGCATCGAGGCCTTCTTCCCCGCCGACGAGGCGACGGCCGCCTGGTTCCGGAGCGCGGGCTAGGGTGAAAACCCAATCATCGAATTGTAATTTCAATAATTTTTCCTCGTCATTCCCGGCCTTGTGCCGGGAACCCATAAACTCCGTGATGACTTGGAAGCCGCGGCGACGCCCCTGATCTGTCTGCACCGACTGCGATCATGGGTTCCCGGCACAAGGCCGGGAATGACGGGCCAGATAATTGAGTCACCATCCTAGGGTCCGGAGCCAATTCGAGCTGTACGGTTTCTGCAGCCTATCCAATGCCTCCGCCGGGATGAGCGGGAGGCAACCTGACCCTAGGCCAGCCGCCCCGGCCAATGGGCCGCTTCGGCGAACTGGTTTTGCGGCGTTCGTAAATTCACAATCACATCCGTGTACTCCGTAAAGCGACCTGGAACCGCGGGGCGGGGGGCGGCGGATGCACGATCTCGACGAAGCCAGCGCCCGCGTGTTGCGATGGCGGATCGACGGCCTGGGGCCGCGGGTCGGACAGACCGCGCTGATCGGCGTGCTGCTCTGGGTCCAGATCCGCTCTCCGGTGGCTATCTGGTGGGTGGTCGCGGCGATCGGCGCGGCGGTGATCGACGCCCTGCTGTCGCGCGGCGCCCTCGAGCGGCCGGGCGATCGGGCGCTGTCCGTCCTGAACGCCTTCAGCCGCACGATCTCGGCGGCGGCCTTCGCCGTGGTCTGCCTGGTCATGCTGATCGACAAGACCGGTTTCGGCCTGACAGCCGCCGCGGTCGTCGGTTGCGCGACCAACCTCAACAATGTGGTCATGACCCGCGGCTCGCGCCGCTTCTTCGCAAGCCTCGTCCTGCCCTCGACCGCCTGCCTGGTCGGCCTGCCCGGGGTGGCGTGGATGACCGGCCATTCCCTGAGCGGCACGGGCGCCCTGCTGCTGACCGTCGGGACCGGCGGCTACTCGGTGTTCATCGTCCTGCTGGCGCGGGCGCTTTTCAACGAAAGCCAGGCTCTGCGCGAGGCGCTGGAGGCCGCCGAGGCGGCGAGCCGCGCCAAGAGCACCTTCCTGGCGGTGACCAGCCATGAGATCCGCACGCCGCTGAACGGGGTGCTCGGCATGGCCCAGGCGATGGAGAACGACCCTCTGTCGGCCGTGCAGCGCGAGCGCGTCGGCGTGATCCGCCAGTCCGGCGAGGCCCTGCTGGACATCCTCAACGACATCCTGGACCTGGCCAAGGTGGAGGCCGGCAAGCTTGAGCTCGAGGCCGCGCCCTTCGACCTCGAAGCCGTCGCCCGCAGCGCCGTGGGGGCCTTCTCAGCCACCGCGCTCGCCAAGAACCTGGCCTACGGGCTGGAGTTCGACGCCGCCGCCGGCGGGGTCTTCGTGGGCGACGCCGCGCGCCTGCGCCAGGTGCTGTGCAACCTGATCTCCAACGCGGTGAAGTTCACCGAAAGCGGCGAAGTCGCGGTCTTCGTCACGGCGGGCGCGCAGGGCGTGCGCCTTTGCGTGCGCGACACGGGCCCCGGCATCCCCGCCGCGCTCGCCGAGCGGCTGTTCGAGAAATTCACCCAGGCCGATGCGTCCACGACGCGTCGGTACGGCGGCACGGGGCTGGGCCTGGCGATCTGCCGCGACCTCTGCGCGGCCATGGGCGGGACGATCTCGGTCGCGGGCGATGAAGGCGGCGGCAGCATCTTCACCGTCGAGCTTCCCCTGGCCCGCGGCGCCGCGGGAGACGCGCGCGGGGCGGGGCCGGAGCCGGCGGCCGCCGCGCGCCTGGCGCCGCGCGAGCGGCCGCTGCGGGTGCTGGCGGCCGAGGACAATGCGGTGAACCAGCTGGTGCTGCGCACCCTGCTCGGGCAGGTGGGCGCGGAGGTCACCATCGTCGGCGACGGCGCCGAGGCGGTGCGCGCCTGGGAAGCCGGCGATTTCGACGTCATCCTGATGGACGTGCAGATGCCGCAGATGGACGGCCCCACCGCCGCACGGACGATCCGCGAGCGGGAGCCGGCGAGCGGGCGCGCGCGGGTTCCGATCATCGCGCTCACCGCCGACGTCATGAGCCATCAGCTCGAAGGCTATCGCGCGGCCGGGATGGAGGCCTTCGTGGCCAAGCCGATCGCCATCGCCGAGCTCTACGAGGCCATCGCGCGCGTCACCGGCGAGGCCGCCGCCGAAGCCGACCGGAACGCCGCCTGAGGCTCGCCGCCGGCGCGGGCGGCGCAACCGCCTTGCGCCGCGCTGTCGGCCCCCTAAGCTACCGCCGATAACCTGGGGGGCTTCAAGAATGCATCGTCGCGCCTATTTCGCCACGGCCCTGACCGCGGCCCTGCTGATGTCGAGCCTGCCGGCCAACGCCGCCGACAAGCCAGCCGCGGCCGGCGCCGGCAAGCCTGCGGCCCACGCGGAGACGCTGGCGCCCGCCGCGAGCCCGGAATCGGTGGGCTTCGACTCCGCGCGGCTGAAGCGGCTGGACGATTACATGGGCAAGGTGGTGGCCGACGGCCGGGTGGCCGGCATGACCACGCTGCTCGCCCGCCACGGCAAGGTCGTGGAGTTCAAGACCTACGGCAAGACCAGCCTCGCCACCGGCCAGGCCATGCCGAAGGACGAGATCTTCCGCATCTATTCGATGTCGAAGCCGCTGACCGGCGTGGCCATGATGATCCTGTTCGAACAGGGCAAGTGGCGCCTCGACGATCCGGTCACCCGCTATGTGCCGGAGTTCAAGACCCTCAAGGTCATGGTCGAGGCCGACAAGGACGGCAAGATCACCAAGGTCGAGGACATGAAGCGTCCGCCGACCATGCGCGAGATCATGAGCCACACCGCCGGCTTCGGCTACGGCCTGGGCGACAAGCACCCGGTCGACAAGCTCTATCGCGAGAAGAAGGTGCTGAGCGCCAACGGCCTGCACGACATGATCGAGCGGACGGCGGGGATTCCGCTGATGTACCAGCCGGGGACCAGCTGGTCCTATTCCAGCGCCGTCGATATCCAGGGCTACATCGTCGAGAAGCTGTCCGGCGAGCCCTTCGGCCAGTTCCTCCAGGAACACGTCTTCGGCCCGATGAAGATGAAGGACACCGCCTTCTACACCGGCCCGGCCAAGGCCAGTCGGCTGGCGGCGGTCTATGTGGGCGAGGTGGTGGACAACAAGCCGACGGGCAGGATCGTCCAGGCCGACGACCTGTTCGGCAACAAGATGCCCGACTACTCCAAGCCGCCGGCCATGGAGTCCGGCGGCGGAGGACTGGTCTCCACGACCATGGACTACGCGCGCTTCTGCCAGATGATCCTCAACAAGGGCGTGCTGGATGGCGTGCGGATCCTGGCGCCGTCTTCGGTCGAGCTGATGGACACCAACGTCATCCCCCGAAACGTGCTGGTGTCGAACAACGGCACGGGCGTGGCCCAGTTCAACGAGGCCGTGGGCTTCGGGCTCGACTTCATGGTCGTCAAGGATGCGCGCGCCGCCGGCATGAACGAGGGCGACAAGACCATGAGCTGGGGTGGCGCGGCCGGCACCTGGTTCTGGATCGACCCCACCAACGACGTGCTGTTCGTGGGCATGATCCAGCGCATGGGCGGGACCGGCGGCGACGACCTGGGGACGATGGCCCGCACCCTGACCTACCAGGCGCTGCTGCATCCGGAGAAGTAGGCGGCTTTCCCTCCCCGGAACGGGGAGGGAAGGCGCCTCCGCCTTGACTTTCCGCCCCCCTCATGCGCCCTTCCGCGCCTCGTAAAACAGCCGAATTCCCCAGGTAAATGCACGCCTACCGCACCCACACCTGCGGCGCGCTTCGCGCCGCCGACACCGGCCAGACCGTCCGGCTTTCCGGCTGGATCCATCGCAAGCGCGACCACGGCGGGCTGATGTTCGTGGACCTGCGCGACCACTATGGCCTCACCCAGCTGGTGCTGAGCCCCGAGACGCCCGGCTTCGAGGTCGTCGAGCGGTTGCGCGCCGAAAGCGTGATCCGCATCGACGGCGAGGTGGTGGCCCGCTCGGCCGACACGGTGAACCCGAACCTGCCCACCGGCGAGGTGGAGATCCGGGTGAAGAGCGTGGACGTGCTGTCGGAGGCCGCCGAGCTGCCGCTGCCGGTGTTCGGCGAGCCCGACTACCCGGAGGACATCCGGCTGAAGAACCGCCACCTCGACCTGCGCCGCGAGACCCTGCACAAGAACATCGTGCTGCGCTCCAAGGTCATCCACTCGATCCGCAACCGGATGATCGAGCAGGGTTTCCTGGAGTACCAGACGCCGATCCTGACGGCCTCGTCGCCGGAAGGCGCGCGCGACTTCCTGGTCCCCTCGCGCCTGCACCCGACCAAGTTCTACGCCCTGCCGCAGGCCCCGCAGCAGTTCAAGCAGCTCTTGATGGTCTCGGGCTTCGACCGCTATTTCCAGATCGCGCCCTGCTTCCGCGACGAGGCCGCCCGCGCCGACCGTTCGCCCGGCGAGTTCTACCAGCTCGATATGGAGATGAGCTTCGTCACCCAGGACGACGTGTTCGCCGCCATCGAGCCGGTGATGCAGGGGGTGTTCGAGGAGTTCGCCGACGGCAAGGCGGTGACGCCGGCGCCGTTCCCGCGCATTCCCTACCGCGAGGCGATCGCCAAGTACGGCAGCGACAAGCCGGACCTGCGCAACCCGATCAAGATGGCGGACGTGAGCGAGACGTTTCGCGGCTCGGGCTTCAAGATCTTCGCCAACATCCTGGCGAATGACCCGAAGGCCGAGGTGTGGGCCATTCCGGCCAAGAGCGGCGGC
>Ga0105240_10003639_pt1 | contig 23876 bp, 19 predicted proteins | sample KBSC54metaG_FD_80426 | JGI IMG/M metagenome (GOLD analysis project Ga0105240, IMG submission 80426) | Corn rhizosphere microbial communities from Kellogg Biological Station, Michigan, USA - KBS C5-4 metaG | ecosystem: Host-associated > Plants > Roots > Rhizosphere > Soil | place: Michigan, USA...
ACGTTCATCGCGTCGATGATCTGCGAGTCGGAGAACTTGATGTCGTGGCTGACCCACTTGTCGTAGACGTCGCCGCCGTACTTGCCGAGGACGACCTCCTCGAGCCAGTCAGTGGCCGGCCAGCCCGTGGCGGTGCCGGAGCCGATGCCACCGCACCAGGCGTGGCCCTTGCCGGAAGCGGCGATGGTGTCGCTGAGCTTCATCAGGTCAGCCCATGTCGTCGGCACTTGATATCCGGCGGCGGCGAACGCCTTTGGCGAGTACCAGACCAGGCTCTTCATGTTGGCGCTCTGCGGCGCGGCGTAGAACGTGCCGTTGACCGAGCCGTACTGCTTCCACGCCTTGTTCCAGAACTTGTCGACGTTGTCGACGACGGCCTGCGGCGGCTTCTTCACCGCGCCGGTCTTCACCATCTGCTGGAGCAGACCGGGCTGCGGGATGATCGCGAGGTCGGGCGGGGTGCCACCTTGCACCTGCACCGGCAGCTGCGACTCGAAGTCGTTGGAGCCGGTGTACTTGATCGTGATGCCGGTGCACTGCTCGAACTGCGCCCACGACTTGTTGAGCGAGTCGGACTCAGGGCTCAGGATCGAACCGAACATCGTGACCGTGGTGCCCGAGTGGCCCATGTACGCCTTGAAGGCGTCGCAGCCGGCCGGAGCCGCGGACCCACCCGATGCGCTTGGCGCGGCCGCGGACGACGAACTTCCCCCGCTGGGCGTCGAAGACGTGCTGCTCGAAGCCTTCGGTTTACTGCTCGAACACGCGGCGAGCATCGCGACCGCCGCCATCGCCGACCCTACGGTGACGAGGCGACGGCGTCGCGAGCCGTAAGACTTGCTCAAGGTCATGGTTTCTCCCTGCGACTGGGGACGGGCAGCCGTTTCGCACTCGGGCTGCAAACGCTGACATCGTGACGCGGTTTGCTGGTGAGATCAAGGCGTCACGCGCTAAAAAGCCGATGTACACGGTTACGGTTTGGCATCGGTCTGGTGTCGATGGCATCGTTCCCACACTGCACGCGTGTGCCCGAACTTACGACGCTTCCTGCTCGCCGTCCAGACCAAATCGCAAAACGTGACCTCAGCCAGCGGACTGGACCTCAGCACCCACCCGCCGGCGCAACGCTGTCGACCCGCGCACGTAGAGCTGGGTGGGCAGCCGCCGCTCCTGCGGTTCGTGATCCGGGTGGTCGAGCAGGTCGAGCAGGCAGCGGGCGGCAAGGGCGCCCAGCTCCTCGGCCGGCTGGCACACGGTCGTGAGGTCGAGCAGGTCGGCCATCTCGTGGCCGTCGAAGCCCACCAGCGAGACGTCGTGGCCGGCGCGCAGACCATGCCGGCGCAGCGCGCGGAGCGCTCCGAACGCCATCTCGTCGGACATCGCGAACACCGCCGTGGGCGGCGTGCGCTGCGCGAGTTGCGCGGTCATCGCGTGCTCGCCGCCCTCGATCGTGAAGAAGCCAGGCACCTGCAAGGCCGGCTCGACCCTCAAGCCGGACGCCGACAGCGCCTGCAAGTACCCAGACAGCCGGTCGTTTTCCGGGAAGAACGGCGTCGGCAGCGGTCGGCCCGAAATCAGCCCGATCCGCTCGTGGCCGAGGTTGATCAGGTGCTGGGTCGCCATCCGGGCGCCCTCGACGTCGTCGATCGACACGCTCGCGACCCCGGCGCTATGGGCACCGATCAGCGTCACGGGCAGGTCGAGTTCGAAGAGCTCTTGCAGGTCGGGACTGTCGGCGGGCAAGCCGATGACCAGCACGGCGTCGACCCGGCGGCGCAACCGCCGGTGCGGCGGCACGCGGTGCGGCTCGCTGGGATCCCCGGTGCTGTAGAGCAGCAGGTCGAGGTCGGAGCGCTGCAGCACCCGCTCGACGCCGTTCAGCACCTTCGAGAAGTACCAGCGCGCGACGAATGGGGTGATGACCGCGATGCTGCCTGCCCGGCCACTCGCAAGTCTCGACGCCGCAGGCGAAATCACGTAGTCGAGGCGGTCGGCAACCCGGCGTACGTGCTCCCGGGTGATCGGGTCGACGTTCGGCAAACCGCGCAGGGCGCGCGACACCGTCGCCGTCGACACGCCCGCCTCACGGGCGACGTCGCGGATGGTCATGCCCACCAGCGCGCTCCCATCGGCAGCGCCCATCGGGTGGTTCCTCCCTCGGCGTGTACGTCGTTACATCGGCGAGCCGCGTAGCCTCGCGCGACGAACCTTTGAACGACGGCGAATCGTGAGTAGCCGAAGGCCGCCATGCAGGAAAGAACGATAGCCGTTTTGTAAGCGTTGTCATCAGGTGGGCCGGGCGAATTTTCGGAGCGCGCGTTCGTCGAGTGGCTGCCTGGTGCAACGGGCGGCCCGGGCGCGCTCCCTCATGGAGCGGAGAGTTCCGGTCCAAATTGGATCGATGCGCCGACCGCAACTCTCCACTGAGCGCCGAGGTGGCGCCAGCGCCGAGGCGGCTCCAACACATGCCGGCAACGGCCCGGCGGACGGGCCCCTTGATCGAGTGAAGGGTTGTGGTCGCCTAGAGGCATCGCAAAAGCGACCACAACCCTTCACTGGGCGCACGCGACGCGCTGGCTACCTGATTCGGCGGGCGGCCGGGTGCGCACACCGTCATTGGATGGAGACTTCCGGTCGAAATCTGATCGATGCGCCGACCGCAATGCTCCACTCGTTGCGAGGGGAGGCGGCCGAGGGGGCGCGGGCTGCTAACCGGAGTGGGCGCGCCGGCTAGCTGGTGCGGGCGACCACGAAGTCGCACATCGAGTCGAGGGCCTGCTTAGCCGGGCTGTCGGGCAGCGGGGTCAGCGTTTCGCGTGCATCGGCAGCCCAGCGCTCGAGGTCAGCCCGGGTGGCCTTGATCGCCGAGTGGGCGCGCAGCAAGGCCAGGGTTTCGCGGTGCCGGTCGTCGTCCGAAAGATCTGCGCCTAAGAGCTCGAGCAGGCGGGCGTCGGAGGGGTCGGTCGACCGGCGCGCGTGCAGCACAGGCAGCGTGGTGACTCCCTCGCGCAGATCGGTACCCGGCGTCTTGCCGGAATCGGTTGATTCGCTGGTGATGTCGAGCAGATCGTCGGACAGCTGGAAGGCCACCCCGATGCGCTCGCCGTAGCGGATCATCACGTCGGCGACGGGCTCGGGAGCGCCCGAGAACATGGCGCCGAAGCGGGCGGACGTCGAGATGAGCGAGCCCGTCTTGTCGGCGACCACCTGCAGGTAGTGGGCCAAGGGATCGACCCCGGGCTCGGGCCCGATCGTCTCGCGGATCTGGCCTTGCACCAGCCGTTCGAAGGTGCGCGCCTGGATGCGCACCGCCTCCGGCCCGAGATCGGCGAGCATGTCGGAGGCGCGGGAGAACAGGAAGTCGCCGGTCAGGATCGCGATGGTGTTCGACCAGCGGGCGTTCGCACTCACCGTGCCCCGCCGCACGAGCGCTTCGTCCATGACGTCGTCGTGGTAGAGGGTCGCGAGGTGGGTCAACTCGACGACGACCGCAGCCGGAAGGACGCCGGGAGCGTTGGGGTCACCGAACTGGGCCGCGAGCAGAACCAGCAGCGGGCGGAACCGCTTGCCGCCGGCCTCGACCAGATGCCGCGAGGTCTCGGTGACAAACGGGTAATCGCTCTTCACGGCGTCGCGCAGCATGCCCTCGACCGACGCGATACCGCCGCGGATATCCGACTCGAGCTGGCGATCGGGGACGACGAGGCCGAGAGGTCCGACGCTGGTCACGCGCGTGCTCCTCTCTACCGCAGGAACGGGACCGCCTTACCCGCAAGATCGAGCAGCGGCTGCGGGACGATACCGAGAACCAAGGTAGCTGCAATTCCGATGACCATCGCGGCCGAGGTGAACACGGTCGGCGCAACGACGATGGGGCCGTCGACCGCGGGCTCCTGGAAGAACATCAAGACGATGATCCGCACGTAGTAGTACGCGGTCACAGCGCTGGCGAGCATCCCGACGATCACTAGCGGGGCTGCTCCGCCCTCGTACGCTGCCTTGAACACGGCGACCTTGGCCCACAGTCCGCTGGTGGGCGGTAGCCCGGCGAACGCCAGCAGGAAGAACGCGAAGATTCCGGCGACCAACGGCGATCGACGTCCGAGACCGACCCACCGCGAGAGGTGGTTGGCTTCGCCGTCACCGTCTCGAACCAGCATGACGATGGCGAAGGCGCCGATGGTCATGAAGCCGTAGGCGACGAGGTAGAACAGCACGCTCGACTCGCTGTCGACCGTACCTACCGTCGCGCCACCGACGGCAGTGAGCAGGAACCCGGCGTGCGCGATCGACGAGTAGGCAAGCAGTCGCTTGACGTCGGTCTGCGTCACACCGATGACGGCACCGACCACCATCGTGATGATGGCGATCGCCCACACGATGGGCCGCCAGTCCCAGCTCAGGCCACCGAACGCGACGAAGAGCACGCGCAGCAGCGCACCGAACGCGGCAATCTTGGTGCCGGCGGCCATAAAGCCGGTGATCGGTGTGGGCGCGCCCTGGTAGACGTCGGGGGTCCACCAGTGGAACGGCGCTCCGGAGAGCTTGAAGATGAGCGCGATGCCGAGCAACGCGAGCCCGACGACAACCAACGTGTCGCCCTTGGTGGACGACGTGAGCGCGTCGGCGATGTCGGAGAACTTGACGCTGTTCGCGTAGCCGTAGACGAGCGCCATGCCGTAGACGAAGAAAGCCGACGAGAACGCGCCGAGCAGGAAGTACTTGACCGCAGCCTCTTGCGACAGCAACCGGCGCCGCCGGGCCATGCCGACGAGCAGGTACAGCGGCAGGGATAGCACTTCGAGACCGACGAACATCGTGATGAGGTCGTTGGCCGCGGGGAACAGCAGCATGCCGCCGACCGCGAACATCGCGAGCGGAAAGACCTCGGTGTGCACGAACCCGGCGCGCACGCTGGCACGTTCTTCGGCAGACCCGGGGACGTCGGCCGCCTGGGCCGCGAAGTCGGCATCGGCGCCGAGCGACCGGTCGGCGATGAGGAGGATCGCACCAATCGAGATCGCGAGAATCGTGCCCTGGATGAACAAGGTTGGGCCGTCGTCCGCGATCGCGCCTTCGGCGGTGATGTCGCGGATCGACGTGTTGGCCACGACCGCGATGAGGGCCGCGACGAGGGCGGCCAGCGACACCACGGTCTGGGTCAGACCGCGGGCAACCCGTGGCACGAACGCCTCGACCAGCACGCCGACCGCCGCCGCGCCGAAGACGATGAGCATCGGCAGCAGCGCGCGGTAGGAGATATGCGGCGACGGGAAACCAACCGCGTCGGCCGCTCTCGGAGCTAGCGCAGCTGCGAGATGCGCGAGTGGCGCGCTCACGAAGATCCTCCGTTGGTGGCGGTCGCGGATGTCGGGGTTACCGCAGCTGGGTCGGTGTTACCGGTCTGCTGCAAGGTGGCGTGAACGGCCGGGTTGATGACGTCGAGAATCGGCCGCGGGTAGAAACCCAGGAAGATGATGACGGCGATCATCGGGGCGATTACCCACTTCTCCCGAAGCGAGAGATCCGAGCTGCCCTCGACGTCCGGTGAAACAGGGCCGGTCATCGTGCGCTGATAGAGGACCAGCATGTAGACCGCGGCCAGGATGATGCCGAGCGTGGCGATGCCAGCAGCGACCTTGTAGCGGGTGAAAGCGCCCACCAGCACGAGGAATTCGCTGACGAACGTGTTGAGGCCCGGCAGCGCGAGACCTGATAGGCACGCGACCAGGAACGTGCCGGCGAGAACCGGCGCGACCTTCTGCATGCCGCCGAAGTCGTTGATTCCGCGCGAGTTGCGGCGGCGAATCATGAAGCCGATGACGAGCAGCAGTGCGCCGGTCGAGAAGGCGTGGTTGACCATGTAGAGCGTCGCGCCGGACTGGCCCTGGCTGGTGAACGCGAACACACCCAAGGTGATGAGGCCGAAGTGCGACACCGACACGTACGCGATGAGGCGCAGCATGTCCTTCTGGCCGATGGCCTGCAACGCGCCGTAGATGACACCGATGACCGCAAGTACCAGGACGACGGGGGTGAACCAGTGCGATGCCTGCGGGAACAGGCCGAGGCAGAACCGGAGGAAGCCGAAGGTTCCGACCTTGTCGAGGACGCCGACCAGCAACACCGTTCCGCCAACCGGTGATTCCGCGGCAGCGTCGGGCAGCCAGGTGTGGAACGGCCACAACGGCGCCTTGATGGCGAAGGCGATGAAGAAACCAAGGAACAGCCAGCGCTGATCGTTGACCGGCATGTGCACGTGCTCGAGGGCGGTGTACAAGAACGAGTGCCCGCCCACGACGTAGAGCGCGATGACCGCGGCCAGCATGAGCAGGCCGCCGAGCAGGCTGTAGAGCAAGAACTTCATCGATGCGTACGACGACTTCGGGGTGCCTGCTGCACCGACGATGAAGTACATCGGGATGAGCATCGCTTCGAAGAACACGTAGAACAAGAAGACGTCGGTGGAGACGAAAACGCCGATGAGCAGGGTCTCCATCGAGACCATCAACACCAGGAACGTCTTCACGCTGCGCTTGGTGCTCTCGCATTCGTGCCACGAGGCGAGCAACACGATCGGCCACAACACGACTGTCATCAACAGCAGCGCGAGCGCGATGCCGTCGACGCCGAGTGCGTAGTGCACGCCGAATGCAGGGATCCAGCTAATGGTTTCGGTGAACTGGAAGCGGTCGCCGTTCGGCGCGTACTGCACGGCCATCGCGATGGCGAACGCGAGCGTGACGAGCGTGGTGCCGAGCGCGACCTGCTTCGCGAGCTTCGGCCGAGCGGTGGGCAGCGCGGTGATCGCGGCTGCGCCGACGAGCGGGATCGCACCGATGACGGTGAGCCAGGGAAAACTCATTTCGGTGTCAGCCCCTCACCAGCAGCAAAGCGGCGACAAGCAGCACGACGCCTCCGAACATCGACAGTGCGTACGACCGCACGAATCCGGTTTGCGTGCGGCGGAACCGGCCCGAGGTGCCGCCGACGAAAGCGGCGAACCCGTTGACGAAGCCGTCGACGCCGCGGTTGTCGAAGAACACCAGCAGCCGGGTGAGGTACTGGCCGGGCCGCATGAACACCGACTCGTTGAACGCATCGCCGAGCAGGTCGCGCCGGGCGGCGACGACAAGCGGGCTGGCCGCCGGCGCCACCGCGGGCACGCGGCGTCGTCCGTATTGCAAGTAGGCGATGCCGATGCCGGCGAGCACGAGGATGAAAGTCACGATGCCGATGAGGCCGATCGGCTTGAACGACGTCTCTTCGGGCTTGCCCACCACGGGGCCGAGGAAGTCAGCGAGCCGGCTGCCCAAGATGAGCAGGTAGCCCATGCCGACCGATCCGATCGCGAGGATCACCATCGGCCACTTCATGACTTCGGGCGACTCGTGCGGGTGCGCGTCGTCGGCCCAGCGCTTCTCACCGAAGAACGTGAGGATCATGACACGAGTCATGTAGTAGGCCGTGATGCCAGCGCCCAGAATGGCGGCGGTGCCGAGGATCGCGCCTGAAACGCCGTGCTTGTGGAAGGCCGCCTCGATGATGGCGTCCTTGGTGAACCAGCCGGCCAGGCCTGGGAACCCGATGATGGCGAGGTAGCCGAGGCCGAACGTGGCGAAGGTCCACGGCATGTACTTGCGCAGGCCGCCGTAACGGCGCATGTCGACTTCGTCGTTCATGCCATGCATGACGGAGCCGGCACCGAGGAAGAGACCGGCCTTGAAGAAGCCGTGTGACAGCAGGTGCGCGATGCCGAACGCGTAACCCGCGGGGCCGAGGCCGACCGCGAGCATCATGTAGCCGATCTGGCTCATGGTCGAGGCGGCGAGGGCCTTCTTGATGTCGTCCTTCGCGCAACCGATGATGGCGCCGAACAGCAGCGTGACTGCGCCGACGACCATGACGCCGAGCCGCGCGGTCGGTGTGACGTTGAAGATGGGCGCCGAGCGGGCGACGAGATAGACGCCCGCGGTGACCATCGTCGCGGCGTGGATGAGCGCCGAGACCGGCGTCGGGCCTTCCATCGCGTCGCCGAGCCACGACTGCAGCGGCACCTGCGCTGACTTGCCGCACGCGCCGAGCAACAGCAGCAGCCCGACCGCGGTCATCGTTGCGTGGTCGGCGCTGCTGGCCGCACCGAAGACACTCGAGAAGCTGAAGCTGCCGAAGGTGGCGAACATCAGCATGATGGCGACCGAAAGGCCGAAGTCACCGACCCGGTTGACGATGAACGCCTTCTTCGCCGCTGTGGCCGCCGAGGGTTTGTGCGACCAGAAGCCGATCAGCAGGTAGGAGGCGAGACCCACCCCTTCCCAGCCGATATACAACGCGACGAAGTTGTCGCCGAGCACCAGCAGCAGCATCGCCGCGACGAACAAGTTGAGGTAGGCGAAGAACAGGCGCCGGTTGGGGTCGTGCGCCATGTAGCCGATCGAGTAGATGTGAATCAGCGAGCCGACGCCGGTGATGAGCAACACGAAGCAGATCGAGAGCGCGTCGATCTGGAAGTTAGCGTCGGCCCGGAAGTTGCCGACGAAGGTCCAGCTGAACAGGTGGTTGTCGAAGCTTCGGCCGGACGCCGGTTTGCCCAGCAACTCCGCGAACATGACGATGCCGAGCACGAACGAGGCGAGCGGGGCGGCGACACCGAGCAGGTGGCCCCACGCGTCGGTGCGGCGTCCGCCCAGCAACAGCACAGCGGCACTCGCGAGCGGGATCACGACGAGCAACCAGGCGAACGAGAACGCGCCCGTGGTGTGCGTCGTCGGCGCCAACGTCGCCGCAGTGTGCAGTGTCGTGGCGGTGTGAAGGGCTGCGAGGTTCACGATCGGCCACACTCGTCGGTGCGCACTACTGGCTGCCTTTCGGGAGTCATCAGTACTTCAGCAGGTTGACGTCGTCGACCGAGGCCGAGCGGCGGGTTCGGAACACCGACACGATGATGGCGAGACCGACGACGACCTCAGCGGCCGCCACCACCATCACGAAGAACGCCATGATCTGACCGTCGAGAGTTCCGTTGATGCGCGAGAACGTGACCAGCGCCAGATTCGTGGCGTTGAGCATCAACTCGATGCACATGAAGACGACGATCGCGTTGCGGCGCAGCAGCACGCCGAGCGAACCGATGGTGAACAGGATCGCGGACAGATACAGGTAGAACGTCGGGCTCATGACGCGCCCTCCCCCTTCCCGGACGCCGGGTGGTGCGCGGCGGCAGAGGAACCGAGCTCGGCCGGAAGCGGCCGTCGGCCGTGCTGCTCGCTGACCAGCTCGACGGCGGCAGGCACGCTGAGCGCGGACGGCGAACCGTCGGGCAGCAGCGCTGGCGTGTCGACCGCGTTGTGCCGTGCATAAACGCCTGGGCCGGGCAGCGGAGTGGGGTGCGTGCCGAACTTGAACCGCTGCTGCATGAGCTCGCGCTGGGTGAGCTTCGGCGTGTGGCGCTGCCGGTGCGCGAGCACCATCGCACCGAGCGCAGCCGTGATGAGCAGGGCGGACGTCGCTTCGAAAGCGAACACGTAACGGTCGAACAGCAGTTTCGCGATCTCGTAGACGTTGCCGCCGTTGTCGACCAGGCCGCTGTTCGCGCTGGACGCCGGGTAGTTCACGTCGTGCAAGCCCTTGCTGACGTGAATAGAGGCGTGCGCAATGCCGGTGAACAGCAGCAACAGGAAGCCGATTCCGGCGAGCGCCGCAGCGATACGCTGCCCGCGCAACATCTCGGCCAGGCTGTCTTTGGTGTCGACGCCGATGAGCATCAGCACGAACAGGAACAGCATCATGACCGCGCCGGTGTAGACGATCACCTGCACGAATGCCAGGAAAGGTGCGTCCTGGGCGGCGTAGAACACCGCGAGGATCAGCATGACCGCGCCGAGCATCAAGGCGCAGTGCACCGTATTGCGCGAGAACACCATGCCGAGCGCAAACAGAACCGCGAGGGGCGCGAGGATCCAGAAGACAGCGGTCTCCGGCCCGCCGGCCTGCAGGCTCGAGGCGAGAACAGCGGTCGGCATCAGTCGTTCACTCCCTCGCCGTTAGCTGCCTCTGGGCTCGCGGTCGCCTTGACGCCTTCGGTCTTGTTCTGGACGTCGGAGTGCGCCCGTTCCTGCCGGAGCACGCCAGCGGTAGCGGCGTCTTCGACGTCACCGCTCATCAAGTGGGCGGCCGGGGTGCCACGGTAGTAGTCCTTGGTGTCGCCGAGCCGCATCGGGTGCGGCGGCAACTCCATGCCAGGCGCCAGCGGAGCCAGCAACTGCTCCTTGGTGAAGATGAGGTCGGCGCGGTTGTCGTCGGCCAGCTCGTACTCGTTGGTCATCGTGAGCGCCCGAGTGGGGCACGCTTCGATGCAAAGGCCGCACAGGATGCAGCGCAGGTAGTTGATCTGGTAGACGCGGCCGTACCGCTCGCCCGGTGAGAAGCGCTCTTCTTCGGTGTTGTCGGCGCCCTCGACGTAGATGGCGTCGGCCGGGCACGCCCATGCGCACAACTCACAGCCGATGCACTTCTCGAGACCGTCCGGGTGCCGGTTGAGCACGTGCCGGCCATGGAAGCGCGGCATGGTCGGCTTCTTCTCGTCGGGATACAGCTCGGTGTTGACCGGCTTGAACATCGTGCCGAACGTGACACCGAATCCCTTGAGCGGGCCGGGGAGGAAGTTAGTCACTGCTGCCGCCATTCGTCGACTCGTCATCTGAGTCGTCGCTGCTGATGTAGTCGCTGCCGCCTGCGAATGTGCCGGGCGGGAGCGATCCGCTTACGCCGTGTGTGGATGGCGGCGGGCCGGCCGCGGCACCGACTGGAACCGGCCGACGAGCCAGCAACTGTTGCCCAGGAAGCGGCGGGATCGGGAAGCCGCCAGCGAACGGGTCGAACGGCTTCTCGGCCTCCTCCTCGGCATCGATCGCGAGCAGCGTCGCCTTGCGCGCCTGCGCTGCATCGACCATGAACAGCGCGATGATCACGAGGACGAGGATCGCGCCGCCCCAGATGAAAAGCGCCGTGCGGTCGAACGCCTTCATCGCAGCCTCGATCAGGATCCAGACCAGGTTGGCCGGGATCAGGACCTTCCAGCCGAACTTCATGAACTGGTCGTAGCGGAACCGCGGCAGCGTCCCGCGCAGCCAGATGAAGACGAACAACACGATGGCGATCTTGATGACGAACCACAGCAGCGGCCACCAGCCGGTGTTGGCGCTGGCCCACAACGAAATCGGCACGGGCGCCCGCCAACCGCCGAGGAACAGCGTGGTCATCAACGCCGAGACGGTGACCATGTTGATGTACTCGGCGAGGAAGAACAGCGCGAACTTCAACGACGAGTATTCGGTGTGGAAACCACCGACGAGCTCGGTCTCGCCTTCGGGCAGGTCGAACGGCGCCCGGTTGGTTTCGCCAACCATGGCGATCGCGTAGATGAGGAACGACGGCAGCGCGACCAGGACGGTCCACTTGTGGGTTTGCGCACCAACGATGCCGGACGTCGACAACGTGCCCGTGTAGAGGAACACACCGACGAACGAAAGGCCCATCGCCACTTCGTAGCTGACCATCTGCGCCGCAGATCGCACCCCGCCGAGCAGCGGGTAGGTCGATCCGCTTGACCAGCCGGCGAGCACGATGCCGTAGATGCCCATTGAGCTCATAGCGAGGATGAACAGCACCGCGATCGGCAGGTCGGTCAGCTGCAAGTTGGTGTGCCGCCCGGCGATCGACACAGTGGGCCCGAAGGGAATCACCGCAAACGCCATGAACGCCGGGATCGCCGAGATGATGGGCGCGAGGATGAAGACTGCCTTCTCAGCAGCGCTCGGGATGATGTCTTCCTTCAGCGCCAGCTTGATGCCGTCGAACAAGCTCTGCAGCAACCCCTGCGGGCCCACCCGGTTGGGACCGATGCGCTGTTGCATGCGCGCGACGACACGCCGTTCGGCCCAGATCATCAGCAGCGTCGTGAGCACGAGGAACGCGAAGACCACGATGGTCTTCACGATGATGAGCCACCACCAGTCGCGCTCGCTCTGCGGCGCGAACTGGGTCACGGCCGCGACGTGCGGGGCGGACGCCGCGAACAGCTGCGCGCCGGTCACGCGACACCTCCTGCAATCTGGACGACGCCACCCGGCGCCACACCCAAGGTGCGGTACACCTCGCTACCCGCTGAACGCAGCGGCACCCACACGACGTCGTCGACCATCGCGGTGACATAGGCAGGCAGCGTGATCGAGCCGCGGTCGGTGCTGACCGTAACGGATTCGCCGTCGGCGACGCCGACCCGCTGCGCTGTCGCCGGCGAAAGGTGTGCCCGCACCGGCTTGGCGGTCGCCGCGAGGTAAGGCGTGCCGTCTTGCAGGCTGCCGGCGTCGAGCAACTCGTGCCAGCTCGCCAGAATCACCTGGCCGGTCGCGGGCTTGACTCCTGCGGACGCCGCCACGGTCGTCGCGGTGGCCGAGCCCTTGTAGCCGCCCGAGAACGCGGCGAGCTCGGCCCGCGCGGTGCGCAGGTCGGGCAACCCGAGATGGACGTCGAGCGCGTCGGCGAGCGCGTTGAGCACCGCGTAATCGGAGAGCTGACCGGTGGTCTTCAGCGACGCGTCGAACGGGCGTGACCGGCCCTCCCAGTCGAGGTAGGTGCCCGCCTTCTCGATGGCCGCGGCGACCGGGAAGACGACGTCGGCATATTCAGTGACCGAACTCGGCCGCAACTCAAGGCTCACCACGAACGGCGCCGTTTCGAGAGCCGCGCGTGCGGCCTGCGGGTCAGGAAGGTCGTCGAGGTCGACGCCGGCGACCAGCAGCGCGCCCAGCTCACCCGAAGCGGCCGCAGCGATGATGCCGTTCGTGTCGCGACCGGCCTGCTGCGGGATCGTGGTTGCCCAGCGCAGCGCGACCGGCGCCACCGACTCCGCATCGGAGATCGGCCGCCCGCCCGGCAACAGGTTCGGCAACGCACCGGCCTCGATCGCACCGCGCTCACCGGCGCGGCGCGGGACCCATGCCAGCCGAGCACCGGTCGATTCTGAAAGGGCAGCGGCAGCGGTGAAGCCTCCGGGCACACCGGCCAGCCGCTCGCCGACCATGATGATTGCGCCAGGCTGGGAAAGCGCCGAAACCGCGGCTGCGAAAGTCGTGCGGTAGTCGTCGGTGTCGAGCCCCGAAGGGGCGTCGTCCGCCTTGTTGTTCTCCAACGAGGTGAGCACCGCAGCTTCGGCACCGGGCAGGCAACCGAGCAACCGGCCGCGAAGCTTCGCGAGGCCGTGCGTTGCGACGGGCGCGATCGAGAAGACCTGCGTGCCCTTTTTGAACGCGGCCTTGCGCAACCGAAGGAAGACGATCGGTGATTCTTCTTCGGGTTCGAAACCGACCAGCAAGACCGCGGGAGCTGTTTCGAGATCGGCGTAGGTGACGTCGAGGAAGCGGCCGGCGACGTGCGCGGCCAGGAAGTCGAGCTCTTCGGCGGAGTGCACGCGCGCGCGGCAGTCGATGTCATTCGTGCCGAGCGCGACGCGGGCGAATTTCGCGTACGCGTAGGCATCTTCGGTGCTGACTCGGCCACCGACGAGCACACCGGCGTTGCCGCGAGCGCCTGAGAGACCGGCTGCCGCGGCGCGCAACGCCTCAGGCCACGACGTCGGGACCAGCTCGCCGTTCTCGCGCACGAGCGGGGTGTCGAGCCGGTCGGCCGCGAACGCGTAGTTGAACGCCCAGCGGCCCTTGTCGCAGTTCCACTCTTCGTTGACCGCGACGTCAACGCCGGCCAGCCGCCGCAGCATCTTGCCGCGCCGGTGGTCGTTGCGCTGCTGGCAACCCGACGCGCAGTGCTCGCAGATGCTCGGCGACGACACGAGGTCGAACGGCCGCGAGCGGAAGCGGTACTGCGAGCCGGTGAGCGCACCCACCGGGCAGATCTGCACGGTGTTGCCCGAAAAGTAGGAGTTGAACGGCTGGTTCTCGAAGACGGCGACCTGCTCGAGCGCTGACCGCTCGAGCATCTCGATGAACGGGTCGCCCGCAATCTGCTGGGCGAACCGGGTGCAGCGGGTGCACAACACACAGCGCTCGCGGTCGAGCAGCACCTGCGCGGAGATCGCGATGGGCTTGGGATAGGTGCGCTTCACGTCGTGGAAGCGCGACTCGCTGTAGCCATTCGTCATCGTCTGGTTCTGCAGCGGGCACTCGCCACCCTTGTCGCAGACCGGGCAGTCGAGCGGGTGGTTGATGAGCAGCAGCTCGATGATGCCGTTCTGCGCCTTCTCGGCGACCGACGACGTGATCTGCGTCTTGACGACCATGCCCTCGGTGACGGTGGTCGTGCACGAAGCCATCGGCTTGCGCTGACCCTCGACCTCGACGAGGCACTGGCGGCAGGCACCGACCGGATCGAGCAGCGGGTGCTCACAAAACCGCGGGATCTGGATGCCGAGCATCTCGGCCGCCCGGATCACCAACGTGCCCTTCGGCACCGAGATCTCGAAACCGTCGACCGTCAAAGTGACAAGGTCGGACGGCGGGGCGGGTGTCTGCCCTGCGGGTGGGTTGGCAGTGACGGTCATGAGCCGGCCTCCGGCGTGAGCATCGCAGCGCCGCAGGCGCGAGGAGCGGAGCGGCGGGGGTCGGCGGGAAGTACGGTCATCAGGCGTTCGCTCCCGCGAAGACTGTCGAGGCCACCGGATCGAACGGGCAGCCGCCTTGCTCGAAGTGCGCGACGTATTCGTCGCGGAAGAACTGGATGGACGACGTCACCGGGCTCGTCGCGCCATCGCCGAGCGCGCAGAAAGCACGGCCGAGGATGTTGTCGGACAGGTCGAGCAACGTCGTGATGTCTTCCTCGGTGGCCGTGCCGTTTTCGAGGCGTTCGTAGATCTGCACGTACCAGAACGTGCCTTCGCGGCACGGTGTGCACTTGCCGCACGACTCGTGCGCGTAGAACTCGCACCAACGCTTGACCGCACGCACGACGCAGGTGGTCTCGTCGAACAGCTGCAAAGCGGTCGTGCCGAGCATCGAGCCGTGCTGCGGTGGGCCTTCGAAGTCGAGGGGCACATCGAGGTGCTCGGCGGTGAACAAGGGGGTCGAAGAACCGCCCGGGGTCCAGAACTTCAGCTCGTGGCCCCCACGCATCCCGCCGGTGGCGTCGAGCAACTCGCGCAGCGTGATGCCGAGCGGCGCTTCGTACTGGCCTGGCCTCGCAACGTGACCCGACAACGAGAAGATCTTGAAGCCGGGTGACTTTTCGGTGCCCATCGAACGGAACCACTGCGCGCCGCCACGCACTATCGCCGGCACGCTCGAAATAGTTTCGACGTTGTTGATGACTGTCGGGCAGGCGTAAAGCCCTTCGACGGCCGGAAACGGCGGCCGCAACCTCGGCTGGCCGCGGAAGCCTTCGAGCGACTCGAGCAGGGCGGTCTCTTCGCCACAGATGTAGGCGCCGGCGCCGATGTGCACGGTTACGTCGACGTCAAAGCCCTTGCCAAGCACGTTGTTGCCGACGTACCCGGCCGCCTTCGCTTCTTCGACGGCGTTCAGCAGCCGGCGAATCACGTGCAGCACCTCGCCGCGCACGTAGATGAACGCGTGGTTGGCGCGAATCGCGTACGCCGAGATCAGCACGCCCTCGACGAGAACGTGCGGGTTGGCCATGAGCAGCGGGATGTCCTTGCAGGTACCGGGCTCGCTCTCGTCGGCGTTGACGACGAGGTAGTGCGGCTTGCCGTCGCCTTGCGGGATGAAGCCCCATTTCATGCCGGTGGGGAAGCCGGCACCGCCGCGACCGCGAAGGCCGGAATCCTTCACCAGCTGGATGAGCGCGTCGGGCTCCATGTCGAGCGCCTGGCGCAACGCCTGGTAGCCGCCGGTGCGCTCGTACGCGCCGAGCGTCCATGACTGGTCGGAACCCCAGCTCGCCGTGAGCACGGGGGTGAGGTTGAACGTCATGAGCCGGCCTCCTGCCCCATGGCCGGCGCGGTCTCGTTCCGGTCCTTTGCAAGCTCCACACCCGCAAGCGACGCGGGGCCCGCCGACGGGCCCTGACCCACTGCGCCATCAGCGAAGCCGGCGAGCACGCGCGAGGTCTCGGTATGGGTGCGAAGCGCCGCGCCACGCGTCGGTATCGGCGGGTTACCTGCTCGCAACTGGTCAACGAGGTCTTTGGCCGACTCGACGGTCTGGTTGTCGAAGAACTCCCAGTTGACCATCATGACCGGCGCATAGTCGCAGGCGGCGTTGCATTCGATGTGCTCGAGGGTGACCTTGCCATCAGCCGTGGTGCCGTTGTTGCCAACACCGAGATGTTCTTTCAGCGCCTCGAAAATCGCGTCGCCGCCGAGGATCGCGCACAGCGTGTTGGTGCATACCCCGACTGCGTAATCGCCGCAGGGCCGCCGCTTGTACATCGTGTAGAACGTGCTGACCGCCGCAACCTCTGCAGTGGTGAGGCCGAGCATCTCGGCCACCAACTTGATGCCGTCTGGCGAGACGTAGCCCTGTTCGGCCTGCACGAGATACAGCAACGGCATCATCGCCGAGCGCGAGCGCGGGTATCTCGCCATTACTTGCGCCCCGAGTTCACGGACGCGCTGCTTCGCGTCGTCCGACAACGGGTCTATCGCTGCCGCGCCCGGCCCGAGCCGTGGGTCGAGCGTGACTGTGGGCAAATCGGCGGACGACGCCTGCTGCCGCGGCACCCGAGGATCTGCGGTCATCGGTCGCACCCGCCCATCACCGGATCGAGGCTCGCGACCGACGCGATGACGTCGGCGATCAGGCCGCCTTCGCACACCGCAGCAACCGCTTGCAGGTTCACAAAGGACGGTTCACGAAGGTGCACCCGGTAGGGCTTGGTGCCGCCGTCGCTCACGAGGTGCACACCGAGCTCACCGCGCGGCGATTCGACAGGGACGTAGACCTGGCCGGGCGGGACGTGGAACCCCTCGGTGACCAGCTTGAAATGGTGAATCAACGCCTCCATCGACGTGGCCATGATGTGGCGGATGTGGTCGAGCGAGTTGCCCATACCGTCGCCACCCAAAGCGAGCTGCGCGGGCCAGGCAATCTTCTTGTCTTCGACCATCACCGGGCCAGGGCGCAATCTGTCGAGGCACTGGTCGATGATTTTCAACGACTCGCGCATCTCGTCGAGCCGCACGAGGTAGCGGGCGAAGCAATCGCCGTCGGGGTGCGTCGGGACGTCGAAGTCGTAGGTCTCGTAGCCGAGGTACGGCTGAGTCTTGCGAAGGTCCCACGGGTATCCGGCCGAACGCATCATCGGACCGGTCATGCCCAGCGCCACAGCACCGGTGAGATCGAGGTAGCCGACACCCTGCAGGCGCTTCAACCAGATGGGCTGGCCCGTCAGCAGGTTGTGGTACTCGTCGATCTTCTTCGGCATGATCTGCAGGAACTCACGGATCTTCTCGACCGCGCCCGGGGGCAGGTCTTGAATGACCCCGCCAGGCCGGACGTACGCGTGGTTCATGCGCAGGCCGGTAATCATCTCGAAGATGTCGAGAATCTGCTCGCGCTCGCGGAAGCCGTAGAGCATCGCCGACAGCGCACCGACTTCCATGCCGCCGGTCGCGAGCCACACCAGGTGCGAGGAGATGCGGTTGAGCTCCATCATCATCACGCGGATGACCTGTGCGCGCGCCGGCACCTGCTCCGTGATGCCGAGCAGCTTCTCGACCGCCATCGCGTAGGCGGTCTCGGTGAAGAAGGGCGACAGATAGTCGGCGCGGGTGAGGAACGTCACCGCCTGGGTGAACGAGCGGTATTCGCAGTTCTTCTCGATGCCCGTGTGCAAGTAGCCCATGACGACGCGGGCCTGGGTGACGGTCTCACCCTCGAGCTCGAGGATCAACCGGAGGACGCCGTGGGTCGACGGGTGCTGCGGGCCCATGTTGACCACGACGCGCTCGGCGTGCTGCGCGGCGGCGTCGGTGACGACGTCGTCCCAGTCGCCGCCGCTGACGGTGTAGATGCGACCGTCGGTCGTCTCACGCGTGCCGGCGTACGGATCGGTCGTGGTGCTCATGCGGTAACCCCGGCTTGCTCCTGCGCGCGCGCAAAAAGCGCGCGCGCTCCGTCGCTACGCATATTGCCTCCGCTCCTCGGGCGGCGGAACGCTGGCTCCCTTGTACTCAACGGGGATTCCGCCCAGCGGGTAGTCCTTGCGCTGCGGGTGACCCGGCCAGTCGTCGGGCATCATGATGCGCGTCAGCGCCGGGTGCCCGTCGAACACGACGCCGAACAGGTCCCAGACCTCGCGCTCCTGGAAATCGGCCGTTGGCCAAACCCGGACGACGGACGGGATGTGCGGGTCGTCGTCCGGCGCTGCGACCTCGAGCCGAACGCGACGGTTGTGTGTCATCGATGTCAGCTCATAGACGACGTGTAACTCACGGCCCTTGTCCATCGGGTAGTGCACGCCCGACAGCGAGGACAGCAGCTCGAACCGAAGCTCGTCGTCATCACGAAGCTGCTGAGCGAGGCCGCCGAGGTTTTCGCGACGTACGTGCAAGGTGAGTTCGCCACGATCGACCACGGTGCGCTCAACGGCCGCCGACACCTCCGGATAAGCACGCGCAAGCGCGTCGGCGACATGGTCGAAGTAGCCGCCGTACGGGCGCGGGGTCGACGGCAGGCCGACGAGAGCCGCCTGCGCGCCGGCCGTGGTCTCGCCGGTTTCGGCTCGCGGGCCGCTGAGCGCGGGCGCGCCGGAAGGCTGCCCCGCAGGCTGATCGCTCATTGACCTGCCTCTTCGTGCAAGCGCTGATCGGTGGCTCGATCCGCTCCTCGGCGCTGGCGCGCCTGCGATGCTCCCTCGCTCACCTGAGCAGACCCTTCATCTGGTGCGTCGGAACGGCCTCGAGCGCTTCGGCCTCGACCTGCGCCGCGTGCCGTGCGCCCTGCGCGCCGAGCTTGGTCGACTTGATGCGCTCGTGCAGTTCGAGGATCGCGTGCATCAGCATCTCGGGGCGCGGCGGACAGCCCGGCAGGTACATGTCGACCGGGACGACGTGGTCGACGCCCTGCACGATCGCGTAGTTGTTGAACATGCCACCGGACGACGCGCAGACACCCATCGCGAGCACCCACTTCGGCTCGGGCATCTGGTCGTAGATCTGGCGGAGCACCGGAGCCATCTTCTGTGACACCCGGCCAGCGACGATCATCAGGTCGGCCTGCCGCGGCGAGGCGCGGAACACCTCCATGCCGAACCGCGCGAGGTCGTACCGCCCGGCGCCACTTGCCATCATCTCGATGGCGCAGCAGGCGAGGCCGAACGTCGCGGGCCACAGCGAGCCGGCGCGCACCTGCCCGGCGAGCTTCTCGACCGTGGTCAGCAGGAAGCCGCTGGGCAGCTTCTCTTCGATGCCCATGTCAGGTTCTCAATCCCATTCCAGTCCGCCACGCCGCCAGACATAGACGTAGGCGACGAACACCGTGACGATGAACAGCACCATCTCGACGAAGAGGAAGACCGTGGCGCCGCCGTGCTGCGCGAACGCGACCGCCCACGGGTACAAGAAAATGATCTCGATGTCGAAGACGATGAACAGCATCGCGGTCAGGTAGTACTTCACCGGGAACCGGCCGCCGCCCACGGGTTGCGGGGTCGGCTCGATGCCGCACTCGTACGCGTCGTACTTCGCCCGGTTGTAGCGCTTGGGGCCACTCAGGCTGCCAGCCACGATGGAGAACACCGCGAACCCACCGGCGAGAACGAACAACGCGAGAACGGGCACGTAACTGAACACCATGGCCATTCCTCGCTCTCGTACGTATTCGGGGCCCGGTCGGCCCTCACTTGCGTAGGAGCCGGAGCCGGAACCGCTGTGCAGTCTAGGTTGAGCGGGCATCGTCGCCCGCGCTGGGGTCAGGCGGCCGGAACCACCCGGCACAAGGCGTTGATGATCCGGTCCATGGCGTCGCCGCCGCGCGGGTCGGTCAGGTTGGCGAGCAGTTTCAGCGTGAACCGCATGAGCATCGGGTGTGGCATGCCGCGGCGGGTGAGCGTGCGCATCACGCCTGGCTTGCCGATGAGGTTCACGAACAGGCGGCCGACCGTGTAGTAGCCGCCGTAGCGCGCGTTGAGCGCCCGCGGGTAGGCGAGCAGCGCGAGCTCTCGCGCGTGACCAGCGGGGCGGGCGAGTGCCTGGGAAATGATCTCGGCGGCCATCTCGCCCGATTCGAGGGCGTAGGCGATGCCCTCGCCGTTGCACGGATTCACCATGCCGCCGGCGTCGCCGACGAGCAGCACGCCACGGTCGTAGTGCGGCTTGCGGTTGAAGCCCATCGGCAAAGCGGCGCCCCGGATCGGACCGCGTGCCTGCTCCTCGTTGAAGCCCCACTCCTTCGGCATCTGCGAGACCCAGCGCTTGAGCAGCTCGCGGTAGTCGACGTTGCGAAACGACGCCGAGGTGTTGAGGATGCCGACACCGACGTTGCTCGTGCCGTCGCCTATGCCGAAAACCCAGCCGTAGCCCGGCAGCAGGCGGTCGTGACCGTCAATCCTGTCCCAGAGCTCGAGCCACGACTCGAGCCAGTCGTCGTCGTGGCGCGGCGACTCGTAGTAGCGCCGGTACGCCACGCCCATCGGCCGGTTCTCGCGCCGATGCAAGCCGAGTGCGAGCGACAGGCGGCTGGAGTTGCCGTCGGCGGCGACGATGACCGGCGCCTTGAACGCGATCTCGCGCTCGGCGCCCACCGGCCGCGCGGTCACGCCCACGACGCGACCCGATCGGTCGTCGACGATCGGTGAACCGGCCGGCGTCTGCTCGTGCAGCGCCACACCGAGCTTCTGGGCTCGCCGCGCCAGCATCTGGTCGAAGTCGAGCCGGGTGCGCACCAGGCCGTACTCGGGGTAGCTCGCGAGCTCGGGCCACGGCAGCTCGAGCCGCATGCCGCCGCCGAGGATGCGCAGCCCGTGGTTGCGCAGCCACCCCGCTTCGGTGCTCGTGTCGATACCAAGCTTGATCAACTGCTTCACCGCGCGCGGGGTGAGCCCGTCACCGCAGACTTTCTCGCGCGGGAAAGCGCTCTTCTCGAGCAGGACGACGTCGGCACCCGCCTGCGCGAGGTGCGCCGCGGTCGCTGATCCACCCGGACCAGCCCCGACGACGATCACGTCAGCTTCCGTCACGGGCATGTCGGCCGGCAGCGAGGACAGCGACCGAACGGGCACCGCGGATCCGCTCACCGGTTCACCGCCTCAGCGAAGGCAACAGAGTGCGCCGGCCTCACGCTTGTGAACACCTTCACGAGAACCCAGCGACGAAGAGTCTATGCGCTCGCTGCCGGGCGTTGCGCACGGTGGATGGCCACGATCCCGCCGGTCAGGTTGCGCCAGGCGATCTTGCTCCAGCCGGCTTCCTCGATCAAGTCGGCAAGCGCCCGCTGGGCGGGCCAGGCTCTGATCGATTCGGCGAGATACACGTACGACTCCGGGTTCGAACTCACCCGGCTGATCACGCGCGGCATGAAGCGCAGGTAGCCGTCGTACGTCGCCCGGAACGGCGCCCACGTCGGTGCGCTGAACTCACAGATCACCAACCGGCCGCCTGGCTTCGTGACGCGCAACAGTTCGGCCAGGCCGGCCTTGGGATCGTGCACGTTGCGCAGCCCGAACGAGATCGTCACGACGTCGAAGCTGCCGTCGGCGAACGGCAACGCGAGGGCATCCCCGGCCACGAACCGCACGCCGCCGACGTCCGCCCCACCGCGTTGTCTTGCACCCTGCCGCAGCATGCCGAGCGAGAAGTCGCAGGCCACGCAGGTGGCGCCGTCCGTCACGAACGAGGCGGACGACGTGCCCGTGCCCGCGGCGAGGTCGAGCACCCGCTCGCCTGGCTGAGCGTTCACCGCGCGGGCGACCGCCTTGCGCCACACTCGATCCTGGCCGAGCGACAGCAGGTCATTGACCAGGTCGTAGCGGGCGGCGACACCGTCGAACATGGCAGCCACCTCGGCCGGCTGCTTCTGCAGATCAGCGCGGGTCATTGCCACGCCCACGCGGTACCCGCGTCAGCGAGCCGCTGCTTCAGCTCAGCGTCGCAAAGCGCGCCGGCCACCCCGGCGTCGAACAGATCCTTCGGCCGGACGCCGAGGTCGCGCGCGATCTCGTGCTCACGACCCAGGTCGGTGCCGAACATCGCCGGATCGTCGGTGTTCAGCGTGCACTTCACCCCGGCGCGGATCAGCCTCGGCAACGGATGGTCAGCGAGGTCGCCGACCGCCTTGGTGCGCAGGTTGGAGGTCGGGCAGACATCGAGCACGATCTGCCGCTCGGCCAGCTCGGCCAGCAGTTCGGGGTCGTCGATCGCGCTGATGCCGTGCCGGATGCGGTCGGCACCAAGCGCCGCCATGGTTTCGCGGATCGACTCGGGGCCGCACACCTCCCCCGCATGCGGAACCGCACCAAGCCCGCCATCACGCGCGATCGCGAAAGCCTTGGTATACGGCTGCGGTGGCATGTCCTTCTCCGGACCACCGATGCCGAAGCCGACGATCCCTCGGTCGCGATACTTCACGGCTCGAGTGGCCAGTTCCTCGACCAACTCGACGTCCGCCCCTCTGTAAGCATCAGGCGTGAAGCGGACGACGACGCCGTGCTGCTCCTCCGCCTGCTGGGCGCCATCGCAGTAACCCTCGAAGAGGTCGTCCCAGCGCACGCCGCGCATGACCCGCTCGATCGGGGAGAAAATCGCCTCGATGTAGACGGCGTTGTGGCTCGCCGCTTCGGCTGCGTAATCGACCACGATCTGCCGGAAGTCGTCAGCCGTACGCATCACGTTGGTGGTGAGAATCCACACCTCGATGAAGTGCGCGAAGTCGGTGAACTCGTAAAGCTTGTTGATGCCTTCCACCGTGTCGGCCGGCAACGGCAACTCGTTGCGCCGCGCAATCTCGAGCAACGTGCGCGCCCGAACGGCTCCTTCGAGATGCACATGCAACTCGATCTTCGGATAGCTCACGCGCCTCATCCTGTCAGAGCCGGTGTTGTAGCCCCGACTCGCTGCCGGCGTTAGACGCTTACGTCCCTGCTTGAGTGTCAGCTCGTCTAACGCCAGAAATCCACACCGGCACAGAGCCGTTCTCCCGTCCACAAGGGCGTCGAACGAGCGGCTGGCCGTTGCCCTGCAACCCCACGCTCTTGTTCATGTCGAGCAGTGCGGCGCCGAGGCGGCAGGCATTCGAAATGCTTGCCGCGGCTCAAGATGGCGTGGTTACGCGTGCCCAGCTCCGCGAGCATGGCTACACCGAGAGCGCGGTTCGGGCTCGGCTGAGAGTGCAGCGCTGGCAGGCTTTTGGGTCCCGAGTGGTCGTGTTGCACAACGGGCCACTCACAACCCGTCAACGCTGGTGGGCGGCCGTGCTCTCGCAACACCGTGCCGCACTCGCCGGTATAACTGCCGCTGCCGAGCTCGGCTTGACGGGGTTCGACGACGGGTCTGTTCATTTGCTGGTCCCTTTCGGGGCACGTCGCCACCCAGCACCGGGCGCCCGGATACATGTGTCTCGCCGTTTCAGTGCAGCGGACATACACCCGGCGCGAAGCATCCCGACCACGCGCGTCGAACGGGCGCTCATTGATGGCGCGTCATGGATGGCACCTGAACGCAAAGCGTGCGCGGTACTGGCCGCCGGCGTACAGCAACGACTCACGACGGCGCAGCGGCTGCAGCCGGAATTGGCCGCGGCGAGAGGCGCTCGCCATCACCGCCTCCTCACCCACGTTCTCTGGGACATCGAAGGCGGGGCGCAGTCGTTCGCAGAGGTGGACGTCGGTCGGCTCGCCCGACTCGCCGGGTTGCCGGCGCCCAAGCGGCAGGTCTTTCGATACGACAGGGCCGGGCGGCGCCGCTGGCTCGA
>Ga0105240_10003640_pt1 | contig 23875 bp, 21 predicted proteins | sample KBSC54metaG_FD_80426 | JGI IMG/M metagenome (GOLD analysis project Ga0105240, IMG submission 80426) | Corn rhizosphere microbial communities from Kellogg Biological Station, Michigan, USA - KBS C5-4 metaG | ecosystem: Host-associated > Plants > Roots > Rhizosphere > Soil | place: Michigan, USA...
CCGCCACCTGCGCGCGCTGTTAGCCGCGCGGTAACTCGCCGCTCGATGAAGCGCACTTTTCTGGCAGCGCTTACGTTGACGCTCGCAGCGAGTTCATGTGCTCAAATAGATCATCCGACTAACGCGCAACTCGCGCAAGAACTCGCCGACCGGTCTAAAAATGGGCTCGCTTTAGCCCAGCTGACTGAAGCAACCAACACGCTTGAAGTCCATTATTTTGACGGACGCGTTGAGAGAGTGCCTCTGGAAGTCAACGGCGAACTCAGAATGGCCACGCAGGGAAGAATGGCCGTCCTCGATTTGGACCCCGCGATACGCCATAAAATGGCGGAAGCTGCATTGCGCGGAGACGGAACGCTCTTCCTCGAACTATTCGCCCGCCTCGGGGGGAACATCGTTCTTCTTTCCAATGCCGGAAAGGTAGAGCGACGGTCCGCAGTCAGCGTGAATGCTTCCCTAATAGCAGTTTCCCATGACGGGAAGAGGCTCGCATTCATCGGAGTGCCGCAGGGGATCTCAGAAAAGGAATTTGGCGTTTATGTCGGTGACTTCGACAGCAAGCATCTCGTCAGGGTCTTCGCGTTCGGTTCCGATGATCCCAGACGACAACCACTTGGTGCGGTAGGGCGGCCAACGTTAGATTGGTCGCCAACAGGTAAAAAATTGCTGTTTTCATACCGCGGAACCATAACTGCGTTAGATGTAGATAGCGGTTCCTCCCAGAGGATTGCGAGCGGTGGATCGGCACGTTGGTCACCATCAGGGGATCAGATTTCTTTCGTGGGCCCTAAATACGAGGCGATGCTCCTGGAGTTATCCACTGGGAAAATAGCCGCAATTGATCCGGGCTTCGAGATTGACTCAACGATGGAATGGTCGCCGGGTGGAAGCTACCTCTTGATCCCCGAAGGCGAAGGGACCCATGTTCCGTACGGCTGTCATTGGGTCTATAGAATTTCGGATAAAGCGTTTTTCCCCGCGTGTGACTTCCACCTGATCAACCCCCTTCCTTTCTGGATTCAAACCCCAAAATCTGAAGTAAGATAAGTCTCAAGCAGGTAGTTAGTCGTTAACGGAAGGGTGATCGCTATGCATTTTCGTAACGTCTCGATCTTCATTACATTATGGGCAGCCTCTGTCTCCGCGCCGGCCCAGTGGCTGAATCAACCCACTCCCGGAACCCCGCGAACCAAGGAGGGCAAGCCGATTATGACTGCTCCGGCGCCGCGCCGTGACGGGAAGCCCGATCTTGCGGGAGTCTGGGAAGTGGAGAGCTCGCCACGCAAAGAAGTGGAGCACATGCTGCTTCCGGGCGGCGAGAACGGTCTGGGCGAGGATGTCCCGTCTAAGTATTTCCTGAACTTCTTCTCCGATTACCCCTTCTTGCAGGAGCCCTTCGTCCCGACCGTCGGGACCGAATACCACCAACGGCTCCAGAGCGGTCAGAAGCCGCCGACACTTTGCCCGCCCCCGAGCTTGCCGCTGATGGACGTGGTGCCGGGCCCGTTCAAGATCGTCCCCACAGCGGGCCTCGTCATGATGCTCTATGAGGGCGATACGAATTTCTTCCGCCAGATCTACACCGATGGGCGAAAGCTCCCCGCCGAACCTCAACCGAGCTGGCTCGGTTATTCCGTCGGAAAATGGGACGGCGATTGGTTCGTGATCGACACCGTTGGCTTCAACGACAAAGGTGTTCTGGACGCCATGGGGCATCCCCATAGCGAGAGTATGCACTTGACGGAACGCTTCCGCCGCCGCGATTTCGGACACACGGACCTGGAAATCACAACTGACGACCTGAAGACTTACACGAAAGCGGTCACCATCAAGGTTAGCCTGCGCCTGCTTCCTGACAGTGACGTTATTGAGTCCTTTTGTACTGAGAATGAATTCGACTTGGCCCATCTTACAGGCAAGTGAGCTGGCTCGGCGACACCCTCTCTAGTTCCCAGCCGCAGACTCGGCATCCTTCCGGTCGGCTGCGGCCGGACTGAAAAGGAGCGTCAGTTCGCGTACCAGAAAATCGGACATCGATAACTCTTCCTCCGTGGCGCGCGCTTTGATGATGGTGTATACGTCATCGGGGACTCGTCGCAGTTGGATCATCTTGGGCATCGGGTCATCCTACCGCGCGCGCCGGCGAGTTGTCTACCGGGGCAGCTTGAGCAGGCTTAGCGTTTGGCCTTTATATCCGGACGGGCGTCAGGCACAAACCCGTCGCGGTTAGGCATCTTGACCTTGGGAAGAGTGGTGGCGTTGATCTCGTCATTCTCGCCCACAATGCCATTGGCGTTCAAGATGAAACCCACCACCGAATAAATCTCGTCCGGCTGCAGCGTCCCGGGCTGGTCGTAAGGCATCGCGCGGCGGACGTAGTCGAACACTGTGGTCGCATAAGGCCAATAGCTGCCCACGGTCTTCACTGGCTTGGGTGTGTTGAGGGTCCCGATGCCGCCCACCAACGCCGGGTATTGGCCGGTTCGTCCCTCGGCGTGATCGTTGTGACAGACGGCGCACTTGGATTTGAAGATATCCTTGCCCTTGGCGGCCGTTCCGCTCCCGGCGGGAAGTCCGCGGCCGTCCGGGAACACGGTGATATCCAGGGCTTTGATCTGGTCCTCGGTAGCGGGTCTGCCCACCCGCGCCTGTTGGCCGAAGACGGCGACGCTGAAACCCGCGGCGATGAAGATGCTAAGCGCCCTGCGCGACATGCGATACGCTCCCGTCGGCACGAACATACCAGACCTTGATCTGATTATTGTGATAGCCGTAATTGCGGCCGCGCGCGGCCAGCATCTCGTCCTCGGTGGGCTGCAAATAGCCGGTCTCATCGGTAGCCCGGGATTGCAGAGCCGCCGGGCTGCCATCCCAGCTCCAGGGCATGCGGAAGCGGGTGAAAGCTTTGGTGAAGCCGGCTAGCTGCAGATCGGCGTCTTTCCAAGACTTGCCATCGTCCACCGATATCTCAACCCGCTGAATCTTGCCGCGCCCGGACCACGCGAGACCCGTGATCTCATAGGTGCCCGCTCCGCCCGGCATCTTCTGGCCGCCCGCCGGACGCGTGATCACCGACTTGGCTTCGAGTTCAAAGCTAAACTGGCGGGCCTTTCCATCCGGCATCAGGTCGGTGTAGAAAGCGGTTTCATGCGTGGTCATGGCGGGCGCGTCCGCGACGTTCAGCCGCCGCAGCCATTTGATGTTGGTGTTTCCCTCCCAGCCGGGCAGCAGCAGACGCATGGGGTAGCCTTGCTCCGGCCGAATGGGCCCGCCATTCTGTCCGTAGACGATCATCGCGTCGTCGAGCAATTTCGCCACGGGAATGCTGCGCGTAAGCCGGCAGGCATCGCCGCCCTCGGCGATCACCCACTTGGCTGCGGGCTTCAGCTTGGCCTCGGCAAGCAAGAGCTTCACCGGAACGCCGGTCCATTCACTGCAACTTGCCAGGCCATGGCTCTGCTGCGGATCGGGACCGAGGTTGCCGGTATATTCGCTGCGGCCGTTGCCGGAGCACTCGACGAAATGAATTTGCGACACGGCAGGGAAGCGTTTCAGGTCCGCGAGTGTGTAAACCAGCGGCTGCTCCACCAGGCCATGGAGCAGCAGTTCGTGTTTGGCTGGATCGATATCCGGCACGCCCGCATGGTGCCGCTCGAAGTGCAGCGAAGAGGGCGTGATGATCCCGTAGGTGTCCTGTAGCGGCGTGCGCGACGCGCCGGTTGAGGGCGTTTTCGATTCCGCTGGAACTAGCCGCACTGCGGTTTCATGCGGAGACCGAGCCCCGTACTTCGACGGCGGTGTGCCGAGGAGGGTGGGCGTTTCCTGTTTGCTGGTGCTGCACCCCGTCAGGGCGGCCAGGCCCGCGCCCAGCGAGAGCAGATTTCGTCGGCTAGGTTCCTTCATTTTCATGATGTTCAGAATATCACGCCCGCTGGCGACTACCGCAGTTTTCTGCATCTTTCCGGCCGCGATCTGCTTCTAATACAGCTAGAGACAGATATCCCTTTGCGTTGACAGGCTTTGCGGGGGATCTCTACAATCAAAAGGTACCCCCACATGGTCCCTGTCGCACCCAAAACAGCCGTACAACCGGCACAGTCCCTTCTCGGCCAGATCGGGAACACCCCGCTGCTCCGCCTGGCCCGAGTGGACGAGGACTTGGCCGGCGTCGAAATCTACGCCAAAGGTGAGTTTTTCAACCCCGGCGGCTCGGTCAAGGACCGCGCCGGATTGAACATGATCCTCGAAGGCGAACGTTCCGGCAATTTGACTAAGGACACGGTCCTGCTGGACGCCACCAGCGGCAACACCGGCATCGCCTACGCGATGATCTGCGCCATCAAAGGCTATCGCGTAAAATTGTGCCTGCCGGCCAACGCCTCGCACGAACGCAAGCAGATTCTGAAAGCCTACGGGGCGGAAATGGTCTTTTCCGATCCCGGCGAAGGCTCCGACGGAGCCATCCGCCTGTGCCAGAAAATCTTCGCGGCGGGCGAAGAGAAATATTTTTATCCGGATCAGTATGGGAACTCGGCCAACTGGCGCGCGCATTTCGAGGGAACCGGAGCCGAGATCATTCGGCAGACCAACGGCCGGGTTACGCACTTCGTCACCAGCATGGGAACCAGCGGCACTTTCACCGGTACCTCGCGGCGGCTGAAGCGCGACGTTCCGGGCGTGAAATGCATCTCCGCGCAGCCCTCGTCTGGATTTCACGGACTGGAAGGCTTAAAACATATGCCGACCGCCATTGTTCCCGCTATCTACGACCCCTCACTGGCCGATGATAACCTGTGGTTGGAAACCGAAGACGCGTATGCCATGACGCGGTGGCTGGGACGGCAGGAAGGCCTGCTGGTGGGGATGTCGTCGGGAGCCAATGTGCACGCGGCGCGCGAGATCGGCAAACGGCTGGTTGCCGCGGGCCAAAGCGGCGTAGTAGTAACGGTGCTGTGCGACGGCGCTACGAAATATCTGAGTGAGTCATTCTGGAATGATTAAGATTAACGAGGCTGCGTGGAAAGCCATGGTGTCCCACGCCGAAGCCAAATTTCCTAACGAGTGTTGCGGAGCCATGATTGGTTCGATCAGCGGCGATACGAAAGATGTCACGCTGGCGCAGCCCCTGGAAAACGCCTACTCCGGCGCGCAGGGCGCACGCTACGAGCTGCGTCCCGAGGATCTGCTCGAAGCCGATAAGAAGGCGCGGGCGGCGGGCCTCGACCTGATCGGCATTTTCCATTCGCACCCGGATTGCGATGCGTACTTCTCGAAGACCGATCTCGAGAATTCATGTCCCTGGTATTCGTTCGTCGTACTCTCGGTGAAGGGCGGCAAGTTCGATCACGCCAACAGCTTCCTGCCCAACGCCGAACAGACCGTCGCGGAGAAAGAAGAATTGATATGGCCAAAATCCTGATTCCGACGCCCCTCCGCCAGTTCGCCGATAAGCACGATTCGGTGGATCTGGCCGGCGCTACCGTCGCCGAAGTGCTGGCGTCGCTGACCCAGAAATTCCCCGATCTGCGCAAGCAGCTCTTCAATGACGAAGGCAGGCTGCGCAGTTTCGTCAACGTCTATCTGAACGACGATGACATCCGTTACCTGCAAAAGGATGCGACTCCGGTCGCCGCGGGCGACACTTTGTCGATCGTCCCGAGCATTGCTGGAGGTGTCTGATGGCTGTTGCAACGCCTGTCGCTAACCACGCGAGTACGCTAAACAAAGACGAGATTCTGCGTTATTCGCGCCACTTGATTCTGCCGGAAGTGGGCATGGAAGGGCAGCTGAAGCTGAAGAACGCCAAGGTGCTGATGGTGGGCGCCGGCGGGCTGGGCGCGCCTTTGGGATTGTACTTGGCGGCTTCCGGAGTCGGCCGCATGGGTGTCGTCGATTTCGATGTGGTCGATTTCACTAACCTGCAGCGGCAGGTGATCCACGGGACCAAAGATGTCGGCCGGAAGAAGCTGGATTCGGCCGCCGACGCCATGCTCGACATCAATCCCTACATGACCGTCGACAAATTCGACACGGCCATCACCAGCGAGAACGCGCTAGACATCATCAAAGACTACGACATCGTGGTCGACGGTACCGACAACTTCCCCACGCGCTATTTGATCAATGACGCCTGCGTGCTGCTGAAGAAACCCAACGTGTACGGATCCATTTTTCGATTCGAAGGACAGGCGACGATTTTCGCCTACCCCGGCGGACCCTGCTACCGCTGCTTGTATCCCGAGCCGCCCCCTCCGGGACTGGTGCCAAGTTGCGCTGAAGGCGGAGTGCTGGGCATCCTGCCCGGCACCATTGGAATGATTCAGGCTACCGAAACCGTGAAGCTGATTCTGGGCGTGGGCGAAACGCTGGTGGGCCGCCTATTGCTCTACGATGCGATGGCCATGCGTTTCCGCGAACTGAAGCTGCGCAGGAATACGGAGTGCCCGGTGTGCGGCGATCATCCGTCGATTCATGAGCTGATCGATTACCATCAATTTTGTGGGGTCCCGAACCCCTCGGAGGTTACGCCCGTGGCTGAACAGAAAGCTGGATACATGTCGGATACCGAGATTGATGCAGTGGCGCTCAAGGCCCGGCTCGATCGCGGCGACAAGTTCCAATTCATCGACGTGCGCGAGCCCAACGAGTACCAGATCGCCAGCATTCCCGGAGCCAAGCTGATTCCGCTGGGCGACGTTCCCAAGCGAGTGGGCGAACTTGACCCCAACACCGAGGTGATCGTCCATTGCAAGGTGGGCGGACGCAGCGCAAAGGCCTGCGATTTCCTGCGTCAATCGGGCTTCAAGAACGTGAAGAACATGCTAGGCGGCATCACGGCGTGGAGCGATAAGATCGACCCAACGGTTCCCAAATACTGAGCGCTTGCCTGGACCGCGGCACGGCGATAAAAGTCAAAAGCGCCGCCGCACGCACGGACCCTGGATCGACGCTATAATCCGCCGAGACGCGACATAGACCATAGGACCCAGTCCTTGGGATTTGTTCCTTCGAAACAGCTCTTCGCTAACTGCCGGTAGCGGCGCCTCCGATCCTGCAAACCTTTTGCTTCGCGCACTTAGTCCGACAGCCTTTCGCGCTCGCGGCGCGCGGGCTGGTATGCCTGGATCATGTTCAGGTCGTTAGATGCGCTGATCGGCTTCACCGCGGTGATGCTGTTGCTGAGCCTGGTGGTCACGGTGTTGACCCAGATTGTGGCGAACTTCTTGAAGCTGCGGTCCCGGCATCTGTGCGATGGAGTACTGGATGTTTTCGCCCAATTGGGTTGGGAATTCGCTGGTGAGGGTGCAATGGTCCTGGCCCACGAAGTTGTCGGAAGCAAAGACGCGATCACTCGCGAAGACCTGATCGAGAAGCTGTTGGAGCTGGCACAGAAAGCCTCTTCGCAGGGAATCTACGCGGAGTTGAAAAAACAGATTGCCGTTTTGGTGCCCGCGATCGATCCGCCGTCGCTGTTGAGTAACCTGCGGCGCGCCTCATTGGAGTTGTCAGTCGAACGGCCGGACTTGGGGGCGGCGGTGCTTCGCGGCACAACCATGGCGCGGACTCCGGTGGCCGGCCTGGCGAGTGAAGTTTTCGGGGTTTTTGACGCGACCATGGATCAGGTGTCGGCCAGATTCACGGCCCAAAGCAGAAAACTAGTAGCATTTTTCGGGATGGTCCTGGCGCTGGCTCTTCCGCTTGACGCCTTCGATCTACTCCAGCGTTTTGCTCGCGGCGATGCGGCGCGGAAGCAGGCGATGGCGCTCGCCGAAAGCTGGGTAGTCAATGACCCGGCCATAAGCCCAACTCCAAAAGACGTCCGCATTGCGTTCGCCAAGCTACAGGCTGCCGACGTCATCGTAGTGCCTGCGAGCCGGGACGAATGGGTGGCGCGTTGGCGAACGGTGAATGGGTTGGGAGTAGCCGCCAGTGCAATCCTGCTGACCCTGGGAGCGCCGTTCTGGTTCCATGTTCTGAAAGACCTGCTCAAACTACGCTCTGCGGTGGCGGGTCAGGAATCGCAGGATCGTGCGCAGCGCCGGGTGGCGCTTGCCGATTCTCCGCCTGCCACGAACGGCGAGCGTGGTGATCTGCGAGCGGCAGGGTGACGATCATGAATATGATCCGGAAGCCTTGTTCGCCTAAGAACTTCATGCTGGGGCGGCCGGGAGGGCTGCGGCCGGCGGCGATTGTGATTCACATCTCTGAAGGAACGCTCGCGTCGGCCGACTCCTGGTTCAATAACGATGCCGCGCGGGTATCGGCCCACTATTGTGTCGGCCGCAGCGGTGAAGTGCATCAGTACGTCAGCGAGGAGGACACCGCCTACCATGCCGGAAGCCCGGTGAATCCAACCTGGCGGCTGCTTCGGCCGCACGTGAACCCGAACTTCTATACCGTCGGCATCGAGCACGAAGGGCGGGCACAGGATCAGTGGACCGATGCGCAGTACGCCGCGTCAGCCGAGTTGGTTGGCGAAATCGCGCGGCACTGGTCGATCCCGATTGACGCCGACCACGTTGTGATGCATCGCGAAATTCGCGGCAACAAGACTTGTCCCGGATTTGTGTTTAGCCGGGAAAAGCTGTTGTCGTTAATGCCGGCGCAGGCGCTTTCGCAGCCGGAATCAAATGTAATATTAATCACCCAGGCGAATGTGCGCGCGGATCAGCCGAATCGCTATTCCGCAATCCGTGCGGTTTTGAGCCAGGGGACCAGCGTTCCCATTGCCTCGGTGGTGGCGGGAGAAAGCGTCGCCGGAAACGCCGCGTGGTACCGGCTTCAGGATGACGGCTACCTGTGGGCCGGTGCTACGGACGCGCCGAATCCAGCGACGTAAGCAAAACCTATTTGCCGGCGTTAAAGCGTTTCTCGGCTTCGGCCCAGTTGACGACATTCCACCACGCGGTGATGTAGTCCGGACGCCGGTTCTGGTACTTCAGATAATAGGCGTGTTCCCAGACGTCCAATCCAATCACCGGAAACTTGCCTTCCATCAGAGGAGAATCCTGATTGGCGGTCGAAATAACGTCGAGCTTCGAGCCGCTCTTGACCAGCCACGCCCAACCCGAGCCGAAGCGAGTGGTGGCCGCGGCATTGAACTTTTCTTTCATGGCATCGAAGCTGCCGAATGCCCCGGTGATCGCTTGCGACAGATTGCCTACCGGCGCTCCTCCCGCGTGGGGGCCCAGAATGGTCCAGAACATGGAGTGATTGTAATGGCCGCCGCCGTTGTTGCGCACTGCCGTCTTGATCGCCTCGGGCACGACGGCGCAGTTATTCGCGAGAAGTTCTTCCACGCTTTTGGACGCCAGTTCCGGCGCTGATTCCAGGGCCTTGTTCACATTATTGATGTAGGCCTGATGGTGTTCGCCATGGTGGATCTCCATCGTTTTCGCGTCGATATGCGGTTCGAGTGCATCGAAGGCGTAGGGAAGTGCCGGTAGTGTAAATGCCATGTGTTGATCTCCTAATGTCAGTGTGACGCCTTTTCATAGGCATCGGCAATGCGGAACATCGTGGTTTCGTCAAAGTGACGTGTTAGAATCTGCAAACCCACAGGCAAACCACCGGCCGTGAGGCCGCAGGGTACGCTCATGCACGGGATGCCGGCCAAATCGCCGGTCACCGTATAAATGTCGGACAAATACATGGCCGTGGGATCGTTAATCATTTCGCCCAGCTTAAATGCGGGGAACGGCGATACTGGCGCGACAATGGCGTCCACCTGCTCGAAGGCTCGCGCGAAATCCTGTGTGATCAGGTGGCGAACCTTCTGGGCTTTCAGATAATAAGCGTCGTAGTAACCCGCGCTCAGCACATAGGTTCCCAGCATAATGCGGCGCTTGCATTCGTCGCCGAAACCTTCATCGCGCGTCTGCCGGTACATGTCGGAAAGGGTGTGGACCGCGGCTGAGCGGGTGGTGTAACGAACGCCGTCATAGCGCGCCAGGTTCGCACTGGCTTCAGCGGTCGCGATGATGTAGTAAGTCGCTACGGCGTAGGGCGTGTGGGGGAGTTGGCTGTCGCGCACTTCACAGCCCAGCTTCTTGAGAACCTCTACCGCGGCCATCACCCGATCTCCAGTCTCGCTCGCGAGACCTGCGAAATATTCGCGCGGCAAACCGAGCTTCATCCCTTTGACGTTGCCGTCGAGCGCTGCGGCGTAGTCAGGCACGGGCGCGAACGCCGATGTCGCGTCCATCTGATCGCGTCCCGCGATCACTTGCAGCATACTCGCGGCATCGCGTGTGGTTTTTCCAAACGGCCCGATGTGATCGAGCGAGCTGGCGAAGGCCGTCAGCCCATAACGCGACACGCGACCATACGTCGGCGTGACGCCGCTGATGCCGCAGAACGACGCGGGCTGCCGGATGGAGCCGCCAGTGTCCGAGCCCAACGAAACCAGAGCCGTTTCCTGCGCCACCACCGCGGCCGACCCGCCGCTCGATCCGCCCGGAACGCGATCGAGCGCCACCGGATTCCGTACCGGACCGAATGCCGAGTTTTCGTTCGACGACCCCATCGCGAATTCATCGCAGTTGGCCTTGCCGAGGATCACACCGCCGGCCTGCTCCAGGCGGATCACGGCCGTGGCGTCGTACGGAGGAACATAATTCGCCAATAGTTTGGAGCCGCAGGTAGTCCGCAACCCGCGGGTGACGATCACATCCTTCACCGCGATCGGCACGCCGCCGAGCGCTCCCGGGTCTTCGCCATTTGCAATTTTTGCGTCTACGGCACGCGCCGCCTTGAGCGCGCGCTCCGGCGCAAGCGTCAGGTAGGCGTTGGTTTTGGGATTCTCGGCCTCGGCGTAAGCCAGCGACTGGCGAGCCAGTTCTTCGGCGCTGAACTTCTTAGCGAGCAGACCCGCGCGAATAGAATCGATGCTGAGTCCGTGAAGCGGGCTGCTCATCGTTCAATAACCCGTGGAACTTTGTAATAGCCGCCGCTGGTGAGGGGCGCGTTGGCCACCGCCTCGGCGTTTGTGAGCGAGGGACGCTCGCGATCCTCGCGTAGCGTTGCGGTTTCCTCGGCGTTGAATAGCACCTGCGCCATGGGCTCCACGTTAGTCGTGTCCAGCTCGTTCAGCTTGTCGATGTGGCTCAAGATCCCATCGAGATCGTGCGTCATGCGCGCGACTTCGTCCTCACGCAACGCCAGGTTCGCCAGATCCGCCACTCGCCGGACTTCCTGTTCCGTAATCTTCACGCAGTTTCCTTCTTTTTGGATTGCCGGTAGAGCATTCCCATCACCGGGTCCTGAATCCCATCGGCAATACCGGCCGGGCGCGCCGTCACCGCCCGTTGCGGGGCCAGACGCCGGGGCATGGGGCGAAAATCGATTTCCGTCACCAGCGCCTCGCCCAGTTCCTGATGTAGATTTCGCAGCAGGAAATGGCGCAGCGTATTGAGCTGCCGCTGCCAGACGATGTCTTCCACTTCCACCACCAGTGTTCCGCGCACCAGGTTGGCAGGGCGCGTGTGCTTGGCAATTTTCTTGCCCGCGGCCATTGGCCAGGCGGTGCGTGCGCGGGTCTCCGGGTCAGTCACGCCGGGGGACAGCTTTAATTTTCCGATGAGACGGCCAGCGCGTTCCATGGTCTCCATTTGTCGGGGGAAACTCGATTTTAGCATGCCCGGAATGTTATACCTGTCCCGAAGAGTCTATTCAATATGCCGCGTGAACTTGTATTAGCGTCGCAGTCGCCGCGCCGCAGCGAATTGCTGGCGGTGGCCGGATTTCGTTTCTCGGTGCGCGTAAACCCGATAGAAGAACTTCGCGGCGTAGGCGAGGGCCCGCTCGAATATGTCCGGCGCCTGGCGCGCGCCAAGGCTGAGGCGGCCTGGGAGCGGGCCGATGAAATTGTTTTGGGGGCCGACACCATCGTGGTGATTGACGAACGCGTTTTAGAGAAGCCGGTGGATGCCGAGGATGCGCGCGCGATGCTCCAGTCGCTCTCCGGGCGCGAGCATACCGTCATCACCGGGGTCTGCCTGCTTCACGAGCGCGGCGCTATTGTGGATCACGCGGCGACTCAAGTCCGTTTCACGCCTCTCTCGGATTCCGAAATTACGGATTACATCGCCAGCGGCGAGCCTATCGATAAAGCCGGTGCTTATGCCATCCAAGGTCTGGCTTCCAAATTTGTCGAGAGCATCCAGGGGTGTTACTTCAACGTTATGGGGCTGCCGCTTTCGCTGGTGTACCGGCACTGGAAAGTGTTAACTGCGGCCGAATAGGCCCTTCCACTTGCGCAGCACCAGTTCGACTAGATTCGCAAGTACCGCGAGGGCCAGCAATCCGGGCCACAGTTGCAGTGTGGAGGCCAAGGTTCGTCCGCCAGGATCGAACACCGCCTTGGGCGCGGGCTCGAAGCGGCCGCCGGTGAATTCCGCCACCTGCTTTAGCAGTGCCTGGTTCGAGCCGTATTCCGTGAGCTCCACTTCGGGCCGGTATAATCCCACTTCCGGGAATGCGGGCGTATCCAATAAAGGCCGCACGCGGAACAAGCCTTCGCGTGCGCCAATCGGCAATCTTCCGCGATACACTCCGGCCCCCACCTTTTTTACGTCCATCTGCTTCTTAAAACCGTCCGAACCGATTACGTAAATCGCGGGAATTTCCTTGGGCTCGTCGACGCCCTCGCCCAAACGGTAGTTCGCCACCAGATCACCGTTGGCGCTATCGAACTCGACGGTGGCTTCGCCGGCCTGGGTGTGCGGCAGCAGGTCACGGCTTAGATTGGTCCAGAATTTGTCGAAGCCCTTCCATGCGATCCACTCCGCCGCCCAGCGGGTTTTGGCGTCCGATGTAAATACCGCGGAGCGCCCCAACCCATACTGCCAGCGCACCAGCAGCGGTTCCCGTTTATCGAAACGCAGTATGGTTTCGGCCGAGGGCTTGGCCTCAAACCGGACATAACCTTTCAAAGGCGGCGCCGATTCGATGTTCAGGCCTTCCAGAATTTCAGTTTGCTGGGCCACTTGCGCCGCCAGCGGCTTTTCCACAGCGGTGGTGCCGGTGTGCTCCATCACGTCGCGCAGCACGATCTGTTCCAGGCCCGCGGGGTCTTTGAGGAAATAGAATTTGCCTTCCGCCAGATTCGCCACCATCTCCAGGTATTCGCGATGCACGTCCGCGCCCAGTCCGATGGTCGAAATGGTGACTTGATGATCCTTGGCTTCGCGCGCCAGCGCATAGCTGTTGCCCTCTTCGGAAATTCCATCGGTCAACAAAAGAATATGCCGGTAGGTGGCTTCGATGGGCAGAACCTTCTGATACGCTTCCGTAAGGGCGGGTGCGATCTGCGTTCCACCGTCCGGCGTGATTCCCGCGATCAGCGAATTAATCGCTCGCGGATCGTCGGCTTTACGAATCGGGATCACCCAGCGAAATGAATTGTCAAAAATCAACACGCCCACTTGGTCGATGGGGCGCAGATTGGCTACCAGGCCCGTGGCCGCCGCGCGCGCCAACTCCATCTTGGGCCCTTCCATGGAGGAGCTTTTATCGATGATTAAAACCACCACAGTGCCTTCCGCCGATTGCGGAGGCAGCAGCTTCGCGGGCAGCGCGCGATCGAGCGCGTCCTCCGACTTCTTCTTCATGTCGTAAACATTGCGCTCGCCGCCGATCACCAACAGGCCGCCGCCCTGCTTGACGTATTTCTCCAGATCCGCCTTGCGCGGCGCCGGAATTTTCTCCAGATCCCAATTGTTTAGAATCACCAGCTGATAGTCAGCGAGGTTATCGGCGGCAATATCGTCGGTCCGGGTTACCTCGAACTGCGCCGCCGCCAGCGCTCCGGGCAAGGCGTTATCGATGCCGGCTGGATCGCCGGAGACGTACAGCACCTTGGGCCGGCGCAACATCACTGCCTGATCTACCTGCAAGTCGCCGGCGCTTTTGGTCCGCACTGCAATGGTCAGATCGAGCGCACCAGGGGTTTCCAGACTCGCGTGCATGCGAATGGGATTGATACCGGCGCCGAGCGTCACCTGCGTGACGCCCAGCGAACGGCCCTCGGCGGAAAGCTCGACCTCCGCCTGGGTTTTTCCGGGGGCGGACACCGCCAGGTCAATCGGGAACTGTTCTCCGGTAAACGCGTTCGTGGGCAGGCTCACCGATTCCAGGCGCAGCGCGGGCTGCTCGCGCCCGGCCATGGCGAAGGTATCGATCGGAATGCCGGCTTGCCGCGCCTGCCAGGCTGCGCGCGCGATGCTTCCCTTGTTCTCTTTGCCGTCGGAAATCAGCGCCAGCCGGGGCAGCATCCCGGAGGGCAGGGAACTGATGGCCTCGCGAACGGCGGCTTCGAGGTCGGTGGAGCGTCCGTCAGTACCGGAGGTCAGCTGCAGCTTCCAGGGTTTTTGATCTTCCCGCAAATTCGTGACGCGAGTCGAGCGTGCAAACGGGATTACCCGGAGCGCGTTGCTGCCGCGCGCGTCATCCAGATCTGAGGCCACCTTTGAAGCGCGCTCCAGATCGCGCGGAGAAACGCTCGCCGAAGTGTCGACCAGCACGCCGACCGCAACCTGGCTGGTGGAAATGCTCAAACGCGGCTGCGCCAATGCCAGCAGGATCAGCGTGAAGGTCGCCACTTTCAGCGCCAGACCCAGCTGGCGCGTGGTACGGCGATATTCAAAATATCCCCAGGCGAGGGGAATCCAGGCGAACGCGAGCACCCAGGCGCGGTCGAAAGTCATGACGCTTTTCTCCGGCGCAGCCGCTCGACCAAACTGGCCGAGGCCGCCCGCGGCGCCAGGCGCACGATCTGGCTGCGGCCATAGAGCAACCAATCAGCAAGTAAGCCCAGCCCGCCTGCCAGAGCCAGCCAGGGCCAGGGATTCGGCGGCGCCGATGCAACCGTCGCGCCACGGCGCACACCGCGCGCGGTAGAGGGGGGCGGACGCCAGGCCGCGTCGCCCACATCCGGCAAGGTCAGCGAATAAACCGTCTCACGATCGCCGGTAATTACGTGAACATTGCCCGGCGCGCCTGCGAAAAATCGCAGATGGTCGCCTTCGATGGTAAAAGGCAGGGGGCGTTGATCCTCGCCCAGCACCTTGATGGTTGCCGGGTTGACGCCTTTGTCGAGCGCCATATTGACCGTGCCCACCGTTCCGGCCTGCGTATCCGACCGCCGAAAGACTTGCGGCGCCATCCAACGCAGCAGGTTCGCCATCAACAGCGGCGTCGCCAGATCGTATTTCATCGCGGAGCGGACCGGATCGAAACCCAGCGCGGCCATCTTAGTGGCTCCGGGACGCTCCACGACCACCGGGCCCTGCGCCGTTTCCGCCACGGACTGATCGCCCGGCGCAAGGTTAAATATCTCGGTCGCGGCCAGCTCGACATCTTTTGTATAGAGGCCGGTGCCGAGCGCCGTTTCCTGATGCCATTGCTCGAGTTTGAGTTTTGCCGCCGTGGTGCGAACCACGAAGGGCGAGCCTGCCGGCGGTTCAATCCAGATCGAGGCCGCATTTTTTGGCGTGTTCTGCGGAGCGAATCGATCGAACACCACGATGTCGGCGGAGGTTTGCGGGTCGTACTTTGCCGGAGGCTCGAAGGTCGCTTCCACTTGTGGATTGCCGGCCAGCAGCGGTTTCAATAAGTCCGGCTCGGGCGAATATACTGCGACGCGCAGCGGCTTGCCAATGGGCACTTCGATGACGGCGCTGTCGTCCTGCGGAAAGGCGTCGCCGCGTCCGTTGGTAGAGGTAACCCGCGCCTCAAGCAACCCGGCTTTCTTGGCCTGGAACACGAAGGTAGCCTGGGTTTCCGAGCCCGCCGCCAGCGTCATCGTCTTGCTCCCGGCCGCGGCGCCCGCGAACTGCAACAGCAGTGTGATTTCGCGCGGCTTCAGGCCGTCGTTGCGCAACTCGACAAAAGCTTCCCAGTTATCCGCACCAAGGGCCGCGGGTGCGGTAGCGCGCCTCACCCCCAACTTACGCAGCCCGACATTTTCGCCGTTCGATGGAATTGAAATTACCCGCAGGTTGGCCGGCACGGCCACTTCGTTTTCCTGCTTCGGGATGCGCCCGGCGCCTACGAAAACAATCTCGCCCGCCTTTTGCGATTGCAGTTTTTGCGCCTGCTGGGCGAATTCGAAAGCCTGCTCCAGATTCAGCGCCGAGGTGCTCGGCCGCGAGCGGCGAATCGCATCCGCCACGGCGTTCTTATTGGAGTCAAATTGCGTGACCGGGGTCGCGAGCGCATCCGCCCGCACCAGCATCACGCGATCCAGCAGGGGCAGGGAATTTATGTATACCAGCGCGGCGTTTTTGGCTTGGTCCAGTAAAATGCCTTGCCGCGCGCGGGCGCCCATCCATGCCGAAGTGTCGAGCAGCAGAACGTGATCGCGCGCCGTGCCCAGATCGCCGATCCGCGGTCCCGCGATAGCCAGCAGGAGCAGCAGCATGCTGATCACCTGGAGCAGCAGACTCCAGGGCTGATGCACGCGCCGTTTATGCTTCAGTTCTTCGGGCAGCTTGCCCGCGGTCCAGAACCGCAGGGTAGCCACCACCTGCTTGCGCTTGGTGCGGTCTAACAGGTAGAGCGCCAGGATGCCGGCGGAGACGATGCCCGCCAGGCCCAGCAGTTCACCGACGCTGAGGTTCAAAAAATTCATGCTTACTGTACGGCGCCGGCCCGCACCATGGGTCCAAAGATCGCCTCTTCGATTGGAATCGACGTCGACAATCCAACATACCGCCCGCCGTTGCGCATCGCCACGTTGCGCAGGTTCAGCGCGAATTCATCGAACGCCAAGGTATAGGCGGCGCGCGCGGATTCATCGAATGCCAACTGTACGCGCGTGCCGGATTCGGCGTCCTCCAGATCCAGTTCTCCATCCCAGGGCGGTTCGCGGTCCTCATCGGCCCAAACATGAATCAGGATCATCTCGTGCCCGAAATCGGTCAGATACTGGAGCGGTTTCTCGCAGCCGGCGTCGTCCAGGAAATCCGAGATCACGATCACCAATCCCCGCTGCGGATAGCGTGAAATAAAATCGCGAGTGATGTCAAAAAAGTGCGTGGCTCCGCCGGGCTTCAGTGCCTGCAGATAATTTGCCACGGGTTGGAAGCGCTGGCGGCCCCCGCCCAGCCGCAGCGGATCCCCCAGCTTTTCAGCGAAGGGTTGGAGATAGATGGAATCCAGGCGTACCAGCGCGACGTAACACATGGCCGCCGCCAGCTTGCGTGCATAATCGAACTTGGATAAGGCGCCCTTGGCCGCGCCCCGAGTTGTTCCAGCGGTTGTGCCACCGCTCGTCCCCCCGGTTATCATCGATCGGCTGACATCGACCAGCACCCGCACCGGAATGCGCGGCTCCAGTTGAAACATCTTGAGGAACATCTTTTCGAGGCGCAGATAGGCGCGCCAATTTACCGCGCGCAGGTCGTCGCCATGATGAAATTGCCGGTGGTCCAGAAATTCCTGGCCGGCGCCGGCGGAACGGGAAGTGTTATGTCCGCCCACCACGCCGGGCAAAGATTTCTGCCACTGGATGGCAAGGCGCTCCAGTTTTTCGAGCAGCGGAGTGTCGATCAGCAGCCCGTTTTGCGCCACTGACTAAACCTTGGCGCCCGCCTGCGCCGCGACTACGCTGGGGATGATCTTATTCAAAATCGTCTCCGGCGTTTGCCCCTCGGCGTGCGCGTCGAAATTCAAAATGATACGATGCCGCAACACCGCCGCAGCCACCGTCTGTACGTCTTCGATCGCCAGATGCAGGCGCCCGCGCATCAAGGCCAGCACCTGACCGCATTCGACCAGCGCCTGCGCGCCGCGGGGCGAGCTGCCGAAGCGGATGAATTTCCTTGAAAGTTCGTGCGATTCGCGGGTGTCCGGCTGAGTCGCCATTACCAGATCGATCGCGTAGCTCTGAACGTGCGGAGCTACCAGAACCTCGCGGCACACTCGCCGCAGCTCCATGATCTCTTCGCGATTCAGAATGGTCCGCAGATGCGCTTCTTCCTTCTGGGTGGTGCGCGTGACGATGGTGCTCAAGTCCTCGCGCGAGGGATAGCGAACCAGGATCTTCATCAGGAACCGGTCGAGTTGCGCTTCCGGCAGCGGATAGGTGCCTTCCATCTCAATGGGGTTCTGGGTAGCCATTACCAGAAAGGGCGCTTCCAGTTCGTGGGTAGTGGTGCCGCTAGTGACAGTGTGCTCCTGCATGGCCTCGAGCAGGGCGGATTGGGTCTTGGGCGTCGCACGGTTGATTTCGTCGGCCAGCACCAGGTGTGCGAAGATCGGCCCGGGCTGAAACCGCAGGGCTTTGGCGCCGCTTTCGGTATCTATAATCATACTGCCCACGATGTCGCCGGGCATCAGATCCGGGGTGAATTGAATGCGCGAATACTTCAGGTGCAGGACTCGCGCGAGCGTCCGCAGCAGGGTGGTTTTACCCAGACCCGGCACGCCCTCCAGCAGAACGTGGCCCCCCGCCAGCAGGCAAATGAGGACTCCATCCACCACTTCCTGTTGGCCCACAATCACTTTCCCGATTTCCTCGCGCACCCGATTCAATTGCTGGGTGGCGAGCTCAAGTGCCGCGTCCGGTTTCACGCATAATATGATAGCGCAGGGTTGCTGAAAGTCCGGCTCTGCCAAATGGCGATAACCTTCCCACCCCCCTGCCAAACGGGAAAGCCAAAAATACCAACCTGGACAGATAATAATAGATGTAGCTTTAGGCGTGCCTGCGCCTTGCGAAAATACATCTTATGTGGATTGTCCGCCTCGCTCTCCGTCGCCCCTATACCTTCGTGGTCATGGCCGTGCTCATTGCCTTCCTGGGCGCGGCGGCTATCGTGACCATGCCGGTCGATATTTTCCCGTATATCGACATACCCATTGTCAGCGTGCTATGGCAGTACACCGGTCTATCGCCGGATGAGATGGAGAAGCGCGTAGTTACGAACTTCGAGCGCGGGCTTACCTCGAACGTCAACGACATCGAGCACATTGAGTCGCAGTCCTATAACGGCATCTCCGTGGTCCGGATTTACTTCCACCCCAACGTTCAGATCGATATGGCGGTAGCGCAGGTGACATCCCAGTCGCAAAGCGCGGTTCGCCAGATGCCACCGGGAATGTTCCCGGCCAACGTTTTGAAGTATGACGCCGCGAGTGTGCCCATCCTGCAACTGGGACTTTCGAGCAAGACTTTGCGCGAGCAGGACATCTTCGACTTGGGAAACAATTTCATCCGCACGCCGCTCGGTACCGTGCAAGGAGCCTCGGTTTCCTATCCGTTTGGCGGCAAAAGCCGGTCGGTAATGGTGGATCTGAACCTGGACGAGCTGTATTCCAAACAGCTTTCGCCGATCGATGTCTCGAATGCCTTGACTCTGCAAAACCTGATTCTCCCGGCGGGAACCGCCAAGCTGGCCGGCACCGAGTATCAGATCAAGGTCAACAGCAGCCCCGTAGTCCTCGATGATTTAAACAATTTACCCATCAAGACCGTGAACGGCGCCACCGTGTATATGAAAGACGTGGCGCAGGTGCGGGATGGGTTTTCGGTGCAGAACAATATTGTCCGCACCAACGGTTCGCGCGGCGTTCTCATGACCATCACGCGCACCGGCAAAGCCTCGACGCTCGCTATTGTCAACGACGTCAAGGCAGCCCTTCCCAGGATTCTCGCCACCATCCCTCCGGAATTGAAAGTCACATTGCTTGGCGACCAATCGGTCTTCGTGCGCGCATCGATTCAAGGCGTGGTGCGCGAGGCCCTGATTGCCGCAGCCCTTACCGGCATGATGATTCTGCTGTTTCTGGGGAGCTGGCGCAGCACGCTGATCGTGTGCATCTCGATTCCGCTCTCGATTCTGGCCTCTCTGTGCGTCCTGAGTTTGCTGGGGCAAACCATCAACGTGATGACGCTCGGAGGACTGGCGCTGGCGGTGGGGATATTGGTCGACGACGCGACAGTGGCCATCGAGAACACGCATCGCAACATCGGTATGCGCAAGCCGCTGGTGCGCGCCGTAATCGATGGAGCGGCGCAAATCGCGATTCCGACATTTGTCTCGACGCTGGCAATTTGCATTGTGTTTGTCCCGGTGCTGCTATTGACCGGGACCGCGAAGTATTTGTTTACACCCATGGCCATGGCGGTGGTTTTTGCCATGCTTGCGTCGTACGTGTTAAGCCGGACTCTGGTCCCTACCATGGCGCATTATCTGCTCCGGTCCGAGGTCGCGATGTATCAGCTGGGCGTTGAGGGCGAAAGCGCCGGCGGGAAGGGCGTTTTCTGGCGGCTGCACCACTGGTTCAACGGCCTTTTTGAAAGGCTTCGTTTCCGCTATATCGGCTTGCTCGATTGGTCCCTGCGGCATCGCGGGCGGGTACTTGCGGGTTTCGGCGCGATTTTCATCGGGTCGATGGGCCTGGTGTGGCTGGTGGGTGAGGACTTCTTCCCCAACGTGGATTCCGGCCAGATGCGCCTGCATGCTCGCGGTCCGGCGGGGACGCGTATCGAGGAGACCGAAGTTCGCTTCGCCAGTCTCGAGCGCGAGATCCGTGCGGAGATTCCCGCCAATGAGATCGACACGATCATCGACAATATCGGCGTCCCCAACAGCTGGACCAGTCTGGCGCAAGGTGACATTCCCACCATTTCGAGCGCCGATGGCGAACTCCTGATCTCGCTGACCAAGGAAAAGCACAAATCTACCCAGGCTTACGAAATACAGCTTCGGAAGCGGCTCACAGAAAAGTTTCCGGACATGTCTTTCTTCTTCCAGCCGGCCAATATCACCAATCAGATTTTGAATTTCGGACTGCCCGCACCTATCGATTTGCAGGTAGTCGGCCGCGATACGGCTGGCGATTATAAGATTGCCCAGCAACTGTCGGCGCGGATCGCGCGGATTCCCGGCGCCGTCGACGTGCATGTCCATCAGGTGGTGGATCAGCCGGAAATTCGCTTGAATGTCGATCGCATCAAAGCCGGACAATTGGGTCTAACGCAGCGCGACGTCACCAGCAATATGCTGATCTCGCTCAGCGGGAACGGCACCATTGCTCCGAACTTCTGGGTGGGACCGAACGGCGTCAACTATAACGTCGGCGTGCAAACGCCGCAGTACAAAATCGATTCGCTCGACGCATTGCTGCGAACGCCGGTGTCGGCGGCCTCGAACGTGGTCAATTCCACTACGCCGGGATCGCAAGGCGGCTCGGCGACGGCCGGAAATGCTTCGGTCGGCGCCTCTCCGAGCGGCACCTCACAAGCCTACGGCAATCCCGGAGCCATGGCCGGCAGCACCCAGCTTTTATCGAATCTGGTCACCGTGACCCGGGGGACCGGCCCCGTGATCGTCAATCACTATAACGTCTGGCCGGTGTACGACATCTATGCTAACGTGGACCGGCGCGATTTGGGCGGAGTCGGATCCGAAGTCGAAAAGATCGTCCGCGACGAGACCCCTCACCTGCCGCGCGGCACTACGCTCGATCTGCGCGGACAGTACGAAACCATGCAGTCTTCGTTTTTCCGTTTGGGGCTGGGCATGCTAGTCGCGGTGGTCCTGGTGTATCTGCTGATGTGCGTGAACTTCCAATCCTGGATGGACCCGTTTATCATTCTGACGGCGCTGCCGGGCGCGATGGCGGGCATTTTATGGATGTTATTCGTCACCGGCACTACGCTCAATGTCCCGTCGCTGATGGGCGCCATCATGTGTATCGGCGTGGCTACCGCCAACAGTATTCTGATGGTGACTTTCGCCAACGACGAAAGGGCACTGGTGCCTTCAGCCACGGAGGCCATGCTCTCGGCCGGCTATGCCCGCATCCGGCCGGTGCTGATGACCGCCACGGCCATGATGCTCGGTATGCTCCCGATGGCGCTAGGTTTGGGAGAGGGCGGAGAACAGAATGCGCCGCTGGGGCGCGCGGTGATCGGGGGGCTGATATTCGCCACCGTCACGACGCTGTTTGTAGTGCCGATCGTTTATAGTTATCTGCGGACCAACCCGCCCGTCGACCATGAGCGCCAATTGGAGCAAGAGGAGCGGGAAGACACCCTGGAATCGGAGTGGAATCTTAACCGTATTTAGGCAACGATGCGATATAGCGAACCCAATCAACCTGAAGAAATAGCCGTCGAAAGCACCGAGGAAAGGCTGCGCAAAGAAGTCGAACATCTGAAGCAGCAGCTTCGCGAACAGAAAGGGCTGGAGCAGGGCGCAGCGCATACCGCTCTGGCGAAGCCGTGGCATCCCTCTGCGATCACCATCTGGTCGCTGTTCCTGACCGCGGTGGTTCTCCTGGTAGTGGCATTTTTCGCCGGCTATATACCGCTTCAGAAACGCAATGCGCTCATCGGTACGCAGGCATTGGAGCAGGAACAGGCGCTCCCGCGGGTGGAAGTGATTGAGGTGGGACGCTCCTCCCGCATGAGTGACTTGCAGCTGCCGGGCAACATCGAGGCAGTTACGGAAGCTCCCATTCTGGCGCGTGCGGACGGTTACATTAAACGGCGTCTGGTCGATATCGGAGACCGGGTCCAGGCCGGTCAGCCAGTGGCCGAGATTGAGGCGCCCGAACTCGATCAGCAGGTTATCCAGGCCAAGGCGAACTTGCAGCAGACCCAGGCGGCGCTCGAGCAGGCAACCGCCAATGAGCAGCAGGGAAAAGCGAACCTGGAGCTAGCCCGCATCACCGCGCAGCGCTGGGGCAGCTTGGTAACCCAGGGCGTGGTTTCAAAGCAGGATAACGACCAGTATCAAGCCCAGTATCAGGCGCAACTTGCGGGCGCGCAGTCACTCGCAAAGGCCGTCACCGTGCAGCGGGCGAACATTGCGGCCGCCGAAGCCAATCTCGCGCGGCTGACCGAAATGCAGTCCTACCGGGTGGTGAAGGCGCCCTTCGCCGGAGTCATCACGCAGCGCAATGTGGATGTCGGAGCGCTGGTGAATTCCGGCAGCACGCTGTTATATCGCATCGCACAAACCGCGATGCTGCGCACTTACGTCAATGTTCCGCAGACCAATGCCAGCTCCATCCGGCCCGGAGAGCAGGCGCGCTTGAGCGTAACGAACCTGCCGGGACGCTCCTTTACCGGTACCGTGGCACGCACCGCAAGTTCACTCGACCCCACCAGCCGCACCATGCTGGTGGAAGTTCAGGTGGCGAACCGGGATGGCGCGCTGTTGCCCGGCATGTACGCCCAAGTGGACCTCAGCAGCCCGCGGTTGAATGCGCCGCTGCTGGTTCCCGGTGACTCGCTCATGGTGCGCGCCGATGGCACCCAGGTCGCGGTGGTGCGACCTGACTCGACCGTGCATCTGCAAAAAATCAAAGTCGGCCGGGATTACGGTGATCGTTTAGAGGTGCTCAGCGGCCTGCAGATGGGCGAAAGGATCATCGCAAACCCGGGCGATAGTGCACGCGAGGGCGTCAAAGTAGACCCGATTGACGTTACCGGTAAGGAAACCGAATAAACGATTGCCGAACGAGCGAAAACCAGTCTCATAGTTGGTGAACCAGCAAAAACGCTGTTAGTGGGATAGTCCTTGGAACGAATCATTGGCGACCGCTAGCATCACCGCACACGACCGCTTGCGTCTTGCGTCAATATATAGAGAACTTCCGATTCCCCTCCTCAAATTGGATACCTTTATTTGAATATTCAAGGCGTTCGAATTTAGAAATCGAAGGTACCGGGGCAGAAAACTCTATCGAAAGATAGGTTGTTTCCAAAAACAATACCGTCTAGAGTGTACAGCAAGGGAAACCAAGGCCGGAGGCCAGTTTCCGTGCAGACGAGCTACGACGGAGGAAGTATGAAACACAGATTTTCGTTTCCCGCAGTGGCAGTGTGCCTTGCGGCGTTTTTCGCCATTCCGGCAATGGC
>Ga0105240_10003642_pt1 | contig 23871 bp, 23 predicted proteins | sample KBSC54metaG_FD_80426 | JGI IMG/M metagenome (GOLD analysis project Ga0105240, IMG submission 80426) | Corn rhizosphere microbial communities from Kellogg Biological Station, Michigan, USA - KBS C5-4 metaG | ecosystem: Host-associated > Plants > Roots > Rhizosphere > Soil | place: Michigan, USA...
ACGCGGGAATTGATATAGCCGTCGCTGATGAAGATGTTGCCCGCCGGATCCCAGGTCACGTCGGTCACCTGGCGGAAGCGCCCATCCTCAGCCGGCAGCGGCGGCTTGGGATGTTTCACCGGCGCGGTGTCTTCGTCCGAGGCCTCCTGCTTGCGCCCGAACACCATCACCACCCGGCCTTCCGGATTGAACTTCACGACCATGTCAGAGCCCTTGTCGACGGCCCAGATGTTGTCGTCCTTGTCGATACGCACGGCATGCCCGAACGACCACGCATACAGGTTCTTGCCGATCTCCCGGACGAACTTTCCATCAGGAGTGAACTCGAGCAGCTGCGCGGCCGCGGCGGCGTACGCCGGGCCCGTGGTGTTGCCGCGCGACAGCACGAAGATGTGCCCTTTGGAATTCACGGCGACGCCGGTGACTTCACCCAGGTGGATGTCCTTGGGCAGCTTGAGCACGTTCGGAACGGAATCGAACGAGATGACCGGCACGGGTGTCTGCGCGAGCAGCCCGGTGCAAAGCGCCGCCATCGCGGCCGCGACCCAATGTTTCATCACAATCTCCTTTGAGGCTTTGGAAAACAGGGAGCACGATTGAACTGCGGTCGCGCGGGCACAGTATCTGCGGCGTGCGTGTCCGCTGTCAAACGTGCGCTCCGCGCGAGGCCGCGGACAGGGCTTCGCGATGGCACTCTCAGTCTGATTTCCTTCGCCGCGGCACGTAGGCGGATTGGCGGCCATGGGTGCGGCCGAACCACTCGGGCTTGGGCACTCGTGCCAAGGCTGCCGGTATCGGAGGCCGCTCGCTCTCCAGCTGTGCGAACACTTCAACGAGAAAATCGAGAAACGCGCGCACCAGCTTCGACTGGCGCTGGCCGCGCCGATATGCCGCGTAGATGGTGGGCGCTTCCAGGGCCTGCCAGTCCTCGAGCACCGGTACCAGCATTCCGGACGACAAGTAGTGAGTGAGTGTGAGGTCGGCCAGCCGGATCACGCCGGCCCCGGCGCAAGCCGCTTCATCGAGCCATGGACGCTCGTCACTGAGCAGACGGCTACTCACATCCACGCTGCGCCGCTCGCCATCCTTTTCGAAAATCCAGCGGTCGAGCAATATTTCCGCGGAACTGCGGAACAGCAGGCAATTGTGATCCCGCAGGTCTTCGGGCTCGCGGGGCCAGCCCGCGCGCATCCAGTACTCCGGCGAGGCGCACACCAGGTAACGCGTCTGCGCGAGCGGGCGCACGACGAGGTCGCGCTCCGTGGGCCAGCCAAGCAGTATGGCGACATCGAGCTTTTTCTCATCGATGTCCTGCACCGTCCTTGCGGGCTTCGTGACCAATTCGATTTCGGGGAAGCGGGCGAGGAATCGCGAGATCCGGGGCATGACGCAGTTCAGGGCGATCGCTTCGCGCATTCCGACCGTCAGCGTGCCGCGCGCCTTCGCACCGCGTGACACGCCGAAGTTGAGCTCGAGATCATGCAAGTCGGCGGCGATCTTGCGCGATGCCGCGTAGTAGCGTTCGCCGTCGGCTGTCAAGGACAAGCCGCGCGTCGTGCGATGAAACAGCGCGATGCCGAGCGACCGCTCGAGCGCGCGGATCAACTGGGCGACCGCGGGCGTGCTCACGTCCAGCGATTTCGCCGCCGCGGTGAAGCTGCCACCTTCGACGGCCCGGGTCAGGTAGTGAATCGCGCGCAGCTTGTCCATCGTGCTTCTCCGGCGGGGATAAACGAAAAGTTTATGCGGAATCAGGCGCTGGCGCCTGTTCACGATGCCGGCGCGCGCGGATACTGGCGCACGTCAGTTGTTTTTTTAACGGCACGCGAGGAGATGTGAATGCAGCGCATGTTTGTTTTGGCCTTTTCAATCGCAGCAGCGGCCGCCGGCGGCGCCATGGCACAGCCCCTGTACCCGGACAAACCGATCCACCTGCTTGTCGGATTTCCGCCAGGCAGCCAAGCCGATACGGTCGCGCGCCTGTTCGGCCAGAAACTCGCGGAGGCGGTGGGCAGACCGGTGGTGATCGACACCGCGAGCGGCGCCGCGGGCAGCATCGCAGCGGACCGGCTCGCGAAGGCTGCGCCGGACGGCTACACGCTCGGCCTGATGGGGGAGGTGCAGATGGTGATCAATCCCAGCCTGTACAAACTGGCGTACGACCCGCTGAAGGATCTCGCGCCGATTTCGCAGGTGACCTGGTCGCCCAATATGCTCGTCGTGAACAACGCGGTCGCGGCAAGGAGCGTGGAGGAATTGGTGAGGCTGGCCAATAGCCACCCCGGCGCGCTGACCTTCGCGTCCGGAGGCAGCGGCAGTTCGCCGCACATGGCCGCGGAGTTGTTCAATGCGTCCGCGGGCACCGACATTCGGCACATTGCGTACAAGGGGGTGGTGCTGGGCCTGCCTGACTTGATCAGCGGCCGCGTGACGATGATGTTCAGCCCCATAGGCATCGTCCTTCCGCTGGTGCGCGAAGGAAAGCTGCGCGCCTTGGCCGTCACTTCCTCGAAGCGGTCACCGGCCGCGCCGGGCGTGCCGACCATCGCCGAATCCGGCTATGCCGGTTTCGAGTACACGGCGTGGTATGGGCTGGTTGCCCCGGCAGGTACTCCGGCAGCGGTCATGCGCAAGCTTCAGCTCGAAACGGCCAAGGTGCTCGCGTTGCCCGACCTGCATGCAAAGCTCGCCGATGCGGGAGTGGAAGGCGTGGGCAATTCATCCGACGAATTCACGGCGATGATCAAGTCGGAGATCCCGAAATGGGCGAAGGTGATCAAGGATGCCGACATCAAGCCGGACTAGCGCCCGTGCCGTTGGCGTCGACCTCTTCATCCGGCACCGCGGTCAATCTGCTTCACGTCGGGAGCACGACGCCTTCCGCGGGTATTTTGCTTTCGATTGCGCAGGAGCGAGGGATTTTTGCCAGACACGGGCTCGACGTGCGGCCCGCGTTCGTACCCGGTACGGAAATTCCTGAACCAAGCGCAGCAAATCCTTTCGGCCTGATTGGCGCGCCGGCTGCCATCATGCGAGCCAGTGCCGGAGCCGGTCTGAAGATCCTTGCCTGCTTCAACAACGCGCGAATTTCCGGACGGTTGATCGCCGCGCCCTCGATCACCGAGCCGCAACAGCTGCGGGGCGCGCGGGTTGGCGTGCGCGCCTTGGGCGCCGGTCAGTGGATACAGAGCCTGATCGCGCTGGAATTCCTCGGCCTGGACGCGGCGCGCAGCAACATTCGCATGTTGGCAATCGGCGATGAGGCGCAGATCGTCCGAGCGCTGGAGGCGGGAGATATCGACGCGGCACTGTTCTCCACCGCCCAGGGTCACCGTTTGAAGGCCCGCGGCTTTTCCGATCTGCTCGATCTGTTTCCCGCCAATCTCCACGGTTTCCCGAATGCCCTTGCCGTCACGATTACTGAGCTCGAACGAGCTCCGCACAGCGCGCAAAGCATGGTGGCGGCGCTGACCGAGAGCATGGCGTTCAGCCTTGCGCCGCGCAACCAGTCTCTGGTTGTGGACACCATCAGCCGGCTGGCCCGCGTCAGCGATCCGGCCGCGGCCCGAGCGGGCTACCAGGATTTCCTGCTGACCGCGGTGCGCAAGCCTTATCCCTGCGTGGATCGGCTGCTGCAAATGCAAAAAATAATGGCGCTGCAGAATCCGAACGTCTTGGAGACAAATGTCCACGAGCTCATCGATGACAGCTTTGTCCGCCGGCTCGATGAGAGCGGTGAGATTGATCGGCTGAACGCGACTGCGGATGCGGGCGGGCTGGGCTAGACTTGCGAGCGTCTCAATGGCTCATGGAAAGATCCCGTGGACGATCTCAAGAACAAGGCCGTGCTCATTACCGGCGCTTCCACCGGTATCGGCGCCGGTTGCGCCAGGGCGTTCGGTGCGTTGGGCGCGAAGGTGGCCGTGCACTACAACAGCTCCAAGGACGCGGCACTTGAGGTTGCGCGTGACGTGGAGCAAGCCGGCGGCGAGGCCTTCGTCGTGCAGGGCGACCTGCGGCATACCAACGAGTGCGAGCGCGTGGTGCAGGCGGCGGCGCAGCGCTTCGGGCGCATCGACATCCTGATCAACAACGCCGGATCGATGGTGCGTCGCGCGCCGATGCTCGATATCACGGATGAGTTGTTCGACGAAGTGCTGCACCTGAACGCGCGCTCGATGATCATGTGCACTCGCTACGCCGTGCCTTTCATGACCGATGGCGGCAGCATCATCAACCTGACCAGCGTGGCTGCGCGCCATGGCGGCAGTCCCGGCGCATCTCTGTACGCCGCGTCGAAAGGCTTCATCAGCACCGCGACCAAAGGCCTCGCGAAGGAACTGGTGGGCAGGCGCATCCGGGTGAACGCCGTTTCACCGGGCGTGGTGGTCACGCCCTTGCACGACAAGTACACCTCGCCGGAACAGCTCGAGACCATGCGCAAGACCATCCCCATGGGCCGGCTGGGCACGGTGGACGAATGCATTGGGGCGTTTTTGTATTTCGCCTCGGACCGGCTCTCCGCCTATGTCACCGGGCAGATCATCGAAGTCAACGGCGGCCAGTTCATGCCCTGACGGCAACCGGCTGCTATCGCGCCGACATTCAGGATCCGGCGCTACTGGACCTGGATGGTCCTGGCACGCCGCGCTGCGCGGCTGCCCGCTCAGCCGCTCCACGCAAACGGTGCGAAGTGGCCGTTGCGCTTGCCCGTCCTGTCTTCCCACTTGATGCCGAAGACATTGAAGACGCTGCGCGTCGCCTTGGCGAGCGACAGGCGGCTGGCGACGGGATGCCCCACGTTGTCCAGGCACATGGCCTGATTCGGGTCCGCCCCGGGAAGGCCTTCGCAGGCCTGGTCCACCAGTTCGCCGGCGCGCGCGGAGCGGTTCAAGCCATTCATCTCAAAGGTGACCTCGCGCCTTTCGATGCCGGCTATTTTCCCGACCAGCGGACCCAGCGCCGCCATCGGGCCGCCGGCTTGGCCGGTCGCAATCGCCGCGACGGCTTCGGCCTGGGCGTCGGAAGCGCCCTTGTCGATGATCAGCCCAACCGTAAGATTGCCATTGGCCATGGGACCGGGCGAATGAAGCACCATCATGAACTTGACGCCGTCCAGCGACACGCCGTCTTTCTGTCCTTTGTCGATGCGCGCCGCCAAGGCTACCTTGCACTCGCCCTCCGTCGGCCGCGCGGTCATGTTCGTGTAGATGCACGGACACAGCAACTCGCAATTGCAGGTTTCCATGTACTCGCCCGATACTTGCCACTTGGCCATCACGCACCTCCGGTTGCAGGAACGAAATGCAGGATAGGCGCACAGCGGCTGGAATTCAAGGCCGTTTGACAAACGGCGCGAACGCGGCAATCGTATTGGGCCATGTCGCAGCAAGCGTCCCCTTCGACGGATGAGCGGCCAGGTCTCGGTGGCTTGGTGATTGGCGGCTGGCGTCTGGCCGCTGCCGTGCTGGCTTTCAGCGTCGCAGGCTGGGCGCTGCTCACATGGCTCGCGGTGGACATGGGCAACCCGCTGTTCGAGTGGACGATGCCGGATTCGTCGAGCTGGAATGCGGCCAATATGGTTTCGATCCTGCTCATGTGGGCCGTGATGATGGCCGCGATGATGCTGCCGTCCGCGCTGCCGATGATCCTTGCCTTCGGTCATCTCAGCGCGCGCAACGGCGAACTGGCCCGCGCGCGCGTGTTCGTCGCCGCTTACCTGCTGGTGTGGATCGCCTTCAGCATCGCCGCGACCCTATTGCAGTGGGCATTGCAGGCGCTGGACTGGGTGGACCCGATGATCGTCAGCACATCCGCCACGCTGAACGGCGGGTTGTTGGTGATCGCCGGTGTCTACCAGTTCACGCCGCTCAAGAAGATGTGCCTGGCGAATTGCCGCACGCCTTTTGCATTTCTGCTCGGCGAGTGGCAGCCGGGCGTTGCCGGAGCGTTCCGCATGGGTCTGCGCCACGGCTTGTTCTGCATGGGTTGCTGCTGGGCGGTGATGGCCTTGCTGTTCGTTGGCGGAGTGATGAACCTGGCCTGGATCGCCGCGCTGTCGATTGTGGTGGCGATCGAGAAGATGGCGCCACGCGGCGAGCAGCTGGCTGCGGTGCTGGGGATTGCCTTGATCGTGGCCGGCGCGGCGAAGCTGGTGACGTTGCTAGCTGCTTGAGTTGTACCTGGCCGGCTTACTGCTCGTCAGCGAGAACGAACCAGAGCCGCCCGTTGCCCTGAGCAATGAAGGCGGTCGATGAATCAGGGAATCTGGGTACATGACGCGGTTGCCGGAGTGGGGGCGAGTAACTGCAGACCGGACACTACGGAATTACAAGCAGCAAGGGCCGGGCCCTCATCGACGGAACCGGAAGCTTGCCCGTTGGGTGAAAAGAAGGAAATACAGTCATCGTCCCCGTTGCAGTTCCAATGCATGAACCAGTCTCCTGCTCCCGGAGCGAGTGAGAACGAGCCGGAGCCGCCGCTCGATTGCCTGACCAGTGAGTTCGAGATCAACGTGTTGCCGTTCAAGGTCGCCGTGCCGGAAAAGTTGAAGCCGGGTTCGAATTCAAGCGAATAAGTCACGACGGACCCGGAGATGCTCCCCGAAAGCGAACCTGCAACTGGATCGGTGCTGAACACCGAGCAGCCGGCACCGGCATCGAGTGTCTGGACGCCGGTCACATTCACGGAGCCTGTGAATGCGCTCCCGGATTGTGTGAACACGAGGGTCATGGTTCCGCCATCGTGCGCGGTGCAGCCGTTGGTTGCGGTGCCGGTCCAGCTCCACGGCCCCACCCAAGTGCCTTTCAGCGATCCCGTGACAGCCTGCGTGAAGGTGGCCACCACGTTCTTTATGCCATTGGCCGAGACCACGCACGCGCCCGCGCCTGTGCACGCGCCAGACCAGCCCGTGAAAGTCCATCCGGACGCGGGCGTCGGCGTCAGCGTGACATTCGCTCCCGACGCAAAGCCCTCATAGCAATTGGCCCCGCACGAGTTGCCGGCCGGGGACGCCGATACGGAGCCACTGCCCACCACGGCGGTGGTGATGCGCGTCGGGTTCACCAGCACCGAGACTTGCGGACAGGGCGACGTGCTGTTTCGCGAGAACGTATCGGTGGCGCACACCCCGAAGGTGAACAGGTGGGATACCTGGAAACCATTGATATCCGCCGCACCCGTGGCAAAGGGAGTGCCACTCAAGGTGCCATCGAAGTGAATCGTCATTCCAGTCGGCAGCGAGCCGTTGGCCAGCGTGTCGATGCCGATGGTGTAGGTCGATTCGGGGATCACGTGATCGACCAGCTGGGTACTGTATGCCTCACCCACCCTGGCTGGGGGCAGCGGAAATTTCGCCAACAGCGTGGGTGCAGTCGGCAGCGCCGTTGCGCCTCCGACGCTCACGATGCTCTGCACGCCGACGGCCACATTGGAATACGTGTTTGGCCCGACGGTCACGCAAGCGAGCGTGAGCAGCCCGGTGTGGAAATCATAAAAATCAAAACTCGCGGCCGCGGGGTTGGCCACAGCAGCGCCGACCGATTGCACGCTTGCCAGTGTGAGAACCACATTGAGGAACACCGTGTTGCCCACGATGACCTGCGGAATGTGCAAGTTGCCGTCGTACACGTCGCAAGCCCGGCTTATCCTGGGTGCCAGGAGCAACAGGAACGACAGGCACACCACGAACACGGGGCGGCCCAAGATCGCAATAGCACGCATGGTTCTTACCCTCCAATGGACTCCCCGTATCACGGAAGTGTAAGCCCGACTGTTGCAATATGCCAGTGCGCAGAGATTGGAAGTTCACGGACTTCGCGCCTGGCTTCCACTATTCTTCTAGTCATGTCCCGATTTGTTGTGAGCGCCATTCTCCTGGGCCTGGCAGCTGCGGGCTTTTGGCTTTGGCTGGGCGATAGTGGGCAGGGGAGCGACGGCGATGCGATGCCGGCGGCCCTCGATCAGCACGGCCCCCCTAAGGTCGAAATTCCCTTATCGAGAGCGGCAATACCGATGGAGCGAGTGCCGGCGCGCCCAGCACCGGGAGCAGCTGCTCCCGTCGCGGCGCAGACAGCGGCGTTGCCCGCCTCCGATCCTTTCAGGAGCTTTCTGCAGGCGCGGCGTGCGGCCTCCGCACCGATGCCATCGGTCCCGCCAAATCAGTCGGAGATCCGGGATGCGTTCAAAGCGGCGCTGGAAGAATCCGAGAGGCGAAGGGCCGCGGCGCGCGCATCCCCGTTCGGTGATTCCAAGCAGTGACGCTCACCTGGATGCCGGCCTGAGAAGCGCCATAGCCACCCCGGCCGCGCAGCAAAGCATCGACATCCACTGCACCGGACCCAAGGGTTCGCCGTGGACGATCGCGCCGGAGATCATTGCCACGACCGGCACCATGACTGCCGAGAGCCCGGCGATATTGGCGGGCAGCAAACCCACGATCGCAAACCAGGCGACGTTGCCAAGCGCCATGGGAACCAGCGTGATGTAGGCGATGACGGCGATACTGGTTCCGGAAGGCATGAACCACTCGCCGCCGCTGAACGCGACTGCGGCGGCCAGGAGAGGCACGGCCGCGACCAGCAGCTGCCAGCCCGTGAGGACCAACGGCGAGATCGGGATCGGCCTGCGCTTCAGGATCACCGTGCCCGCCGCCCACCCGATGGCCGCGAGCAAGCCCAGCGCAAATCCGAGCGGCGCTTTCGCATACGCATCGATGCCGTTCACGATCAAGAGCACCACGCCGAGCCCGCCGATCGCCAGCGCCATCAGCACGCGCGCGCCGGGCCTCTGCCCGAGGAAGATCCACGCGATGAGGGCGCCCCAGAACGGCATCGTGAAGCCCAGGATCGCGGCCTGGCCCGATGGAATCAGCACCGCCGCATAAGTGCTGGCCACGTTCCAGATCACGAGGTAAGTCAGCGCCGCCGCGACGAGCGTGCGCCAGTGTTGACGCGGCACCCGAAGCGATTCGCCGCGAAACCGTGCGATGGCCAGCAGCACCACACCCGCGCCCAACGTGCTGAGCGAGCGAAAGGTCCACACGGAAAGTTCGCGCACGGCGACCGGGAACAGCGGCCATGTGGTGCCCCACACGAGGGTGAGGAGGAGGACCAGGGGGATGGCTTTGCGCAAGGGGGAGATCGTAACCCGCGGGCGATCACGGCTTGCCGGGTTTGGCAATGCGCGCCACGGATTGCGCCGTCTGTGCCAGCACCTTTCCCTTCCTCCAAACCTTCAGCCGATTCGCCCTCAATCGAATCGCATCGACCGGATCGGTCGCCTGCAGCAGCACGAAGCTCGCATCGCACCCCGCTTCAATGCCATAGCCTTCCAGGTGCATCAGCTGGGCCGCATTGACCGTCACCGCGTCGAAGCAGGCGCGAATTCCCTGGTGGCCGGTCATCTGCGCCACGTGCGCGCCCATGTGCGCGACTTCCAGCATGTCGCCCGAACCGAGCGGGTACCAGGGGTCTTGCACGTCGTCGTGACCGAAGGCGACCGTGACGCCGGCTTGCATCAGCTCGGGCACGCGCGTCATTCCGCGGCGCTTCGGATACGTGTCGTGCCGGCCTTGCAAATGGATGTTGACCAGCGGGTTGGCGATGACCGAGACGCCGCTCTGCGCGATGAGCGGAATCAATTTGCTCACGTAGTAGTTGTCCATGCTGTGCATCGACGTGCAATGGCTGCCGGTCACGCGGCCCTGCAAGCCCAGGCGCTGCGTTTCGAATGCCAGCGTTTCGATATGGCGGCTCAAGGGGTCGTCGCTCTCGTCGCAATGCATGTCGACCATCTTGCCGCGATCGGCTGCGATCTCGCACAGCAGCTTGACGCTGGCCGCGCCTTCGCTCATCGTGCGCTCGAAATGCGGAATGCCGCCGACGATGTCCACGCCCATGTCCAACGCGCGCTTGAGGTTGTCGACGCCGCCTTCGCTCCTGAGCACGCCGTCTTGCGGAAACGCGACCAGTTGCAGCTCGATGGACGGTGCGACGCGCTTTTTCACTTCCAGCAGCGCTTGCACCGCGATCAGGCGCCCATCACTCGTATCCACATGGCTGCGTATCGCGAGCACGCCCTTGGCGACAGCCATGTCGCAGTACTTCAGCGCGCGTTCGATGTAGTTGTCCTTGGTGAGCGTCGGCTTGAGCTCGGCCCAGATCTGGATGCCCTCCAGCAGCGTGCCGCTTTCGTTCACGCGCGGCTGTCCGTACGTCAGCGTGGTGTCCATGTGGAAGTGCGGATCGCACAATGGCGGACTAAGGAGCTGGCCGCCGGCGTCGATGGTTTCTGCGGCCGGCGCGGCCAGGCCGGGCTTCACTTCGACGATCTTGCCGTCGCGCACGGCCACGGACATGCCGGTGCGGCCGTCGGCGAGGGACGCGTTGGTTATCAGGAGGTCTAGCATGGGCGCAGCATAGCGCCGCCAATCGCCCCGCTAGAACGGCCCCTGGAAATCGAAGGCGCGCTGGGCGAACCAGTAGGCGGCGATGATGGCGATCAGGATCGAGCCGACGGGCAGCAGGACGCGCCGGTAAAAGCCGGTGCCGCGCAACGCGAAGGCGATCGGCACGAACACCGCCACGATCGCCATCTGGCCTATTTCCACGCCCAGGTTGAAGCCCACCAGCGCGAGGGCCAGCGCGCCTTGCGGCAAGCCCAGGTCGGCGAGGGCCGAGGCAAACCCGAAGCCGTGGATCAGCCCGAAAGCGAATGCCATCACCCAGCGCTTCTGCTCGATGGAACCGCGGATATTGTTGAGCGCCGCAACGATGATCGAAGCGGCAATCGTCGACTCGACAAAGCGCGACGGAAGACTCACGAAGCCCAGCACGGCCAGGCTGAGCGTGATCGAGTGCGCCAGGGTGAACGCGGTCACCACCTTGAGCACTTCGATCAGCGAGCGGCGCAGGCTGGGCGCGGGCTCCCAATGGTTTTGCATGCGCACCAACACGGCGGGCAGCAGCAGCGAGAGCAGGAACAGGATGTGGTCATAACCCAGCCAGATGTGCCAGATGCCTTCGACCACGTACTGCTTGAGCGTCTTCCATGCGCTGGGCGCCTGCAGCTGCATCGCCTGCTCGGCGGAATCGGTGCTGAAGACCAGCGGCTGCGAACCGAGCGAGCCCGGTGCGATCCATTGCACCAGCCCGCGATGCGAAGGGTCCACATCGAACAGGAGCGAGTAGTGCGTCTTCAGGCCCTGCTGGATGTTCTCGCACTTGGCCGTGAGCGACAGCACCGCATAGGTGCCGTCGCTGTGCTTGTCCAGTTGCAGCGGGCCCGCGGTTTCCCACAGGCAGGGCTTTTCGCCGGCCTTGAGTTCCAGGTGCTGCGTTGCGTAGCGCGTGATATCGGCGGCGCGCGTTCGCACCTCGCCCCAGGTCAACGCGCCATTGCCGTCGCGATCGAGCTCCAGCACGTAGTCGAGGTCGCGCAGCGCGATGTCCCATCGCACCGCGATGGCATCGCTGTCCGTCGCGCCGCGCATCGTCAGGTAGCTGTCGCTCGGCTTGTGCGCCCATGCGGCATGCATCACGAGGGCCAGCAGCAGCACGAGCCAGCGTTTCATCGCGTGGCTCCCTTGGCGGCGAGTTCGTCGGCGATCCGCGCCAGCGCCGGGTCTTCGTAGTGATTCGTGCGCAGCCAGTCGAGCGCGGGTTGCGCCGCCTTCGGCTGGTTCGCGGCCAATGCTGCACGCAGCAGGATCTCGGCGTCGCGAGCTTCTTTCTGCGCGGTGTAGTTGCGTGATGCGTAGTCCAGGGCCTTGTCCGGATGGCCTTCGACGTCGAGTTCAAAACGCGCGGCCTCCTGCTCGTGCAGCCGGTCGCCGCGCAGGGCCGCCGCGGCGAAGCGGTCGCGCAATTGGCTGGCCCAGTCCGCGGCGCGCGGATCCTTGGCCGCCTTGCCCGCCAACGCCAACCGCAACAACAACACGTCAGACCGCTCCCAGTCCGCAAGCAACTTCGTGACTTCGGCGGGCCGGTTGCGCAGCAGCAGAAAATCGGAGTACGCGCCCAGCAGGAATTGGTCGGTCAAGCCAAGACGCAGCGCCCGGTCGAAATGCGCCTGCGCTTCGTCGAACTTCTGTAAACGGATCGCCATCTCGCCGAGCCGCGTTTCGATCCACAGCACCAGGCCGGGCGCGGCATCGCCCGCATTGGCGAGCTCCTTCGACAGGATTTCGTACGCGGGCGCGAGGTGACCTGTAGCGGCCTCGACATAGGCCGTGCAGCCTTGCGCGTACAAAGGATGGGCAAGCGGCACCAGCCGTGTGCATTCCGACAGCGCCTCTGGATAACGCGCCTGCACCATGTGGATGGCCGCTTGCCACGCGATCGGGTCCGGCGCTTTCGGGTCGAGCTGCGATGCTTTCTCCAGGCTTTGCAGCGCACCGGGAAAGTCGTGGCTGTACTGCTCGATCATTCCCTTGACCAGCCAGTACTGCGCGCTGTTCGCCTCCGTCTTGGCCAGCGGGATGATGGCTGCTTGCGCATAGCCGACGTAGCGCGGATCGCCTTGCGCCATCGCCAGGTCGAAGTAGCGGCGCGCGATCTCCATGCGCAGCGCAACGTCGTCCGGGCGTGCGGCGAGCTGCTTGCGCAGCGAGTCGACACGGCGCACGGAGGGATCGGTCGCGCCGGAGGGCAGCCGCTCGACCACGTCGTTGTCGCTCTTCGGTGTGAAAGGAGCGGCTTGGGCAAGCGAGACCGCCAGGCTCGCCAGCAGCGCCGCGAGGAGGCGGGCTATTTCCATGCGGCCAGGAACGCGAGCAGGACCCGGGCGGAGTTGTCGGCGGCGATCTTGAAAAAGGTGCCGATCTCGTTCTCGCCCTTGCCGCCGCCGGCCAGGTCGCTGAGCGAGCGGAATGCGATCCACGGCACGCCGTTGCTGTACGCCACCATGCCGATCGCGGCCGTCTCCATGTCCAGGACGTTGGCCTGGAAGGTCTGGTACGTGTATTCGCGGAACGCCGCGTTATCGACGAACGCCTGCCCGGACACGCCATTGCCGCCGATCACCACCCGTGGCGCGTGCGAGAGGCACACGTTGTTCGCTTCACATTTGTCCAGCGGCGTCGATTCGATGCGCTGGGCCACCTTCAGCAAGGCCGGATCCGCGTCGAACCAGAATTTCTTTTCCTCGCCCGCCCGCCCGGCGGAACGCACGCCGACCGGCCGCGGATGCAGCATGCCGAAATTCGCGAAGGGCTGGGGTTCTTTCTGTGGCGGCAATTTGTATTGGCCCGGCGCCGCCTCGCGCGCCATCACCACCTCGAGATATTGGCCCCAGCGCTGCGCTACCGTCACGTCGCCGATATTGAGCTGCGGGTTCACGCCGCCCGCAATGCCGCTCACGACGATATGCGAAACACTGAAGTGATCCAAGGCCAGCTGGGTGTTCATCGCGGCGTTCGTCATGCTGATGCCGCTCAGGAACAGCACGACCGGCTTGCCCTGCAAGGTGCCGGTCGTGAACTCGACACCGTTGATGGTTTGCCGGCGCGGCTGGTCGACCTTCGAGAGCAGCAGCGCGAGCTCGGGCTGGAACGCGGAGACGATCGCGACGCGCGGGGGTTGCGGGCTGGATGGCGCGTTTGCGCACGCGCCCAGCGCCAACGCGAACAACAGGACGAGCAATTTGCGCATAGGGCGCGAGTCTAACGGCCGGGCGAAATTCACTTCGTGCCGAAGATGCGGTCGCCGGCGTCGCCCAGGCCCGGCAGGATGTAGCCGTGGTCATTGAGCTCGCGGTCGATGGCGGCGGTGTAGATCGGCACGTCGGGGTGGGCTTTTTGCAGCGCGGCGATGCCCTCCGGACAAGTCAGCAGACAAACCAGCTTGATCGATTTGGGTCCAAGTTCCTTCACGCGCTCCACCGCGGCGATGGCCGAATTGCCGGTGGCCAGCATCGGGTCGACCACGATCACGTCGCGATCCTGCATGTTCTGCGGCATCTTGAAGTAGTACTCCACGGCCGTGAGGGTCTTGGGGTCGCGGTACAGCCCGATGTGCCCGACGCGCGCGCCGGGCACCACCGTGAGCATGCCATCCAGGATGCCGGCGCCGGCTCGCAGGATCGACACGAACACCAGCTTCTTGCCATCGATCACCTTGGCTTTCATCTTCTCCAAGGGCGTTTCGATTTCCACTTCCTGCATCGCCATGTCGCGCGTGACCTCGTAAGCCATCAGCATCGCGAGCTCGTTCAGCAGACGCCGGAAGCTGTTGGTGGAAGCCTCCTTGTTGCGCATCAACGTCAGCTTGTGCTGCACGAGCGGGTGATCGATCAGGTGGACATTGTTCAAATCATTTCCAATCAGAAAACCGTTCCGTCGCTCGCGACTGTCAGTGGCGGCAGGCCGCCGCGATGGCGCTGCGCCAACTCGCGGCCGGCGGCCCAGCTGCCACCCTCCAATACGCGCGCCAGAGGCAGCTGGATTTCGTCCATGTGCAGTTGGCCGCGCACGGCAGCGGCCACTTCGTCCATCAAGGCCACGGTCAAGGCCCGCCACTCCACGACGATCTCATCCCCGGGCTGCCAGATCTCGGCGGCCGCCGATGGATCGCGCAGCCGCAGCAGCCCGCTGTCGATCATCAGCCCGCCATTGCGGTATTCCGGCAGCGCGGTGAGCGCATCGACGTTGCGGACCTTGACGCCGTTCCATTCGAACGGTTCCAGCAGCGAGTAAGTGAGCCACTGCGACAATTTGTGGAAAGGCACCCAGCCGTCGGATAGCCCTTCGCCTCGAACCGCGGAGTGCCGCCAGCAGTCGCCCAGCGGCACATTGCCGATCGCGTTGCTGGCCGGCCAGATGGCGGACAGGCTGATCAATATCTGCGACAGGATGTCGTGCGCCGTGATGTCGGCGGTGTGCGGAACGTCAGGGCCCAGCGGCGACACGATCATGTCCAGCAGGCCCGCGGGACGGCCGTCTTCCCCGAACACTTCGGGTTCTTCCACCATCACTTCACCCAAGCGCCGCAACAGGATCGCGCGCTCTTCCAGGCCGACCAAAGGATTGATGGACGTCACCTGGAACGCGGATGCGAGGTGATCGGTGACAAGGCCGCGCAGGCCGGCCGAATCCACCTGCAGCGGATGGTCCTTGTCGCTGGAGAACAGGCCTCCCACGAAAGCGTGGAAGCTCGCGACCGCCAGGCCCTCGGAGCGCGTGAAGGTCTGGCCGGTGGCGGGCTCCACGTATTTCCAATCGGCGCCGGCGCCGCCATCGAGCAGCACGCTCACGAACGTGAGGTCCATCATGGCGTGCAGACGCGCGGTCAAGGGCGCTTTCGGCAGCATGCGTTCGAGCTGCGCCTTGCGATCGACGCCGCCGGCCTCGAAGTGCCGCCAGCGGCTGTGCAACGGGATGTGTAGTTTGGGATAGCGGCTGCGGGTGGCGGCGACGACCTCGCCCGCCGCCGCATCGAGGCATCCGTCATCCACCTCGAACCAGCGCGATTCACCATTGCGGGCGCGAACCAGCAGTTGCGCGGCGCGCTGGCGCACGGCGGTGGTGGTGCGCAGGATGGAGGCGGCAATTTCAGTCTCGGCCTCGCCGGAACCCAGATAACTGTTGGCCATGATCTACAACTTCCTGCCCTTGGCCTTTTTCAACTCGTTCGCATCGGGCAGCGCGCCGGTCGTGAAATAGCCGGCCGCCACCTTTGCATCCATCTCCACGCGCGCATCGGCGGGGATCAGTTCATCGGGAATGTTGACGCGTTCGCCCACCTCGATGCCCGAGTTGGTGATCGCGTCGTACTTCATGTTGCTCATCGACACCAGCCGGTGTATCTTCCTGATGCCCAACCAATGCAGCACATCGGGCATCAGTTCCTGGAAGCGCATGTCCTGCACGCCCGCGACGCATTCGGTACGCGCGAAATATTGGTCCGCGGTGTCGCCGCCCACCTGCCGCTTGCGTGCGTTGTAGACGAGAAACTTCGTCACTTCGCCCAGCGCGCGGCCCTCCTTGCGCGAATACGACACCAGTCCCACGCCGCCGCGCTGCGACGCCTGGATGCATTCCTCGATGGCGTGCGTGAGGTAAGGCCGGCAAGTGCAGATGTCCGATCCGAACACATCGGAGCCGTTGCACTCGTCGTGCACGCGCGCGGTGAGCTGCACTTGCGGATTGGCCAGGTCGCGCGGGTCGCCGAAGATGTAGACGGTCTGCCCGCCGATCGGCGGCAGGAACACTTCCAGGTCGCTGCGCGTCACCAGTTCGGGGTACATGCCGCCGGTTTCCTCGAACAGCACGCGGCGCAGATCGGTTTCGGAGCAGCCGAAGCGCTGCGCCACGCCGGGCAACCACCAGACCGGCTCGATCGCGGCCTTGGTCACCATGGCCGCGCCGCCCGCCGTCAGCACCTTGCCGTCGGCCTTGAGCCGGCCGTTCAGCAATCCCTCGATCACCTCCGGCAGGATCACGTGAGCTTTCGTCACCGCGATCGTGGGCCGGATGTCATAGCCGGCTGCCAGCTCGGCCGAGAACACATCGGCCACCAGCGCGCCCCAAGGATCCATGCTGACGATCTTGCCCGGCTCGCTCCACTGCGGATAAGGGCCGATCACGTCCGTCGGCGATGTATTGGTGAGGTCGGCCTTGTGCTCGCGCGACAGCGCACCCGCCGCGACCGCCAGCGCGCGGTAGACGCTGTACGAGCCGCTGTGCGTGCCGATGACGTTGCGATGGCTGCGCTTGGTGGTCGTGCCGACTACCGGTCCGCGCTCGGCTGCGGTCGCAGCACCCCAGACAATGGGCAGCGCGCCGAATCCTCCGGTGTGCGAGGTCAGCCGGATGTGGCGGGGAGCGGGTGTTTCAGCAGGCATGCGCGAACGTCTTTGAAAAAGCACTTTACCGCAGCCCCCGGGCGCCATGAGTAGAAAAGTAAAATGGGCCGACACCAAATACAGCCAGACAAGGAAATCAACAGTGGCCGGACACAGCAAATGGGCAAATATCCAGCACCGCAAAGGCCGCCAGGATGAGAAACGCGGCAAGGTCTGGACCCGCGCGATCCGGGAGATCATGGTTGCCGCGCGGCAAGGCGGGGGCGATCTTTCCGCCAATCCACGGCTGCGGCTCGCGGTGGAAAAAGCCAAGGCCGCCAACATGCCGGCCGACACCATCAAGCGCAACATCGACAAGGCCACCGGCAATCTCGAAGGCGTGCAATACGAGGAAATCCGCTACGAAGGCTACGGCATCGGGGGCGCCGCGATCATCCTGGACACGATGACCGACAACAAGGTGCGCACGGTGGCCGAGGTGCGGCACGCTTTCAGCAAGCACGGCGGCAACATGGGCACGGAAGGCTCGGTGGCGTTCCAGTTCCGCAATGTCGGCCAGCTCGTCCTCGCGCCGGGCACCAGTGAAGACAAGGTGCTGGAAGTCGCGCTGGAGGCGGGCGCGGAAGACGTCGTTTCCGATGAGGACGGCGCGATCGAAGTCATCACCGCGCCGGCGGACTTCGAGAAGGTGAAGAACGCGATCGAGGCCGCTGGGTTCAAGCCGGAACTGGCCGAGGTGACCATGCGCCCGGAAAACACCATCGTGCTCACGGGCGACGATGCAGCCAGGATGCAGAGGCTGCTGGACGTGCTGGAAGACCTGGACGACGTGCAGAACGTGTACCACAACGCCGCCATCGAACAATGAAAGTCCTGGTGATCGGCGGCGGTGGCCGCGAGCATGCGCTGGCATGGAAGCTGGCGCAGTCGGCGAAGGTGCAGGCGGTGTACGTCGCGCCGGGCAATGGCGGCACCGCGCTCGATCGGCGCCTCGAAAATGTGCCGGTCACCGACATCCCCGCGCTGCGTGCGTGGGCCAAGAAGATGAAGATCGCGCTGACGGTGGTCGGTCCGGAAGGGCCGTTGGCAGCCGGCGTGGTCGACGAGTTCCGCGCGCACGGCTTGCGCGTGTTCGGCCCGACGCAGGCGGCGGCCCAGCTGGAAAGCTCCAAGGCTTTTTCCAAGGCCTTCATGCGGCGTCACCGGATTCCCACTGCCGAATACGAAACTTTCTCCGACCCGACGGCAGCGCATGCCTATGTGGATCGCAAAGGCGCGCCCATCGTCGTGAAGGCCGATGGCCTTGCTGCCGGCAAAGGCGTCATCGTGGCAATGTCGACGCAAGAAGCGCACGAAGCCATCGACTTCATGTTGCTCGACAACAAATTGGGCGTGACGCATAACGAAGGCGGCGCACGCGTCGTCATCGAGGAGTTCCTGCAAGGCGAGGAAGCCAGTTTCATCGTGCTGTGCGATGGCAAGAACGTGACTGCGCTCGCAACGTCGCAGGATCACAAGCGCCTGCTGGACGGCGACCAGGGGCCGAACACCGGTGGCATGGGCGCGTATTCGCCCGCGCCCGTGGTGACCCCTGAAGTGCACGCCCGGGCGATGCGCGAAATCATCGCGCCCACCATCAAGGGCATGGAACAGGACGGCATCCCCTACACCGGCTTCCTGTATGCCGGATTGATGATCGACCCGCACGGCAACGTGAAGACCCTCGAATTCAACTGCCGCATGGGAGACCCCGAAACGCAGCCGATCATGATGCGGCTGAAGTCGGACCTGTACGACGTGATGATGGCGGCCACCTCGGGCAACCTGGACCAGGTCGAATTGCAGTGGGATCACCGCACCGCGCTGGGCGTCGTGATGGCGGCCGGCGGATATCCGCTCAGCCCGCGCAAGGGCGACAGGATCACCGGCCTGCCGGCTGCAAGAGACGACGCGATGGTCTTTCACGCGGCGACCGCGCAGGAGGACGGCGGCGCCGTGACTACCGGTGGCCGCGTATTGTGCGTCACCGTGCTGGCGGATACGGTGAAGGCGGCGCAGCAGCACGCCTACGACATCGCGCGTGGAATTCACTTCGACGGCGCGCAGTACCGCCACGACATCGGCCATCGCGCCTTGCACGACAGCGCGCACGTCCGCTCGCAACTGACGCAGCCATGAACAACGTCACGTTCGTGCGCGACTACCTGCTGAACCTGCAGCAGGAGATCACCACGGCCTGCACGCAGGTGGATGGCGCAGCGTTCGTGAAGGATCGCTGGAACAAAAGCCCAGGCGAGCCCTTGCAAGGCGAAGGCATCACCATGATCCTGGAAGGCGGCAAGGTGTTGGAGCGGGCCGGCTGCGGCTTCTCGCACGTGACGGGCGACAAGCTGCCGCCCTCGGCGACTGCAAACCGGCCGGACCTCGCGGGTGCATCCTTCGAGGCCGTGGGCGTTTCATTGGTGTTCCATCCGCGCAATCCCTACGTGCCGACCGTGCACATGAATGTGCGCATGTTGGCGGCCAAGGCCAAGGACGGCGACCCGGTCTGCTGGTTCGGCGGCGGCATGGACCTGACGCCTTATTACGGTTTCGAGGAAGACGCCATGCACTTCCATAGCGTTTGCAAGAACGCGCTGGATCCGTTCGGGGCCGACAAATACCCGCGCTTCAAGCAGTGGTGCGACGAGTATTTCTACCTGAAGCACCGGGACGAACAGCGCGGCATCGGCGGCATCTTCTTCGACGATTTTTCCGAGGGCGGTTTCGACAACAGCTTCGCGCTGATGCGATCGGTGGGCGACGCATTCGTGCAAGCCTATATCCCGATCCTGAACATCCGCAAGGACACCGCTCATGGCGAGCGCGAACGCGATTTCCAGCTGTACCGGCGGGGCCGCTATGTCGAATTCAACCTGGTGTGGGACCGCGGCACGCATTTCGGGCTTCAATCGGGCGGCCGCACCGAATCGATCCTGCTGTCGATGCCGCCGATGGTGAGCTGGGCCTACAACCGCAAGACCCGTCCCGGTTCGCCCGAGGATGACCTCTACAGGAAGTTTCTGGTCCGAAAGGACTGGATTTGACGGCAGGCGCAACGACGCGCCTGGGTGTCTTCGGCGGCGCGTTCGACCCGCCGCACGTGGCCCATGTGGCGCTCGCCCGCGCGGCGGTCGAGCAGCTCCAGCTCGACGAGTTGCGCATCTTCCCCACCGGGCAGGCGTGGCATCGGTCGGGGCCGCTCACCGCACCCGAACATCGGCTGGCGCTGGCGCAACTGGCGTTCGGCGGTTTGCCGCGCACGCTGATCGACGATCGCGAATTACGCCGTCCCGGCCCCACGTACACGATCGACACCTTGCGCGAGCTCAAGGCCGAGCAGCCCGCGGCCCAGCTGTTCCTGGTGATGGGCGAAGACCAGGCCGTTGCTCTGACGCGTTGGCGCGAGTGGGAAGCCATCGTGCAGCTCGCGATCATCTGCGTCGCCGAGCGGCCGCTGACCGAGGTGCCCGCCGGAGCGGGCCTGCCGGCGCAAGCAGAATTGCGACTGCTGCGCTTGCCCAGCATGCCCGAGAGCGCGACGGAAGTCCGCGGCCGTGTGGTGCACGGCGAGGGCATCGCCCATCTGGTTCCCCCCGGCGTTGCAAGCTATATTGAACGCCATCGTCTTTACCAACCCACCTGATGACCCAAGAAACCGCCGCGAGAAAAGATACCCAACGCCTGCAAAGAGCCATCGTCGATGGCCTGGAGGATGTGAAAGGGCAGAACATCACGGTGTTCAACACCGAGCACCTGTCCCCCTTGTTCGAACGGGTGATCGTGGCGTCCGGCACGTCGAATCGCCAGACCAAGGCCCTCGCGGCGAGCGTGCGCGATGCGGTGCGCGAAGCGGGATTTCCCAAGCCGCGCACCGAAGGCGAGGAAAACGGCGAGTGGATCATCGTGGATTGCGGCGCGGCGGTGGCGCACATCATGCAACCAGCGATCCGGCAGTACTATCATCTGGAGGAAATCTGGGGCGACCGGCCGGTGCGGCTGAAATTTGGTGCACCGAAGCCGGCAACGGCGTACCATCACCCCGAGAAAACCGCGGCACCGAAGCCGGCCGCGCGCAAGACAGCCGCGAAGACGGCGCCAGGCAAGGCAACTGCGAAGAGCGCAGCAAAGGCAACTGCGAAAAAAGAGGCAGGCGAGGCGCCTGTCAAAAAACCGGCGGCCAAGGCGCCTGCGAAAAGAGCGCCCGCCAAAAAATCGAGCCCGCCCCGCAGGGCGACGGGCAAGCGCCCATCGCGATAGCGGCGTTCGCACCGGCAAGCGTGTGAACAGCCAGCAATGAAACTCCTGGTGGTCGCAGTCGGCCTGCGCGTGCCCGAGTGGGCGCAGACCGCGTGGGACGATTACGCCAAGCGCTTTCCGCCGGAACTGCGGGTCGAGCTCAAGGCCGTCAAGACCGAGCCGCGTGCATCCAAGACCGTCGACGCGCTGCTCGCAGCGGAGCGCCAGCGCATCGAGAACGCCATCCCCAGGGGCACGCATGTGGTGGCGCTGGATGAGCGCGGGACGGCACTCACCACCGCGGCGCTGGCCAAGCAGCTGAAGACCTGGCAGATGCAGGGCGGCGACGTGGCCCTGGTGATCGGCGGTCCTGACGGACTCGATCCGGAATTCAAGCGCACGGCTGATGAACGCATTCGCCTTTCGGACCTGACCTTGCCCCATGCGATGGTTCGCGTGCTGCTGGTGGAACAGCTGTATCGCGCCTGGTCGATCAACGCCAACCATCCGTATCACCGCGAATGAAGACCGGGTTCATCTATCTCGCCTCGCAAAGCCCGCGGCGCCGGCAACTGCTGGAACAACTTGGCGTGAAACACGAACTGCTGCTGCCTGATGCCGGCGAAGATACGGAAGCACTCGAAACAACGATGCCGGGTGAGGCGCCGGCGAGTTACGTGCAACGGGTGACCCAACTGAAGCTCGACGCTGCCGTGGATCGGCTGAAGCGCCGCGGGCTGGCAGCAGCGCCTGTGTTGTGCGCCGATACCACGGTGGCCTTGGGACGTGTCATCTATGGCAAGCCGGCGGACGCGAGAGATGCCGCGCGCATGCTGCGTGAGCTTTCCGGCCACGCGCATCGCGTGCTCACGGCTGTCGCAGTGCATTCCGGCCGCAAGCGGCTGCAGGCCCTCAGCGACTCTCGGGTGACGTTCGCGGCGCTTTCCGCGGCGCAGATCATGCGCTATGTGGACAGCGGTGAGCCCCTGGGAAAAGCCGGCGCGTATGCGGTGCAGGGGCGGGCGGCGGCATTTATTTCACACATCAGCGGCAGCTACTCTGGCATCATGGGCTTGCCGATGCACGAGACGGCGCAAGTCCTGCGCGCATTCGGCGTCGATGCCTGAGATCGCTCTGAACAAACGGATATGCAGCAGGACATCCTGATCAACTGGTCGCCGCAGGAAACCCGGGTGGCGATCGTGGAGAACGGGGCGGTGCAGGAACTGCACGTGGAGCGCACGCTCGAGCGCGGGCTGGTGGGCAACGTGTACCTCGGCAAGGTGGCGCGCGTGCTGCCCGGGATGCAATCAGCGTTCATCGACATCGGGCTCGAACGCGCAGCCTTCCTTCACGTGGCCGATGTCTGGCACCGCCAGCCCGAGGGCGAGCCGCCCGGCTTCGTGCGCAACGGCCAGCCGCAGGTGCCGATCGAAAAGCAGGTGTTCGAAGGCCAGTCGCTGATGGTGCAGGTCATCAAGGACCCGATCGGAACGAAGGGCGCGCGCCTGTCCACGCAGATCAGCATCGCCGGGCGCTTGCTGGTGTTCCTGCCGCAGGATGACCATGTGGGCGTATCGCAGAAGATTCCCGCCGACCAGCGCGATGCGCTGCGCATGCGCCTGCAGGCGCTGGTGGGCCCGGACGGCGGCGGTTTCATCCTGCGCACCAACGGCGAGGACGCCACCGATTCCGAGCTGGCCGAAGACATCGCCTACCTGCGCAAGACCTGGGCGCGCATTCGCGAGGCCGCGACGCGGCTGCCGGTGACGTCGATCTTGCACCAGGACCTGAGCCTGTTGCAGCGGGTGTTGCGTGACCTCGTCAGCGAGGAGACGCAGACCATCCGGATCGACTCGCACGAGCAGTTCGAGCACCTGCGCGCGTTCGGGCAGGAGTTCATGCCGGCCGCCGCGGAACGCTTGCAGCTGTACAAGGGCGAGCGCCCCATCTTCGACCTGTACTCCATCGACGACGAAATCGCGAAGGCACTGGGCCGCCGCGTCGACTTGAAATCGGGCGGCTATTTGATCGTCGACCAGACCGAGGCGCTGACCACGGTGGACGTGAACACCGGCGGCTACGTGGGTGCGCGCAACTTCGACGACACCATCTTCAAGACCAACCTCGAAGCCGCGCAGGCCATCGCGCGGCAACTGCGGCTGCGCAACCTGGGCGGCATCATCATCGTGGACTTCATCGACATGGGGCGCGAAGACCATCGCGAAGCCGTGCTCGCGGAATTCCGCAAACAGCTCGCGCGCGACCGGGTCAAGACGATGTCGGGCGGCTTCTCGCAGTTGGGGCTGGTGGAGATGACGCGCAAGCGCACCCGCGAATCGCTGGCGCACATGTTGTGTGAACCGTGCGCGGCCTGCGAAGGCAAGGGCACGGTGAAGACCGCGCGCAGCGTCGCGTACGACATCCTGCGCGAGATCCTGCGCGAAGCCCGCCAGTTCGATCCGCGCGAATACCGTGTGGTCGCGTCACCCAAGGTGATCGAGCTGTTCCTGGACGAGGAGAGCCAGCACCTCGCCGGACTGTCGGACTTCATCGGCAAGCCGATCTCGCTGCAAAGCGAAAGCGCGATGGGGCAGGAGCAGTACGACATCGTGCTGCTGTGATCGTCTCGCTTGATCGGCGTGGCTTCGCCGCGTCACTTACACGTATCGATATCTCGTCTCAAAGCCGAGGCTTTCGTCAGCTTGCACGTCCGGACCTCGCGACAAAGCCGGGCCCCAATTCAGCTTGCACGTCTGGACCTCGCGGCAAAGCCGGGGCCGGGCAGGCTGC
>Ga0105240_10003646_pt1 | contig 23852 bp, 22 predicted proteins | sample KBSC54metaG_FD_80426 | JGI IMG/M metagenome (GOLD analysis project Ga0105240, IMG submission 80426) | Corn rhizosphere microbial communities from Kellogg Biological Station, Michigan, USA - KBS C5-4 metaG | ecosystem: Host-associated > Plants > Roots > Rhizosphere > Soil | place: Michigan, USA...
CTGTCCGGTCCGGCAGTCCAGCGGATCGAGGAATCGTGTTTGAAGGAAGTAGTTGTGACGAATACTATTCCGTTATCGGATGAGAAACGGAATTGCAGCCGGATCAAATCGTTGTCGATCGCACGCCTGTTAGCCCAGGCCATCCGTTCGATCCACGAAGAGACCTCGGTGAGTGTCTTGTTTATTTAAGAGGCTTTCAGCGATCAGCTAGGGCGGCGTTTGCCGGAGCTGAACGCTGATAGCTGATCGCTGAAAGCTGTTTTTGAGTTTTGACGGTACTCGAACCCACGGTAAGTCCCGAGGACACAACCCTCACGGACCCAACGGACTTCGAACCCGTATAGGAGATAGGTAAGTGAAAAAAGATATTACTGTCGCCGCCGAGGTGCGTACCTCGCGCGGTAAGAACGAAGCGCACCGTACCCGCAGGGCCGGTCTCATTCCGGCCGTCGTTTACGGCGCATTCCAGGATCCGGTCAGCGTGGCCGTCAACCCCCGCGAACTCACGAAGATTATTCGCAGCAGCACCGGCTTTAACACGATCTTTAGCCTCGCCATCGCGGGCGGCGAAAACACCCCGGTGATGGTCGTGGACCAGCAGCTCGATCCTATCCGCGGTACGCTGCTCCATGCCGACCTCAAGCGCATCGACCTCACCAAGCGCATTCGCGTCAGCGTCCCGGTGCACACCACCGGCGAGCCCGCGGGCGTCAAGGTGCAGGGCGGATTGCTCGAAATCATCACCCGTTCGATCGACATCGAATGCCTGCCGGACGAGATTCCGGAGAGCTTCACGATCAGTGTCAGCGAACTGATGATCGGCCAGAGCAAGCGCGCCAGCAACGTAGAACTTTCCGGTTCCATGAAGCTCGTCAGCGCCGCCGATTCCGTGATCGCGCACATCGTCGCCCTCCGCGCCGAAGAAGCTGCCGCAACCACCGAGGCTGCGCCGGCCGCCGAACCCGAAGTCGCCAAGAAGGGCAAGAAGGAAGAAGAAGCTCCGGCCGAAGAAAAGGGCAAGAAGAAATAGTCTTCCATGTTGCTGGTTGCCGGTCTGGGGAATCCGGGCGAGGAGTACGCGCTCTCGCCCCACAACATGGGTTTCCTTACGGTGGACCGGCTGGGCGAGCGGCATGGCATTCGCATCACCCGAGAAGATTCCAAGGCGCTCGTGGGCGTGGGCGAAATCGACGGGCATCCGGTGATGTTGGCCAAACCTCAAACGTATATGAACCTCAGCGGCACATCGCTCGTGCCGCTGATGGAAAAACACTGCATCGAACTCAGCCGGCTCATCGTGGTGTATGACGAGTTGGATCTGGGATGGATGGCGCTGAAGATCAAGCCGAAGGGTTCGGCTGCCGGCCACAATGGCATGAAAAGTGTTATCGGCAGTCTGAAGACCAACGAGTTTGTAAGGGTTCGGTTGGGAGTGCATCCCGGCCATCCGCTGAAAAGCGGGCAGGATTATCTGTTGGCGCCGGTAAAGCGCTCGCAGATGAAGGAATTGGACGAGTTCATCGACTATGCAGCCGATGCGGTTCGTTCAATAATTGCCGAGGGCGTCGAAAAGGCCATGACGAGATTCAATCGTCGCGCCCCTGGCTTAAATGAAGAGGAAGAATGACTAGGATTTACGAAGAGCTGTTCATCGTGAAACCCGATGCGGCCGAAGAGGAAGTCGATGCGTTGATCGAGCAGTTGAAAACGCAGTTGACCAATCTGGGCGCAACGGTAGACAAAGTCGATAAGTGGGGCAAGCGCCGGCTGGCCTACAGGGTGGATAAGTATCGCGAAGGCACCTACGTGCTGTTCCAGTTCACCGCGTCACCCGAATCGGTGAAGGAATTCGAGCGCCGTCTGCGCGTCGCCGATGTGGTGTTGAAGTTCCTGACCGTCCGCATCGATGAGACGCTGAAGCGTCTCGACAAGCGGAAGAAGGAACGCGACAAGCGCGCGGCCAAGCGTGCTGCCGCGGCGCCCGCCGGTCCTGCACCGGCCCAACCATCTCTGGCACAGCAAATGACCGAATCGCCGGCGGTAATGCCCGGCGTGCCGAAGGAGGCTTAACCCATGGCGGAATCTAAAGGAAGACCAGGCAGTGCGGGGCAGCGTCCCACCGGCGGTGACAAGGCTGTTGCCACTCAGAAGAAACAATATTTCCGGCGCAAAAAGGTTTGCCGTTTCTGCGTCGAGAAAATTGACGACATCAACTATAAAGACGTGAAGATGCTGCACGCCTTCGTCGCCGAGCGGGGCAAGATTATTCCCCGCCGCATTTCGGGCGTGTGCGCGCCGCACCAGCGCCGCCTCACGGATGCCATCAAAAAGGCGCGGAACATCGCGCTGCTGCCGTTCGCGGCGCAGTTCTAGGGTAGGAGGAAATTTGCAATGGAAGTCATTCTTAGAGAAGACATCGAAAAATTGGGCAGTCGGGGCGAAGTGGTAAAGGTCGCTCCCGGTTACGCCCGCAATTTCCTGCTGCCGAAGAAACTGGCCGTCGCCGCCACCGCATCCAACAAGAAGATCGTCGAACAGGAACGCCAGTCGCATCTGCGCAAGGAAGCCAAGCTGCAAGGCGAGGCGCAGGATCTGGCGAAGTTGATGGACGGCGTCACCGTCACCATCAGCCAGAAGTCCGGCGAAAACGATCAACTGTTCGGATCCGTTACCTCGAAGGACGTGGCCGATGCTTTGGCCGCGAAGAACTTCACCATCGATCGCCGCAAGATCCAGTTGGACGAGCCTATTAAGCAATTGGGCGAGTTCAAGGTCCCGGTGAGACTCCACAAAGACGTCACTGCGGAAATCACCGTAGTGGTCGCCAAAGAAGAGTAGGCCAGGCGGTTTCGCTGTCGTACTTATGATGCGTCAGCCTGCAGTTTTCTTGGCGCATGGTTCCCCGATGTCCGCGTTGGGCGGCGACGATCACGCCGCCGCCCTTCGTGCTTTCGGAAGCGGCATCACGGGCATGCGGGCCATCCTCATCGTTTCCGCCCACTGGCAGGTTTCCCGTCCGCTGCGCGTGACCGCCTGGGAGAGCGCTCCCCTGCTTTACGACTTCGGCGGATTCTCTGAAGAGTTATACAAGGTGACTTATCCTGCGCCCGGCGACCCGGCGCTGGCTGCTCGCGTGGCTCGTACGCTCGTGGCCGAAGACCAGGCCTGCCGCTTCGAGCGGGAGCGCGGACTGGATCACGGCGCGTGGGTTCCGCTCCGGCTGGCCTGGCCGGAAGCTACGGTGCCGGTCTTGCAGCTTTCGATGCCTTTTGTGGATCCGCAGGACATGTTCCGCGTAGGTCGTGCGCTGCGGCCGTTACGCGACGACGGGTTCGTGGTGGTGGGCAGCGGCGGCATCGTGCACAATTTGCGGAAGGTGAAGCTGCAGGATAAGAATGCGCCCGTGGACGATTGGGCGGTTGAATTCGACTCGTGGGTGGCTCAGCAGGTGGAAGCGCGCAACCTGGATTCACTCTTCGCTTATAAGTCTGCCGGTCCCCACGCGCGGATCTCGGTGCCCACGACTGAGCACTTCGATCCCCTGTTTATTACGCTGGGGGCGGCGTTCGCGGGGGAAGCGGTCGAGCCTATCTTCGAAGGGTTTCAGTACGGGAATTTATCGATGCGGAGTTTTTCGTTTAGAGCGTGAAACAGCGGCCGAGCTAGCGCTCGGCAACCGGCGACAAGATCGCTGATGTTACTGGCTCACCTCGAGCACGATATTCCAAAGGTACTCCACGTATTTCTCCACTGCGCGGATCCCGATCCGCTCGTTATCGCTGTGGGCCGTGCCCAAGGCGCCTTCGCCTGCCGGGACCGCCGGACCGAGGCCGTACGCCTGGACGCCCTTGGCCCGTAACTGCGCATTATCCGTCGCGCCGGTCAGCATGCTCGGCAGCGTGGGCGCATCGTAAAGCCGGCGGCCGACCTTCTCCAGCGCCCGATACATGGCCGTGTCCAGCCGCGACGGCGCCGAGGTGGGACGGTATGCCGCTCCGGGCTGTATCTCCACCGAAGGGTCGCCGATCACCCGCTTCAGCTCGGCCAGGAACTTCGTCATATCCTCATCGGGTAGCGCACGGATGTCCAACTCCGCCTCTGCCTCCGACGGGATCACGTTGCGCCGGAATCCGCCTTTAATAATCGTCGGCACCACCGACGTTCGCAGGATCGAGTAGTGGCCCGGATCGTGGTCGCGGAAGTAGCGATCCGCCTCCGCCAGTTTCGCCGGATCGAGCACATCCTTGTAGCGCGCCGCTTCTTCCGGCGGCGCAATCGCAGCCATGCCCTGGAAGTACGCCCGGGTCGTCTCGTTCAATCGGACCGGCGTCTGCCACGTGCCCGCGCGCGCCACCGCCTGCGCCAGATGGACGATCGGATTGTCCGGCGTGGGGCGCGAGCCATGCCCCGCTGTCCCGTGCGCCACGAGTTTGACGCCGCGCGGAGCCTTCTCGGTTGTGGCCACGAGCACGTGATGCACCTTGCCGCTCTGCTCGAGCGTCGAGCCGCCTTCGGCCAGGGCGAATTCGGCCTCGATCTCGGGCCAGTGCTCCTTCACCATGAAGTCGACGCCCACGCTGGGAGTGCCTTCCTCGCCGGCTTCGGCCAGGAAGATCACGTCGCGATTCAGCTTCACATGCATGCGCTGGAGCAGGATCAGCACCATGATGTCCGCCAGCACGTCCGGTTTATCGTCGCTGGCGCCGCGCGCGTAGATGAAGCCGTTCTTGCGCACGGCCGCGAACGGGTCCACGCTCCACTTCTCGCGCTGCACGCCGACCACGTCCGTGTGTCCCATCAGGAGAAGGGGCCGCTGCGACCCGTTGCCTTTGATGCGCGCCACCAGGTTGGCCCGTGCCGGGTCGAGCGCAAACAGCTTGCACGGGATGCCCTCGCGCTCCAGCATCGTCTGGATCGCCTTGGCCATTTTCGTTTCGTTGCCCGGAGGGTTGCTGCTATCGATCTGCAGCAGCGTGGTGAAGCGCTCCTGAATTTCCGCGGACAGCTTGTTCCAGTCGACTGGATAGCGCTGCTGCGCGGCGGCACCGGTAGCGCACAATAGCAGGCAGGCAAGCAATCTCATAGAGGTATGTTGCCATGCTTCTTGCGCGGCATCGTGTCGACTTTGGTTTCGAGCATACGCAGGGCGCGGATCACCCGCGGTCGCGTTTCGCGGGGCTCGATCACGTCGTCCACGTACCCGCGCTCGGCCGCCACGAAGGGGTTGGCGAACCGCTCGCGAAACTCTTCGATCTTCTGTTGCCGCACCGCGTCTTTGTCCTGCGCCGTGGCCAGCTCGCGGCGGTATACGATGTTCACCGCGCCTTCGGGACCCATCACCGCGATCTCCGCCGTGGGCCAGGCCAGGTTCACGTCCGTGCGGATGTGCTTCGAGCCCATCACGCAATACGCGCCGCCGTAAGCCTTGCGCGTGATCACCGTGATCTTCGGCACGGTCGCCTCGGCGTACGCATAGAGCAGCTTGGCGCCGTGCCGGATGATGCCGCCGAACTCCTGCTCCGTGCCCGGCAGGAAGCCTGGCACGTCCTCGAACGTGAGAATCGGGATGTTGAAGGCATCGCAGAATCGCACGAACCGCGCGCCTTTTGTGGACGACGCAATGTCCAGGCAGCCCGCCAGGAATGCCGGCTGGTTGGCGACCACTCCGATCGGCCGCCCGTCCATGCGGGCGAACCCGACCACGATGTTCTTCGCCCAGTGCTCGTGTACTTCGAAGAAATCGCCCTCGTCTACCACGCGATGGATGACGTCCTTGATGTCGTAGGGCAGGCTGGAGTCCGCGGGGACGACCGTGTCTAAGGCGGCGTCCATGCGGTCTATGGGATCGGCTGTGGTGCGCCGAGGCGGATCCTCGCGGTTGTTCTGCGGCAGGTAGCCGAGCAACTCGCGGATCATGCGCAGGCAATCGGCATCGTCGGCGGCGGTGAAATGGCCGACGCCGCTGACGGAATTGTGAGTGGCGGCCCCGCCCAGCTTTTCCTTAGTGACGTCCTCGTGCGTGACCGTTTTGATCACGTCGGGCCCGGTCACGAACATGTAGCTGGTGTGGTCCACCATGAACACGAAGTCGGTAATGGCCGGCGAGTAGACCGCCCCGCCCGCGCACGGTCCCATAATGGCCGAGATCTGCGGCACGACTCCGCTGGCCAGGGTGTTGCGGAGGAAGATGTCGGCATACCCGGCGAGGGAAACGACGCCCTCCTGGATGCGCGCGCCGCCGGAATCGTTCAGCCCGATGACGGGCGCGCCGGTCTTGAGGGCGAGGTCCATGATCTTGCAGATCTTCAGCGCGTTGGTTTCGGAGAGCGAGCCGCCGAAGACGGTGAAGTCCTGCGCGAAGACGTAGACCAGGCGGCCGTCGATCCGCCCGTAGCCGGTGATGAAGCCGTCGCCGGGGACGTTCTGGTCTTCCATGCCGAAGTCACGGCAGCGATGCGTGACCAGCTTGTCCATCTCTTCGAAGGAGGCCTCGTCGAGCAGCAGTTCGATGCGCTCGCGGGCCGAGAGCTTTCCTTCTTTATGCTGGCGCTCGCGGCGCTCGGGTCCTCCGCCTTGCTCGGAAGCGGCATGGCGGCGGCGCAGTTCTTCAAGCCGGTTCATCGGCACTATTGTACGAGTTCGAAGCGTCCGTCCGGCAGAAGATAGTATTTCCGTCCGCGCCACTGTATGGTGTTGCCGAAGAAGCCGCCGATCCAGCAGAGGAAGCTGGCGATGTCCTGCACCGGCACCAGCCACCAGAGTCGCGGCGCTAGCCGGTCGTGCAGCGCGTGGCCGGCCGTAGCCCAACCGGCGATCGCGCGGAAGACCGCGGTCAGTGCGGCCACCGGCCACCATTCCGGCTTTACGGCTAGCAGGAGGAACGCGAGCGGCAAGGGATTCGTGAAGAGTTGGCCGACATATCCCCACGGCCGCGAGCGCCGGGTGCTGCGATTCCAGCGGAGGCGATGGCGCAGGTTCGCCGCCAGTGCCTGCGCACCGATGCGATGTTCGATCACATAAGAAGAAAGGATAACGCCGTGCCCCTTCCCGGCTGCGAGTTTGCCCATGACGAAGTCTTCGGCCAGATAGTCCTTCACGGCGTCGAAGCCGCCGATATCGGCCAGCACTTCGCGGCGCGCCACGATGGTCGGTCCGAGAGCGAACTTCATGCCGTCCAGCATGCGCGCCACCAGCACGCCGCCGATGAACTCGGTGTTCAGCCCGACGGCTTCCATCGTGCTCCAGAAGCTGCGGCCCGGGACGGCGCGATACGGGCAGGTGGCCAGGCCGACTTGCGGGTCCTGGAATTCGGCAGCGATGGTGGTCAGCATCGCGGGAGTCACACGGATGTCGCTGTCGGCCATGACGATGAGGTCGTAGCGCGCGGCGGACAGCATCCGGTCCAGGCTGTACACCTTGGCATTGGCATACGGCGGCTCTCCCGTAATCAGCAGTTGCGACGGGACGGCCGGATACTCCGCGCGCAAGTGCTCCACCAGGGGAATCGCCGGGTCCTGGGGACTGCGGACGGCGAACAGCATCTCGAAGTCGCCGTACTTCTGCTCGAAGAAACTCCGGAGGTTCTCTTCCAGGCCATCGTCGATTCCCGCCAGCGGCTTCAGGACGCTGATCGGCGGCGTGCCCTGCAGCGGCCCGGGCCTGACCGCCCGATAGCGTACTGCTGCAACGATCGTCAGGACGCAGTACACCACCGACCCGGTCACCAGCGCCAGAAGAAAAAGGGCGAGCACCTCCTCAATGTAGCAACCCTGGACAGGCGTTGACGCGTTTCATACCAAAATATCTCTTTTATAATCAGCATTCCTTCTCCTTTCTTACCGAAAATGCCAGGACCTGGCCGGTAGTATGAGGTTGAGAGATGACCGCGTAAGCGGAAATCACTTAATTACAGATGCCAACCGATCCGATTATCATCGTCATGTCCGCAATGTGGATCTTAGCTCTGCTGAAGTAGCAATCGCGCACCACAGGCGCGTAAATACCTGGAAAAACCCTCTTTTGGGGGTAGACCATTATTAGGTGAAAGCTGATACTATTCTTTGGGGATTCCTTCTGGATATATCCCCAAAGAATCATTCAGCGTTTCAAACTCAGAGGGCGGAGCTAACTTTTCTTGAGAACAGCCGGCGTTTTCGCCTGTTGCGTACTCTTATTCCCGCTCATCGGTACCGTGTCTCCAGACGGTCCGCCTCACAGGGCGAAGCCCCTGACCCCCGGGCCGGCAAAATCGCCGCTCTGGCTCGAACTCCGTAGTCAACTCACCCGCGGCAACCAATACTTCTACCAAGGGCGGTTCGACCAAGCTAATCAGGTATTTACCTCTGTTTATGCGCAATCGCAATCAGCCCGCTTTCCGGATTTGTCGGCCCGCGCGGGCGGCAATATCGGAAGCTGCCAGTTCGCCCGCCACCAGTACCAAAGCGCCCTCCGCACCTTCCTCGAAGCCCGCGCCCTGGCCGTGAAAATCTCGGACTGGAGCGAGACCGCCGCGCTCGACACCAACATCGCGTCGCTGTACTCCGAGATGGGCAACCTCGATACCGCCGCCAGTTGGATGCAAGGCGCCCTGGAGCGGATGAGCGGACCCGACCGCACCCAGCATCTGCCCGAGGTCCTCATCCAGTTGGCCACCCTCCGCGCGCGCCAGGGACGCATGGCCGAAGCCCGCGACCTGTTCCGCCGCGGAATCGACGGCGCGGACAAGCTCGGCAACCTTAACCTGTACAGCATCGGCTGGAATCGCCTGGGAGAGGAATACCTCAAACGGGACGACTTGGCGGCGGCCGAACCGGCCTTCCTGGAAGCCTACCGGGTGCGGAAGTTGAACCACCTGCCGCTCGACAGTTCCTACCGCAATCTCGGCCGTCTGCGAATGATGCAGGGCGACCTCGTTTCGGCTTCCCACCTGCTGGACCGCTATGTGGAACTGGCCGAGCGCCCCAATGGTCCCCTGCCTGTCTGGGATGTGTACCACTCGCGCGGGCGGGTCCGGCTGGCGCAGGGCCGGCTGCCCGAAGCACTGGCCGACCTCCGTGTGGCCGTCCGGCTGGCGCGCGCCTGGCGATGGTCCGCCGTGGCGAACGATGCCGGACGCCAGGGCGCGGAGGCCATGCTCGATCAGGTCCACGCGGCCTTCATCGAAGCCGGCAACCGGCTGTACCTGCAGACTCACGATCCTTCCCTGGTACGGGAGACCTTCGAAGTCGCGGAGGAAAATCGCGCCGCCAGCCTGCGCGCGTTGGCCTCCGCGCCGCGGGCCGAAACGCTGCCGTCCGCCTATTGGGAAGCGCTGCTCCGTCTGCAACGCGCCGAAGTGGAAGCCTTGCGGACCTCGACCCCCGCCGCGCAAGAGGCCGCAGTCGGAGCGCGCGCCGACCTGGCCCGCCTGGATGCCGCCGAATCGCCGGCCGCCGTTCCCAACGACGCCTCCGGTCTGGCCGGCCGTCTGCAGGCTGCCCTCGACTCCCGGTCCGCCCTGCTCAGCTTCGAGTTGGGCGATTCCATCTCGTGGATGTGGGCCGCCGACCGCGCCGGCATGGACCTGTACGTGCTGCCGCCCCGGCGCGAAATAGAAGACCGCATCGCGGTCGTTACCCAGTCGCTGCGCGAGGGCCGCCAGGATGCGATGGTTTCCGGGTCGGCACTCTACCGCGTCCTGTTCGGACGCCTAGCCCCGCGTTTTCAGCAGAAGACCCGCTGGCTCTTGGCGCTTGAGTCGGGCCTGTTCGACCTGCCCCTGGCGGCCTTGCCCGTGCTGTCCGCCGGCCGCCGCCCCGTCTTCCTGGTGGAGCGCCACAGTCCCGTCCTGATTCCCGGCGCGGCCTATTGGGTCGATTCGGTTTCGCGCCACGATCCCCGGCGGCCTGCCCCGGTTTTCGTCGGCATCGGCGATGCCATCTACAACCGGGCCGATCCGCGCCGCCCGGCGGCCCAACCCCCGCTGCCGCCGGCTTCCCGGATGTTGACCGCATGGGCTGCTACCGAAGTGTCTGGTTTGGCGCTGCCGCGTCTGGTGGCCAGCGCGACTGAATTGGACGCGTGTGCCCGGGCCTGGAACGGCGACGGCGTACTCTTGGAAGGCGCCGAAGCCTCCCGTGCCCGTCTGGAAGATCAGCTCAAAAAAAATCCGGCGGTTGTCCATTTTGCCACCCATTTCGTCGCATCCGCCGACGGGTCCGCTTCCGGCCTGATCGCGCTCAGCCTCGATCGGCGCGGCGAAACCGAACTGCTGTCGCCCGAGGAAATAGCCCATTGGAAGGTCAATGCCGGGCTGGTCGTTTTGAGCGGTTGCCATTCGGCACAAGGGGCGGTGGCCCCCGGCACCGGCCTGCTCGGATTGACACGCGCGTGGCTGGCCGCCGGCGCGCGCAACGTGATCGGGAGCCGCTGGAGCACGCCCGACGATACCGGCCCTCTGTTCAGCGCGCTTTACCGAAATCTGCGCGGGCCGCAGCATCCCGACACCGGCGAAGCCCTGCGGCGCGCACAAGTGGAAATGATTCGCTCGGGAGGTTGGCGGGCGAACCCGCAGTATTGGGCCGCCTATTTGACCGTCGGTACTCCCTGGCAGATGGAGGGAGAATGAGCGATTCGCTGCCGTCCTTCTTCCCCCAATCCAATCCCGCTGCGCCCATCGATTCGGCCGCCTGCGTGGATCTGGTGAGCCGAATCCAGTCGGGCGATCCTTCCGGCATGGAAGACTTGTACCGGATCTTTGCCACGGGGATCCGGTTCTACCTCTGCCGCCATCTCGGCTCACAAGACGTAGACGACAAGGTTCACGACGTCTTCATCGTGATCCTGCAATCGTTGCGGCGCGGCGACCTGCGCGAACCTGAGCGGCTGATGGGTTATGTGCGAACGGTCCTGCGGCGGCACGTGGCATCGCGTATCGAGGAAATCGTGCGCGCCCGCAATGGCCATGCCGATCTGGACGTCGGGACGGTGCTCGCCGATCGGCGGCCCGATCCGGAACGGTCCGCTATTCAGAGCCAGAACAAGAGCCTCGCCATGCGCGTGCTGCACAGCCTGCACCTGCGGGAACGCGAAGTGCTCATCCGGTTCTATTTGAAGGAACAGGCTGTCGACGACATTTGCCGCGACCTCGAATTGACCGCCACGCAATTCCGCCTGATCAAGTCGCGCGCCAAGACTCGATTCGAGGAACTGGCACAACGCCGGTTTTCCCTACGCCGGCTGTTGCGTTGATGTGAGAAATCGAACAGTTGAGGTGAAATCCCCCGCGTTCTCAGTGTTTTGCGCCTAGGAATATTTGAGAACAACGAACCATTCCGCGCACCTTTATAACAGAGACTGAGTGGTCCACAATTGATGAGGCCGATGGATATCAATCGACACTTGGATGCGGAAGAGATCGAAAGTTATTCTCTTCAAACCACGCCCGAATCGGACGTGGCCCGGGTCGAGGAACATCTTTTGGTTTGCACGGAATGCCAGAAGCGCGTGGAATCCAGCGATGTTTTCGTCAGCGCCATGCAGGACGGCGCGCGCGACTTGCGCAAAAAAAAAGCGCCGGCGCCTCGGCCTCTTGGGTTTAGACTGCCGCTGTTCGCCCTTGCATTCGCCGTCGCACTGGCTGTAGTCGGTATTGTGTTCCCCCGGCACACGGGCGAAATCCCGCCGTCTGCGGTACCAGTGACCCTTTCAGCGATGCGTGGGACGGCCGGGGAAGCCAAAGCGCCCGCGGGGAAGCTTCTCAAGTTGCAGTTGGATCTTACGGGAATTCCGCAGGACCAGGAGTATCTGGTCGAGGTGGTGGATCAGAACGGCAAAGTCGTGACGGGCGCGTATACGCCAGACACTCGCATCAGACCTCTGCTACCCGGCATATACTTCGTCCGCCTGTTCTCGCGTGCCGATGAACTGCTCCGTGAGTACGCGCTCCAAGTCGAAGCCGCGAAGTAGCCTGGCTGCGGCTGGTAAACTGAATACATGGCTCGTCACGACGCGGGCGTAGCTGTCTCCGTCGAACGTTTTTTCCAGTTCTCTCTTCTCGGTCTGGTGGCGAGCGGATATCTCGCCGTCGCCGCTTCGGGATACCTGGACACCCCGACCATCGCACTGACTGCCGCCGGTCTCTTGGTGCGTGCCGCCATGATCTGCGGCCTCATCCGCATTGAGCCTTCCGACCGTACGGTCACCGGAGCCACCCTCGGTTACATCCTGTTCTTCGGCCTGGATTACTTCGTCCTCTCGCGCTCGTTTCTGACCGCCACGGTGCATCTGGTCTTCTTCCTGGCGGTGATGAAGGTTCTCACGTCGCGCACCAATCGCGACTATCTGTATACGGCCGCGATCGCGTTCATGGAACTGCTGGCAGCGGCCATTTTGTCGATCAGCCTGAGCTTCTTTTTGCTTCTGGCGTTGTTCCTGCTGTTTGCCATGGCCGCGCTGACCAGCGCCGAAATCCGGCGCTCCATGGGCAAGGCCCGAACCACCGCCCGCTACGGCCAAAGGCGCTTCCATCCACGCCTGGCGCTGCTTGCGACGTTAGTCTCGGCTGGAATTCTGGTGCTCACCGCAGGCTTGTTCTTCCTGCTCCCGCGCACCGCCGATGCGGCCTTCTCGCGGCTGATCTCGCATCGCATCTACCTCCCGGGCTTCTCCGATCACGTCAAGTTGGGCGAGATCGGCGAGTTCAAGACCAGTTCCCGGCCGGTCATGCACGTCGCCATCTACAGCAGCGAGCCGGCCGTCGGACTCAAGTGGCGCGGCGAGGCGCTGGTGAACTTCGACGGCAAGAGCTGGAGCAATCCTCATCCCGAGCGCACCCGCGTGCCGGACTCGCAGCAGCGCGGCCATATCAATCTCGTGCCCTCGCAGTTCCACCGCAACGGCAGGCGCATCAGTTACACCGTGGAAGTGGATGGCCTGGAAAACGACTCGCTCTTCTTTGCCGGTTTTCCGGAGCAGGTCGAACTGCGCGATTCGCGCCTATATCGCAGCGAGACCGACAGCTACCATATGGGCCATCCGCCGCAACCGGGCTTCCGTTACGAGGCCTACAGCCTGATCGAAGCGCTGCCCGAGGAAGGCGTTGCCGTCTCGCCCGCTCCCCTGATCGATCCGGCGGAGCGTCATGCCAATCTGCAACTGCCACCGCTCGATCAGCGGATCGCGCAACTGGCCCGCACCATGACGGCCGGCGATATCACGGATCTGGAACGCGCGCGCGCCATCGAGCATCACCTGCGCGCGGATTATGGCTACACGCTCGAGTTCCCTCGAGTCGAACCAGCGCATCCGCTGGAGAATTTCCTGTTTGTGCGCAAGAAGGGCCACTGCGAGTACTTCGCGTCGGCCATGGTGGTGCTGTTGCGCTCGATCGGCGTGCCGGCGCGCATGGCGACGGGATTCCAGAGCGGCGTCTACAACCCCATCACCGACCTCTGGCTGATTCGCGCCGCCGACGCACATAGCTGGGTGGAGGCCTGGCTGCCGGACCGCGGCTGGACGACCTTCGACCCGACGCCGCCCGATCCCAACCCGAGCAATCTCAGCCTGAGCACGCGCCTGAACTTGTACCTCGATGCCGCCAACACCTTCTGGCAGGAGTGGGTGGTCAGCTACGATCCGGGACACCAGGGAACGCTCGCCGATAAGTTCCAACAGGGGGCGGGACGGCTCGGCATCCGCTGGTTCGACTCGCTGTCCGGCGCCGAATCGATCTGGTCGCAGCAGACCGTCCTATGGTTCCGGCGGTATGGACTCGCGGTGCTGGGAATCGTGGCGCTGGGCGGGTTCCTCTGGGTATTCGGTCCACCGCTGATTCGCATGGTGCGCATTCGACGCCGGGTGGATCAGGTGCGCCGGGGTCACGGCAGCGTCGCAGACGCCACCCTGCTCTATCAGCGAATGTTGCAGATCCTGAAGCGGCGCGGCTTTCAGAAGCCGGTCTGGTTCACGCCCGCCGAGTTTGCTTCGTCGCTGCCAAGCACACCGATGGCAGCGCGCGTCCAGGAATTCACTACGACGTATAATGCCCTGCGTTTTGGCGGCCGGACGGACGTGGCCGCGCAGCTCTCGTCCTTGCTCGACGAATTGGAGCGCGAGCCGGAAACGTTGGCCTGAAAGCGTCCAGCGGGGGATAATCAAGCATGCGCAAGCGGTACTTCCTGTCTGAGACCCTGGTGTTGTTACTATTCGCGGCCACGACTGCCGGACAGACTCAGCCGCCCGCGCTCACTGCCCTCAACGATGCGTTTCGCGCGGCGTATTCCGAGGCCAAGCTGCGCTTGCTGGCCGCGAATGGCCCGACGCTGATCGTGAGCGGCGACAACTTCTCGCTGCTCCGAGACGGACGGCGGCTGGAAGCGAATGCCGGGACGCCGGTTTACGATCCGGTGAAGACCATCGCGCACATCCCGCTGGCAATCTACGTGATACTGACGCCGGGCGACGGGGCGGTGGCTGCGGATCGGGTGGCCACGCTGGCCCGCTTGCGCGAGTTGATCCCGCCGGCCGTGCAGAGCCTCGATCAGGTGAAGCTTCCGGCGGCCGATCTGGCACGGCAGAAGCAGATCGTCACCGAGTCGCTGGCCTTCATGGCGCGGGTCATGGACAGCCGGAATTGTCCGCGTAAAGAACTGTTCGCCTTCACGCACGGGATGAAGCCGCTGGTCATGGAGAACGTCGCCGAAGCGACCCGGGCGCAGTTGGATGCGACGCACGCAGTGGTCTCGGCGTGGCGGCACAAGATGAGCGCGGACGAGTGGGGCCGAATGCACGTCGTCATCATCGGGCCGCACATGCCGCGCGAAGATCTGGTGGTGACGCAGTACTTTCTGCGGCTGCTGAAGGAGCCCGCGGAGGGCCATCGCGTCATCTATGCCGAGTCGCTCTGGCAGGAACAGCAGGCGATGGATCTGCTGGGTACGCACCTCTTGGACGGTAGCGTCGGGGACGCATTCTTCGACGACTACATGCGCATGCATCGCGATCTTCTGGGGGATGCGGCGAAGGTGTATCTGACGAAGTTGCTGCCGTGAAAATCGCTCCGGCCTACCGGGCCGCAACACCGTATCTCCCCGTGAGGGAGCGGTGGCGCTTGCTGGCGCGCGGCTCCGATGGGAACGCGCTTTTGGCGCGAACGCAGGCCGGAGGCCTACGCTACAAGCTATCCCGTAGGTTCAGCACGCGGATGAGGCGGCGGAGTGAGTTGGGATGAATCCGCAGTTTGTCGGCGGCCTGATTGTGGTCGCCGCCGGATTCGCGCCAGGCGGCCAGGATCAGGTCGCGCTTGGATTGGGTGACGGAAGTCTGCAGGGCTCCGGGGATGGCGGCAGTGGCTGCGGAATCCAGGATCGCTTCGGGAAGGTCCTCTGCAAGCAGTGTCTCGGATTGGCCCAGAACCACGGCGCGTTCGATTGCATTCTCCAGTTCCCGAACGTTGCCCGGCCAGCCGTACGCCGTCAGGTAGCGTTCGGCATCGGGTGAGATTCCCAGCACGCGCCTGCGGCAGCGCGCTTCGGCGAGCCGCAGGAAATAGTGAGCCAGCGACAGGATGTCGCCGGGCCGTTCGCGCAGCGGTGGGACGCGCAGCGAGACCACGTTGAGTCGATGATACAGGTCCTCGCGGAAGGCGCCGCGGCGCACTTCAGCCGTGATGTCCCGATTGGTAGCCGCGACGACGCGTACGTCGAGTTTTAATGTCCGGGTGCCGCCCACGCGTTCGAACTCGCGCTGCTGCAGAACGCGCAGCAGCTTGGCCTGCAGCAGTTGAGCCAGTTCGCCGACTTCGTCCAGGAAGACTGTTCCGCCTTCCGCCATTTCGAGCTTGCCCTTCTTCTGCGCCACCGCGCCGGTGAAGGCGCCCTTCTCGTGACCGAATAGCTCGCTTTCGAGAAGAGTGTCGGTGAGCGCGGCGCAATTGATGGCGATGAACGGCTTGCCGGCTCGCGGACTGAGTTGATGGAGCGCGCGCGCTACCAGTTCCTTGCCGGTGCCGCTCTCGCCCAGGACCAGCACCGACGTTTCCTGCGGCGCCACTCGGGAAACCAACTGCAAGAGTTTGCGGATGGCGGGACTATCGCCGACGATACCGGTTTCGACATCGCCCAAACGGTCGCGCAGGATCGCGTTTTCGGTGCGCAAGCTTTCGACGTCGCGGACGTTCTCGAGCGCGGACGATGCCAGCGTCGCGACCGCGCTGAGTGTCTCGCGATGGGCTGCCATGCGGCCTGCTTCCTCGGGCGCGAACCATACGGCCAGCAGGCCGCCGACTTCGCCGCGCAACTCGAGCGGCAGCGCGATGCAATTCCCGGGGATCTGCGCGTCGGTCTGGCCGAGCACGACTGCTCCGCCGGTGCACGGGACCAGGTCGGCGATGAGGCGAACGATCTGTTCTTCGAAGACGATGCGCTGCGGTTCGTCCTGCGCGCGGGCCAGTGCGCGGAAGAGAAACAGGAGCGCGCAGGCTTGCAGGAGCCGGTCCTGCGGCGTGAGAACAGTCGGCTGCGGCTGCATGGCAGGGACAGTTTATCAGTTCTGAGGCCGGGTGAACCGCGCGGTTCGCGGGATTGAACAGAGGCGTTCATTTTCAGGGCCGGAGAGAGGCTGCTGTCGTTTGTTTTCAGTGAATTGCGCTTTGGCCAGCGGGATGCTTTTAGAGAGCCCGTAGTCGGGAGCCGGGAAACGGACAGCCCGAAGGAGGATAAGACGATGAAAAGCTCACTGATGCGCACGATGATCGCGGTGGCTGCTGTGGCGGTCGCTGCTGGCACTGTTTCGGCCCAGACCCTCACCGCCAAGATCCCGATGTCGTTCAGCGTCGGTGATGCGAAGATGGCGGCGGGAGACTACAACATCCGGATCGGGAACGGGAACTCCGCCACCCACGTCGTTTATATCTACAACAGGGCGACGCGAGCCGCGGCCGTGACGATGCCCTTCGGGTCGGGCGATGCTCCCAAGGCCTGGCTCAAAGATGGCAGTCCCCGCATGAGCTTCGCCTGCGGCTCCGGCCACTGCACGCTGACCGAACTGTGGAACGGTGAAGGCGTCTCGGCGTACCACTTCCGCAGTCGCGAGTTGCCGGCTGTCGAAGCCCGCGGCATGACGACGGTCACGCTGGCGCTGGTCAAAGCCCGCTAACGATTGTCCATACTCCTGCAATACCCCCTCCAAAGCGGCGCCGCGTGATTGCGGCGCCGCATTTTTCTTTGGCGCGGTCAGCCGCGGCCGATAAATGGCATCTTGGTCGCCATCACGGTCATGAATTCCACGTTGGCGTCGAGCGGCAGGTTGGCCATATAGAGGACGGCGTCGGCCACATGGCGCACGTCCATTCGCGGTTCGACCGCGAGCGAACCGTCGGCCTGAAGAACACCTTTACTCATGCGCTCGGTCATCTCCGTGGCGGCGTTGCCGATATCGATCTGGCCGCAGGCGATGTTAAACGGGCGGCCGTCGAGGGAAATGCTGCGGGTCAGTCCGGTGATGGCGTGTTTGGTGGCGGTATAGGGTGCGGAATGGGGACGCGGTACGTGTGCGGAGATGGATCCGTTGTTGATGATGCGGCCGCCCTGCGGTTGTTGGGCCTTCATCATCCGGATGGCCTCTTGGGCGCACAGGAAAGACCCGGTGAGATTAACGGCGACCACGGCGTTCCACTGTTCCAGTGTCAGGTCTTCCATGGGGATCGGCGGCGTGCCGCGGCCGGCGTTATTGAAGAGCAGGTCGAGACGGCCGAAGGCGGCGGTGGTGGCGGCAAAGAGAGTTTTGACAGCGGCGGGATCGCCGACGTCGGCCGGAACGGGCAGCATGGCGCCACCGTCAGCGGACGCCATGGACGCCGTCCGCTGGAGTTCGCCGGGTCGTCGTCCCGCCAGTACGACCGAATACCCCGCGCCCTGGAGCGCCAGGCTGACGGCCCGTCCAATGCCGCTGCCGGCGCCCGTCACTACCGCGATCTTGCCATTCATGCCTCCGATTGTGGCACCTTTCCGTCGGAAGCCTCAACGAGGTTGGCCGTTCGAATGCACGGACCCGGAGCGATGAGATGCGTATGGGTATTAGTCTGCGCGGCCTCTCTGCTCGCACAGGATGCCCGCTTTGACGTGCGATCGCGCCTGGTGCTCGCGCCAGTGGCGGTGGCCGACGCCTTCGGGCGGCCAATTTCAGGTCTCGAAGGAGCCGATTTCGTGGTGCCGGGATATTCAACGTCATCCCATGTCCACACGATACCGCTGTTCGCCGTTACGCCCGCGTCTGCCAAGGGGACCACCAAGGCCGGCCAGAAGAAGGGCGCCAAAGGCCAAGACCGGCGCGAAGCCCGCCGCGAAGACCGCTCCCACCAGCCGGAACGAAACCGCCTCGAAGCTGGCCAAGTCCGCCGCCAAGCCCAGGAAGCCGGAAGCGCGGGACGGATCGAAGAAGGGCGCCGTGATCGAGTTGCTCCGGCGTAAGGAGGGGGTAACCGCAGCCGAGATCGCCGCGCACCGACTGGCAACCGCACACGATCCGCGGCTTCATCTCCACGATCTCCAAGGAGATGAAGCTGGCCATCGAGTCCGTGCGCAACGAGCAGGGCCTGCGGGTTTACAAGGTGAAGTAGAGCCAGCCAGCCGCTCCCATCTCCGCCGCCGCCGATTGTGTGGCGGCTTTTTTACGGCCTGCCTGTAAGCAAATCTGCGGCTTTCGGCGTTCCATATATGATCTAATGTGCGTTCGACCTATGGCACAACAAGATCCGGAATACTTGGGCTATCATCCCGGCGCTGAACTGGTCTTTGCCATCGTTTGCCCGCTCGGGACACCGTACACGCGGGTTGCCGAAGCCCTTGGCAATTACCTCGGCCAGTTCGGCTACAGGACCGAGACGATCAAGGTCAGCGACTATTTCGACGATCTTCTCCAGCAACTGGGGTCGGATCTAAAGCCTGAGGGCGATGATGCGACGGCTATCGCGCACCACAAGATCGCCGCCGGCAACCAGATCCGTCAGTTGGCCGAAAAGAACGACATCATGGCTCTGGTTGCGGCTGGGGTGATTGCGGACTTGAGGTACGCAACAAATCGGGCGCTTGGACGAAAGCCGAATCAGCGCCGCAGCCTGCCGCTCACCAATACGGCATACGTGATCTCGACGGTTCGGCGTCCGGAAGAGGTGACGACTTTACGGCGAATTTACGGAGACGGTTTCTTTCTGGTTGGAGCAAACGCTTCGCGGGAAGTCCGGGAGCACTACCTTGCCGAAAAAGGTATTGTCGGCGAGGCGGCCACCGCCCTCATGGAGATGGACGCAAAGGAGAAACTGGAGCACGGCCAGGCGACACGCGATGCCTTCCAGATGGCGGATGTCTTCCTGTCCGGTGATTCCGCAGGCCCCGATTATGCCGATCAGATTAGCCGTTTCTTGGACCTGCTTTTTGGCCGCCCGACTCTCACCCCCACACCCCAGGAACAAGCGATGTTCATGGCTTACGCCGCATCGCTGCGTTCGGGTGACCTGTCCCGACAGGTTGGTGCGGCGATCATCGACTCGCATGGTGACCTGATTTCGGTCGGCTGCAACGAAGCCCCGAAATCGGGGGGAGGACTATACGATCCACCTTCTGCCGGGAAGCCAAGCCACCGGGACATCGAGCGGGGCGATGACTCGAACGAGCGCGAGAAGGACATCATAGCCGACCGCATAGTGCAGGAGTTGGGGTGCAACGTTGATCCGAAGGCTGTACGATCCAGCCTGAAAGCGGCGGGCTTTTTCGACATCACTGAATTCGGCCGCTCCGTTCACGCCGAGATGGAGGCGTTGCTCGCGTGCGCACGGTCAGGACGTAGCGTGCGGGGTGCGGCCCTGTACACGACCACGTTCCCGTGCCACAATTGCACGCGCCACATCATCGCCGCCGGCATAAGTAAGGTGATCTATATCGAGCCGTATGCAAAGAGCAGGGCTTCGGTCCTCCACCCCGATGAGATTTCGGTGGACCTGGAGGAACCAGGCAAAGTCCCATTCCTTCCGTTTGTGGGAGTGGGACCGCGCCGGTACTTTGACCTGTTCTCACTCACGTTGAGCACCGGGTACCCCATCGAGCGGAAGAAAGATGGAAAGTTGATACCATGGTCGCGAGCAACCGCGGCAGTCCGATTGCAAGTGAAACCCAGTACCTACCTTCAACGCGAATTGCTTGCTTACGGAACTCTGAAAGGGATACGATCTTCACATGGCTAGCCAGAAATTGACGCACGCGACGTTCTGGAACAGAATGGACCGCGCGACCCGGCACGTCGGCAAATTGCCCGACTGGGTGAAAGGCAGCCCCAGCAACGAACGGTCGGCATCGTCTAGTTGCGTCCAGTATCAGAGTAGCGCTGAGCGTAGCGGCAGAGACTCGACCACTGCCGTGAGGCAGGACCCGCTTCCGCCCCGGGAGTAGACCTACTCGGCAGTTAAAAGCGGTCTTTGCCGGATTTCCTTTTCCAAGAACAATACCCTGCGAATGGCAACGCGCGGTGACCGCGCTGACCGCCTCTTTTTTCCCCTGACGGTAGAGAAAGGGTGCAATCGGTCCAACGGCCGGAGTTTTTCGCCCGGTAGGACCCAAAAGCTTGGGCGGCGTCCTGTATAGGGCGTGGCCCGTTTTTCTCAGCGAGAGGATTGACGGAAAGTACGCCGCCCATCGTGCCGTGCTGCCCATGCTGGCTACTGGCGCGCGGTCCGAGTGGGCGCGATGCGAAACGGCTGCTGCGCAAGCCGCCCTGAGTTTTGGACACCAAACTGGCACCCCGGGCGTGGTTCCGATGCTGCGCTTAGGTGTAAGTGTTTGAAATGTTTTGGTGGACCTGGTGAGATTCGAACTCACGACCTCTTCCATGCCATGGAAGCGCGCTCCCAACTGCGCCACAGGCCCACGAATCCGTGACTTTCAATATAGCACACGGACTGGGATGAACAAATTGACAGACGTGTTTGCTTGCTGGCTACAATGAAACGATGCTCAGGCGTGTCCGCGTTGCTATGTTACTGCTGTGCCTGTGCTCGGTGGTCCTCTCGTCGTGCCTTGCGCATCATCTGCCGTTTGGGCGAGCTGGAGCCAATCCGAACCAGAAATTGCTCACGGCCGACCAGTCGGTTCTCGTCGAGGCGATTGCCCGGCAATACAACGCCATTCACGACTTCAATGCGACGGTGGATATGGCGCCGTCGGTCGGAAGCGCCGAGAAAAATCAAATCACCGAGTACAAAGACGTTCGCGCGTACATCTATTTCCGCAAACCGGCGGAAATCCTGATCCTCGGCCTCGCGCCCGTGCTGCGGACCAAGGTCTTCCAAATGGTTTCCAATGGCACGGACTTCAAGCTGTATCTTCCGACGCAGAGCAGTTTCATTGTCGGCCGCAACGAGGTGGTTTCGCCGTCGACCAATAAGTTGGCGAATCTGCGCCCTCAGCATTTTGTGGATGCCATGCTGGTGCATCCCGTGGATCCCGCAACGGAGCGCCTCACGATGCTGAACCTCACTGATGAGAACAACGCGTTCTACATCCTGGTGGTGCTGCACGAGCAGGAAGGCAAAATCATTCCGGCGCGGTCGATCTGGTTCAGCAGAGTCGATCTGGAGATGGCGCGGCAACTGATTTTCGACCCGAACGGTAATATCCTCACCGACGCCCGCTACTCCCAATGGCACTCGTACGACAACGTGGCCTTTCCGAAACACATCGAGATCAACCGGCCGCGCGACGAGTACGGCATGATCATCGATATCGTCAAAATGGATATCAACAAGGGTGTGACGGATGATAAGTTTGTATTGAACCAACCCGAGGGAACTACGCTGAAGGTCTTGGGCGAAGCGCCGGCAACTTTGCCCAATACAACGCCGCCGCTTCCCAGGAAGAAAAAGTGATCGGAAAAATCGTACTGGAAAATCTCAAGCATCGACCCTTGCGCAGCCTGCTCAGTATCCTGCTCATCGGGGTCCCGGTGACGCTGATCCTCTCACTGGTCGGACTGACGCACGGCATGAGCGAAGACTCGCAGAAGCGCCAGCGAGGCATCGGCGCAGACATCGTGGTCAAGAGTTCCACTGCATCTCAGGCGGTGAGCTTCAGTCCTGCCAATGTGCCCGAACCCCTGGTGGGGGTGATCGAAAAGCGGCCCCACGTTGCCATGGCGCTCGGGGTCATCAATCAGAATATCGAACTGCCGCTCGTTGTGACTGGGGTCGATCTGACGCAATGGAAGAAGATGACGGGCGGGTTCCACTACCTCGAAGGCCATGAACTTCAAAACGACGACGACATTCTACTCGACCGATATGTTGCCCAACAAAGAAAAGCGACGGTCGGCGGCAAGGTGAATATCCTCAATAGGGACTGGCACGTCGCCGGGATCATCGATACGGGCATGTTGGCGCGCATCGTAGTGAAACTGAGTGAATTGCAAACACTCATCGCGGCGCATAACAAGATTACTCAGATCTACGTTAAGGCAGACGATCCGAAGAACATTCCACTGATCGTAAAGGATCTACAAGCATTCTTGCCGAGTTATTCAGTTCAGACCATGGACGAAGTGCTTGCGGCGTTTCGGCCGGAAAACATTCCGGGTGTCTCGCAGTTCACCGTGGTCGTGGTCGCTATCGGCATTGTGATCGGATTTTTCGTGGTTTGCCTTTCGATGTACACGGCCGTCCTTCAGCGCACTCGTGAGATTGGCATCCTCAAGTCGCTGGGAGCCGGCAAAGGCTTCATCCTGGGCATTGTTCTGACGGAAGCTCTGGTGATGGGAATGGCTGGTACGGCCGTCGGGATTCTGCTCAGCTTCGGCTCGTACGCTCTGATTCGCGTTTTTGTGCCGACCATGACCGTGGTCATCGTCTTCACGTGGTGGCCGGTCGCGCTGGGAATCACGCTTCTCGGCGCAGGCCTCGGATCGCTGTACCCGGGTTGGAATGCCGCCAGTCACGATCCCATTGAGGCGCTTTCCTATGAATAGCGCCAAGGTGATCGAGATTGAGGGCCTGCGGAAGGTCTATCGCGTGGGACAGGTCGATGTCCAGGCATTGCGCGGGGTCGCCCTGACGGTCCATTCCGGTGAGTTCCTGTCCATTGTGGGGCCATCGGGATCGGGCAAGTCCACGCTGTTTCACATCATCGGGGGGCTGACTCCGCCGACTGCCGGTAAGGTGCGGATCATGGATCAGGACCTGGCGAGCCTGACCGATGCCGGTCGAACGCAGTTGCGGAAACGGACTGTCGGATTCGTATTCCAGAAATTCAATCTGCTGCCGAATTTGACGGCGCGGGACAATATCGAGGTCGCGCGTTTCCTGGGTGGAAACGGCAAGAAATCCGATCCGGAGTTCGACGAAATTCTGCGGCTGCTCGGCATCGCGCAGCGGTTGGATCACAAGCCCAATGCGCTTTCCGGCGGCGAGCAGCAGCGTGTGGCGATCGCTCGGGCGGTGGTGAACCATCCGGCGATCCTGCTGGCCGACGAACCTACAGGCAACCTTGACACAGCAAATTCGACCGCTGTGCTGGAGTTACTACGTGGATTGAACGAGCGGACCGGCCAGACGATCCTCATGATTACGCACAACACCGAAGCCGCGGCGTATGGGCATAGCACCGTGCACATGCGCGACGGGCAGATCATCGAGCGAACGTAGGGGCGATCAGCAATCAGCTTTCAGCGATCAGCTTGATGATGCGAAGGCAGTATTGGTTTGGACAACAGGGGACGATCGATTTGAGCGATGCGTGCAAGGCGGTACTGGTTTGCACAAACGGTGGAAGCGGGATCCTACCGATCAACAGCCGACCGCTGAAAGCTGACCGCTGAAAGCTTCTTGCTGACAGCTA
>Ga0105240_10003647_pt1 | contig 23845 bp, 18 predicted proteins | sample KBSC54metaG_FD_80426 | JGI IMG/M metagenome (GOLD analysis project Ga0105240, IMG submission 80426) | Corn rhizosphere microbial communities from Kellogg Biological Station, Michigan, USA - KBS C5-4 metaG | ecosystem: Host-associated > Plants > Roots > Rhizosphere > Soil | place: Michigan, USA...
ATCACCTCGTCGGCGGACCTGCTGGCGATGTACGAAACCGGCACCGGCTCGGTGCGTGCGCGCGGCGTGTTCGTGAAGGAGCACGCGAACATCGTCATCACCGAGTTGCCCTACCAGGTGTCGCCGAGCAAGGTGATCGAGCAGATCGCGCAACAGATGCGCGCGAAGAAATTGCCATGGCTCGACGACATCCGCGACGAATCCGACCACGCGAATCCCACGCGCATCGTGCTGATTCCGCGCTCCAACCGCGTCGATGTCGAAGGCCTGATGGGCCATCTGTTCGCGACCACCGACCTGGAACGCAGCTATCGCGTCAACCTCAACATCATCGGCCTCGATGGCCGGCCGCAGGTCAAGACGCTCAAGACGTTCCTGAGCGAATGGCTGGAATTCCGCACGCGAACCGTGCGCCGCCGCCTCGAGCATCGCCTCGCGAAAGTCGAACGCCGGCTGCACCTGCTCGAAGGCTTGCTGATCGCGTTCCTCAACCTCGACGAAGTGATCCGCATCATCCGCAGCGAGGACGAACCCAAGCCCGTGCTGATGGCGCGCTTCGGGCTCGACGAGGAACAGGCCGACTACATCCTCGAAACCAAGCTCAAGCAACTCGCGCGACTCGAGGAAATGAAGATCCGCGGCGAGCAGGACGAACTCGCAAAGGAGCGCACCACGATCCAGAACACGCTCGGCTCGAATGCGCGACTGAAGAAACTGATCAAGGACGAGTTGCTCGCCGATGCGAAGAAATTCGGCGATGCGCGGCGTTCGCCATTGGTCGTACGCGGCGCCGCGCAGGCGATTTCCGAATCCGAACTCGTGGCCAGCGAACCGGTTACCGTCGTGCTGTCGGAAAAAGGCTGGGTGCGCGCGGCGAAAGGCCACGATGTCAACGCGGCGGAACTCGGTTATCGCGATGGCGATCGCCTGCTGCAGGCGATCCACGCGCGCAGCACGCAGCAGATCGCGTTCCTCGATTCGAGCGGCAGGAGTTTTTCCACGCTCGCGCACACGCTGCCGTCCGCGCGCGGCAACGGCGAGCCGCTGACCGGTCGCTTCACGCTTGCGCCGGGCGAACAATTCCAGGCGCTGGTCGCCGGCGATGCGGACACGCGCATGGTGCTCGCGTCGAGCCACGGCTACGGCTTCGTCACTCGCTTTGAAAACCTCACCAATCGACAGAAAGCCGGCAAGGCGATGATCACCCTGCCCGACGGCGCGCGCGTGCTCGCACCGGCGCTGGTGCGTGATGTTGCAAGCGATCGAGTTGCCGTGATCACGACTGCCGGGCACTTGCTGGTGTTCGCAGTTTCCGAATTGCCAGAACTCGATCGCGGCAAGGGCAACAAGCTCATCGAGATTCCGCGCGCGAAACTGGGCACCGAACGCGTGGCGGCAGTCGCGGCAATTCCCGCCGATGGCGCGCTCTTCGTCTTCAGCGGACAGCGCGCGCCGATGCGGCTCGCGTGGAAGGAACTCGACGCATACCTCGGCACGCGCGCAACACGCGGCAGCCTGCTTCCGCGCGGCTGGCAGAAGATCGACGGTTTGTCGGTGGAGTGACGGACGCGCGGCGGCAAGCTCATTCTTGAAACCCTGCCGAAGACCCGCAGCCAAGTCCGCTCTTCTGGCATGCTTCGCAGCGGGTAGGCCGCCTCCATGAGCGCGGCAAAGGGGCTGCATGTCGTTCATCGCCGAACTCAAGCGTCGCAACGTGATCCGCATGGCGGGTCTGTATCTCGTCGGCGCTTGGCTGATCGTGCAGGTGTCGAGCACGGTGTTGCCGATGTTCGATGCGCCGACATGGTTGCCGCGCAGTATCGTCATCATCCTCGCAGTCGGCTTTATTCCTGCGTTGATTTTCAGTTGGGCGTTCGAGTTGACGCCGGAAGGCATCAAGCGCGATGAGGATGTTTCACCTGAGGAATCCATCGCGCCGCAAACCGCGCAGCGCATGAATCGCGCGATCATCGTCGTGCTCGCGCTGGCGTTGGGCTATTTCGGTTTCGACAAATTCGTGCTCGCACCGCGACGCGAGGCGACGCAGATCGCAGTGGCGACGAAATCCGCCGTGCAACAGGCCATGCAAGCAACGAACAACAAATCCATTGCCGTACTGCCCTTCGAGAACCTCAGCGAGGACAAGTCCAATGCCTACTTCGCGGCCGGCATGCAGGACGAAATCCTCACCCGCCTTGCCGGCATCCACGACCTGAAAGTGATCTCGCGCACTTCGACCGAGCAGTACGCGAGCCATCCGCCGAACCTGAAGATCGTCGCCGAACAGCTCGGCGTTGCGACCGTGCTCGAAGGCAGCGTGCAGAAGGCCGATGGCAAGGTGCGGATCAACCTGCAGTTGATCGACGCGCACAACGACAGCCACCTGTGGGCGCAGAATTACGATCGCGACCTCAAGGACGTGTTCGCGGTGCAGAGCGACGTCGCGGAAAAAGTCGCCGATGCGTTGAAGGCGCAATTGCTGCCGGCTGAGTCCGCGCACATCGCCAGCGTGCCGACGAAGAACCCCGAGGCCTACGACCTGTTCCTGAAAGCCGAGTATTTCAGCAACCAGTTCGATTTGGCCACCGCGAAGGATCCTGCCGACGCAGTGCTCAAAGCGACAGGTTTCTATGAAAGCGCGATCGCGGCCGATCCCGATTTCGCACTGGCTTACGCGCGACTGTCCTATCTGAAAGCTAATGCCTACTTCACCGGCAGGGATTCGAGTCCGCAGGCGATCGTTGCTGCACAAGCGGCCGCGGCGAAGGCGCTGGCGCTGCAGCCGAACCTGCCGGAAGCGCATCTGGCGATGGGCTATGTCCATTATTGGGGATACCGGGACTACACAGCAGCACTGGCCGAATTCGCCACGGCCCGCGCGAGCCTGCCCGACGCCAACGTCATTACTGCGATTGCCTATGTGCACCGCCGGCAGGGCAACCTGTTGCAGGCGGTATCCGAGTTTGAACAAGCGGCAGCGCTCGATCCGCGCAATACCAAACTGCCCGGTGATGTGGGTGCCACGTTGCTGGGATTGCGCCGCTACGCCGACGCCGTGTCGGCCTGCGATCGCGCGCTGGCCCTGGCGCCGGATAACATCGATGCGCACGTCTATCGAGCAACGGCGCTGCGAATGAGGGGCGACCTTGAAGGGGCGAGCCGTTCGCTGGCGACGATTCCCGATGACTACGATCCACAAGGTTCGGCGTCGCTGGCACGCTTCGATCTTGCGCTGACCATGCGCCAGCCCGATGCGGCGCTCGCGGCGATTGCCAAGGCCCCGACCTGGCTGCTCGACAACAAAAGCAATGTCTTGATTCCAGCGACGTTGTTGCGCGGACGGGCGCTGGCGCTCAAAGGTGATTCTGCAACGGCGCACGCCGCATTTCTTGCCGCGCAGCAGGCGTTGCAAGGGTTGCCGCGCGAGTCGCGCGATCAGGCAGGTGCACAAAGCAATTTCGCGGAAGTACATGTCGGGCTTGGACAAAAAGACGCCGGCTTGGCCGCTGCGCGCCGGGCCGCCGATCTGCTGCCGCTGTCTCGAGACATGTTGGCTGGGGTCTTCTATCTCGCACGGCTGGCGAAGATCGAAGCGCAGGTGGGCGAGACCGACTCTGCCCTGAAACATGTCGAACAATTGCTGGCCGCACCGGCAGGCCGCGAGGTGTCCGCCGCATCGCTGCGTACCGATCCGGCCTGGGATCCTCTGCGCAAGGACCCGCGCTTCCAGAAACTGATCGCCGATGCCGAAGCAGCGCAAGGGAAGTGAACGAGTGGCACCGACGAACTCCTGAATAAGCCGTCATTCCGGCCTGCGCTGGAATGACTAACAAGAACTGGTTCAGACACACCTGACGGAATCCGTAATCCATGGATGCAGAATTCTGGCAACAACGCTGGCGCGACGGGCAGATCGGCTTCCACCAGGAACGCGTCACGCCATTGCTGGAGAAACATTGGGACGCGCTCGATCTTCCGGCAAGCAGCAAGGTGTTCGTACCGCTGGCCGGCAAAAGCCGCGACATGGACTGGCTCGCCGCGCGTGGACATCGTGTACTCGGCGTGGAGTTGTCGGAACTTGCGGTACGGCAGTTCTTCGCTGAACGCGGCTTGGTTCCGACGATCACCGATTCGCATCTCGGCAAACACCATGTCACCGGTCAGATCGAACTGATCTGCGGCGACGCGTTCGCGCTCGATGCCGCGACGTTCGCCGATTGCTCGGCCGTGTACGACCGCGCCGCGCTGATCGCGTTGCCGCCCGATATGCGACAGCGCTACGCGGACGAACTGTATGCGCGGCTTCCATCAGGTTGTCGCGGCCTGCTGATCACGCTGGAATATCCGCAACACGAAAAATCTGGGCCGCCGTTTTCGGTGGAAGAAACCGAAATGCACGCATTATTCGATCGCGACTGGAATGTCGACGTACTTGAACGCCGTGACATTCTTGCCGAGCAGCCAAGCTTCATCACCGATGGCGTCAGCGCGTTGCAGACGGCGGTGTATCGCCTGCAACGATACTGATCGCTTGCACAATCAAATCGCAGTCAACGCATCCTGGTGCACTCCCGCGATGGCGCGCCCCGAAGGATCGGCCGCATTCGCAAACGCCGCATCCCAGGCTATCGCAGCCGGCGACGAACACGCGATCGACTTGCCACCCGGGACCGTGCGCGCACAGGCGTCGCTCGGGAATGACCGCTCGAACAGGCTGCGATAGAAATACGCTTCCTTGGTCTGCGGCGTGTTGATCGGGAACCGTCCAGCAGCCGTTGCGAATTCGCGATCGCCCACATGCGCTTCGGCGTGCGCCTTGAGTCCGTCGATCCAGCCGTAGCCGACGCCGTCGCTGAACTGTTCCTTCTGCCGCCACAGGATTTCCTTCGGCAAATAACCTTCGAATGCTTCGCGCAGTACAGCCTTCTCTATACGGCGCGCGCCATCAGATCCGATGCCCGCCATCTTGAATTGCGCATCCATACGCATTGCCACGTCCATGAATTCGACATCGAGGAAAGGCACGCGCGGCTCCACGCCCCAGGCCATCATCGACTTGTTCGCGCGCAGGCAATCGAAGCTGTGCAACGCATCGAGCTTGCGCACGAGTTCCTCGTGGAATGCGCGCGCGTTCGGCGCCTTGTGGAAGTACAGATAGCCGCCGAAGATCTCGTCGCTGCCCTCGCCCGACAGCACCATCTTCACGCCCATCGCCTTGATGCGCCTCGCGAGCAGGTACATCGGCGTCGATGCACGGATCGTGGTCACGTCGTAGGTTTCGATGTGGCGGATCACTTCAGGCAACGCATCGAGTCCTTCCTCGAACGTGTATTTGAAACCGTGATGCACGGTGCCGAGCGCTTTCGCTGCGATTTCCGCCGCAGCAAGATCCGGCGAGCCTTCCAGCCCGATCGCGAACGAGTGCAGTCGCGGCCACCAGGCTTCCGACGAATCGTCGTCCTCGATGCGCTTGCGCGCGAATCGCGCTGCACACGCAGCGACCAGCGAGGAATCCAGTCCGCCCGAAAGCAGCACGCCATACGGCACGTCGCTCATCATCTGCCGATGCACCGCGCTCTCGAAGGCTTCGCGCAATTCCTGCGCGGACACCTCGACGCCGGCGACAACATCGTAATCGCGCCACGTTTTTTTGTAGTACTGCACGCACTCTCCGGTCGCGCTGTCGTACCAATGTCCCGGCGGAAACGCAGCAACATCGTCGCAGATGCGCGCAAGCGCCTTCATCTCCGACGCGACCCACAAGCGACCGTCGCCATCGTGTCCCCAGTACAACGGACACACGCCCATGTGATCGCGCGCGATCACGATGCGTTGCTTCGCTCGATCCCACAACGCGAGCGCGAAGATGCCGTTGATTTTGTCGATCCACGTGTCGACATCTCCGCACTCGGCATATAGCGCGTTGATCACCTCGCAATCGGATTTGGTCTGGAATGCATAAGGCTCGACCAGATGCTTCTCGAGTTCGCGATGGTTGTAGATCTCGCCGTTCACCGCGAGCACGAGTTGGCCATCGGCCGAGCGTAGCGGCTGCGAACCGCCCGCCGGATCGACAATCGCCAGCCTTTCGTGGACGAGGATCGCGGCATTGTCGGCATGCACGCCGCTCCAGTCGGGGCCGCGATGGCGTTGCTGCCCCGACAGCGAAAGAGCCAATGGCCGCAACGGCGTGATGTCGGTGCCGCTACGAAGGTCGAAGACGCCGAGGATTGAACACATCTGTTTGGTTCCTTGATTTGATCGGCAAAAAAAGGCCCGCATCTTTCGATGCAGGCCTTTGGGATCGATGCGGTGGATGTTCTACGCGCTAATCGCCAGCCTGCTGGAGGTTGGCGTTATTGTTCCGATTATTGTTCGCAACGAACGCGAGCAAGCCGTCGCCGGTGGTGGCGACTGCAAGGGAGAACGGGCGGAAGGCGAAGGACATGCGCCGATCCTGCTTGATTCCGGAGTCGCATGCAAGCGGCAATTCCAGGCGATCGATCGGCTTCAACGAATCGTACGACATCCGCTAAGCTCGCGGCATCGGTGGAGTGCACACATGATTCGATGGCTCAAGCGCGGCGCGTTCGCATTGCTCATCCTGATCGTCCTCGCCTTCGCAGCGGGCTGGTGGCTGATGCATGGCAGCCTCGCGACGCTCGATGGCGATATCTCGCTGCCCGGCTTGTCCGCGCCGGCGACCATCGAACGCGACGCGCTCGGCGTGGTCACGATCCACGCCGCGAACGAGGTCGACGCCATGCGCGCGCTAGGTTACGTGCATGCGCAGGAACGCTTCTTCGAAATGGACCTCGCGCGACGCTCGGCCGCTGGCGAGTTGTCCGAACTGTTCGGCAAGATCGCGCTCGATGTCGACAAGCAACATCGCGTGCATCGGTTCCGCGCTCGCGCCATCGAAAACATCCTTGAAATCGCGGGCGACAAGCTGCCGCAACTGCAGGCCTACACGGACGGCGTGAATGCCGGACTCGCCGATCTGCGCGTGCGACCCTGGCCTTATCTGCTGCTGCAAGCGAAACCCGAGCCGTGGCAATTGTCGGACACGGCCCTTGCCGGTTACGCGATGTTCTTCGACCTGCAAGGCGGCACCAACGAACGCGAACTTGCGTTGTGGCGGATCAGGCAAGTCGTGCCGGCTGCGCTTTACAAACTGATCGCGGCCGATGGCACCGAATGGGATGCGCCGCTGGAAGGTGCGCCGCGCGGCAACATCGCGTTGCCCGATGCGGCGACGCTCGACCTGCGCAAGTTGCCTGCGCCCGGCATCGACGGCAGCCCGCCGTACGTCGATCCGAATGCGCCCGGCAGCAACAATTTCGCGGTGGCTGGCGCGTTGACGAAAGACGGCCGCGCGATCGTCGCGAACGACATGCACCTCGGCCTGCGCGCGCCGAATATCTGGTTCCGCGCGCGACTGTTGTATCCGGATGAGCGAGCGGTCGATGGCAAGGTCGATGTCAGCGGCTTTACCCTGCCGGGCATTCCAGCGGTGATCGTCGGCAGCAATACGCATGTCGCGTGGGGATTTACTAACAGCTACGGCGACTACATGGATTGGTTGCGGATTCGCTACTTCGACAAGCGATCCATGTATTTGTCGGCATCCAGCGACCCTGCTCAGCCTATCAAGCCCATCGATACATACAACGAAAAAATCGAAGTCAAAGGCTCAGAGCCGGTGATATTCGTCGTCCGAGAAGCAGACGGTAACCCCGTTATCTACGACGAACGCGACGGCACATCTCTCGCGCTCCAATGGACGGCGCATATGCGCGATGCGATCAGTCTCGAATTGATGCATCTGGGAACAGCAAGAAACATCTGGGATGCCCGCGGCATTGCGGTCAACTCTGGGGTTCCCACTCAGAATTTTCTCGTTGCAGATCAGCAGGGGCATGTCGGTTGGACGTTGATTGGCAGGCTGCCCCTGCGGGCATGCGACGCCACGAGCCCAAGCGAGCCAAACGAAGAGATAGGCGATGTTGTGCGTGCATGTAAGTGGGTGAACTTGGATCATTCACTTTTACCGAATCAAATGCCGAATCTTGTTGAACCTTCTTCTAGCCGTCTCTGGACCGCCAACAATCGCGTCACCGATGGAACCGACCTCGCCACCATCGGCGACTCCGGCTACGCCCTCGGCGCACGCGCCAAACAGATCCGCGACGATCTGTTTGCGAATAACCAGTTCACCGAAAAGGATTTGCTCGCGATCCAGCTCGACGACCGCACGCTATTCCTCGAACGCTGGTGGAAGCAATTGCGCGCGCTGGTGCAGATGTCGAACGATCCGGAGCTCCAGCGCATCGAAGCCGCGACGCGACATTGGGACGCGCACGCGTCCGCCGATGCAGTGACGTACCGCATCGTGCGCGCATGGAGGCTGGAAGTGCTCGATCGCATCCAGCAAGGCTTGATGGCGCCGGCGGAAGTCGCGCTCGGCAAGCAGTTCGTGATGCCGCAACTCGATCAACTCGAAGGCGTAGCGTGGGAACTCGTCATGCAGCGTCCGCAAAACCTGCTGTCGAGAAAATATGATTCGTGGAATGCGTTGCTGATCGACGCTGCGCACGCAGCCGATTCCAAACTCGAAAAATACGGCCCGCTCGCGCAACGCCAATGGGGCGAGCGCAACACCGCCGCGATCTGCCATCCGCTCGCCGGCGCATTGCCGTCCTTCCTCAAAGGTTTCCTGTGCATGCCCGCCGACGGACTGCCCGGCGATTCCAACATGCCGCGAGTCGCGGCGCCGGATTTCGGCGCGTCCGAACGCATGGTCGTTTCGCCCGGGCACGAAGCCGACGGCATCATCGAAATGCCGGCCGGGCAAAGCGGCAATCCACTGTCGCCATTCTGGGGCGCTGGCCACGCAGCGTGGGTGCATGGCGAGGCGACGCCGTTCCTGCCCGGCCCGACGACACACACGTTGCGGCTGGTGCTTGCACGCTGAGTGCATGCCGATGCGCACATGCAGATGCGCGCTCGCTGCGCTAATCTCGGGACGACCCTCCTTCGTGCAGGTCGCGCCATGAAAACGTCGCCTTCGATCATGCGTATTTCCGCGATCTGCCTGGTGCTGTCCTTCGCTGCGGCCGTGTCCGGCTGCGGCGGTGGCGGTAGTGGTGGTACCGCAAACGTCGCTCCACCTCCTCCGCCGCCACCCCCGCCTCCGCCTCCACCGCCGCCCATCATCGATCCGCTCTACATGGTGTCGGCGCCATCGCCGTTCGCGGCGGGCTGCGACGGCGTAACGGCGGACGGCACGCTGTACGTCAATGCCGAAGTCGAACCCTATGTCACGGTCAACCCGCAGAACACGAACAACCTGATCGGCGTATGGCAGCAGGATCGCTGGTCCACCGGCGGCGCGCGCGGCCTGATGAGCGGCGCCTCGTTCGACGGCGGCAAGACTTGGACAAGGAAACCGCTGCCATTCTCGCGCTGCGGCGGCGGCAATACCGGCAATGGCGGCGATTATTCGCGCGCGTCCGATCCGTGGGTGACGATGGGCCCGAACGGCATCGCGTACACGATCTCGATTTCGTTCGACGGCGGCATCCAGGCTGCCGGTTCGGACAGTGCGGTGCTGGCGAGCCGCTCGCTCGATGGCGGCAGGACATGGAGCAATCCGGCGACGCTTATCCACGACGGTTCGACGTTCTTCAACGACAAGGAAACCATCACCGCCGATCCGATCGTGCCGAACTTCGCCTATGCGACCTGGGATCGATTGCCGCCCGGCGGCGGCGGCCCGGCGATGTTCGCGCGCACCACCGATGGTGGCGCGACCTGGGAAACCGCGCGTGCGATCTTCGACGGCGGCGCGCAGGAGCAGACTCTTGGCAACGAGATCGTGGTGCTTCCGAACGGAACGCTGATCGACATGTTCACCCTGATCACGACCCCAACCAGCGGAGCGCAGAGCGCGGCGGCCGAGATCATCCGTTCGACCGACAAGGGATTGACCTGGTCGACGCCGATCAAGGTCGCCGACCTGCTCGCGGTCGGCGCGAAGGATCCGGAAACCGGCGCGCCGGTGCGCGATGGCGCGGATCTTCCGCAGATGGCGGTGAGTCCGACCGGCGTGCTGTTCATGGCGTGGGCGGACGCGCGTTTCAACAACGGCGTGCGCGACGCGATCGCAGTGACGCGATCGAGCGACGGCGGCCTGACCTGGTCCGCGCCGGTGAGCGTGAACGGCGATCTCGCGACCGAAGCGTTCGAGCCGAGCGTGCACGTGCGCAACGACGGCACCATCAGCGTGATGTATTACGACTTCCGCAACAACACCACCGACCCGAACACGTTGCCGACGATTCTCTGGCTCACGCGCTCGACCGACGCCACGACATGGCACGAATCGGCAGTCGCCGGGCCGTTCGACCTGGAAACAGCGCCGAATGCCGAAGGCCTTTTCGTGGGCGATTACCAGGGATTGTCCAGCCTCGGCAGCGTGAGCGAACCGTTCTTCGTGCAGACCAACAGCGGCAACCTCAACAACCGCACCGACGTGTTCTCGGCGCCGGCGGTTTCGGTGACGTCGATGTTCAACCTGATGGTGCGCGCGACGGCAACGACGGCGCGGACCGCGACGCCGTTCCGCATGACCGCTGATTTCAGCAAGCGCGTCTCCGACAATCTCGGCCACGTGATGGAACGCCGCGAAGTGGAATGGCGCGATGCGATCCGCAAGCGCCAGGGCTTGCCGCCATTGCAACAGCAGCCGGAACGCGATTAAGCAGGCAGGTTTCAGTCCAGCAGCAAGCGCTCCGCGATCGCCTGGAAGATCGCGGGCAGGCGTTCGAGCTCGTCGAGCGCGACGCGTTCGTCGATCTTGTGGATGCTCGCGTTGATCGGACCGAACTCGATCACTTCCGCGCCCAATGGCGCGATGAAGCGCGCATCTGAGGTGCCGCCGCCGGTGCTTTCTTCCGGCAGCGTGCCGCAATGTTCGCGCAGCACATCGCGCACGACGGCGCGCAGCTTTCCTTCGTTGGTCAGGAAGGGTTCGCCGCCGCGTTGCCAGCGGATGGCGTAGTCGAGTCCGTGCCGATCGAGCAAGGCATGCACTTCGCGCTCGAGTTGTTCTGCGCGCCAGCCCGGGTTGTAGCGGAAGTTGAAGACGACTTCGCAGGCGCCCGGGATCACGTTGTTTGCGCCGGTGCCGGAATGGATGTTGGAAATCTGCATGCTGCTCGGCGGGAATCCTTTGGCTGAATCGGGATTCGTCGTATCCAGCGCATAACCGTCGTCCCAGCGCCGCGCCGCGAGTTCGGCCAGCGCGGGCATCGCCAGGTGGATCGGGTTGCGCGCGCGCTCGGGATACGCGACATGGCCTTGCACGCCGCGCACGGTCAGCGTCGCCGTCAGCGTTCCGCGCCGGCCGACGCGGATCAGGTCGCCGAGTTTCGTCATCGACGACGGTTCGCCAGTCACGCAGAAATCGATGCGTTGCCCGCTCGCGCGAAAATGTTCGGCGACGCGACGCACGCCATCGATCGCATCGCCCTCTTCATCCGAAGTCAGCAGCAACGCGACCGTGCCTGCATGCGTTGGATGCGCGGCGGCGAATGCTTCGAGAGCGCAAACCATTCCAGCGACGCCGCTTTTCATGTCGGCAGCGCCGCGTCCGAAAAGGAATCCATCGCGCACTTCGGGCACGAACGGATCGCTCGCCCATGCTTCGCGCGGCCCCGGTGGCACGACGTCGGTGTGGCCGAGGAAGCACAGCACCGGGCCCGCATTGCCGTGCGTCGCCCAGAGGTTCTTCACCGCGCCGAAATCGATCTGCTCGCAACGGAAGCCTGCGCGCGTTAATCGTTCGGCGATCAATGCCTGGCAACACGCATCGTCTGGCGTGATCGAAACGCGGCGAATCAATTCTTCGGTCAATGCGACGACATCGCTCATTTGCCAATCCCGAAACGCTGCTTGAACGCATTGTCGGTGAAGCCGACGTTGACGACGCCGTCGTCCGTCACCATCACCGGGCGCTTGACCAATTGCGGATATTCCTTGATGAGCAGCGTCCATTCCGGATCGCTTTGCGGCGTCTTGCGCGCTTCAGGCAGGTTGCGCCATGTCGTCGATGCGCGATTGACGAGTTTCTCCCAACCGCCGAGTTGACGCGCCCAATCCTTCAAGGTGTCGGCCGGCACGCGTTGATCGCGGTAATCGACGAAGACGTGCGCAACACCAAATCGCGTGAGCCAGTTGCGCGCTTTCTTGCAGGTGTCGCAATTCGCCAGTCCGTACAACGTCGTCATCGGCGCGCGTCCTCGCGACGCGCACGGTCGACGCGCTGGATCAGGTCTTCGGCGATCGCATTGCGTGCGAACGGATTGAACGCCGACGTGCGCGGCGGCGAGAACACGATCTCGTCGCCGAACTTGCTGGGCTTGCGCAGGCGCAGGCTCAGCCGCGGCGGATTGGTGAACTGGCTCATGCCGACATTCATGATGTCCGACAACTGCACTCGTTCCTCGACGCTGCCGCGTCTGACGATGAGGAAGTCGCCGCCATCGCGCACTTCGTCCGCAAGATCCCACAGGAACTTCTTGAACACGATGAACCCGATCGCCAACATGAAAACCGGCCCGACCAGGATAAATGGAGTCTTGCTCAAGGCTCCTGCAGCGATCGCGGTAACGACGACGAAAACAATGACACCCATCCAGATTGCGGGAAACACTTTCTTGATGAAGAACGTCTGTTTCGAGGAAATCGTCTTCATTCCGCCGCTCCGCGCAACAACTCATTGACCGAAGTCTTCGACCGGGTCCTCTCGTCGACCTGCTTGACGATCACCGCGCAATACAGCGAATGCGATCCATCGCTCGCCGGCAACGAACCCGATACGACCACGCTTCCCGCGGGTACGCGACCATACGAAATCGTCTTCGTCGCGCGGTCGTAGATGCGCGTGCTCTGGCCGAGAAAAACGCCCATGCCGATCACGCTGCCGCGTTCGACGATCACGCCTTCGACGACTTCCGATCGCGCACCGATGAAACAATCGTCCTCGATGATGGTCGGCGCGGCCTGCAAGGGTTCAAGCACGCCGCCAATGCCGGCGCCGCCGGACAGATGGCAGCGCGCGCCGATCTGCGCGCAGGAGCCGACCGTCGCCCAGGTGTCGACCATCGTGCCGGCGCCGACGTGCGCGCCGATGTTCACGAAGCTCGGCATCAGCACGACATCGCGACCGAGGTGGGCGCCGCGGCGCACGACCGCGCCCGGCACCACCCGCACGCCGAGCGCGCGGAACGCTTCGGCATCGAAGCCCTCGAAACGCTGCGGCACCTTGTCCCAATACGGCGCGGGCGATGCGTGCTGCACGCTGTTGTCGTTGACGCGGAAGTACAGCAGCACTGCTTTCTTCAGCCACTGGTTGACGCGCCAGCCGCCGGCATCGGGTTCGGCGACGCGCAATGCGCCGGATTCCAGCCCGGAGATCGCTTCCTCGATCGCGGGACGCAAGCGCGCGTCGATTTCGCCCGCATCCAACGCGGTGCGGCGCTCCCATGCGTCATCGATTGTCTGTTGCAATGTCGAACTCAAGTTGCGTCTCCGTCGATACGCGCGATCAGTGCGTCGCGCAGCGCCTGTTGCGTGGCTTCGTCGAGCGCACGGTCGTTGGCGTCGCTGATCACGAAGAAATCCTCGACGCGCTCGCCGAACGTCGCGATCCGCGCATCATGCACGCGCAAGCGCTGCATGCGAAACACCTGCGCGACATCGGCGAGCAATCCGGGGCGATCACCTGCAACGAGCGTCACCCGAGTCAGCGTGCCGGCTGCGATGAATTCGACGCGCGGCGCGATGTTGAAGTGGCGCAACTTGCTCGGCAATGCGCGGCGCGTGGGCCTTACCGTTTCCGGATTGCGCATCGCGACGCGCAACGATTGCACGACCTGTTCGACCTTCGGCGCGCGCTCGAACTGCGTCGGCAACACCTGGAAACTGTCGAATACCCGGCCGTCGTGCGTCGCCAGTGCACGCGCTTCGAGGACGCCCAGCCCAAGGCGATCAAGGGTAGCGACAGCCGCCGCGAACAAGCCATCGCGATCGCGCGCATGCACGAACACTTCCAGCAGGCCTGAGCTGTCCAGCGTGCGCGCCACGACGAGCGCATTATCGGAGCCGGCATCGTCGGCATCTCCATGCGCGATGATCGCTGCGGTCTGCCATGCGATCTGCGATGCGCGATAACGCAGGAACACTTCGTCCGGCAGGCGTTGCCAGGCCTGTTCGATCGTCGCCGCGTCGAACTCCTCGACATGCAGCAAAGCCAATGCGTCCGCGCGGGTTTCGGCGATGCGCTCGGCGGCGTGCACGGGATGCTCGAGCCCGCGCCGCAACGCGAAGCGCGTCGCCGCGTACAGGTCCGCGAACAGGCGGTCCTTCCACGTGTTCCACAACTTGGGGCTGGTGCCGGCGATATCGGCGCAGGTCAGCAGGTACAGGTAATCGAGGCGCTCGCGATCGGCCACGCGTTCGGCGAAACGGTTGATCACGGCAGGATCGGAGATGTCCTGTTTCTGTCCGGTCACCGACATCACCAGGTGCTCGCGCACCAGCCATGCGACGAGATCGACATCGGCATCCGGCAGGCCATGGGCCGCGCAGAAATCGCGTGCGTCCTCCGCGCCGAGTTCGGCATGATCGCCGCCGCGGCCTTTCGCGATGTCGTGGAACAAACCTGCGAGCAACAACAATTCCGGCTTGCGCAAGCGCGGCCATACCGCTTGTGCTTGCGCGAAGCGTTCCGCTTCGGCGCCACTCGCAAATCCATCCATGTGGCGCAACACCGCAAGCGTGTGCTGGTCCACGGTGAACACGTGGAAGAGGTCGTATTGCATCCGGCCGGAAACCTTGCCGAAGCTCGGCAGGTAGCGCGACAGCAGCCCGAGCCGCGCCATGCGCGTGAGCGTCGCGACTGCATCGGGCCTGCGCAACAGCTCGAGAAACTGCGCACGCAATCCCGGGGTTGCGTCGACATACGACGGGAATCGCGGCAACGCCTCGGCGAGTCGCCGCGCGGATTCCGAATGCAGGCCGCGCAATTCCGGATGCGCTGCCCATGCTGCGAACAGGCGCATGCATTGCGCGGCATCCAGCGCGCCGGCGCCGGCGAACGCGAGGTAGCCGTGCAATGCGACGAAACCAGCCTCAAGATCGACAGGTTCGAACCGCCCTTCGAGCTGTTCCTCGAAACGTTGCAACAGGCGTTCGTTGACGCGCAACACGATCGCCGCGCTGCGGAAGAAATCCTGCATCAACTGTTCGACGGCGAGATTGTCGCGACGCTCGTCCACATAGCCGAGTCGCGCCGCGAGCGTGCGCTGGTGATCGAACAACAGGCGTTCCTCGGCGCGCCCGGCAACCAGGTGCAACGCAAAGCGCAGGCGCGCGAGCGCGCGCCATTCGCGTTCGAGCGCGGCGTTTTCATCGACGCCGAGTTGGCCGAGCGGAACCAGCGCGGCGAGATCGGGGGCGCCGAGCACGCGTTGTGCCATCCAGCGCAAGGTCTGCAGGTCGCGCAGGCCGCCGGGTCCGTCCTTGATGTTCGGTTCAAGGTTGTGCGCAGTGTCGTTGAAGCGCGCGTGGCGCTGGCGTTGTTCGTCGCGCTTGCCGGCGAAATAGTTCGCTGCCGGCCATACTGCTGGCGGTGCTATCGCTGCACGCAGGCGCTGTATCGAAACCGGGTCGCCATGCAGCAGGCGCGCTTCCATCAGCGCGGTCACCACGGTGATGTCGGCCGCTGCGGCCGCAGTGCATTCGTCGGCCGTGCGCACGGCATGGCCGGTTTTGAGCTTGGCGTCCCATAGCAAGGCGAAGAAACGCGACAACGCGACTTGCTGCATCGCAGTCGGTGCAGTGTCCGCGAACACCAGCAAATCCACGTCCGAATACGGAAACAATTCCTGGCGCGCATAGCCGCCGGTCGCGAACAGGTGCAGCGTGCCCTGCTCCGATCCGGCAAGGTCGCCGGATGCGCGCGACCACGCTTCGAGCACGATCGCATCGACCACGCGCGAACGCGCAACGAGCAACGCGCCGACTGACTCGCCCGCATCGAATCGCACTGCGCATTCGGCGTTGCCGGCGGCAAGACGCGAGCGCGCATCGAATGTCCAACCCGCGTCGTCGAGCGCGGACGGTGCCGACTCGAAGGACGCAGGCGGCGCGGCGTTCACAGGATGTTGTCGTCGCCGGGCACGCGCGTGAGCACGTCCACGCCATCGTCGGTGACGAGGATCGTGTGTTCCCACTGCGCCGACAACGAGCGGTCTTTCGTCACTACCGTCCAGCCATCCGGCATCAATCGGGTATGGCGCGCGCCGGCATTCACCATCGGCTCGATCGTGAAGGTCATGTTCTTCTGCAGCTTCAAGCCTTCGCCGGGCCGGCCGTAATGCAGCACCTGCGGATCTTCGTGGTAGATGCGGCCGATGCCGTGGCCGCAGTATTCGCGCACGACCGAAAAACGCTCCGCCTCGACATAGCTTTGGATCGCATGGCCGACATCGCCGAGCGTCGCGCCCGGTTTCACCACGCGGATGCCGCGCCACATCGCTTCGCGAGTCACGTCGACCAGGCGTTGCGCGAGCACCGGCGCCTCGCCAACCACGTACATGCGACTGGTATCGCCGTGCAAACCGTCCTTGATCACGGTGACGTCGATATTAACGATGTCGCCGTCTTTCAGGATTTTCGCGTCGCTCGGGATGCCGTGGCAGATCACATTGTTGACCGACGTGCATACGGTCGCCGGAAAGCCGCGATAGCCAACGTTGGCGGGAATCGCGTGCTGAACGTTAACGATGTGGTCGTGGCAGATACGGTCGAGCTCGGCCGTGCTGACGCCGGCCTTCACGTACGGCGCGACAACCTGCAGCACTTCGGCCGCAAGCAGGCCGGCCACGCGCATTTTGGCGATTTCATCGCTGGTCTTGATGGTCACTGGCATGGCGTGATTATCGTCGATTTCGCGATCGACTGATCGGAGATGGCGCGCCCGCAGGGAAATGCGAGGCGATTCGAGGTTGCAGACAAGCGCATCGTTTCCAAGGCATGCGACCAATGCCCAAGTGCGCAAACGGGCGCGACGTGATCAACTATTGTTAGCCAACATAACCAGTTAGTCAGGCTATGCCTGATTAGTGTAACGATACGAACATTTGGCTGATATCAGCACCTTCAAGAGCAAAAAACAGGCAATGTCAGCGTAGCTAACATACAAGATTGTTCGTTTCGAATGTGCTGGAATCGCGCGTTTTGCTGCACTGCACAATACAAAACGGATCGACTCAAATCAGCATGCCGGCACCTGGCGAATAGCGATAAACCGGCTATGGCATGAAGTGACGCATAGAGTCACAAATGCATATAAATTGCTGGCGCTACACCTTGCATATTGCATTACTTGTCGCGTCGCACAAATTCAAAGCAGCCCGATTCATATTCCAGTTGAAAAAACTAGGCACAATCCTTGCTACACGAAATCTGGGCCTAGCGCACGGTTTCAAGCGATTTCACGCATACACACTCAGGGGACGTCATGAATCGCAAGCTTCTTGTTGCAGCACTGTCTGCCGGTACGCTCGCCATCGGCAATGTCTATGCGAACACAGCCACCACGCCGCTCACGGTGCAGGTGACCATCGTCAACTCCTGCACTGTCACGGCCCCGACCCTGAATTTCGGCAACGCGGTGAACAGCCTGATCGCGGCGATCTCGGTATCGGTTACCGGTAACGTCGCCTGCACTGGCACCAGCCCGGTCACAGTGTCGTTCAGCACCGGCAGCGGCACGTACGTCCAGCGGAAAATGACCAACGGCGCGCCGTTCGTGAACTACAACATCTACAAGGAAGCCGCTCACATCAATGTTCTGGGTGATGGCACGGGTGCAACCGTGACCATCCCGCTGACGCCATCCGGCGGCAATGTCGTCGCCGCCAACGATCAGTTCGGCATCTTCGGCCAGACCAACGCCGGCCAGGCGGTAGCCAATGGCACGTACACCGATACCGTAACCGTCACCGTGACTTTCTGAACGTGGCGCGACGCCACGACCATTACTCTTTTTCCACGCCAAAGGGGTTTCCCATGAATCGCAAGGTCCTGTTCGCTGCTCTGGCTTTCGCCACGCTCAGCATCGGTAATGTCTATGCCGCCTTCCCGACCACGTCCACTGCTACGTTCAACGTCAAAATCACTGTCGTGAACTCCTGCACGGTCACGGTAAACGACGTGGACTTCGGCACGGTGAACTCGCTGATCCCGGTGATCAGCGCCAATTCGGGCATCGACAACGTGACCTGCACCGGTACCAGCCCGGTGGTCGTGTCCTTCGACACCGGCCTTGGCACGTATGCCACCCGGACGATGACGGACGGCGGCACCAATTTCGTCAACTACAACCTTTACAGCCTCGCTGCTGGTGGCACCGTGCTCGGCGACGGCAGCCCCGGAACAACAACGATCGGCCTGACCCCGTCGGGCGGCAATAATGTCAATGCGAACGACCAGTTCACGGTCTACGGTCGGACGGTCGCCGGCCAGACGGTCGCCAGCACGTCGTACAACGACATCATCACCGCCACTGTGACCTTCTGATCATGGCACGGCGGGCTTTCCTGCTCGCCGGCAGCCTGCTGGCCCTTACCGTCGCCGCGACTGCGGCCTCGGCCAAGGGACAGTTGCAAGCACGAGCCACCCTGGTTGAACTCGGGGTGGACGCGGCTGCCGGTCGCCTGACCCTCGCAAACACCGGCGATGCGCCGGTGGCCGCGCAGGTGCGCGTATTCGCCTGGTCCCAGCAAGGCGGGCAAGATCGGTTCGCGCCGACCACAGACATCGTGCTCAGTCCGCCGATCGTGAAGATTCCCCCGGGCGGCGAGCAAGTGGTGCGCGTCGTGCGCCAGGGTCCACCGCCGGCGGGCCGCGACCAAACCTACCGCGTGGTCGTCGATGAATTACCCGATCGCAGCCGTCCGAACGCGAACACGATCAGCTTCCGCATGCGCTTCCTGTTGCCGCTGTTCGTGCGCGACGCCGTCGCCAAGCCACCGAGCTTGAGTTGCCGGATAGAACGCAAGGACCAGCTCGCCACGCTCGCATGCGACAACAGCGGCGGCAAGGCGGCGCAACTCGGCGCGACCATGTTGTTGGGCGCGAACGGGCAAAAGTACGAACTGACTCCAGGCCTGTTCGGCTATGTCCTCCCCGCCAGCGTCCGCACGTGGCCGCTGGATCCGAAGCACCTGGCCACGCTCGGATCGAATCTGAAGCTGGAAACACGGCTCAATGGCGAACCGTTTGCGCTACCGCTCGCATCCGCGCAATAACCGTCTGGCGATCGCGATCGTTTCCTCGGTCGCGATGAGCGGGGTCGCAATGGTGCTGTTCGGCATTTCGCAGGCGCACGCCACGGGCACTTCGACCAGCGTGCGCATGGCGGGCTTTTCAACGTCCGCGGATTCGGCCGGAGATTCGTCCTCGTCGAGCGGCGGGCGTTCCTCGGAGACTTTTGCGTCCTCCGGCAACGCCATGCCGACCTATTCCACGTCCGCAGCCGTTCTCGCTTCGATCAGCTCCGCCGACACTGGTGGCGGCAGCACATCCATTGCCGCTACCGGCGCTGACGGCGGTTCTCCAGACATTCCCGTGGTCGGCGCTGCCGACGACTCCGGCGGATCGGCGGGTCTTCCCTCCATCGGCTCGGGCGATGCAGGCGGAAGGATGCCCGAACCCGATCTCTACCTCGAAGTCTGGCTGGGCGATCGTCCGGTCGGCAAGATCGCCCATTTCAAGCTGCGCGATGGCTTGTTGTGGGCCACGCCTGCCGACTTGACCGACGTCGGTATCGTGGTCGATGGCAGGATCGCGGTCGATACCGACGGCCTGCTGCCGCTGGATCGTCTGCAGGGATTGCGCTACCGCTACGATGTTGCGAACCAGCGCGTGGTTCTGGACGTGCCGACGATGATGCGGCCGAACCAGATATTGGGCTACACGCCGCCAGCGGCGGTGCATGCCGATCGCGGCAGCGGCCTCGTCCTGGGTTACGACAGTTACGCCACCAACCAGAACGGCAAGGCGGATCTGTCGGTCGCCACGGCGCTGCGCTGGTTCGGCAAGGCAGGTACGCTGGAACAAACCGGACTGAGTCGGACGGGAGGCAGCGATGCGACCGGCTATCAACGGCTGGATACGCGCTGGACCTATCGCGATCCGGATAAGCTGTGGACATGGCCTGGAGGCGACCTCATCACCGGCGGATTGTCATGGACGCGGCCGGTGCGACTCGGCGGCATCCAGTGGCGTCGCAATTTCGGCGTGCGCCCCGACCTGATCACCTACCCGATTCCAAGCTTCGCCTCGCAGGCCACGGTGCCGTCCACGGTGGAATTGCTGGTCAACAACATCCAGCAGTTCGGCACCCAGGTCAATGATGGGCCGTTCGTGCTCGACACTTTCCCGCGCATCTCCGGCGCGGGCGAGGCGACCCTGGTGGTGCGTGATGCGCTGGGTCGCGTCACCCAGACCACGGTGTCGATCTATACCGATCACGTGCGGCTCGCCAAGGGGCTGACCGACTTCAGCCTCGAAGCCGGCGCATTGCGACATGATTATGGCGCCGAGCACGACGGCTACGCGCACGACCCGGTGTTCAGCGGCAGCTTGCGTCATGGCCTGACCGACGACTTCACCGTGGAGGCCCATGGCGAATCCGGACCAGGTCTCGGATTGGAAGGGCTGGGCCTGGTCTGGTCGCCATTCGGGCATTGGGGCCTGGTCTCGGCCTCCGGCGCGCACAGCCAGGGCGATGGCCAGGGTTGGCAGCGCAGCCTTGGATACCAATGGATCGGCCAGCGGTTCGGCGCGGACTTACAGATGCAACGCGCTAGTCGCGGCTTTCGCGATCTCGGCAGCCTGGATGTCGCAGGCACCGGTCCAATGCTGGAACAGGATCGCGCCACGTTCTGGATGACGGTTCCACGCGGCGATCTGGCCTACACCTGGGTACGCTGGCGGGACAACAAGGATCAACGCAGTCGCGTCCAGACCCTGTCGTGGTCAGAGAATTTCAAAAAGCTCCTGTACGTGACGGCCAGCGTGTTCCACGATCAGGCCAGCGGCACCGGCGTCGGCATCAACCTCAGCATGCCCCTGGGCAGGGATATGAACGCCAGCCTGAGCCTCGATCACAACCGCAACGGCTACAACGAAGTAGCGACACTCCAACGCACCGTGCCCTATGCAGGCGGTTGGGGCTGGCAACTGCAGGCAGGCGATCAGCAGGGCAATGCGGTGGGATCTGCGATCGCGAGTTTCCGCGACGATTACGGCGATGCCTCGTTCGGCGTCAGCCGCACCAGTGGACAGGAAGCCGAATTCGCCTCGGCCAGCGGCAGTGTGGCCTGGATGGATGGCCATCCCTTCGCTAGCCGGCGCATCGGCGATTCTTTCGCGGTCGTTTCCACGGGCGGCGTGGCAAACGTGCCGATCCTCTATGAAAACCGCGTCTATGGCCTGACCGATGCACGCGGTTACCTGCTGATTCCCGATTTGCGCGGCTGGCAGCGCAATCGCCTTGCAATCGATCCGGATCGGCTCGGCGCAAACTACCGTCTATCGGCGCTCGATCAATTCGTCACCCCAGCTGATGCGGGGGGAACGCTGGTGCACTTCGGGGTCGAGAAGTTGCGGCCAGCCATCGCGGTGCTGCTCGATCCGGATGGTAAACCGGTAGCTGCCGGAACAGCGGGCAGGATCGCCGCCCAGAACGCCGACGTACTGGTCGGTTTCGAAGGCGAGGCGTATGTCGAGAATGCGTCGGCGGGCACCGTCATCGACATGAATGTGGACGGTGTAGCCTGCAGCTATCACCTGCCGGCGTTCGGGAGTTCGAACACACAGGTCAGGCTGGGCCCACTTGCGTGCAACAGGAGTAACCGTTGATGCGCTGCTACTGGCTGCTAGCCCTGCTCCTGCTCACCTTGCTGCTACCCATGCGCGCGCAGGCGGCGTTGGCCTGCACCTTTCCAGTGGGGACGATGGATTTCGGTACCTTGACCTCGCCGGTGCCACAGACCGACAACACCCCGAACCCGACCCTGAGTTGCACCGGCGGAACCGCCGGCGCACAGGACCTATGCATCACGATCGGCCCAGGATCGGGTGGATACAGCGGTACCAACCGCCAGATGACCAGCGGTATCAATACGCTTCTGTACAACATCTTTTTCGATGCCGCCCACAGCGTCCCCTGGGGCGACAACAGCGTCGGCGGCGTGAACGGGCAGCTGATCACTATCACCTTGAATGGTGCGGGCGGCGGCACGCTGGCGGTGCCGTTGTACGGCCGCATTTCTGCCCAGACCGTTGCCAGCGGCACCTACACGTCCACCGGTTTGACGGTGACCATCAAGCAAAAGCCCGGAGGCTCACCGTGCAGTTCAGGCTCCGGCACGGTGCTCGGAACCGCCGCGCTCGGCACCAAAGTGATCATCGGTGCCAGTTGCTCCATCACCGCCAGTACTATTGATTTCGGCAACCTGACCAGTCTGACGCCGGCAAACAACCTCAGCGGCAACTTGTCGGCGACCTGCACGAATGGCGCTGCCTATACGATCGCCATGGATGCCGGTTCGACCCCCGGCAACACCATCGCCGCGCGCAAGATGAATCTCAATGGCGCCGGTGCGGGCGTGGTCAGTTACCAGTTGTACCGCGACACCGGACCCGCCAATGTGTGGGGCAACGGCACCGTCGGCAACGTGACCTATTCCGGCAGCGGCAACGGCAGCGCACAGACGATACCCGTCTATGCGCAGTTGCCGTCGCAAACCACACCCACGCCCGGGCTCTACAAGGACACGGTAACGGTCACCATCACGTTCTGATGGCACAGCGCGCCTATCGCCCCGAAGTGCCCATGCATCCCCGAGCCTTGGATTTGCGCCAAAAATCCGATGCAGGCTATAATTGCGCGTTGCCTCTGGGGCTCTGCTCCTGGGGCATCCGCCCACGCCGTGCGTCATCGGCGAATCCACACGCAGGTTGTCAACCAGTACCGGGGTCCTCCGCAAGGAGGTCGTTACTGCGGGATCTGCGGAAGCCCAACCCCGGAACCACCAAGCCGCGTATTTGCGGCCGGTTCCACATCGCAAAGGAATATCGCAATGCCCCAAGTCACCATGCGCCAGATGCTGGAAGCCGGCGTGCATTTCGGCCACCAGACCCGCTACTGGAACCCCAAGATGGCTCCGTACATCTTCGGCGCCCGCGGCAAGATCCACATCATCAACCTCGAGAAGACCGTCCCGCTGTTCACCGACGCGATGAACTTCCTGTCGGCGATCGCGCAGAAGCGCGGCAGCATCCTGTTCATCGGCACCAAGCGCTCGGCGCGCGATGCGGTGAAGGAAGAAGCGACCCGTTGCGGCATGCCCTACATGACCCAGCGCTGGCTCGGCGGCACCCTGACCAATTTCCGCACCGTCAAGCAGTCGGTGTCGCGCCTGAAGGAACTCGAGGCCGCCGAGACCGACGGCACGTTCGAGAAACTCGTGAAGCACGAAGTCCTGCAGCGCCGTCGCGAACGCGAGAAGCTCGACAGCTCGCTGGGCGGCATCAAGGGCCTCGACCGCCTCCCCGACGCGCTGTTCGTGATCGACATCGGCCATGAGGACATCGCCGTCAAGGAAGCCAAGAAGCTCGGCATCCCGGTCGTCGCGGTGGTCGATACCAACTACGATCCCAACCTCGTGGATTACGCGATCCCGGGCAACGACGACGCGATCCGCGC
>Ga0105240_10003648_pt1 | contig 23843 bp, 18 predicted proteins | sample KBSC54metaG_FD_80426 | JGI IMG/M metagenome (GOLD analysis project Ga0105240, IMG submission 80426) | Corn rhizosphere microbial communities from Kellogg Biological Station, Michigan, USA - KBS C5-4 metaG | ecosystem: Host-associated > Plants > Roots > Rhizosphere > Soil | place: Michigan, USA...
GCGCCTTTATGGGATATCTCTCATACGCAAACAAACATGGCCTGGTGGCCTGGTCCCGCTCACGGTAGGGCCTGTGAGGACGGAACTCGATATAAAAGTAGAAAGAAAAAACGTTTTAGCAAGCATTTTGAAAAAAATATTTTCCGCCGCATGTTTCCAACGATAGGTCACTTCTTACATTTTCATCTTCCCATACCGACCTTCGGAGTGTTTATGGCATTGGCTTTCGGCGCGGCCTACTATACTTTTCTTCTTGAGCTCAAAAGGCTGCAGGTCGTCGCCCATCCACGACGGCTGATGGATAAGATGCTGATAGGGTGTGGTATCACGGGTCTTATAGGTGCGGCCTTCTTTGGCAGCCTCGAACAGCCGCAACTGCTCGCATACAACGGTCTTAATTATTATGGCGCTCTCATCTTTGGCTCGGCCACCTACTTTATCATTGCCGCCCGTCATGGTATTGGGTTCGCCACTGCGGCGGACATCGGCAGTCCGGGTATGATGCTGGCTTATGGCATCGGACGGCTGGGCTGTCATCTCTCGGGGGATGGGGACTGGGGCATCGTCGTCGCGCATGCAAAACCTTCATGGCTGCCTTCTCTCCTCTGGTCTTCAACTTACCCGCAGAATGTTCTTCACCAGGGCGTCGCCATCCCGGGCTGTACGGATGCATATGATTACTGCACTCAGCTGCCTGCCCCTGTCTACCCCACCTCTCTCTATGAGGCCCTGGTTTGCATCCTGCTGTTCCTTCTTCTCTGGGGACTGCGGCGCCGGCTGACAACACCCGGTGTGCTCTTTTGTCTTTTTGCCCTGCTCAATGGGACGGAGCGGCTATTGATAGAATTTATCCGGATCAATCCCCGCTATTCCTTTCTCGGTCTGTCCCTTAGTCAGGCCCAGATCATCGCAATAGGGTGGGTGGCGGTGGGGTTCGTCGGGACAATCGCCTTTTTCGTGTATCATTTTTCCAGATTCAGGCGGTAGGACGTTATTTTCGTGCACCAACACCCTTTCTATGATCCTAACATTACTGTCTCATCAATGGAAATCCTTCTGGCGCGGCCGCAACGCCGCCAGGAGCCTGGTCACCCAGATCTTCATGGGCCTCGTCATCGCCTATCTACTGGCATCCATGCTCTTCTTGGGGCTCGCCACAGGACATATCCTGCAAAAGATCTTCCCTGGCCAGGACACTGTTCGTATCTTCTGCGGCCTCGTTCTCTATTATTTCTTTATCGACATCATTCTGAGATTTGCCATGCAGGAATTGCCGGTACTGACGATAGTACCTTACCTGGGTCAAAATATCCGCAGGAGGCAGATGGTGGGCTTTCTCAACATCCGCTCGCTGTTCCATTTCCTCAACCTGATGCCCCTGCTCTTCTTCGTACCCTTTGCCTGTACGGATATGGTGGAGCACAGCGGGAAGCTTGCGGCAGCAGCCTTTATCACAGCCCTCATCTTTATCATCCTCTTTAACAACTTCCTCATTCTCTATATCAAGCGGAGGACCCTCATCAACGCCTGGTGGCTGGTAGGCTTTGCGGTAGCGGTGATAGGGTTTATACTCCTGGATTTCTTCCACATCATCTCCCTGCGCAGCTGGTCCTCAAACCTCTTCATGGCGTTATTGGCCAAACCAATACTGGTAATTATCCCGGTGGTCCTTGGGCTGGCGGCCTGGTTCAATAACTATAAGTTCCTCCTGACAAATCTCTACCTCGATGAGGGCGCCCAGTCGGAAAAGGAAAAATCCTCACGGGACTATTCCTGGCTTCAGCAGCTAGGTCTCACCGGCGAGCTCATTGCCCTGGAGATAAAGCTTATGCTCCGTAACAAACGGCCTAAGTACCTTCTCCGGTTTTCTCTCCTATTCATGTTCTATGGTTTTATATTCTATAACAAAAAGTACTTGTCGGACCCGAGCATGTACCTGGTCTTCTTCTTCCCGGCCCTATTTTTGACAGGGATCTTTATCATAAACTATGGCCAGTTCCTCTTTGCCTGGCACAGCAGCTACTTTGACGGACTGATGGCATCCAATGTCAGTATTCCAGCCTTTATCCGCAGCAAGTTCATGCTGTACAATGCTATCAGCACCACCATCTTTATCATCACCAGCTTCTATGGCCTCATCACCTGGAAGATACTCATCATACAGACTGCCGGCTTTCTCTATAACATCGGCATCAACAGTGTCATCTCCATTTACCTGGCCACCTATAGCTACAAGGCCATCGACCTCACCCGCAACGCCACCTTCAACTATCAGGGCATCGGCACGGTGCAATGGGTATATGCCCTCGTCATCCTGATCATCCCTTATGCGATCTACTTTCCCCTGGCTAAATTCGTCAGTCCCTGGGCTGCCTGCGCGGCGATCAGCGGACTGGGGCTTATCAGTCTGTTGATGCAAAGCTATTGGGTCGAAGTGCTGACCCGCGAATTCAGGAAACGTAAATATCTCATGCTGGCAGGATTCAGAGAAAAATAATTCATCACCCCTACAATACATCATTTATGATCACCATTACCAATATTATCAAATCATATAACGGCAACACAGTCGTCAACGTCCCGCAGTTAGAGGTCGCCACGGGCGAAATTGTCGGGCTGGTAGGCAACAACGGCGCCGGCAAGACGACCCTTTTCCGGCTGATCCTGGATCTGATACGCGCGGACAAGGGTGAGGCGCTCTCAAAGGAAAAGAACGTGGCCACCTCCGAAGATTGGAAAAACTATACGGCGGCCTATCTGGATGAAGGCTTTCTGATCAATTACCTTACCCCGGAAGAATACTTCTACTTTGTAGGTAAATTACACAAGCTGTCCAGGGTGGATGTGGATGAGTTCCTCCAACGTTTCGAAGCGTTCTTTGACGGCAGCATTCTCAACAGCGGCAAGTATATCCGGGACCTCTCGAAAGGCAATCAGTTCAAGGTCGGCATCGCAGCCTGTCTCCTGCAAAAGCCGGAGCTTCTTATCCTCGACGAGCCCTTTGCCAATCTCGACCCGTCTTCGCAGATGCGTCTTATCCGTATGCTAAAAGAGCTGCCCGCACAGAGCAGGATGACGGTCTTTATCAGCAGCCATGACCTCAACCATGTCACGGATGTATGTCATCGCATACTGCTGATGGAAAAAGGACGTATCATCAAGGACATCGACACGACGGCCGACACGCTGCAGGAACTGGAAATGTATTTCGAAGTATAGCGCTCAATCAGCATATGGATAAAAAGTATAGATACTCTTTTTGGAAGATCTGCTTCTGGGTGACGCTGATCAATGTGGTGGTCATGGGCCTGTTGCTGACCATAGTCTATTTTGTCAAGGTCCCCCAGCAGAGCTGGGACCCGGGCGCCTTTCCTCTTGGCCGGTTTCTCCTGCGGTGCGGGGTATCTCTGGTCTTCCAGTGTATATTCGATTATTACGCGCTGAACTACTATTACCAGCTGATGGCCAATAAGAGCAAATGGCCTTCCTATTTGCTGGCAACCCTTGTTCTTTTAGGGATCGTTTTTATCTACTATTTCATCAATGACATCACGATCACCCGTCAGGAAAGGCCATTCAACACCAGCATCAGTATGCTGCTTTTCGGCTACTTCCTCAGCTCTATATTCCAGATTGGTATACCGCTGGCTATCGCAGCCGTTACCCGGCAACTGGATGAGAAGAAATGGCAGGGTGAGAACCAAAAGCTGCTGGAGCAACGGACATCCCGGCTGGAAAAAGAAAAGATGCAGGCCGACTACCTTTTTTTAAAGGCCCAGATCAACCCGCACTTCCTGCACAATACCCTGAATTTCCTTTATGCCCGGAGCCTGCCCTATTCCACCGAGTTGTCGGAAGGGATCCTCACCCTGTCGGAGATCATGCGTTACTCCCTGGATAAGGAGGAGGATGCGGATGGCAAAGTGCTCCTGACAAAGGAGATCGAGCATATGAACAATATCATCAAGATACAGCAGCTACGATTTGGCAATGCCCTGCAGGTGGTATTTACCATACAGGGTCGTCCGGAAGGGCTTCGCATACTGCCTTTTGTGCTGATCACCATCGTGGAGAACGCCTTCAAGCATGGCGAGCTGAAGGACCCGGAACATCCGGTGACGCTGGACCTTTGCATCGAGGACACCGCCGTCTCCGGCCAGGGCGCCGGCAAGAAGCTCCGATTTCACTGTGTCAACAAGAAAAAGACAGGACCAAAAGAGCTCTCCACCGGCATCGGGCTGGAAAACACCCGTAAAAGGCTGGAACTTGCCTATGGAGAGAATTATTCTTTGTATATTAAAGACCAGCGGGAAGCCTATACCGCCGACCTATCCATCAACTTGTAACTATGACTACCTGTATTATTGTCGACGACGAACAACATGCCATCGATGTGCTGGAGCACTATGTAAAGCAAATACCTTCCCTGCGGCTGTTGGCCTCCTTTACAAACCCGCTACAGGCGCTGGAGCTGCTGAACAGGGAAAAGGTCGATCTCCTCTTCCTCGACATACAGATGCCGGATATTTCGGGACTCGATTTCATCCGCGCTATCGAGGGCAGGTCAAAGGTGATCCTCACTACCGCCTACAGCGAATTTGTCACAGAGGGATTTGAATTGGAAGTGGAGGATTATCTCCTGAAACCCATTCCATTTCCAAGATTCCTCAAAGCCGTGCAACGGATACAACAGGCACAACCCGGCATAGAGTCATCCACCGCAGAGCCTGGTGTGGATGATTATTTCTTTGTAAAGACGGAGCTGAAAGGGAAGATGCTTAGGGTAAACTTTTCGGACATCGACTATATCGAAAGCATGAAGAACTATGTGGCCATCCATCACAATGGCACAAAGACGCTGGCCCTTCTTACGATGAAGGATCTGGAAGATCGTCTGCCGCCGGCCCGTTTTATGCGTATCCACCGGAGCTTTATCATTCCTGTCGATAAGATCACGGCCATCGAAGGGAATATGGTGATGCTGCGCAATGTCAGAGAGGGCATCCTGCTGGGCGAGACATACAGACCGGCGTTTTTGGAGAAGATGAGTAGGAAGATGCTGCAGTAGACTATTTTTTCTTGAACACTTTTTCCTCATTATGTATCGGTGTCACCGTCCCCAGGTACGCATAAATAGCTGCCAGGTCACTCTTCCTCATACCTGAATACATCAACCACGGCATGGGCGTATTGAAGTCAGACGGCGCCAGCTGCCTGAACGTATACCCGCTATCTGTATACTGAGAGAACTTCCGGATAAAAAGATTTCTGTCCCAGTTGCCGATGCCGGTGGCCTTATCAAAAGTAATATTCGGCGCTGTGACAACTGTCCCATTGGGGAAGTCAAAGGTCCTGCCACCGCCAAACTCAGTCCCGGCGACGACTTTGCCCTTTTCTATCTTACTATGACATTCCACGCAGCCGGACATTAGTACCAGGTATTTCCCATAAGCAGTGATGTTATTGGAGTCAGGCTTTTTCGCCATTGCCGCCTTGGAAGGCATCGTATTCACGAGAATATTGAGCGGGAAGTCCAGCTCATGACCGGGCACTTGATGTTGTATGGCGGGCAGGGTCCTTATATAAGCGATGATGGATAGAATGTCCTCGGGGTCCGTCTGCCCATAATGAGGATAGGGCATCAGGGGGAACAGCGGCCTGCCATGCTTGTCTTCCCCGGAGGTGATGGCCCTGAAGATCTCTCCGTCCGTCCAGTCCTTTAGACCCGCGGGAGTAATGTTGCGGGAATAAACGGTGCCGGGGAATCCCACCTCATGGCTGAATTTCTCTCCACCGCTGCCAAAAGTTTCTTTTTTCAAGGGAGCTCCATAAACGGACCAGTCGCGCTGGCTATGACAGTCCATACAGACGGCCACATGATTGGCCAGGTACTCGCCACGCTGCACCCGTTCCAGTGTTATCTGCACCTTGAGGTCCGGAGGCGCACCCGTATTGGGAAGCGCGACCTTGACATAACCAATGACCACGGCCAGGCCAATGACCAACACGCCCAGGATGATAAGCAGTACTTTAACGGTCTTTTTCATAGCCGTCGAAGATATGCAAAAAATGGCAAGGCCCCCTAACGGGGGCCCACCATCTCCTGTGATGCGCCGGATAGCGGATAAGCTGTCCGCCATCCGTATAAACCCTATGTTGACTATTGTTTCTTCAGATATCCAAACAATCCATTCTCCTCATCATCAGGTCCAGCCGTGAAATACAGCCTGCTCTGATCTACAGTGGAAGTAGAAGGAGCAAAGGACAACGCCCAAAGTCCATCGATGACGATGGTTTGATTATGCGAACGCAGCTGACCAAGCCACTGCCCCATCATACTGTATACATTGATCCTGCCATCGCCAAAATTACCTATCAGTATCACCGAATCGACATCTTTATGACTGCTGCCCTTTCCGCTGCTGCTGCCATGATCATCTCCGTGATCATCCTCACCCATATCATCGGCATCCAGGAAAGTGCTCCCAGCTGCGGTTACCCCCCAGGGTGAGTTCAGCCATCCTCTGGAAGCAAATCGGGTCTTGAAAGAGCCATCCATTCCAAAAACATCTACAAACCCATTGCCGGCGCCTTTTACATCATCTCCATCCGGCCCTACCTTGGCATAGGTTACAAAAAGCCAGGTGCCTACCGCCTGTATGTTAAAGGGTGCATATCCGGCGGGGATGTTGGGGTCATTGAAAGGCATCGATACTTTGGCAAAGCCGGTATCCCATACGACGATCCGATTGGCCTTGAAATCCGTGGCATAGATATAATTATTGGTCCCCCAGGAACCGATGGCCAATCCCTTGAAGCTGCTGGTCGCGGAAAGATCCCTGACCCGGATGGCATTGTTACCCGCCGCTCCATTCCAGCCCGATAGTATTCCATCCTCGCCGACAAAAATGAAAGCAGCCGTGCCTCCATTGGAAAGCCGGAAGCCCTTGCCGCCTGCAAAAACGATGCCCGTACAGGGTCCGCCGGTGGTATCCGTCGGAGTAGGGATATTGACTGCCGGCCTTGCAGGGATCAACGCGCCTTCCGATGTATATACCTCGCTTACACCACCTCCATTGGAATTCACCCAGGCAATAGCCGTAGGAGACCAGGCAAGCCCCCACGCATTCTTCAATGTCCCATCCCAATGGACGGGATTATATTTTGTGGCATTCGACACGAGGTTGGTCTGCATAAAATTCCGCAGGTCCTGTTGGTCGATGTGTGTCTTGCGGCATCCGGCAGCCAGCGCCAGCATTGCAATAAAGTAAACGGGGAACCTGTTGATCCTGCGGGAAACATTCTTTTGTAGCATGTTGTTCATACAGCAAATTTTAAGGTTAACAAAAATGGGATGACGGGCCTACCGGGTGTGACCCAGGTGAGCTTCTACGGTGAATGGTAAATAGGGAGGAAAGCAGTTCTCAGCGGGCAAAAAAACAAACGGCGGACACCCCCATTGGGGTTGCCCGCCGCAAAATTTTCATATTGGCTTCTTATTGCTTCTTCAAATATCCAAACAGTCCATCTTCCTCATGATTGGGCCCGGCCGTAAAATACAGCCTGCTCTGATCGACACCGGATGTGGGGGGTGGTGTCGACAAAGACCATAGCCCTTCGATCTCAATGGGTTGATTGTGTGCACGCAGCGGCCCAAGCCAGCGGCCGTCGAAGTCAAACGCATTGATCCTGCCGTCCCCGAAATTGCCTATCAGCAGGACGGAGTCAGGGTGGCTGTTACTGCTATGCCCATACCCTTTACCATGATCACCCTCCCCTATGTCATTGGCATCCAGCACAGCGCCGCCCACCGCTGTTATACCCCAGGGTGAATTGAGTGGTCCTCTGGTGGCCAGTCTGCTGATAAAATGGCCATCCAGGCCGAATATGTCCACAAACCCATTACCGGGACCCTGCACATCGTCCCCGTCATCACCAACCTTGGCATAAGTAACGACCAGCCAGTTGCCCACTGCCTGTATGCCAAAGGGACTATATCCGTGTGGGATCTGAGGGTCATAGAAAGGCATCGACACCCTTGTGAAATTCGTATCCCATACCACAATCTTGGCGCGCTTGAAATCCGTGGCATAGATATAGTTATTGCCTCCCCAGGAACCGATAGCCAACCCCTTGAAGCTGCTGGCGGCAGAAAGATCCCTGACGACCATGGCATTATTGCCCGCCGGGGGATTCCAGCCTGACAGTATCCCATCCTCTCCTACAAACAGGAACACAGCCCCTCCTCCGTTGGGTAGCTTGAAACCCTTGCCGGCCGCGAGGACGATACCTGTCGCAGGTCCGCCGATGGAATCCGTGGGCGTAGGGATATTGACGGGCTGTCTGGAGATGGCCCCTTCCGCAGTAAATACTTCGCTTATACCCATGTGATTGGCATTTATCCATGGGACCCCCGCGGGATTCCAGGCGATGCCCCAGGAGTTCAACAATGTGTTGTCCAAACGGGCAGGCATAAACTTTGCATCATTTGAGACCAGGTTCACCTGGACAAAATCCCGAAGGTCCTTTTGATCGACATTCGATTTGTGGCATCCGGCGGTCAGCGCCAGTATACCAAGCAGAAATTTCACTCTTGCATTCATAAAATGGTTTTTGATTTATTAAAGGATAGGCCCCCTACGGGGGCCTATTACCTCTTCGTGTGTCGCAATGTTGACTTATTGCTTTATTAAGTAGCCGAAGACTCCATCGGCTTCACTATCAGGACCTGCTGAGAAATACAGCCTTCGGGGATCGATATTGGCTGTAGCGGGCGGGAAAGACAGCGCCCAGAGCCCTTCGATCTCCAATACATGTTTATGGGATTGCAGCTGGCCAAGGAACTTACCTTCAGAAGTGAATACATTGATACGCCCATCTCCAAAATTCCCTACCAGTACCACAGAATCCCCGATGTCGTTGCCGCCATGTATGCCTTCACCGCCAGTCAGGTCATTCCCTTCCAGGAAAGAAGCGGGCGCACCGGTGACACCCCAGGGAAGATTCAACGTACCGCGGGAGGCGAAGCGTTTTACCAATATGCCGTCTGTAGTATACACATCGACAAACCCCTTTCCCGGGCCTGCAACGCCATGTCCCGGATTGGGGTCACGGTCCGTTGCCAGTATCCCATACATCACAAAAAGGTAATTTCCTACAGCCTGTATATTATAGGGCGAATACGAATCCGGAAGGGCAGGATCATTGAAAGGCATGACCACCCTGCTAAAAGTCGTATCCCACACATCGATCCTCTTCTGTCCGAAATTGGCTGCATAGATCAAAGGTCGTCCCTTGTCCCTGGCAATGGCCAGACCCGTATAGCTGGCGCGGGGAGGGGCCTTAAGCCGCTCGGCATTGTTGCCCGCCTGTCCATTCCAGCCCGATATGACGCCGTCAAAGCTGGAGAAAAGGAAGATGGCTGACCTGCCGTTGGATAATTTAAATCCCATATTATTGCTGAAAACGATCCCGCAAGGGAATCCGCCGACAGTGTCGGCCGGGGAAGGGATCTTCACATCCCTAAGCCTGACCCCGGTGAAATCATACAGATTGCTTGCATGCCCTCCCACGGAATTCACCCAGGCTATACCGCTGGGCGACCAGGCTATCCCAAAAGCATTGATCAGGGTCGTATCTATAAACTGAGGATGATATTCCTCGGTATTTGCCACCAGGTTCACTACCTTGAAATCCCGCAGATCCTTGTTGTCGATGGGAGGTGGTTTATGGCACCCCAGGGCCAGCGCCGTCACTGTCATCCATCCAATACTCGTAATTTTCATTTTCATACCAGTTAAAATTTTAAGGTTAACATTATCACACAATCCTCCTATGAGGATAAATTCCTATTTTTATAGCCCGAGTACCTAATCTGATTATTGCCATGGCCTATTTGGAAAATGCCAGCGAAGAAACAGTCCTCCTTTTACTGGCTGATGGAAATGAGCAGGCATTTCGTTTCATTTTTCACAAATACGTCGACAGGATCCATCAGGTGTCCCTTTATTATTTGAGGTCAGAGGTGCTGGCGGAGGAAGTTGTTCAGGAAGTTTTCATGAGAGTATGGATTAAAAGAACGGACCTGCGCCAGGTTCACCATTTTGAAGGCTGGCTGTTTATTATGAGTAAGAATTATATACTCAACTATCTTGAAAAGATGGCTGGCGAAAGACGGGCGCTGCATACATTGAGCAGATCCATACAACAGTCGGAGGATCGTACGGCGCTGAGCATAGCGGATCATGAATACGAAGCCCTGCTTCACAAAGCCCTTCTCACACTTTCACCGATGCAAAGGGATATTTATCATATGGCCAGGGAGGAACAATTGACATATGATCAGATAGGCAAAAAGCTGGGCATCTCGGCCCTCACCGTCAAGACACATATGAGCCGCGCTCTCCGACAACTACGTCACTTCTTTCGCCACCACGGAATATCGCTCCGGCTCTTCTTCTCCTGCCTTCTGCCCTAATGATCACGACGCAAACATAGTCACTGTAACGGTGCCCGTAAACCCACATCTTCCGAACGACTCCTTCAACCTTCCTAAGGGCGGCAATCAAACTTTTTCTTAAAAGGCTGTACTCCGACGGGCATCCTCACCTGTCTTTATACGGTATGCAAGACCCGGAATACATTATCAGGCTGCTAAAAGGCTATCTCGACAACACCCTCACTCCCGAAGAGAAAGAAGATTTTTTGGATGCCCTGCGCTCCGGCGCGTATAGGGATATCCTTGGCGACGAGATACTTACCCGGCTCAGGAACCCTCCGTCCGCAGCTCATAGTCTATCCTCCGCGACACAACAACGCATCATCGATCATATCCTTGGCTCGGAAGGGGCCCGGGTTGTTCCACTGGCCCGCCGCAAACGCTGGCCCTGGGTGGCAGCCGCGGCATCGCTCATTATCCTGGTCTCTGTCACCTTTCTGTATCGTACGCGTACGGCTCACATTACTCCGGGCAATCACGCCCTGATAGCCGCCAACAATGGCAACAGCGTCTTACCTATCAACCTGGATGACGGCAGCACCATCGAGCTGCAGCCGGGATCGAAACTCTCCTACCCGGAACATTTTACCGGCTCGCGACGGGAAGTACAGTTGGAAGGAAGCGCCTTTTTCAAGATAGCCACTGACCCGCAACGGCCATTTTACGCCGAAAACCAGGGGCTGATCACCCATATGCTGGGTACAAGCTTTTCCATGGACTGGGACCAGCGCCGGGAGGAATTGAGGGTGGCCGTCCATACCGGCAGAGTGGAAGTGCACGGCATACAGCTTACACCAAACCAGCAGGTGGTCTATTCGAAAGGAAACAATACCATCACCCCTACCCTGGTGGACAACCCTCAGATCATCAACGCCGGAAAAAACCTCGTCTTTAAAGCCACCCCGGCCAGCCAGGTCTTTGCCCTGCTGCAGGACGCCTACGGCATCGACATCGTCATGGAAAAGGACGAGATAGGAAAAAGCCTGTTCACTGGTGATCTGAGCCATCAACCGCTCTACACCGCATTAAAAATAATCTGCCTTTCCCTGAACCATAGCTACGTCATCAGGGGCACAAAGGTCTTTATCACACATTAAAACAAATACGCCATATGATCATTTATAACACCAGCACCTGACATGTTGAAAGAACGATGAAGCTTGTAAATAAAAAAGCCGATAATGTAGGGCATTACCGGCTCTCAAACCTTTGCAGGCTTTATCTTGTCCGCCGCGTGGAACGTTCGAACAAAACTGTTTAAAGTTATAAAAAAAACAATTATCGCTTTAACCAGGTTTGTAATGAGGATCTTCATGCGCCAAAACTTACTGCTTTGCCTGCTGCTGATAGCCGCAACCCGTTGTATGGCACAGACACTATTGGAGAGGAAAGTATCCATAGTGGTCGTGGAAAAGCCTATCAGCGAGGTCATTCGATCGCTGGGGGAGCAGACAGGCATTGATTTCTATTACAGTCCGGACGGAATACACGCCGACAGGGTCATCTCCCTTGCCGTGCATGACAAGACGCTGGGGGAGCTGTTGTCGGTGAACTTCCTGGCTTTGCACATCCGGTATCAGCTATTGGATGATAAGATACTGCTCATGCCGGATGCCGTAGAGAAAGGGGATGTCATACGCCTGGCAGAAGGTATGGTCATGGATGAAAAGAAAATGCCTGTTTCAGGTGCCAGCGTCATCCTGAAGGGCTCTCGTACGGGGACCACTACGAATGCGGAGGGCCGCTTCAGTCTGCCCTTACGGAAAGAAGGGCCGGCTGTCCTGCTGATCAGCTGTATCGGCTATCGCAATCGGGAAGTGACCTTTACAGATGCCTCCTTACAGGTCACACTGGGGCCCGACCTCCCTGGCAGCTATGATACCATGGTGGTCATAGGCTATGGCAGCGCCCCGCGCAAGAACCTCACCTTGTCGATGGGCAGCATCACCGCCAGCCAGCTTACGGAAAGACCCACAGCTATCAATATCCTGGAAGGCATGCAAGGCAAGGTGGCGGGTGTCAGCGTCATCAACAACTCGGGCAAGCCGGGCGGGAGCCCCTCGGTCATCATCCGCGGCACAGGCTCGATCAATGCTTCCAGCAACCCGCTATATGTCGTGGACGGCATCGTCGGCGCAGATCCTAATTTACTCGATCCGCATATCATACAATCGATGGACGTGCTAAAGGATGCGGCTGCTACGGCCATATACGGGGCCAGGGGCGCCAATGGCGTCGTTATCATCACCACCCGGCGGGCTAAAAAAGGCATCAGCGAGATCAATTTTGTACATACGCTCAGCATGGGCACGCTGCAGCACCGGCTCAAGCTCCTGGACTCCGAAGGCACTTTGGAAATGTTCAAACGCGCCTATGCCTATAGCAACCAGCTGCCGCCCAACCTGGATCCCTCCGCCACCTTCAACCGTCGGTCGGAACTCTTCACCCCGGATGGCCGTCCCAAATATCATACGGACTGGCAGAAGGAAGCCACGCGTACGGCCCTCTCCAACAACAGCGCGCTCAGCTTTGCCACGGGCAGGGATAATCTCGCCAGCCTCTTCACCATCTCCTACAAGGACCAGCAGGGTATCCTATTGAACAGCGACATGCGACAGATAAATGTCTTTGGCAATATCACCTCCGACACCCGCCCCTGGCTGCATCTCCAGTCCACACTCACCGTAGGCGGTCAGCAGGGCTCCAATGTGGACCTGAACCTCTTTGGCCTCAACGCCATCCGTGAGATCTACGAATTCCTTCCCTTCCTCCCCGTGAAATATACCGATGGCGCCTGGTCCAGGAAAGGCGATTATCCCAATGCGGAGAACTCCGAGAACCCGGTGCGGCTCCTCAACGACGTACAGGATCGTACGGGCACTATTTATGGCAATGGCAGCATCGTAGGCGTTATCCATCTCTCTCCGAAACTGGACCTTACCACCAGCTGGGGCGGGCAGCTCAACGCCAATTACCACAACTACTACAGCGCCAAGGATGTCCTGGACTATTCGCTGGTGCAGAACGGCGTCGCGCAGAAAAGCAATGGGACGATAGGCAGCTGGACCAACGAGGATTATCTCACCTTTAAACATTGCAAGGGGCCTTCAAAATTAACGGTGGTGGCGGGCGCGAGCTGGTACTATACGGTGAATACAAACACATTCGCCGGCGCAGAGAATTTTTTTGACAATTATTTTTCTTACAACAGTCTGCAGACGGGGACGGTATACGAGCAACCCTCCTCATCCCGGAGCGACAGCCGGTTCAACTCCTACTATCTGCGGGCCAATTATGAATACGACGGCCGCTGGTTCCTGGGGTCCTCCCTGCGGGTGGATGGGTCCTCGAGATTTGGTATAGACAATAAATACGGGTCTTTCCCTTCCGTCTCGGCTGCATGGAAGATCTCCCGTGAAAAATTCTTCGACAAGTTCTCGGACAGGATCAACGGCCTGAAGCTTCGCGTCAGCTTTGGCTCGGTAGGCAATGCGGAAATACAGAACTACTCTTCCCTCAATCAGCTGGCCACCACACAGGTGATCTTCTCCGGCGTACCACAGACGGGCGTCATACTTGCCCCCAATGCCGGCAATGCACGACTGAAATGGGAACGGCAGGTGCAGGTAGATCTCGGCATCGACGCGGGGATACTGGGCGACAGGGTGGAGATCACGGGCGACTATTACAATAAGATCACTTCGGATATGCTGTATCAAAAACAGCTGCCGGCATCCAGCGGGTTCATGACGGTGTGGGATAATATCGGGTCCGTACGCAATCGCGGTGTGGAACTTAGCATCACCAGCAAGAACATCGTCACCCACGACCTCAGCTGGACGACGGGTGTCAACTATTCCATGAACAGGTCGAAGATCCTCGATCTCAATGGCGACATACTCACCACCTGGGCAGGCCGGCTGGAGAAAGGCAGGAGCATGGATGAGTTCTATGGCTATATACGCACCAGGGCATGGGGTACGGACGAGACGGCGCAGGCCGCGGTATATGGCAACAAGCCAGGTGATATCCACTGGCTGGACAGGAATAAGGACAATGTCCTGGATGCCAGCGATCAGACCTATCTGGGACATAAGATGCCGCGGTACGAGCTGAATATTACCAACACCATCACCTATAAGAGCTTTTCCCTGTATTTCGACTGGCAGTCCCTCGAAGGCAACAGGATCATGAACTATACCCGGTACATTACAGCGGGCGAGACTCCGCGAACCAACAGCTATCAATATACGCTCAATGCCTGGACGCCCGAGCATCAGCATACGGTACAGGGCGCCCTGCGGCTGGGCAATCAACCCAATCAGAACAATACGGATAATTACAATATCGAAGATGCAGGGTTCTGGCGGCTGCGGACGGTGACAGTTTCCTATACGATGCCTGGCCGCCTGCTGCAGCGGCTGTCCCTCTCCCGGATGGTGGTATCGCTGACAGCGGAGAACTATCTGCTCTTCTCCCACTATACTGGCTATGACCCTGAAGTAACACCCTTCGACGGCACATTGAACCAGGGCGTGGATGTATATCAATATCCAAAACCAAAGACCTTGTCCATTAATCTAAATCTGACATTCTGATGTCCCGATATAGTATCATATTATTCTTACTGGCAACGCTTGGCAGCAGCTGCAAGAAGTTCCTCTCGGAACATCCCAGCGGATTTCTTACTCCTACGGACTATTATGCTACGCCGGACCAGATCAGGGCGGCCGTCAATGGTACTTATGTGGGACTGAACAGTCTCTTCAGCTCCAATATCGGCGTGGCGGAAAGTAATATCTACCCCCTGGAGTATATCACGGGCTATTCTATACGACCTCGCGCCCTGTCGACGGGTGATGAAGGGCATTTTCTTCTGCTGGATAATATCAACAATCAAAACGCCTTTATAGAACCTTACTGGACGGCGACTTATTACCCGCTGGAAAACTGCAACAGCGTCATCGCCAACCTCACTCCTTCCACGGTAGTGGGAGATGTTGTAAAGAAGGCTTATTTGGGGGAGGTATACTTTCTTCGCGCCTGGTATTATTTCCAGGGTGTCAAAATGTTTGGAGATATGCCTCTTAAGACCTTGCCGACTACGGACCTCACCGATATCAAGCCGGGCAAGGATCCGCAGCAGAAGATCTATGATCAGATAGTCAGTGACCTGCAGATGGCTGAGAACGCCGGATTGCCGTGGACGGACGCTTCGGGGAAGGTCAGCCTGGGAGCGGTCAAGGCGCTGCTGGCAAAGGTCTATCTCACCATGGCGCAATATCCGTTGCAAAAAGGAGCGTCTTATTTGCAAAAGGCCTATGATAAATCCCTGGAGGTGATCAACAGCGGGCAGTTCTCCCTCTTCCCTACCTACGACCTGCTGCGGGATGCCAGCAAACAAAATACGGGCGAGCATATCTTTATGATACAGCACAATGCTACAAATCTACCGGACATCATGCATTTTGCGCTCATGCCTTATCCGGAGGTGCCAGTCTCGGTCATCGATAATGAGGGCGGCGCGCTGGCTCCCCGGACAGAGTTCTATCAGTCATATGACAACGCCGATGTTCGCAGACAGGAAAAGCAATTCTTTTACACCTATATGAAGAATGTGGAGGATACGTCCCAAACCATCGATCTGGGGATGCCCTATATCTATAAGTATTGGGACAGCCTGGCGGAGCAGACAAAAAGGTCGGGGGCTAATTTCGAGCTCATCCGTTATGCCGATGTCCTGCTGGTCTGTGCAGAAGCCCGTACTTTATTGGATGGGGGCACAACCAATGATCCGGCTGCCATTGACGCCTGGTATGCGGTGCATCACCGGGCCTTTCCTTCGGCGACCCGGCCGGGGACGCTATCTTTTGATGAAGTGTTTAAAGAAAGGTTCTGGGAGCTGTGTTTTGAGTTCCAGAACTGGTATGATATGATCCGGACCCGTAAGGCATTTGATGTGGTCAATAATAAAGTAGTGGATCTCGTGGGCTACCAGGCGCCCAATCATATCCGGGCCTTTGTGGAAAAGGACCTGTTGCTGCCGGTGCCATATACGGAACTATTGAAGGACCCTAATTTGCAGTGACCTACAATTTCAATGTCACCTTCCCCCCTGTCCGCACAGCCTCGTATATCCCATCGATGATCTTGAGGTCCTTCACGGCCTCTACCCCATCCACGGGCACGATAGGCTGCTTCCCTTCCAGGATGATACCCGCCATCTCATCCATCTGGACGGTCTGATGAGTAGTGATGGGCTGATCGATCTCTCCCTTGTTGGTCCGCCCTTTGATAGGTCCATAACCCGAGGCCGGCCAAAGCTCGGCCCAGCCATTGGATCCATCCAGGAAAAATCTATCGAGGTTATTCATGTTGTATGTCGATAAGCAGGATGCAACTGCGCCGCTGGGGAAACCCAGCTGGAACTGAATGGTCTCATCCACCCCTTCCTTGAACTTTACGGTGTCGGTCTTTGTTTCCTGCGCCGTCACCCAAACGGGGTCTTCGCCGGTCATATAACGGCTGGCATTGATCGAATAGATGCCAATATCCATTATAGCGCCGCCACCGGCCAGCTGTTTATTCAGCCTCCATTGCGTGGGGTCTCCGATGACAAAACCCGACAGCCCCTGGAAAAAGCGGATGGTCCCTAATTCCCCGGCCTTACGCATACGGATGATCTCGAGTGTATGGGGTTCAAAATGCATCCTGTATCCCACGAGCAGCTTTACCCCCGCCTTGTTGCACGCATCTACCATCTCCTGTCCCTCCTTTGCATTGACGGCCATCGGCTTTTCGCAGATGGCATGCTTGCCGGCTTTGGCTACGCGGATGACCTGGTCATGATGCAGCCCATTGGGAGTAATGACATATACGGCGTCGATGTCGGGATTGTTCTTGATAGCATCGAAGTTCTCGTAGTTATAACAATTCTTCTCGGGGATATTGTACTGGGACTGCCAGCGTTTGATCTTGTCGGGGTGACCGCTGATGACCCCTACCAGCTTGGCTTTCGTACAAGACTTCATGGCTTCTGCGACCCTTGTTCCATAGCTGCCAAGACCCATAATGGCCACACGCAGCATGGGTCCGTCATATGGACTTTTACATCCTATCGCAGGCGCGGTAGCGGCGGCAGCGGTAAGATAAGACAGAGAGGGAAAGGCGATGGCCGAAGCGGCCAGCTTTTGAAGGAAATCACGACGGGAGTTCATTGGCAATAGCTTTTGACTGACCCAATTTAACGAATTTGCCTCAAAACCTGAACTGAATCCGAAGGGTAAACACATTATCCCTTACATCCGTTGTATAGCCCGGCAGCAACGTATGCTCATTTTTTACTAAGTCATACCAGGCTACCACCTTCATATTCTCATTACAATAATAAATATATCCAAGCCCCAGCGTACTGAACTTGATATCCGGGATATGGGTATTTGAGCCTGCCCGGCCGATATCATTCCCTTTTACATCCGTATTGGGATCATACCAGTCATATTTGATACAGAGCTGGTGTTTTACGGAGGCGATGTTTTGCAGGAAATACAGGTAGGCCCCATCGAAATGCCGGATATAGGAGGGTTCTGTCAAAAGCGCTGCAGGCGTCTCTGAGCTGCCAGCAACCGCCGCTTGTGTACCACGGATATATTCTCCCCTTAGTTCCGTAAAACCCCACCCATGCTGGAACTTCAGCTGCAGGTCAGCTCCATAATAGTGTCGCGGCGCCTCCTGGCCGAAATTGCTTTGGGCTGAATCCGCCATAAAGGATCTGTTCCCATTGGCGTCCTTCTGCATCCTGTACTGTGTAGGAGTGTTTTGCATAAAGCCACCGCGCAGCATCGAGACACCCGCGGACAGGGTCAGCATATGGGAAAGATGCACCGGCTTCAAGGCCAGGCGCGTGATCAGGTCCTTATAGTTGTCATAGTCCGCCGGTGCGGTCAGGCCCGGTCCATTGAATATCCCTATATCGAACTTCAAATGCCGGAGAGGGTGGTTTTTCTTTCGTGGCTCGAAGGAGAACATAGCGCCCAGGTCGCGCTCGGTCTTCATCAATGTCTGGGACATGCGTCCTCTCTCCGGCGACTCTCTATCCGAGGATGCCAGATTGACCTCATATCCAAAAGGCCTCGCAAACATACCCATGGACAACGAAAAAAGCTCCCACTTGTTTTCGAAATATCTGCCCCAGAAATCCCGTATAAAAACGCCTCTCTCTGTACCGTCGAACTGGAAGACAAACTGTACGGACGCCTTATTGTCGTCTGTAAACCGGGCATACTCAAAACGCAGCCGCCCCCGGCGGATCATAAACCTGTTGGAGACATAAGGTGCAAAGTCTCCACCCGCATAGGTCTTGGCTCCCTTCTCCTGTATCACCTGGAACTGCGGCTGGATATAGCCCCCGACATTGATCCTGTCAAATTTTTTGTAGATGGAAAGCAGCCCTTTTCCCATATTCGTCGAAGTGTCCACCATGTCCATCAGGAATTGAGCACGGGCGACGTGCACGACCAGCGACAGGCCAAGCAACAGACCAATTTTCTTCATGCAGGAGTCCTAAAAGTTTCCGCAAATCTATGGAAGAGAATTCGTATGTTAAGAAATTATTATCTTTTTTTGGCTGATGATGGCGCAAATTTCGCCCGGGGTCTTACCTTCCCGGCGAAGGGATTGTATAGAAGCAGCTCCCGCCGACTTGGACAGCTTGCTCCCATCGGCATTCGTAAACAAGGGGTGATGATGGAAGATCGCGCCGGCAAAAGCCGTGCCCCCGGGAAGAAGCTCCGCCAGGTACAGCTGGGCAAGCGTAGAGGACCATAGGTCCTGGCCTCTCACTATAAGGTCTACTCCAAAATGCAGGTCGTCTACCAGGGAGGTCAGCTGATAGGCAGGGGATCCGTCCTTTTTCCGGACGACAAAATCCTTAACGCTCTTATCCAGCACGCCTTTGAACACGGGCGCATCCAGCTGCTGCATGGTCAGCTCACGCCCCGCATCCGTCCTCACCCGCCAGCTGACATCGGGCAGATCCAGAGAAAGCCCTTTATCCCGGCAGGTCCCAGGATATTCTCCGCCCGTGGACTCCCTGGCTATCTGCGTACGTGAACAGGCACAGGCAAAAAGGATACCCTGCTGTCTCAGATCCTCCAATGCCTTACGGTATAAAGGCATCCGGTGCAGCTGTGACCAGCTGTCCTCGAAATCCATCCTGTCGCGGGGTCCCTCGTCCCAGGGTATGTCCAAAAAATTCAATGTGTCAAATATATCCTCCACATACCGCTCCTCTACGCGGTCCTGATCCAGGTCGTCTATGCGTAGTAGTATCTTTGCCCCCGTGCGACGGGCCAGATCGGCCGTCAGCTTGAAGGAGCAGGCATTACCCAAATGCAGGTAACCGCTGGGTGTAGGCGCTATCCGGGTCCGGCGAAAAGTAAGGTGCGAGGACATGCCCGCAATTTAGCGCCTTTCGGCCAATACCGGAGATCCTGCCGCTACTGGAGCAATCCCCCCGGTACCTTCCCTTCTACGGTCGGCATAGACAGCCCCAGCAACTGGCAGATGATCGCCGCCTGGTCCCACTGGTTCATATCTTTAATGACCACACCTTTCTTAATACCGGGACCACAGATAACATAACCTGTCTTTATATTCTGGAAGTCGGGGTAATGTCCGTGTGTGCCGCCATGACCGGGCTTAATAGCCTCGCCCTTCATGCTATTGCCAAATGAACCCCCATTTTCGGCAGACAGGGCAAATTCCACCAGGGGATTGGCGCCAATGGCATCCAGCTTCGGCTTTTCTATGATCCGGAAATATTTTTTCTCATCCGCCGGAAGCGCATCCAGTGTCTCCCTCACCTTCTTCAATGTCTCCTTATCGTTCCCGTCTTTCAGATACAGAAAGGCGCTGCCCCCCACACACATGAACTGCGCTTTCCAGTCATCGGTCTTTACATCGGCGATAAGCCCGGCCTTCATAAGCCATACATTGGGGCTGACAGAGGTAGTAACATCCTCAAAACCATGGTCGCCGGTAATAATGAGCACCGTCTTATTCCAGATACCTGCCTTTTTAAGCGCATCTATTACAATGCCTATGCTGCTGTCGGCATCTTTTACAGCCGCCCGGACGCTATCCCCATCCCGTCCCTGCATATGTGAATAGTGATCCACGGAGAAAAAGTGAATGGTCATCAGGTTAGGCTGAGCCTTGGCAATGATATAAGCCGCTATACGCGCCACATTGCGATCCCTTCCATATTCGATCTTAGCGGCGCCATCAAAGACTTCTTTCTTCAGCACATCCACGAAACCCGACGGCGTGGAATATTGCTCCCGATTGGCCTCACCCAGGCTTCCATTGTCGGGAATATTGTATTGTATATTGGCGCCGGCCGAAACAGGCCAGAACAGCGATGCCACTGTCAAACCCTTTTTCCTGGCAGCATCCCAGACGGTGGGAGAATGAATGGAGCTGTCGTACCAGTATATCTTCCCGGTAGGACCGTTAGGCTCGAACATGCTATTGAAATACACACCATGTTTGGCAGGCTGTACCCCTGTGACGATAGTGGTGTGATTGGGATAGGTCATGGTGGGAAAGACGCTTCTCACACCATCCGAATAGGCTCCCTCTTTCATCATCATGTGCAGGTTCGTCGTATTCCAGGAAGGGTCCATATACAGATTGGGACGGAACCCATCGACAGTGATCAGCACTACGTGCTCTACCTTTTGAGAAAAACCTTGGCCTGCCAGCAGCAGGATCGCAATGGCAATAAATGATCTTCGCATGAGCTTCTTATTTTTTTGTGTGTTCCACTTGTGCTTCTACAGGGAAATGATCCGAGGGGGTACGAGCGCGTCGGCACGAAAATTATTAAAGGTTCCCACCCATTGCTGTGCATGGACAGCGATCATGGAAAGAAGGGACAGCAATGACGCTGTCCCTGTTCTAGTCAGAACCCTGTGTGAACCTTTCTTCATAGTAGTATCTTAATTCCAGCCGGGATTTTGTCCAAGGTTGGGGTTTAGCTGCAGGTCGTTATACGGTATGGGATAAATGGCTCTCCACTCGTTCCACACTCTGCCGGGATCACCATTCACCAGCCATAATATATTTCCATAAGTGCCATGTTCCAGCGTCTGCGGATTGATGGTAGTGCCGATGGTCGGGGCAACGTTGATATAGGTGACGCCGCTGACATTGCCCGGCTTTGTACCCTGGTAGAAACATACGTCGGGTGTGCCATTCTGATCCAGGTCCATCAGTTGGTTTAGAGCAGGTACATAGAATCCGTTCCAGGGTCTCAGCAGCAGGTTGCCCATTCCCCAGCGCAGCAGGTCGGAATAACGCAGCCCCTCCAGTACGAGCTCGATGCTCCTCTCGCGATAGATCTCCAGGAGGACGGGGTCGGTAAGTCCTCCGTTCCACCGCTGGAAATATGCCTGGATATAGGGGTCGGCAACGGCAGGCATAGTATTCGCATTAGCGAGGCCGGCGCGTGAGCGCAACGCTCCAATGGTTTTTGTCCAGTCGGATTGAGACAGCTGTCCCAGCTCCTGCTGAGCTTCCGCGTAATTAAGCAGTATCTCGGCATAACGCATCTGGCTGATGGAATTCGTGTTTAACGTACCATTGTCATAATACGTATCGTCCAAACACCATTTGATGGGCTGGTAGCCTGTATAGGAATAGTTGAAGGCGGGAGGTCCGGCGATGACCGACCCGCTGCTCAGACGGGTATAGCCCGGAGTGCGGATGGTCTGCTGCAGGCGCTTGTCCCTGCCTTGTGTCTCCTGCCAGAAAGTCAGGGTATCATGACCGGGGATATCCGTAAACGCCGAGCCGTCGAGATTGAGATACATATTGATAAAGTCCCTCGTAAAATTCAGACGTACGCCGTATGTGCTGCTGGTATAGTACCAGTTGGCATCGTTGAGGACTGCCAGCGAGCTGCTGGTGACGCTGGAAAGCATGATCTCATTGGTCACGGGCGCCGTGCTGATAAACAGGTTGCGATAAGAAAGGTCCAGACCGTTGGAAGTGTTCAGGCTGAATCCGGCGCTGTCCATCACCGCCTTGGCCGCGGTGGCAGCTTCCTGAAGCCACTGGTTGGCGGTAGCTTTCACTGTTCCATTGCTGGACGTGGCTGAATCATACTTCCTGTATGTCCCTTCAAAAAGACAGATGCGGGATTTCATGCCATAAGCCACCCATTTGGTGATCTGGCTGCGGCTGGCATCGGTGGCCAACGAAAGATGCGCGATGGCATAGTTCAGATCAGCCAGGACAGAGTCCATCACCTTCTCACGGGAGTCGCGTTTGGCATATAAGCCAACGGTGTCCAGATTGCTCAGCGGCGTGCTGATCCAGGGCACGTCACCGAACTTCTGTACCATATTGAAATAGAAGTAGGCGCGGAAGAACCTGGCCAGGCCGGTGTAGTTGTCCCGTACATTCTGGGCGATCTTGATATTGGTATTATTGACGATGAAATAGTTGATATTACGCAGCGCGGTCCAGGTCCAGCCTGAGCTCTGCCGTGAATTGTAAAACCCTGCACGGATATAGTCGGGTACGGCATTACGTGCGCCGTAATCGCTCATGTTGGCGTCCGTCCGGAAAACATCATTGATGCCGGGCAGCACATCATAAAATGAATTGGCATACAGCTGAAGACCGTCCACGCTGCTGAAGATGACATCCTTACTGGCCGTGGACTGCGGCTGCTGGTCGAGGTTCTTGGCACAGCTGGCGAATAGAAGAACTATCGACAGCCCGATCAGATATTTTTTATTGAGAAGCATACTTCTGTTTTTAGAGTGTGATATTCAATCCCAGGGTGAGACTTTTTAGAATAGGATAGTTATTACCATTACCATTATTAGTGGTAGCGCCTGTCAGGATAATATCCGACTTGCCAATGCTCTCCGGATCGAGGTTCTTTGTGATCTTGAACATGGGTGAATATGTCCAGAGGTTCTCGCCGGATACATATACCCGTATACCTGTCAGCTTCAAACGCTGTACCGTGGCAGCCGGCAGGTTGTATCCAAGCTGCAGGTTCTTCAGGCGTATATACGCTACATTCTGCAGGTATCTGGTCTGGGCATTATAAAGTTCACCCTGGCTGTTCTGTGCCGTATAACCACGATAGCGGGGGAAGTAGGTGTTGGGATTTTGAGGGCTCCAGATCTTACCTTCCTGGTATTTGAAAAGGAAGTTATAGGGACGATTGAGCTGGCCCCAGAATACATCCGCCTCGCTGCCGGGCCACCAGTTCTGCTTGCCGACGCCCTGGAGGAAGGCGCTGAAGAAGAATCCGCCATAGTCTGCA